>OCZV010000181.1_pt1 | contig 23588 bp, 21 predicted proteins | sample 1539051 | NCBI WGS metagenome assembly OCZV01 (sample SAMEA3113581, study PRJEB22503) | soil metagenome
TATGGGGATCTAGACAAAAGCCAGAAATACTTTGCTAATACAGCTGGAATATCAGGTGTGACAGTAAGGAATAGATGTCAAGAGTTAACAAACAAGGTTTTTCCAACAACTCAAACATCTAGGACAAAATTAATCCCTCCTAGAGCTACGGCTAAAGTATCTGGATGATCAAGCCTTTTGTCTTAATTCCATATTACTTCTGTATGTATACCCGCTACCAGTGTTTATCAACTCCTTTATTCCTACAACAAATAGATAGAATTATTTTGCACTTGATACACATAAATCAGACCGTTTCCTATAATATCTAATGATGCGACATCCGATCTCTTATGGTAGTACTAAACTGATCCCTTTGAATTTTGAGGAGATATGTCCAACTTAGTCAAACAAACTTAAGGCCGATCTTGATCAGGATGATTTACATATACTCATTCGCAAGCCAGAAATGTGTATAGTGGATGAGGCATAGGGATATACCTCAAGATATTTAGGATATAGGGTGGTCTATCTGATTCCCTTTATAGGATGTTGGAAATGTATTAAATATGGTAACAAAATAGGGAAAATTGCAAAACAGTATAATGAATTATGTAGAAGCTATCTTCAACCTACAATTGATGATTTTGTTGATCATTGGAATGAAAAGCATCAGGATCGCTGCGCCTCAGCATCGAATAGACAGATGGTTAAAGAATACATCATAGATAATTATCGTGTATACCATGTAATGATATCACTAGTATAATAGTCATTTTCGCTGTGTGCAGACGATTTAGAACCAATTTTCAAGAGATTGATTGCGGCTTGATATTGATTTTTTTAGCCTGTCTAAAGCTCCAGTCACCCGTTCTCTAGAGAAGTCTTTTTCTCCGCAGAGATAATCAACTATATTACTGTAGTCGACATCAGTATATTCAATGGCATTGATCTTAGGAACATCAGGGTATAGAAATATGTTACGGATATCTTGATAAGGAATCTGTACTATTTTATCTTTTATTTTATCTATATTTTCTAGTTTGCTGTATTCCCTAATCAATTTTAAAGCAGTCTTGGGACCTATTCCAGCTATACCTTCAGGATTAAAATCGGTACCTATTAGAATTCCAATATCTACCAACTGTTCATGAGTCAGTCCTATTTTGTCAAGTATGTCTGCATGTTTGATAATTTCTGGCTGAATATCCAAATATAGATTTCTATTAGGTACTTTTCTCTTACCGCTTATAGTAAGATTGCGTACTAATCTCTTCGCTCCAAATAATATTGAATCATAATCTTGACTAGCAGCACAAAAGGCGTTATCAGATTTGGTCAAATAAGCTGCAGTTGCCTCTCCCTCTGATTGGGCCTGCACCACGGGTATTCCTAAAAGAGTGAGGATTCTTTTAGATTCTTCTACCATAGTCTGTGTCAAAACGGATGTGGCTTGACCAAATTTCCTTGCGTCTTCAAATCTTCCTTCTGTTAGTGCTTCCTGGTATTTTTCGACGGCTTCTTGCTTAATACGTTTTCTCCTCTCAATCTCTTTTGATTTTAAATGATGAGGCTTACCATCGAAAACATATATCAATCTTAGATTTTCAGCTAGCAGATTTATGTTACGATAAAACAAGCCGCTCAAATGACTGGTTATATTTCCTTTATTATCCGTAAGTAATTCTCCAGTCTGACCCCTAATTGTGGAAAGAAATTGGTAAATGGTATTATAAGCATCCACAGCAATTACTCTACTTGACAACTCCGTTGTAAAAATAGGTCTGGATGATACTAGCAGTTTAAGGTCTAAACCCATCTTTCTTAAATTATGAACAAGTGAGATTTACCTTTTTCTCTTTCCTTGATGATTAATTATTTGAGATGGATATTTCTGAGCTATAATATATACAATGTTAGGAATGTTAAATTCTTACAAGTAGATATTTCGCAAAAGTTATTGAGCTATAAACATTTGTAGATTTAACAAATTTACCAACATAGGTTGAGATCATAATGTTGCTAGGATGTAGCTAGAAGTATATTTGTCTGCACAATAGAGAAAGGATATTATAAAGTTACAGATTGTCTGATAATATACGCGATTGCATGATACTGCACGAACATTTATTGCCATGGACGCATCAAATACAACTGCTCTAGAGCATCTCCAAAAAGAAATGACCTCTAGCATTAGATGGGATTTAAATGTGGTCAAGCCGATAGAAAAAGACAAATTCCATTTCACAATTTTATTCTTGGGTGAAATACATAAAGATGTTATAAAAAGTATTACTGAGAGACTATCGAGAGTCGAATTTGAGTCATTTAAGATATTGTATAACGATATTGGGGCATTTCCTAACAAAAACTTTCCCAGAATTATATGGGTGGGAATTGACGATGATGGAAAAAGGAAAATGATGAATCTTAGTCATACTATATTATCAAAATTGAATCAGGAAGGAATTGGAATTGACCAAAACTTTGTACCCCATTTAACGTTATTTCGTCTGAAAAAACAAGTAAGAATAGATTTTGATAATTTATCTAATTTGATGGGAAACAGAATCTTTGGTGCAGACACTATAGATAGATTTCATTTGAAAAAAAGTGATCTTACATCTCGGGGTCCGATTTATTCAAATATACTTACAGTTTATGCAAAATGAGCCAATTGAACTCTGTTCTCTTAAAAGCATTAGAACTATCCAAACCGATGCAAGGAGAGGTAAAAAAAGTATCCTCGGTTGCAAAGGAAGTCAAGGAAAGTATAATCAAACATGCATCATCTACAAAAATAAAAGATGTAGTATTAGGAGGATCCTATGCAAAAGGAACTTGGCTTAAAGGTGATGTAGATATTGATGTATTCATCAAAATGAATAGTTCTGTGAACGAGGAGGAATTTGAACTGCTTGGCAAGCAATTAGGATTGGAATCACTAAAACAATATCAACCGTATCTGAGATATTCTGATCATCCGTACGTTGAGGCAATTGTTCGAGGAATAAGAGTGAATATAGTCCCTTGTTACGACGTCGAAAGGTGGAATTGGATAAGCGCAGCCGATAGATCACCGTTTCATACAGAATATGTTACAAAGAAGTTGGATGAAGAGAAAAGGGATCAAGTAAGGCTGTTAAAGAAATTTCTAAAATCATTGGGAATATATGGAGCTGAAATTGCTAAAAATGGCTTTAGTGGATATGTCACAGAAGTATTAATACTAAAGTATGGTTCATTTCAATCTACTTTAGAAGCATTATCTCGTGTACAAGAGGAAAAAGTCGTAATCTCTATGGATCCAATAGATGAGGAGAACGCAAAGAAAACATTTAAGCATTCCGTAATTATATTGGATCCAATAGATCCTAAGAGAAACTTAGGAACAGCAATTTCGGTAGAAAACTTTGGTAAATTAGTATTAGCAGCAAGAACATTTCTAAAGGGGCCATCGATAGAATTTTTCATACGTCAGGAGAGAGGAGGAGGAATTACCTCTGATTTTTCAGAGATATATTCAAATATATTAGTAGTAAGTTTTAACTACAGAGAACGCAGCCCAGACGTGATTTGGGGTCAACTTAAGAAGAGTATGAATGCTATTTCCAAGCAATTGACACTTGGAGGGTTTAATGTGATAAGAAGTATATGTACTACAGACGAGAAGACAGAAGCAGCTTTCATATTTTTATTAGAATCAATAACTCTACCATCATACATGGTAAAAACCGGTCCAAAGGTTTTAAGGAACCATGATTCTAGCAAATTTATTTCGAAAAATAATAATGTTGCACGGTTAATATGGATTAACAATGAGATGAGAATAGCCACCTTAGTAGCGAGAAAGGCTACCGATGCAAGAGAGTATGTTAGACTTCTTTTAAATGAACGTATTGATAGTATAGGCGTCACTAAGGGTCTTGTTTCTGACCTCAGGGACGGAGCACAAATTTATACTGCAAATGAAAATAAATTTACAAATTTGGTGAAGAAAGCAATTAATGAACTCACTACAATTGAAAAAATATTTTTCTAATAAAATTGATCCGAATTTGTCTAATCTTGCTAAGATCATTTCCTATCCCCATCTAAGCACAAGTGAATTCATCAAACGTGTTGGAGAAATACAAGATCTGGGAATAACTGATATCGTACTTGGGGGGAATACTCAGATTGGTAAAGTATCAATCTTGGGCAAAGGTTCAGTCAGTATAGTACTTAAAGTTAGGATCAAAAATAAAACATATGCTTTAAAGATTAGAAGAACGGATGCAAATAGGAGGACGATGTTAAGAGAAGCTTCAGTACACCAAATGGTAAATACAATTGGCATAGGTCCTAAGTTAGTCAAATTCTCAGAAAATCTAATTATTATGGAATTTATTGATGGTTTAAGTATTATTGATTGGATTCGACAACAACATCTTGACAAGCATAGGGTGCTAAATATTGTTACTAATATACTAAAACAGTGCTTTATTTTAGACATGGCAAATATTAATCATGGGGAATTGAGTAATTTGAATTATCACATAATTGTCTCGTATTCAGAACGTGTTAGTATTATAGATTTTGAGAGTACGAGCTTAAATAGAAAGAAATCTAATAATGTAACTTCTGCGAGTCAATCATTATTCATAAGTGGAATGATTTCACATTATATAAATAACATATTAAATCTTTTGTCTAAAGACAGCATTATCGATAAACTAAGAGTATATAAGAGAGATCAAAATGTTACAAATTTTGATTCCTTAATACAAACCATTTCAAAGAGTATTTGATATTAGCATAAATTGGATTCTTATCTATGATATATTCTTTTTCTAGTAGAACGATCACTTCTAAGATCAGATAATTACGATTGATGCAATAGCTAAATATTATAATTAGATACATACTAATTTAATTATCAGTAATAATGGAGGGTTCACATAAATATTTAGTTTACATGTTCTATTTGATTCTATTATGAAATACAGAAGTAGAACTGAAATTGTTGGCCTCATCCTAGAGGCTGCAAATGGAGGAGGAGCAACCAAGACAAAAATAATGTATAAAGCATTTCTATCATTTGCTCAGCTCCGAGAATATCTTACAATGTTACAGGACAATGGACTCATCGAATATGAAAGTGGAAAGCAGACATATAGAACAGCAGAAAAAGGAATGCGTTTATTACGCATATATAACAAGATGTATGAATTAGTACCGCCACTTACAGCTATAGGTGTAACTGAGAGGGATATTAAAGTGGGATATAATAATAGTAATGATGATAATGGCAAAGGCAATGATAGTGACGTAACTTTATAGTCAATGATAAAAATCATATATAAATCATAATTAATTAATCATAATTAGGAAAGAGATAAGCATTAGATGCGTTCTAGTAATAATCAATACAGCTCAACTTTGTCCTCTGGACATCCCCGAGCATTTTTTGACCATGCGATCCCAAAAATCCGTAAAGTTATGCCTTAATAAGGCAACTTTAGTAAAAAAATTAAAATGCTATTTACAATATTATAATATGTACGATACTTCCAATCAAATAAAATTGCAAAAACGTTGTATTATATTATGTTGTATCTTTTCAAGGGGATGACTTGTTCTATACTTCGAAATCATTTACCTATTCTAAACATTTTAGTTCCACAAGTAGTACAAATGCCCTGGGTAGCTGGTTTACCATTTTTCATTGTGACCTTTTTTTCATCTTTCATTAGTCTTTTTGATTTACACTTAACGCAATATGCTTCCATACTCATGCAGTAAAGAGCCTAGATAAAAGAAGTAGTGTATAAAATGATTGTCTGAAAGCCTAGCGAGACTTATCCTTTTTTAAATTATCGTTATGATACTATGATTCTAGATCTAATCCTAAGTATGACTATTCTTGAAAAGTATTTGTAAAGTTAACCATTATTTATATATTTAGTGCATAATAAGCCCAAATAATTTGTAAATATAATATACCTATCGCTGGTGTTGAAAGCCATTTCTAATAATGTATGTAGTCATGCGATATAACAGGTACTGTATACATCGGCATTAGTAAAGGTTCGAATTGCTATCATCTGGTAAAGAAAATGTTTTCAGTTTAGACTCTCATCTTAATGGGGGAGGTTACAAACCCACCCACCTGGGTTTGCAGTATAGATCAAAAGAAATGGCGTCCTACTTGAGGCTATGGATGGAATTCGCCACCAATATCCTAAACCAAAGCAGCAGTTGCTATTTCAATGTATCAATATGTTCTAATCAGAACTAAGATTAAAGTAATAAAAATAATCTATGTGAGATACCGATATTGGAAATGATTCTGGCAAGACAATAATATACTGAATTATTCCTCGATTTTCAAAATTTAGGATTCGATCAAATTTTTTGTGTGTGTATGCAATGTTTTAAATTAGGACAGAAAACGACTCTAGTAAATATGGACGCTAATGGGTTATTTGATAAAGTATTAAGCTTATTAAGAAAACATCATGAATGGTTCAACGACTCTATCCCACTAATTGCTAGTGAGAATATACCGAGTCCAGCAGTAAGAGAGGCAATTACATCTGATTTCGGAAATAGATATGCGGAAGGATGGCCTGGCGAGAGAGTCTATGCAGGTTGTAGGTATATTGATCAAGTAGAGATAATATGTAACGATTTAGCGAAGAGAGTTTTTGGTTCAGAATTTGCGGATTGTAGGGCAACGTCCGGGGTAGTAGCAAATCTTGCAATATATTCTGCATTCGCAGATCCAGGTGACTATATGATTGCTGCATCTATACCCACTGGCGGGCATATTTCACATGGCAAGAAAGAACATTCGGGTACTGCTGGTTTAGTACATGGGTTGAATATAGAACATTATCCTTTCTCAAGGGAAGAAATGACTATAGATGTAGATGCAACGAAGAAAAAGATCGAAGAAATGGTTAGATCTGGTAAGACACCAAAATTAGGAATGTTTGGAGGCAGTTTATTTCTTTTCCCTCATCCAGTAAAAGAATTGGCTGACTTTATGCACGATTACAATATTCATATTAATTATGATGGAGCTCATGTGGCTGGTCTAATTGCCGGAGGTAGATTTCAAGATCCATTGAGAGAAGGAGTCGACACAATGACGATGAGTTCGCACAAAACTTTATGGGGTCCTCAAGGAGGGATTATAGTTTCGTATGAGAAACACGCAGAATCTATAAAAAAGGCAATCTTCCCTGGTAATACTAGTAGTCACCATCTTCATCATGTCGCAGGTAAGGCAATTGCATTGGCTGAATCACTAGAATTCGGAAGAGAGTATGCTACACAGGTAATCGCGAATGCTCAAAAACTTGGAGAACAGCTTGCAGGTTTAGGTTTTGGAGTATTAGGAGAAAAGAGAGGATATACTGAATCACATCAAATTGCAGTTGACGTTTCAAAGTTTGGTGATGGAGGAACTGTTGAAAAAGATTTAGAGAATGCAAATATAATTCTGAATAGACAACTATTGCCTGGAGACATTAAAGCGGGAAGACATTATATGCATCCAAGTGGGATAAGGATCGGGGTTCCTGAGGTTACTAGGCTAGGAATGAAAGAAGATCAAATGATAGATATCGCTCATTTTATAAAACGAGTAGTGATTGAAAAGGAGGATCCGACTAATGTTGCAAAGGACGTATCCAATTTTAGAAAAGAGTTTCAGAAAGTGCACTATACATTCGACAATATGACAGGTGCATATGAATATATTAGTCTAGTGAATAGATTTAAATAATAAGAAAATATTATCAAAATAATCAATCGTCTTTAATTATTTTTATTATTTATTCATGAATTCAATTAGTGTAGATTGTTCCTTCTTTTGCTCTCGAAAGATCAATTTCAATTCGGCTGAGAGAGATTCTACTCTATTACGCAGGTAATCATTAATCTTAAATTCTCTACACATATAATGTGCAATATTAAGATACTTCTCAACAGAACCCCTTGTTACTGTTTGTAATAATTCATTTTCGCATCTAAGACAATTACCACGCAATGGAATTCTGCGATATTTTTCTGCACATTTACTACATCTAAACGTCTGTGAGGAATAAGCTCTCATGTTACCCATTATATCAGGTAGGATATGTGTAGTTAGTACCATTGATACTACTTCATCTTCATCAACTGCATTAATTAATCTTGCAGTAGATATTTGCATCTGCAACTTTTCATCCATAGTACTTAATCTAGAATATGCACTATGTTGGACATTTGTTGTTAATGATTCCGTGAAATGTGTAAACATATAGTTGAAAAATTGATCTTCTTTTCCAATTCTATTCTTTATGATCTCTATTTTTGAAGTAATATCTGCTGCTTTAGCTCTATTCCATGTAGCCTCGTAGAATTCTAGAGGATAGATAGGAGATATATCCACATTGTGTGCTTGTCGCTGCACTTCATATGGTAATACAGTGGGCTGAATCAGCAATGGAGCATCCATAAGTCCACCAATTTTATCGGGCAAAAAGTCAAAAGAAAAATTTAGAAACGCATCAAGCAGAAGCATTATGGAGTCAGCATCACCATCACAATCTCTTCGCTTTGCTGAATGCCATATGGGAGATGCCAGACATACTTGAGATTTTGTGAATCCGATAATTCTACCTATAATACCCACTGATGTGTGTGGTGCAAGGCCAACAATCAAATGACCTATCAAATCTTCAATAGTAGAAATGCCATAGTAAGGTTCAAGATGATATACTTTTACTAATTCATCATCTACAAATTTGGCTACATTAACTAAATGTTCTGCGCAATCCAGGGGTAGGACTATATCTTGCAGCAATAGTTCTATAAGCTGATCTGATGAAGTTAGATCTCTGTCATTATAATCCCTACTATATCCTAATTTCTTAATTTTTTCAATATTGGTCATTATCCAAACTGGTTTAAAATGCGTGAGTGGTTCATTGGTTGCATCGAATCTTATGGTTCCATCTTTAAAGGCATACAACTTATGTTTTTGTCGCAGCAATCCTTTCTCCAATATTTCTGCTGATTTATTTTTGCTCATCAGAGTCTTGACTCCTTTAAAAGGTTCTGCAGCCTTTAAACCGAGTTTAAGTTGAGCTTGCTCAATTACTTTACTCAAAGGAAAGCTAACAGGCGAATAGGGTTTGCCTTCCCTGCCACATCTACTACATCGAGTGTTCTTTCTGTTATACGAGATCTCTTCTCTACACACTATACATAAATTACGGATAGGAGTGGATAATCCACATTTAGTACATTTTGTTCCTAATGAAGGAAATTTACAATTATTACAAAATCTGTTTGCGATTTCTGTAAAAAATGATGATTTGATCTTTGAGGCCTTTAGAATATCTCTAGTTGAGCCACCTTTTGAACCTATAGGAAATAATACATGAACTGGAGGTTTCATTTTGCGTTCTGCAGCCTTTTCAGGGCGGCCGACCCTTACTGCAATTGAAGAAGCAAATTTTGGCATCAATCTAATTCCAGAAATATATGAGACAAATTCTATTGTATTCAATGGCTTAATATTATCATTATTACAGTACTGTAAATCATATCTTTCTGTAGGGGTATCATAATCTGAAAACAGGAGTCTCTGCAAAGAGTATACCTGATTAGGATTATCTATCTTAATATGATCTTCATTTACTATTGAATGGTATACTCCAAGTCGCTCCAAAATATCTTTTAATTGAAAATTATTTTTAACCAGGAAATATGAACATGGTGCTTTATTATTATCTTTATTATTATCATTATTATTATCCTGAATATAGGAACAAGTCAGGTTTTCCTTTAGGAGTAATACCTCATCTATACTAATATGTTCCCAGAAAAAAGAATATCTTGGACATAATGGTATGCCTAATATCAGGCTCATTCTAAATGCGTCCTTTGCATTGGGTATGTCTTTGAATGATTTGTTCATTAGTTTAATCAATTGGGGATTAATTTCTGATCTTTGCAGGTTTGAATTGCTTAAATTTGACAGATGGGAGTGAAGTTCTTGAAGCCATGCCTCTTCTACGTAAGACGCAGGAAGCAGCTCAGCATTATTTTCAAGAAAATCACCATAGCTTATAAGTATGTCACCAAGATAAAGGATTTTTTCAACTCTTTGTCGTACAACTGAGGCATGTTCAGCAGTTCTTACCTGCAAAACACTTCCATCATTGAGTCGTACTATAGGTGGGTCTATAGCATCTACCAGTGCTATGGTTGATGCTTTGCCTGGTACATCCATTTTTATCTGTGTTCCTACAACTATCGCATGGTCTAAAAGAACTGGGACTGCAGGATGAATTCCAATTGTTGCGAAGCCAGTATTATAACATCTGCCATATCTTAATCTAAAGCCACCCAACCGCTTTGGCATAGAAAGTACAGGTCTTCCGGTAATAACTTCTGACATCCTGTGACTGGCTGCATCGTCACCATCACCAGTTTGTACTGCTCCTTTTAGATCTTTAAGCCAGTCCCAGCCATCAAGGTCTAGAGCTTCTACGAGTTTAAGTAATTTTCTACTTCTGCCAATAATGCCATCATTCATTACTCTTAATGCACCCCCACGTACCCTATCGGTAGAGATGCGCTTCATGTTTCTATGGCCTGCAACTTCTACCTGGTCTGTATCAATACCGTCAAGTTCTACGGGTAAATTTTTGATACATTTAATGACATCTTCGTCTAAAACTTTGAATTGAAAATTACCCACTTCGCGTTCATAAGTACGAAGTTCTTCTACAAATCGACCAGTTTCATCATCGTATGAGTTTGCGAGGTATTCACTTATACCAACAACTTTTCGAGCGTGATCTGCTATTAACATAATGAGCGCCGCTTCGGTTCCTCCGGCAGACCGTATTGGACCAGCAAATGAGATCGAGAGATAGGTACTACCATCAGAATTATTTTTAAGTTGAACATTGGAGATACCCTGTAACGGTGCCACAGTAACACCTTCTGTGACTACTGCTAAGCTCACCCGGACAGCATTATCAAGTCGAGTTTTAAGATCTCCCGCATCATATTCTCCCAGAGCAATTTCTTCGGCAATCTTGAGCGCAGCTTTTTCTTTAGTGGTCCGTTCTAATAAGGACCTTAGTCTACTTGCAATATCAATATCGTGCATTTTTGCCACCCTATCAGCCAGATCGTATGCAATTTTAGACTCGATCGTGTTTGAAGCATCTAGACCAATTTTTCTTGCTTTCAATGCTAATTCATAAATTTGTTCAACTTTTCTGAGAATATCTTGTTGATAATTCATATAATAAATTGGCATACGGGTATCCCTCAAGCGAGTTATACCATCGCTGGTTATTGTCATTATTGCGTAATTATCATCTCCTTATTGAGCGTATAATGGAAGATAGTTTATTCTCCCAATCATCATCTTTCTCTATCATTGTTCCAACAACTATTATATCTGCACCCGCCTTAGCGATTTCCTGAGCTTTCTCAGGGGTACGGACGCCACCACCTACGATTAAAACACCAGTAAATTGCTTTCGTACTGCTGCTATCATGTCTGGAGGAATACTATTAGCCGCGCCCGATCCGGCCTCTAGGTATAGAAACCTCATCCCTAAGTACTGTGCTGCCAACGCATACATTACTGCAATTCCTCTCTTATCAAAAGGAATAGACCTAGCTTGACCAACAAACCATGCCGTTGTATGTTCACCGATGACAAGATATCCCGTAGGTAATGACTCTATGTTATATTTTTTAACAGACAAAGCCCCCAAAGCCTGCGCCCCAGTAATAAAGTAAGGATTCTCTGAATTAAGTAGAGAACTAAAAAGAATTGCATCAGCTTTAGGAACAACTCCAGTTACATTACCCGGAAAAAGTATTACAGGTATATTGATTTTAGACTTGATAGTAAAGACCGTTTCTGCTAGTTCAATCTGATCTATCGCTGATGATCCACCGATAAGTATTGCAGATGCGCCTAGACTCTGAGCCTTATTTGCTATAAGTTTTGCATTGGTGGAGTTTTCTGAATCTATGAGTGGAAAGCACAGTGTACCATACTTCTTCAATTCGTCTAATATGTAATTCTCTACCCTGTGTTCCACGTTCTAACCATTCCTAGGCGCTATATATCATTGCTGTGATAAGTCGCGGTCGACCCATAAAAGATATTATTTAGCTATACTAATTTGTATAGTACCTTGGCTTCTAATGAAGTACAATATAATGATATAATTAGACATATTATTACAAATTCTCTATTTACTGAACGCCAAATTTATATTCTTTATAATAAATCCAATGGGAGGAGTCCGCCTGGCAAGATAAGTAAAGGTGCATATTATAGACAGCTCAAGCAATCTGAACAAAAAGTCGCCAGAGTTCTTTATAGTTTAATTATCCTAAGGTATCTAAACATGGTTGATAAAGAGACATTTCATACAATAGAAGTGATATTAGATAATACATCACATCTTATGGAAAGCATCAAGCGTGATATGGTATCTCAAAATGATAGTCGTAATGTGATATCGCTCGTTGATGAAATAATACGGAAATTAATTCATCATCAAAAATAAGAGTTATATCAATGATATATCACATATAGATGTGATGTTTGAGGGCTATGACATGCATACCCTATTGTTGGTAATAGTTTCTTTTTTTTCTGGAGTTGCAATTATCCTGTCTTACAAAGCTATAAAGTTTTTTAAACATAATAGTAGTTCCCTAAAAGATGCAATTGTTGATAGCAGAATACAACAATATGGCGACAAACTGCACGCGTATGATAAGGCGATTGCAGATCTTAGAGTTAAGGTTGACATGTTAGAAATATCAGAAAAATCTCGTCCAATATCACGTGATGTTAATAGTATAAAGGAAGATACAAATCGTGATATCCATATGATATCACAAAATGATGACGTGACTATAGAAGAATCAAAGGAGAAATCTATACCTACACAAACACACACTTACGTAGATACTTTAGAGCAAATATTATTATTGTTAAGAGAGAAACCAATGACGACGACGCAAATTCAAGAAAGGGTCAAAAAGACACGTGAACATACATCCCGTATAATGAATGGATTATATCATTCAGGTTTTGTGATGAGAGATACAAGTTCTAAGCCATTTAGGTATAGCATTACAGACACAGGATTATGGCATTTACGTGATTTGCATAGTGACAGTAATTTGAATATCACAACCAAAACTGAACAGAATCTAGAATCGGTGTAGGCCTAGTTTAACATTGTTAACATTATTTTTAAATCCATATTAACACGTATTATTAGTTGCAAACGTAAGGAAAAGTTATGAGAAGATAGATTAAATCATTTTCTTGCGGGTTGTTAATAACAAATCACGCGATGTAGCTTAGATTAACTCTCCAGTGGAAATAAAGGGGTCTATTTTAAGACGTTAACAATGTTAAAGATGTTATTAACTCTCCAGTGGAAATAAAGGGGTCTATTTTAAGATATTTTATACTTCTGAAATATAATCGTGAACCGTATGTTAACACACAATTGAATAATATATTAACCCCCACCCCTTGATTTCTTTTGCAGTTAGTATCTCATTATCTATTATTTTTATTGATATATAGTTAAGTTAAAGATTAATAATAATTGATTCTCTGGTTTAAAATCGTTTGTTAACTTGTTGTTAACACCTCTATCAGTTTAGTATCTTTCTTATGTTGGAAAGGAAAAACAGGGGTGAGGGTATATTTAGATGGTAATGGGAATGATAAATCAATTTGAATGATGATAGCCTTGACAGTATATTTGATAAAGCTGCTTTAGGGACGTCGCTAGTTGTCAAAGATAGAAGAACATTAACTATAGACTATGTGCCTGACCGACTTCCATTTAGGGATGAAGAAAGTAAAACTATCGCACATACTTTATCTATTGTTTTAAAGGGATCCAGACCATCTAATTTATTACTTTTCGGGAAACCGGGAACAGGAAAAACTGCAGTGGTTAAGAATGTCTTACATCGACTTTCTATTAAGGGAGATGAATTAGGAATACAATTAACAGTGCCATTTGTAAACGCAAAGAGTGCTAATACCGCATATAAGATCTTACATGAAATTGCTGAAAAAATGGGTATCAATAAAGGAGAAAAAAAATTACAGGTCCATTTTACAGGCTTATCAATGGGTGAGGCGACCGATAGAATATTAGAATTTATTCAAAGAAAGAAAAAACTTTATGTGATTCTTGTGATAGATGAAATTGATTCATTAGTGGAAAAGAATGGAGATGATATACTCTATAATTTCACTAGGGCTAACGAGAGAATCTCAACTGAATCGTTTATTAGCCTAATAGGAATATCTAATAGTCTTACATTTAAGGATAAACTTGATCCTAGAGTTAGGAGTAGTCTAAGCGAAGAAGAATTGGTGTTCAATCCGTATACTGTAGAACAACTGCGAAGAATACTTACAGAAAGGACAATGTTGGCATTTAATGAAGACGCAGTTTCAAGTGCGGCTATTAATCTTTGTGCAGCTATGGCCGGTAGAGAGCATGGAGATGCCAGAAAGGCAATTGACCTTTTACGAGTAGCAGCTGAAATTGCAGAAATAGAAAGAGCAAATAAAGTTGAAGAAAAACATATTAGATTAGCGCAAGAAAAAATTGAAAAGGATACAAATTATGAAGTTTTGAGAAATTCAACAACACATACTAAAATGATAATGTTAGCAGTTTTGAAATCAAGAAATGGTAGCACCGGGGAAGTATATGAAATATACTCAGATATGTGTAGACGTATTGAGCAAGAACCATTGACCCAACGTCGAATAACCCAAATAATGAGTGAGTTGGATCAATTAGGACTAATAACTAGTGATGTAGTAAGTCAAGGAAGATATGGTAGATCACAAAAAATTAGGATTACTGTGCCACATTCAACTGTGAAGGAAGCCTTGAAAGAGGATTCTATTCTCACAGGATTACTTTCTATTGATTAAAGTCCATTATAAATGGTTTAAGTGTAGACAGATCAACTATAACTGCAACTCCAGGAGTAGGTATAATGCCCATTGTTTTTTGAAAGTTTGTCTGTCCCTGCCAAGTTCCAGAATTTACTATTAATGTTCCACGATAATTTTGAGCATCTAGAACATGTATATGTCCTGAATGAAATATGTCTGGAACTTCAGTAATTACCATATGATCTTCTTGTTCGGGCGCTATAGGAGTACGTTCTCCGTAAATAGGAGAAAGGTGTCTTGCCTTCAATAATACTTTCATTGCATCTGCAGGCTTAGCATAACTTAGATCAGGGATTGTACCTATGATGTCATCTAGACTCTGTCCGTGGTACATTAGTATCTTTACACCATTCAGTTCGATCAAACTGGGATTTCCAAGCATCGTGAAATTTTGAAATGTGTAAAGTTTTTCAGAGTTTTGCCTAGGAATGGAAGGTTGTGGTAATGCTCTTCGACCTGGATCATGATTTCCAGGAATAACAAAAACATTAATGTGCTTAGGTATACGTGAGAGTAAGTCTATTACATGTGACATCTGGTTATTAATATTTAATTCAAGTAATTCTTTGTCTTGATTAGGGAATATTCCTATGCCATCGATTAAATCACCACCAATGCATAGAAATTTGATCCTCCTTACAACTTCATCGTCAGATGACGATATCCAATTCAAAAATTTCATAAATGTGGCTTCCATGAAATATTTACTTCCTACATGTAAGTCTGAGATTAATACCACATAGGATTCAGATTTGGCTCTGTTTGGTAAATGATCTGGAATATCTGGTGATATTATATTTTTTATAACTAAACTTTGGCTTTTTCCACTGTTCTCTAATTCTAACATAACCATTTGATCTGTGGTAATTAATGATCCCTGTTTTTTTATATCCTCAGTCGTACCTGTCGCATGTAAATCTCCACTAAAATCGTCTATCACTATTTCTAATCCATGACGCTTGAACTGTCTTGACATAACCAAGCCAGCTACAACTGTTGTTGGGGATGATCCCGAAATTTGCTCATATCGCATGTATGGTTTCGGATTTCCAGTATCTGTATTCTTTTTCTTCAGAGTTTTTACTCTTGTGATTCGTCTACTATCAGGACGCAAGGACAAGATGTGCATAGATTTTTCATACCTATTTCTAAATAGCGAAGTATACCCTTCAACTCCTTCTCCACTATTAACTATGGGGGTTGGATCTAAGAGTACTCTGTATGATACTGGTTTTGAAGTATCACTATTGTGTAGGTGTAATAAATCTAATGATGATGATGATGACTTACCGCAAGAACTGTTTTGATTTTGAGGTTCTCCATTTTTAGAATGCTTATCAATGACCATTTTTATATCTTCTACCAGAATTATAGAATTATCTTTGCTAGTTACCTTGGCCTTAATGATATCTTGAATAATCGTTAAAATATCTATATCAAGCCCTTTGAGCATTTCAAAAGCGTCAGGATGTATCTGATATCCTTTACTAATCGCAAAACATAGGGCATTGGATATTTCTGTTCCGAAATCCAAATTGTCCACCTTGACTATGAAAGCGCCATATTTAATTACATTTCTGTAACAAACGAATGAATAATAACTACAAATAATTATAGGAGCAAATACCCATACACTGAATTGCATCTCGCCATCAAGAGACGTTTACTGTATCTTGCATTTGGTATAGTCGCTTTTCTTATCTCGTATTACTGGGGTTCATCTATATATATGAGCAACTTAGAGGCAGATGAGCTAAAAAACCGGTTCATGGATCAAATTAAAGATATTGATCAGACAGGGATATTCATTAATAATGCAAAGATTGCATTAGGCATGTTTGTTCCATTACTAGGTGTAGGCCTAGGAATTTTTTCTGGTTTTTCAACAGGTATGGTATTTAATGCAATAGCAGCAACATCTGCTAACCTTAATGATATCTCACCTTTACTGATTCTTGTTACTCCATTTGGATTAATGGAAATTGTTGCCTATGGTCTTGCAATATCTAGAAGCGGCATGCTCTTCTATTCTTTATTGAAGAGAAAGTATTGGAGGGAATATCTACTGTCTACTTTAGTAGAGATAGGAGTTGTAGTAATCTTACTCTTAAGCGGGGCAATAATAGAATGGGAAATGATTAGTAGATTGAATGGATTATCTGATACTAAAATTAGCATTTAAACTGAACCATAAATTAGAACTTCATATAGACGACAAAAATAATGGGTAAATTTAAAATTTAAATCTGACTTTCTCCGCAGGCGGGGCAAATTCGCAACTTTTTAGACATTTTCGCTCCACACTCGACACAATATTTTATTGCTTCATGTGTTTTGGAATTGATGTCAACAGATTTATTCTCCACTGACATGTATATGATAAACCCTCAACTCTAAATTATATTTAAATCCATCTTGTAATAATTTTTATTCCGGGGAAATAATTCTATCACAGTATAGTATGCTTAATTTAAAGATTCACAAGATTCCCACTTTTGTCTCACAACCAACTATGATTGCGGCTTTACCTGATATGGGCAATGTTGCAGGTATGGGAATGTCCCTTTTGATTACAAGACTCGCAGCTGACCTCTTCGCCGAAATTTATGCATTTTGGCCACCTTTTGTAACATATAACCAAGGTATTATTAAATATGTTCAGTCAAGCTATAAATTTTATTGGGTTTCTAAATATGATCTTGTAATATTTACAGGAGATTTTAATCCTTCCGATCCGCGGAGATTGTATGAAATATGCTATGAAGTTCTGAAAATGGCTGACAGAGTTGATGCAAAAATGTTGTACTCGATAGGCGCAGCCTTAAGACAAAATACTTCTACCTCTACTTCAGGTGGAGTGTATGGCGCAGTAAATAATGAACAGATTGTTGATAATATAAGTAAATTTAATATGAACGTCTTAGAGGGAGAAGGACAGATTATAGGATTTAATGGACTAATATTAGGACTTGCAAAGGACAGAGGATTGAATGCGATGTGCATTCTGGGCGAAATTGATAATCCTAATGTTATCCAACCTATGACTGCTAAGGCTATTCTACATACATTAACAAAGATTCTAGGAATCCCTCCTTTGGATATGAAAGAGTTAGAAGAGGAAGAAAAGCGCAAAAAGTTTATGGAACAGCAAATGAATTATCTAGAAAATGTGATGGAGCATGGGGGCAAACCCCCTGGAATAGCGTAGACTAGTATAGACGGTACGCAATCCAGCAAAGATTTCCGAATTTCCGAATTGGATTACAATGAAATCTTTTGCCAAATAATTCAACAATTTTGACAACCTTGCCATTATATCAGCTTAATAAAGCGTTTGCATGAGTGAAGTAAAGTTAGAGTTTATTGGTAAACAGGTTAAGGACATGTATGGAACCCATATGGGAAAAGTTATTGGTATGGTAACAGATATTGATGGATCTATAGAATCAGTTAGTGTAAATTGTGGTTATGCAGGATTAAAGCAACTAGAGTACGAGCAATTATTAGTACAGGGTGATTATGTAATCTTTATTCCAAAATGGAGATTGGATGTACAAAAGTTACTTAGACAGAAAAACCTTGCATTACAAAGGATTAAAGCATTACAGGAGATGGTTACAGCTAATGATTTGATGAAAGAGGACGTTGAATTAGTCTATATAAAGTACCAGAAGAGATTGCAAGACCTTGAGGATAACGGAAAAATTGTTTTGGAACAACTGCAAGAGAGACTGAACCAGATAGATACAGAAAGCCAGAATATAAAATCGGTACTATTTGATGCTAAGTTACAGTATAGAAGCAATGAGATAACCGAAGAAACATATCAACAAATTAGCCTGTCTACAAATGACCTGATAGAGCATATTAACTTAGAAAAAGGAGAGATCAATAACGTCATATCTAGGTTAAGTCAACAGACATTTGAGAGGATGGATTTGAATTCAGTACAGAATCCTTCTATATCGGATCAGCCAAAATCTAACTCGAGCCTTGAATCAAATTCGCAATCCTCTGAAGGTGACATTCATGCTACAGGGCCTCAGGCGGTTAGTGCAGCAGCAGCAACAACAACCAGTGATTATAATAATGATGATCATCCTAAGACTATTCACAAGGAAACCGATGATGAGGCTGAAACTAGCTGGCTTAACCAGGTTCTACAGCATGACTAAATTAAGTTTGTAAAAATACAAAATAATTTGAATAATCTAAACAATACTTTTTAGAAAAAAAGAAAGATTTATAAAAAATATTTATTTTAGGCTACGCCTTGTTTTGCAGATGTTTGTAAAAGCTCGCCTATTTCATTATGCATTCTTAGAAAATTCAGGCCCTTCTCAGTTGTCTTGTATGTTTGAGAACCCTCAAGATACTCTAGTAAGTTGTTCTCAATGAGTACTGAAAGATATTCTCTTAGCTGCGCGTAGCTAAGGAAAGCTTTATACATTATTTTTGTCTTGGTTGCTCCTCCATTTGCGGCCTCTAGGATCATTGCCACTATTTCTGTTCTGCTTCTGTATTTCACAATTTAGATACACTGAATTTCTTTATTTTAATATATTGACACAATCTACAGTAAGAAACTTCTATATTGATATTATACCTTACAACATGATTTTTGGCATTTTTACAACTTCAGGTATAAACAAACTTCCCCATAAGGTTTTTAAAATTATTCGGATCTTCTAACATAACATAATGTCTGACCTCAACTCTGATGAGGTATCAAATATATACGAAGATATCGCACGGGCTAAAATATCTCTTCAAGGTAAGAGATACGATATATTAAGAAAGAACGCAATAAAAGATCCAGAACAGTTCTGGGAACAACAAGCAAAAAATTTAGTATGGTTCAAGTACTGGGATAGAACATTAATTTGGGATCCCCCCTTTGCAAAATGGTTTGCCGGCGGTTCACTTAATGCTTCCATAAATTGCATTGATAGACATGTAGACTCACAATTCAAGAATAAGGCAGCAATTATTTGGCAAGGAGAAAATGAAGAGGAAACGAGGACGATTACTTATTACCAATTGTTTAGACAAGTCAATATCTTTGCTAATGCCCTAAAAAGTCTTGGAGTAAAAAAAGGTGATCGAATTATTATTTACCTTCCAATGGTTCCGGAAGTTACAATTGCAATGCTGGCATGTGCAAGAATTGGCGCGACACATATAGTTGTTTTTTCTGGTTTCAGCGCCAAGGCTTTAGCTGATAGGGCTAATGATTCCGAATCCAAAATCATAATAACCGCTGATGGAGGCTATCGTAGAGGTAAGATCATAGAATTAAAAAAGATCGTCGATGAAGCTGCATTATCGATCCCTTCGCTAGAAAAGATCATTGTCTTAAAAAGAGCCTCTAACGATATTAAAATGACTAGTAGGGATCTATGGTGGCATGAGATTGTTCGGAACGAGCAGGAACAACAAAAATATTGTAAACCTGAGATTCTAGATAGTACCCATCCATTGTTTATTTTATACACATCAGGAACTACTGGGAAACCAAAAGGCGTCTTGCACAGTACTGGTGGCTACCTTACACATTTATATACTACCGCGAAATTAGTATTTGATTTCAAATCAACAGACATATTCTTTTGTACTGCTGACATTGGATGGATTACAGGGCACAGCTATGTCGTATATGGTCCTCTTATGCATGGTATAACTGAAATAATGTATGAAGGAACACCTGATTATCCTACACCTGATAGATATTGGGCAATAGTTGAAAAGCATGGAGCAACAATATTGTATACTACACCTACTGCTTTACGTATGTACATAAAGTTTGGAGACAATACACCCAAATCATTTGATTTATCATCTCTTCGTTTATTGGGGACTGTAGGAGAACCTATTAATCCTGACGTGTGGCAATGGTATTTTAAGACTATAGGTAAGGGAAATTGTCCTATAGTTGATACATGGTGGCAAACCGAGACAGGTGGCATTATGCTAAGTACATGTACTGGAATAAACGATACTATTCCAATGAAACCTGGTTCTGCATCGTTCCCAGTACCTGGAATAGATATGACTATTGTAGATGATCGTGGAGAAGTTGTTGATGCTAACAAGAAAGGATATTTAATGATCAAGAAACCATGGCCTGGAATGCTGATGACTCTTTGGAGGAATGATAAAAAATATCAGGATGTGTACTGGAATAAGTTCAAGGGCATGTACTATACAGGCGATTATGCATTAATGGATGATGATGGTTATTTTTGGCTTTTAGGCAGATCTGATGATGTGCTTAAAGTTGCAGGTCACAGACTAAGTACAATGGAGCTAGAAAGTACATTTGTTTCACATGAAGCTGTTGCTGAAGCTGCAGTAACAGGGAAGTTGGACCAAAAGAAAGGGGAATCCATAATTGCATTTTTAGTACTACGTAGTGGACATCTACCTACTGAAGAACTGCGCACAGTACTTACTAACTATATAAGAAAAACTATAGGACCTATTGCAGCACCAGAAGGAATCTATTTTGTAAGTAAACTTCCTAAAACGAGGAGCGGAAAAATAATGCGAAGACTACTTAAATCAATAGCAAATAGAGAAGATTCGATAGGTGATCTAACAACACTAGAGGATAATACATCGGTTGAAGAAGTCAAGCAAGTTTTCCATAAGTTAAAAAGTGAAATAGTAGAGTAGTCTATAACGAATCTAGTTCTCTAAGACAAGATAATACGCTCTTCTGTCGTAGATATCTTAAACAGACCTGATAGTTTTTTGCCGCATCAATTGATTTACTCCTTTACTCGGTGGCTCCTAAAATAAGATGAGGAAAATATTAATAGTCCACCTATTGTATGTAATCTTAACGTAAAGTGATATAATATTCTACTACAAATTGTATCTAGGCAAGGTGTTGTGTTAATACTAACTTATATAGGGGGTGTCGATTACCCCCATAGCTATGACAAGGAACCCAGCCGAAGGAGGATTTGATGCAAGACTTAGTACAATCATAAAGGGATTAAACAACGAAATTTTGAATGGTCTTAGAAGTATATCCAAGGAAAATGCATCCATTATAGTAGACTACATCTCAGCTATGATTACTGAAATAAATCCCTCTGACAGTTATAAAGGGAGTACCATACATTTATTATATTCACTTTCTAAATACAACAAAAATAAATCATTTAGATTCATAACACGAGATGAAGTAATTTCATTTCTAAATGCCAGACGTAAGCCTGAATCTTCAGATCCGCTGCATAAATGGATTGGAACTTATAATCTATACCGTGTATGTTTGAGTAAAACCCGACGGAGTTTAATCTATACAAGTGTATCTAAAGACACCGCGAAAGTATCGGAGGAATACTCAGCTAACCATAATAACATGTCTTGATATACATCACTAGTGATATTTGATTTATTCTCGCTTGTAATAACTTAATTAACATCCAAGAAAACTAGTACAATTTGAAAATCAGTAGCCATCTAATTCAAAAATATACCAATTTTGGGCAGTTTTATTAGATAGACTTTATCTATTCAAGCAGATTTAAAAAAAGAGTGAAGTTAGCTTGTTTATGGTTTTGGTTCATCGTCTTCGAATGATGGGAATACCTGATCCGCTGCCAAAGCTACTGAGTTCTCATCACCTTGAATCTGTGAATCAACGTTCTGACATCCGATGTTCAATGGTAGTTCACCATTTCCACAAGCATTTGTTTGTGAGATCGCTTGGCTCTTTTCGTATGCGAAAGCACTATCAGCTGTTATTGTTGTTGCTCCTACTAATGTTGCTGCTATTACAGCCATCATTGCAATATATTTGAAATTCATGTTTGTTGTAATTAGGTTGTGAGAATATTTGGTTTATCTGCATTAAGTAAATTCGGACGCTCTCATAAATCTGATATTTTTTCTATTAGAACAAATTATGAGTTAACGCATTGAAGAACATTCTTCATCTGACCATCGACGTCTAAAAGGTATAAATCTTCTCAGTATCTTCATTCCACCATCTAATTGTTCCATTGCATCTACGACATCGAAGTACTATCTTCGAACCGATAATCACAAATTCCATTGCAGTAAGATTTGTCATTTCCCTATCACAATTGCATTCGTCTTCAGGGCTTGGCATATTCTCTAGCTATTCATATTGTCAAGGTACACATTAATACAAAATTCGAAGTACCAAACTGTTACAAGAGTATACAAATGAGTACTGTCAGATCTAACACTGGGTCATTTTTAAATCACATTTATGAACCTTATGAACTATTATAGAAAATATCTATGATTAGAGCTATAGCATTATAGATCCTAACTTAGAAAACAAAACCGAAATTTTGTATTTTGCTCTTGCCACTACGTTTATAACAGGATCGTAATACTCCCCCTTTCTCCGTGGTAGTACACGCATTATAAGTATTGTAGAACATGACTATGTATGGACAAAAAAAGCATACTGCTTCAAGATCAATTCCTTCAACACAAAGTACAATACTAGAGTAGGGGGATTAAAACGTATGTATCTGACTCTTTCGAATGAAAGCAATCCAAAACTGAGAGGAAAATTTTTACGTTATTACCTTAG
>OCZV010000182.1_pt1 | contig 23551 bp, 22 predicted proteins | sample 1539051 | NCBI WGS metagenome assembly OCZV01 (sample SAMEA3113581, study PRJEB22503) | soil metagenome
CCATTGGATAAAGACATGATGTTATGCAATGAGCAAAGCCGATGCCAGATGGTCGGTTCCAAACACCGGCTCGAAGGAATCTCCGGTCAAAGTTATATTGCCCTTCGTCCTAAGATCGTTACTAACACCGAGAATCGTATGGATTAAAGATACACTGAGTTTAGGACGTGTCGCAGGACTGGGCGGGCTGCTCCATAGTGAATGAAAGTACTTGCACTGGTAAAGAGGAACGGAACATGAAGGCTTTTTTGTTGCGATAGCGATTTGTGGGGCTTGGCTGCTATCTCCTATAATATCCAACAGCATGAAGCTGGCAGAAGACATCTTCGGTCTGTTAGCGCAAACAAATAAGAATATCTTTTATTATTGGTGCGTGCTTCAGCAGAAGGAAGTCTTTTCAAGCAAAGGGGTCGGACACGGAAAGGAGATTTATGGCTCTTCGCACTTTGGTCAATCAATTCGCAGCCTTAATCGTAGATAACGAAGTGACGCTTAGCCATTTCGTCACCAGCCCTCCACTCGCTTGGACCCGGTTAACTGAGCGCAGTGGCAGGTACGAATTCGCTGAAGGCTATCCGTGTCTTCTGACAATCGAGCAGGCCCATCGGGAGATGAAAAATTGGGACGAGGTTTCACTGCAGGGGATCAAGGATACGTTGAAAGGGCTGAATGACTCTGTGGATTATGTGCTTATTGGCAACAATGCAGGCCAAGGGCTGCCGCTCGCTCAGAGCCTGCCTCAGAACTTAATTGGCAGGCAGGCTGCGATCATCTACGGCGATACACTTCCCGAGATAAACGATTACCAGAACATGGGGTATCGAAGTTTTTTTCGTAGGAGCGAAGCTGTGTCCCATCTATTAGACTTGGGAAAGCGCGCCGGCCGGCCTCTAGCGCTCTTCTTCATTAACACAATTCAACACAATGATTTAAACTATCATCGGCCGTAAACTACCGGGCGCGACAGTTTGGCCCGATCCGTGTGCGGGGCTCAATAAGCGGGACAAGAAAACCACGGGGTCTCCAAGGCCGCTTGCCATTGGGAAGACAGGGAAATTCTCGACTGTTTAAACCATCACTTCGACCTATTCAGTCGACCTGCTGAAGCAGCCGCAGGCGGGGAAGCCGAGAGATCCGGGCAGTCGTGGAAAGGTTGTCGGCACAGCTGACTATGTTTGCACCGCTTTGTTTTATGGTTTAGGCGTTGCTAATTTCCACCATGCGCACCTTCTGTACGCGCTTCTGCGCGAGACTTCATGGATGACACTTCAAGGAGACAGTGAGGTGCGCGCCACCTCGCAGAATAGCGCCGATTTTTGCTGAGTCTGGCATGTTGCCTAACCATTTTTGCGAGTGCGTTCGCCACTTAAACGCCAAACCAACAACCGAAGCAGAAAATCAATTTGATTATGGCTTGATCGTGTTGATCATTTCGGCAAATCATGCAGGAAACCGGTTATGGAATTCGAATGGGAAGCAGCAGGGACCCCGGGCTGCTGGACGGCGTTGACGAAGCTTAAAAACCTGTCCCATTTTATGCCGCCGTAAAGCCGCACTTGTTGCAGCCGGAAAACCGAACGCATGACGATCATCTCGTTACGACAACTAAGCTCGCCTCGCGTTTATATTTTCGTCCGGCTCGGATCGTTTCTCGCCGCAGCGGTTCTGATTGTCCTCACTTGGCAGACGGTTACCTTGACACCCTTTGTCGACCAGAGTTTTTTCTTTGGCGACGAAGACCCGCAGTTACAGGAAGACGCCAAAGTTTACAAGCTATTTCCCAGGCAAGATCAACTCATCATCAACATCGAAGGCAAGATCAGCTCCGCCAACTATCTAAATCGGGTTGACCAATTGACCCGAAAGCTCCTGGCGATCCCGGAGGTCGTGAGCGTAAAGAGTGTTACTGACGGGCCGAAAAGCCTCGATGACGCCCTAAAAAGCCCCTTCTGGGGCCGCATCCTCATCCCCGAAGACCGGAAATCATCGAACGTATTTGTCGCTCTTAATGCGCGCTCTCCCCAGCAAGCCATCCCGCAGGTTGAGGCAGCCGTGCAGGAGTCCGAATCGGAGGATTTTCGTCCCGTTATCGCGGGAGTTCCCTACATCATCGAGCTCATCCGGCGTAACCTCATCCATGATCTCAGAGTCTTTAGCCTGACCGCGATCGTTATTTTCGGCCTCATGATTTTTTTTATTTTCCGTTCCTTCTCCATCGTCGCCGGCTGCCTGACCGCGAGTACCGTGGCTACCGCTCTGACGCTTCTGGTTGGCCAGTCTTTCGGAATCGAGATCGGCATCCTCACGGCGAATCTAGTTACGCTTGTATTCGTCCTCACTATTCCCCACGTTGTCTACTTCACCTACAGTTGGAAGCGCCTCTCGCTCGATGCTTCAAACAAGGTCCAGGGCGTCAAGGATGCACTCTGGGAAACCTTGCCTGGCTCGGTTTGGTCAATGGGCACAACACTCCTCGGTTTTCTCAGCTTGCTTCTGGTCCAAGCCAAGCCTTTGCGTCAGCTTGGCGCCAGCGGTTCGATCGGGACGATCTGCGCGCTGCTCGCGGCCTATCTCATCTGTCCGTGGTTTGTCCTCGGCACGAAATCTCAACCGGCGGCCCGGGCTTCCAGTTTCCGCGGCCAGCGACCGTTTGTCTTAGCCCGACATGCCGGCTGGATAGCCGCCGCATTTGTGGCCGTATGCCTCCTGCTGGGAGTTGGCATCTACCGGCTCGATACCGATCCGAGCCTGCTTTCCTATTTTCCCGAAGAATTGAGGCGTGGCCTAGAACGCGTCGATCGAACCGGCGGAAGCAGCATCATGGAGATCGTTATCAGAGACTCGCGCGGAGCGAAGCTCGATAGCAATGAATCTTTTGAACGTCTCTGGCAACTCCAAAGAGACCTCGAGGAGGATCGCGAGATCGGCAGCGTCGTATCGCTTCCGTTGCTCATGGCGGAGGGCGAGAAGTTTCCTCTTTCCCGTTTCTTGTCTTGGAAAACGATTCTCAACAAAATGGCCGAGCCGCGCTATGAGAGGATCGGGCGACAGTTCATATCGGCCGACCATATCTACGGTCACTACATCTTGCGCATGAAAGAATCCGGGCGCCGCGAATCCCGTGCGGCCATCATTCAGCGAATTAAAATCACCGTCCGCCGGCATGGCTTCAACCCGGTTCTGATGGGCGGGATGTATCCTTTGCAGGCGCAGCTTTCGCAGCTGCTCGAATCAAGTCTGGTGGAGGGATTAGCGGAAATCGTGCTGTTATTGGGCGTGATCGGATTTATCATAACGCGCTCTCTGGTGGTCGGGCTCACAATGGCCTTCGGGATGTCGATGGTTCCTGTCGGTCTGCTCGGCCTGATCGGGTTTCTCAAAGCGCCTCTGGATATCATTTCCGCGCCGGCGGCAAATCTGACTCTCGGGATGGGCATCGACGACACGATGATTCACCTGGGAGAGCGCTGGAGGGTCTTGGTTAAACAAGGTCATGCACCCGATGAAGCTTGGGATATCGCCCGCTGCCAGCTTTGGCGACCGATTGTTGTTTCGATGTTGATCGTTTGCGTCGGTTTCTCGATTTTTATCCTGTCCGAATTTCCTCCGACACGACGCTTTGGTATGTGGGTCATGTTGGGAACTCTCCTCGTCCTGCCGAGCACACTGTTTTTTCTTCCTACGATCGCTTCGCTGTGGCATAGGGCCGCAAAGCGTCTCAATCTCGGTAGGAATTATGGAGCCTAGACCAAGCGGAAGCGCCCGGCTCGTCGGTTTCTTTACCACGTGATAAGAACCGCAGCGCTGGTTACCTCTTTTTGGATCGTTGGCTCGTCGTTCATTGACTTCGGTCGCGACATAGAACGTCACCGGCTCCGCACGCTCGCACGGTTGCGATAATTAGAGTCTTACTTCCCGAAATAAGAGAGGGCAAAATCGATCCGAAAGTCAGTCGTCGGGTTTGCCAATGCTGTAGACATGATTGGCATGATTATGCTCCGGTCGTTTTGTGGTTAATTTGGCGCCCATATGGTATTTGAAAGGACAAAGGAGAAATGAGATGGGTGATACGGACAAGCGACTGTTTGTCGGGATAAAAATTTCGACGGTGCTGCAAAATGATTTGAACAGCCCCGCCCCGGGCACCGAGCATTATTTCAAAGCTGACAACACCGATTATCTGCAGATCATCAACATAGGAGAGGAAAAGCTCATCGGAAGATACGTAAAGGACGGTTTCCCTGCGGCCGATATCACCAATGTCAGCCGCAACGTCTGCAGCATCGTGAGACTGATAACACGCGGTCACCGCATAGAAGAAAGTTCCGTCCATATCTACGCTTCATAAGTTCCCACGGTTGCTGATCGTCCAGGGAACATTTCTGCCTTTTCTCAACGGCCGCTACGGCTCCGATCTGGCAGGCTTTTGTACCTTGCAACTTGCGTTCGCTAAACGCATACTAAAATGTTAGTATCGCTTCTCATTTGGAGCTTGCTTCGAGACTTGTGGAGAGCCTCTGAGCGAGGTTTTTAGGGAGGTCCATATGATGGATAAGATCAAAATTAGCCTGCAAGATGGCACATTGGTGCGACATAAGAATAAGGGCTATCAAGGAAGGATCGAAGGTATAACGCAGATTAAAGCCTGCTTTACGAGAGGAGGGGTTTCATTAGCGATGTCGCTCGCCAAAGAAACCTTCCAATATCGCGTGGCAGTGACCGGCGAATCGATGCGGCACATCGCTCCCGCCGAGGATTTGGAAGTTATTGAACAGGCGGCGGAGGTTGTCTGCTTCAGCTGTCAGACGCCTTTCCGCAGCAGACCAGGGCTTTCGGACAAACCCGGTGGGCGCTGCGAGTGCGGCGGATGGATTTGCCCAGTTTGCTTGGCCTGCCGGGCGGCAGATGTCGAGTCTCCGAACGGTAGCGGGTCTTCGTGTGCGAAGCAGCGAAAGCGTTTTGTTAGAAAGCTGGCGGACCGAAAAAAAGCAAAATCGCTTAGGACCGCCAATTAAGGTGGGTTTGAGCTACCCCAAGTTAACTCGAATCACAACTTTCCCAGCTCGGTTTTGATCTTCCACTCGATCGCTTCCGGTAACTCATCACGGTTTTTCCGTGTGACCTCGATCAGCTCGACATCGTTGCGAAGTTTGATCTGCTCTACAAATCCTTTACCTTTTTTGGCAATCGTGGCCAGGAGATGAGTGGGGTAGGCGAGGAGGTCGATGATCTTGCTCCTGAATCTAGCAGAGAGAAGTTCCATTCGCCCGATCTCATCGATCACGTAGAGGTCCGCCGGGGTCCGGCCGGGATCGAGATCGGGCAGGATAAGCTCTTCGAATTCTTCGATGTGGATCGAGTATCTCCCGACCGTGGGCGCTTTTCTTCCTAAGGAGGCGAGAGTCCCTTCCTGGCCACCCAGCGTAACGATTTTGAAGCCGACCCGCTGTCCCCTTTGCCTTTTTTCCTCGGTATAAAACCCGGCGCACGTGACTTCTTCCAGTCGCGGCACAATGGCGCGAATCAGCGTGGTCTTTCCGACGCCTGGACTACCGGTCAGAATCAATCTCATGGGTCGCTCTTCCTGGCGGTACGTTCTGATCGGGAGTAGATCACGGCATTTACCGGGAAAGGCTTTCTCATCGTGCTGGTGAAAGAGCACCGCCTGGGGATGAGATCGCGCGGCACTCACACACTAGCAAAGTGACGTACGGCTACTTGCGACCCGGGAGATTCATTCTGCGCTTCTGTCAGCAAAACGCTCGATAACTCTCAGGAGGTTGTCTAATGGGATCGGCTTTTCGATGAACTCTGCTCCTATTGCTTCTGCTTGAGGTCGCGCGACGGCGGGGTCCAGTCCGGTTATCAGGAACTTTTGTTTCCCCGGCGTAATCATTTCGAATTGGTTCAAGACTTCAAGTCCATTTGCCTTACCGCGCAAGCAATAGTCGGTAATGAGAACGTCGAAACGCTTCCTTTGAAAAAGATCGCACGCCCGCTCGGCGTTGTCGGCTTCATGAACTTCGTAACCCGCGAGTCGTAAAAAACTGGCTATAGCTCTTCGCGATGACTGATAGTCTTCTACGAGCAAGATCATGAGCGGCTTTGTTGCCGTACAGTGTCCGCACCTGGAAGCCACATATCGGGCAGGCGCAAAAGACATGCCGCATCCGATTTTTATAGAGAATCCCAGTCTTGACGGAAAATTTGTCCCAAATATCGCCACAGATCATCACCCGGAGTCTTAAGGGATCATACAACCGGCTACGTCATATCTAAGTCAAGACGGATGATCCAAAGAAAATCTTAGTTAGAATACAGACGAGCAGCGCGTGGCACCTGTAATTTGTCCATGCGATTTTTGGATTATCAACGCTCTCCCGGAGTTCCTTGTCCTCTGCACAAAAATACCTTGCTTTTGGTCTTGGATTTAGCTTACCCATTAACTTAACGTGAGATACGAGGTTGGAATGAAGCGACGATTTCGAGGGCTCGTCTGGAGTCTGGTCTCCGTTCCCGCCCATTGGTGGGACGAGCCGTGCGAAAGGTGCTGAGACAGAACCCGTCCCACCGCCTTTGGCAGGACTAATCGCCGATCGATTCGTCCAGAAAGAACGCCCTCGGAACCCCATTAGTAATGCTTGATATTTTCTATGTAACAGTGCTAATGCTAAGTGAAAATTCCAATCAGTAATTTCTATTGATGGAGGATGCATATGGGAATCACCCGGCGTAAATTTCTCACCAGATTAACCGTCGGCGTTGCGAGTTTGCCGTTGACGCAACGACTGGGCTTTGCCCAGGTGAAAGGCAAACTGGGCTACATGAAAATCGTCGACAACGCCGCCATGTTCATGGCCATGGACAAAGGGTTTTTCAAGGCCGAAGGGTTGGAACTGGAAACGGTTCCGATGGCGGGTGGGGCGGTGATCGTTCAGGGCGTTACTTCGGGGGATTTACAGATTGGTTGGACCAATGTGATCTCACTCTATCAGGCGCACGTGGAGGGTTTCGATTTCAAACTGATCGCCGGCGGCGCGACGAATGTGAAGGACACGAACGAAACCCATGCCATCGAAGTGCTGAAGACTTCGCCAGTTGTCCGCGCCAAGGATCTCGAAGGCAAAACAATCGCAGTCAACACCTTGAACAACATCGTCCACCTCATGGCCATGGCGTGGCTCGATAAGAACGGCGCGAATTCCAGCAAAGTGAAATTCGTGGAAATCCCTTTCCCGCAAATGGAAGCCGCGCTGACGGCTGGAAAAGTCGACGCGATCAGCGTCCAGGAGCCCTTCGTTACGGCCGCGGTCGAAAAAGGCGGCGCTCGAGTGCTAGCGCATCCTTGGGGAGAAGTCATTCCAAAGTTTTTGATTGCCAGTTGGTTTGCGTCGGAAAAGTGGATCCAGAAAAATAAGCAAATGGCCCAGGCGTTCGTGCGGGCTATCAATCGCGGCATCGACGCCATTCACGCCGACTCCGAGGCCAGCAGAAGTGCAATGATCAAATGGGCCGGGCTGAGCGCCAATTTGGCCGGCAAGATCGGATTGCCTATCTTTGAAAAAGGACTTTCCGATAAGGATCTCCAGTCGACGATCGATCTCACCGCCAAGTATAAAATGATATCGCGGTCATTCAAGGCAAGAGAGATCGTCAGCGACCTGGCGCCGAAAGCTTGACGGTTTGCCGAGGTTCTCTCGGCTTCTTTGAGCAGCCTTTGAAGGCTCGCGCTTTCGACCCCAAGTCTCACGGAGTGATGAAGGACTGGAGTGTAGGATAATGGGTTCTCCTATACTCGCTCGCTTTCGCACGCCTTCCTCGGCATGAAACTCAAAATCGAAACTCTACGCAGGAGCGGAAAGGAGCCGCCCGATTAGCGCCATGCCTATTCTCGAAGTCCAGGAGCTTTCGAAGAGCTATCGCCAGCTGGGCGGTATGACGACTCAGGCGGTTGGCAATATCTCTTGTCGGATCGAGGCCGGGGAGTTCGTTTCATTCGTCGGGCCTTCCGGCTGCGGCAAGACCACCTTGCTCATGGCCGTTGCCGGCTTGATCCCGCCGACCTCCGGTCGGATTGTCGTGCAGGGGCAAGAAGTCAAAGGTCCGCCGCCAAACTTGGTGCTGGTTTTTCAGGAGTTCAATCGTTCCCTTTTTGCCTGGCGCTCCGTTCTGGGCAACGTACGCTTTGGTCTGGAGGCCAAGGGAAGGCATTCGCGAGAAGTCGAGGATCAGGCCAAGTCTTTGATCGATCTGGTGGGCTTAAAGGGATTCGAAAATCACTATCCGTGGGAGCTCTCCGGAGGCATGCAGCAGCGAGTTGCGATTGCGCGGGCGTTGGCGTACGAGCCTGAGGTTTTACTGATGGATGAACCCTTTGGCTCGTTGGATGCGCTTACCCGGCTAGAGCTCGAGGACAAACTCCTCGAACTGTGGGAGGAGCTGGGAACGACGATTCTTTTCATCACCCACGATATCGAAGAAGCCATCTACCTGTCGGATCGAATCGGCCTGCTGAGCCGCCGTCCTTCGCAAATCATTGAAGAGCTGCGCGTCGACTTCCCCCGGCCACGCCACCAAGTGACGACGCGCGCTCAAGCCCGTTTCATGGAGATCAGAAACGAAATTTATCAACGGATCAGCGACCAAAAATCCGAATGAACGGCGCCGGAAAGCTCAACTGGAACGGCTGGCTCGTTTTCGGCCTTTGGCTGCTGGTGTGGGAAGTTGGCGCTCGATCGAATCCAAAACTGCAGCTCTACATTCCACCCGTCAGCGATGTTCTGATCGCGCTCACGCAAATCATCTCGTCCGGAGAAGTGGCCGGCCATGCGGTTACGACCCTCTTTCGTTTCCTGGCGGGCTACTTTCTGGCCGCCACGATTGCCGTCAGTTCGGGAATCATTCTTGGACATTTTCGGTTTGCCTATAGCCTCCTTGAGATGCTGATCGAGTTTTTGCGACCGATGCCTTCCGTAGCGATTATCCCCGTAGCGATTTTGTTGCTCGGTATCGGCGATTCCATGATCGTAGCCGTGACCGTTTACGCGAGCACATGGCCTATCCTGGTGAATACGATTGACGGAGTCAGGCGTATCGAACGAACGCTTCTCGATACGGGCAAGACCTTCGGCCTAACGGACCGCCAGATTCTGTGTCAAATCGTCCTGCCGGCCGCCTCACCGTATATCGTTACCGGCCTGCGCATCAGCCTATCAATTGCTCTGATACTGGTTACGACAGCAGAAATGGTGGCCGGCAGTAAAGGCCTCGGCTTTTTCATTCTGGATCAAGAACGCTCGTTTAACACGAGCAACATGTATGCCGGCATCATTATAGTGGCCGTCGTCGGTTATGTGCTCAACCGACTCTTTGTGATGGTGGAAGGGAAAGCGATGAAATGGCGTCACGGCATGAGCGCGAGAGAAGCGATCTGAGCATGCGAGAATCGAAGGTCAACGGGTTTTTATTTTTGCTCGGCCTGCTCGTTGGCTGGGAAGCGATTGCTCAAGCGCAATGGTTAAACCCGCTGATTGTGCCGGCTTTGAGCCGGGTTATCCGCATTTTCCTCGAACTCGTTTGGTCCGGTCAGATTCCGCTCCAGATTCTCGCGAGCTTGAAAAGGGCGGCCCTCGGCTATTGTCTGGCGGCCGTGGTCTTTATTCCATTGGGGCTTTGCATGGGCCTGTTTGACCGGTTCTATCGCGCGCTCGAGATCGTCATGGAAATGCTGCGGCCCATTCCACCTCCCGTGGTCATACCCGTGGCGCTGTTGTTCTTCGGCCTCGAAGACGAAATGAAAGTCTTTGTCATTTTCTTTTCGTGTGCCTGGCCGATTCTACTCAACACCATCGATGGCGTGAGAAGTATCGATCGGGTTCTGCTACAGACAGCGAGGACCTTTGGACTGACGCAACGAAAAATAATCTGGAAAGTGATCTTACCGGCGTGTGCGCCGCAAATCATGACCGGTTTGCGAGTCAGTTTGCCGATCACGCTCATTTTGGTAGTGATCTCGGAAATGGTCGGGAGCACCGATGGCATCGGTTACTTCATCCTGGACTCGCAAAGAAGATTTAGGGTCGCCCAGATGTACGCAGGAATGCTGGCGTTGGCGATCCTCGGCTATACGCTCAATCAGCTCTTTGCAGTCCTATATCGCCGGCTTATGAGTTGGCACTGGGGGATGCTGCGAACAAAGGATGAAGGATGAGGGATGAAGGATAAAGCAATCCGGATCTCGCGGCCGACTTTTGCTTCATCCTTTCTTAAACCCTGTGAATTTCTTAAACCCTGTGAATTCCTCCGCCTTCCGGAGGTTTAGGTTGGTCTCTTCCCGGAAGCCAATCCACATCTTTGCGCGGACTATTGCCCTTCACCAGGAACTTCGCTTTACCCATGTTCTCAAACTCAATCTCAATGGTGTCCCCGCTATTCACCGGCCGCAGGCCCTCGTGAAACGTGCCCGTCGCGACAATATCCCCAGGATTCAGACGGACAAACCGCGTGAGCCAGGCGATTTGATCCGGGATTTTATGCGCCATTGAATTCGTGTTGTAATTTTGGCGCGGCTCGCCATTGGTCCAGGATTTCACGACGACGTTGTGCGGATCCGAAATTTCGTCCTTGGTAACGATCCACGGCCCGCAGCAGCTGTGAGAATCTTGACCTTTGCCGATGAAATGCGTCCGCCGCACCAATCCCCGAGTTGAAATGTCGAAGAAGGGAACATAACCGAAAACGTAGTCCAGAGCCTTGGATTCTGAGACGTCCTTGGCTGTTTTTCCGATGACAAAGGCGAACTCCGCTTCCGGCTGGTAGACCACGGCTGCTGGGATGTCTCTCAGTTCGACGGCTTCTCCCGGTCCGATGAGGTCACTCGATTTATAGAAATATTCGTTTGGGAAATTGTCTGCCGTTCTTCCAGGGCGATCGATGTAGTTACTGAAGGCCGCTATACACTTGCTGGGCCGAGGGAGAGGACAGCGAAGTTCAATGCTGCTCAGCGATACACCGCTTTGCTCGGCAAGGATCTTCTCGAACCTGCGGCGGTATTTGCGCCAACCCTCGATGATCTCCTCCATCACTCTCTGCGGGCCTTTGGCTTTACGCGCGCTGACGGAGTCGCTCACATCCACCACCATGTTGTCGTTTTTGATCACGCCGATTCTATCATCGTTGAATCGAAGAATCTTCACGGGTCCATCCTCCTCCCGTCAGCAAATTTGCGCCTATCTTTGCGACAATCAACGGGTAATGTCAAACCGAAATCCGCACTCGCTGTCGTGAAGAACTTCACCTGGTTTTAGTCTTTTCAAATTAAGGCTATTGTTGTAATCGAATCTGTGGAGGCTGCGATGTTGCTAATCAACAATGAGGAAGTGGACAAGATCTTCGATATGAAAGCCTGTCTCGAGGCGTTGGAAGTCGGCTATGACGATCTCCTCAAGGGGGACGCGGTCTACCGGCCGCGGCTGGATGTCTGGGTGCCTTGCGAACGACCTGACGGTTACTATCGTTGGGGGACAATGGAAGGGGCGAGCCGGAAGATCGGCGTTTTTGCCATTCGCATGAAGTCCGATGTGGTTCACTGGCCCGATGCCGCCACTGAAGAAAAGTACTGCATCAAGCCGGGAACCTTTTGCGGTCTGATCATGGTCTTCAGCGTGCGCAACGGCGAACCGCTCGCCATCATCAACGATGGCTTGCTGCAACACATGCGTGTCGGCGGCTGCGCCGGTCTGGGTGTGAAGTACCTGGCTCGAGAGGATGCGTCGGTCGTGGGGATGTTCGGCTCCGGCGGGATGGCGCGGACGTATTTGGAAGCATTTACCGAGGTGCGTAAAATCAACAAGGTCAAAGTTTATAGCCCGACGAAAGCCAACCGGGAAGCGTATGCCAAGGAAATGAGAGGCAAACTGGATTTGGAAGTGGTTCCAGTGGACACTCCGGAAATGGTCGTGCGCGATGCGGATATCGTGGCGACTTGCACCGACTCGACGCAAACCATTTTCGACCAGCCGCAGTGGCTAAAGGAAGGGGCGCATATCACTTGTGTCCGCGCTTGCGAGGTCGGACCTGAAGTCATCAAAAGTTGCGATCTTTCGGTGAAGCTTGGCAAAAACACGATCGAAGCGATGGACGAAGGCATGGTTCGGCTCCATGGCAACGTGGGTTATATCGCGGGGCAGCCTGAAGAAAGGAGCCGGATTCCTAATCCGTCGGTCGATAACTACAAGGGCGATTACTTTGAGTACTTTATGGATGTGAGAGCCGGCAAAGTTCCGGGGAGAACCGGCCCGAAGCAAATTACGTTTTTCATTAATGCGGGTACACAGGGTTTACAGTTCGCTGCGTGCGCCGGCAAGGTCTACCAGTTAGCTAAGGAGAGAGGATTGGGCCGGGAGCTACCGACGGAGTGGTTTTTGCAGGATATAAGGGATTGAAAGGACGTCTCGAGTCCCGCGTTGGGAGTCTCGAGTTACTGATGGTCTTTTACCCGAGACTCTAGACGCGAGAGTCGAAACGGCTCAGTATCCCAGCTTGTCGATTTCATCATCGTCCATGCCGAAATAATGGGCGATCTCGTGCAGCACGGTCGTTCTGATTTGCTCGCGCAGGTCCTCGGGGTCGGGAAAGTCCCGCAGCAAGGGCTCCGAGAAAATCGTGATCTTATCGGGTAGAATGGGTAAACTGAAGGAAGAGCGATCGGGCAGGGGAATGCCTTGATAGAGCCCGTAAAGGGTATCGCAAAGCGGGTCGAGTCCTATGTCCAAGAGAAGACCTTTGTCGGGTCTTGTTTCGACCACCACTTCGAGATTGTGCAACTGCCGGCGAAAGCGTCCGGGAAGTTTGTCGAGAACGCGCTCGACCTCTTTTCTAATTTCATTGTGATCCAACAGCGATGAGATTGTACCAAGTCACGTATCGGTTCAAGAGGTGCCGCCTTTGGCTTCGACCTTTGGCCGTTGTGCTCCTCTTCCTTCTGCCGTTGTCGGTCAGCAGCGCCCAGGGACAGCCGGTGACGGAGGGCGTAGCGGCCCTCTCTGATGACCTCGACCGAGAGTCGCTCCGCATTGCCATTCATCGCAGCCTCTCGTATCTGGAAAAGCTGCCGCCGGAGCGCATCGTCGGCGAGCAGCCGCGACCGTTTACCGCTAAGGAAGTCCTCGACGTGCTCCGCGAATTTGAAAGATTATTGAACCGGTGGGACTGCGAAGAATGTTGGAAGAAGGAATTTGCGGCGCGGTTCGAACTCATTCCGTCCTCGAGGCATCCGGAACGGAACCAGGTTTTGTTTACCGGCTACTACCAACCGGTGATCGAGGCCAGTTTGGTTCCTACGGCTGAATTTGCACACCCGATATACCGCATGCCGGCCGACCTCATCACGGCAGAGCAGGTGACGTTGACGCCAAAGGTGACGAAAGAGAGAATCGTTGGGCGCGTTCAAGGCGAAAGCTGGTTGCCGTATTATTCGCGCCGTGAAATTGATGAGCAGCACTCGCTGCGCGGTCGAGGTTACGAAATTGCCTGGGCGAAAGATCCCATCGATCTTTTTTTTCTCCACATACAAGGGTCCGGCTTGCTGCAACTGCCGGATGGCCGGCGGCTTCCAATTGGCTATGCCGGCGCAAATGGGAGGCCGTACAGAAGCGTCGGACGATGGCTTATCGACCGCGGCAAGATTCCGGCTGAAGAGATGTCCATGCAGCGACTGCGTCTCTATCTTACGAAGCATCCTGACGAACGCAGCGAGATATTCGCGTACAATGAAAGATACATCTTTTTCCGGTTTGTCCCAAAAGGTCCTCTCGGCAACCTTGAGTTTCCGGTGACGCCGAATAGATCGATCGCCACGGACGCACGACTCTTCCCCAAGGGGGCCCTGGCCTTTATCACAACCCGACGACCCGTTTTCGATGCCGCACGTCAACTGGTCGGCTGGCAACCTTTCTCTCGCTTTGTCTTGAATCAGGACACGGGCGCAGCCATTCGCGGTCTACAACGTGTGGATCTCTATTTTGGGACCGGTAGCGAAGCCGAGGCGCCCGCGGGTTACATGAATAGTCCGGGTAAACTCTATTTTTTAGCGCTGAAACAGCCATCCGGCTCGCCGCCCAGCCCGGCTGGCAGGTGAGCCCGCCCGCTCCGACCGTCAGATTGCCAGGTAGCCTTGAGCGAATTTTGCCGGCAAGGTAACCTAATCTCGGCGGATAAAAGCTATGGAACGCCATTCCGAGACGCGACGGCTCAAATTGGCTCTGGTCATCAGCTCCATCTATTTTTTTGCCGAGTTGATCGGCGGATTTTTGACCAACAGCCTGGCGCTTATGTCGGATGCCGGACACATGCTTTCCGATATCGGGGCTTTGGCGCTGAGTCTGTTCGCGTTTCGCATTGCCCAACGTCCGGCGACGTTGATCAGCACCTATGGTTATCATCGGGTGGAAATACTGGCCGCGCTTTTTAACGGATTGGCGTTATGGATGATTGTCGGGATCATTTTTGCCGCCGCCTATAACCGCTTCCTCAATCCTCCCGTGGTTGAAAGCTACGGTATGATGATCGTCGCCGTGGTCGGCTTGCTGGTCAACGTCGCTGCGGGAGCGATCTTGTACGGCGGGCACCACCATAATCTAAATCTGCGCGGAGCTTTCTTGCACATCGTGAGCGATGCCCTAGGCTCGGTAGGTGCAATGACTGCCGGCCTGATCATGCTGGCCACCGATTGGTACGTCGTGGATCCGTTGATTAGCATTCTCATTGGGCTGCTGATTCTCCATTCGTCCTGGAGTCTGGTCAAAGAATCTCTTAGCGTGCTCATGCAATCGGTTCCGAAGGGTATCCAGCTCGAAGAGGTTCGACAAACCATCGAAGGCATTGAGGGAGTCAGCAAGGTTCACGATCTTCATGTCTGGGCAGTGACTTCCGACATCTATACTTTGAGTGCCCATGCCGTCGTCGACAACGGAGGCGATTTTCATCAGGTACTGAACTGCATTGAGGACACCCTCAAGCAGCGCTTCAATATCGAGCACACGACCATTCAGCTGGAAACTGAAAGCCGGGAGGAAAACGAGTTTAAGGGATTTTAGCAGCTGACGAGGTGTGCGGCTCAAGAAACGGCATGACTGGCCAGGGAGGGTTTAGTTTTCGGGAACAGGGCTGCCATTAAGACGACACTGATGAGTGAAAGAATACCAAGGAACCAAAAGATCGTCGGCAGACTTGCAGATATCAATAGTATTCCCACGATGGACGTCGAGGTGGTTTTCGAAACCTGCTGAATCAACCGATCAAAAGAGACGATGCCACCGCGTAATTCCGTCGGGGCATTTTGCGTCAAGAGGCTCTTTTGCATTGGCGAGATCACGCCGTTCGCCAAGCCGTAGAAAAATAGCGCCGACCCCACTAGCCAAACGCCGGGTAGTAGCGGCACCGCGATTACCGCGAGACCACTGATTAAGAACGCGGCAAAGAGAAGGTGTGCCTTGTCGCGTCCGGCGGCGAGCCGGCCGGCCTGACTGGAGGTGATCATGGCGCCGACCGAGAAGAAAGTGTAAAGCAATCCGGCCGTGGCCGTTGATATTCCATGCGTCCGGACGAGGAACAGCGGAAAGTAAGTGAGGAAACCATAGTCGAGAAAAAAGCGCAAAAAACCCGCCGCGAACGCAACCAGCAGTCTCGGATGACGGGTGAGGCGAAGCATGTCCCCTAAGTAAGCCTTGGTCCCGCCCCGGCGGTTTCCTTTTGTCTCAGGCATCCAGAAAAAGGCCGCGATACCAAGCGGAACCGTTAGGATGTATATAGTGAAAGGCCAGTACCAGGCGATGGTTGCGAGCAGACCACCTATGGGTGGAAGCACGAGATAACCGACGCGGTCGAGAAAAACCTTCAGTCCCTGCCCGCCAATTTCATGGTCTCCGTCGAGAAGATCACCGATCAGCACAATAGTTAGGGGGATGACCGCGCTATACGCAACTCCTTGCATCGCCCGAAAGAAAAGAAGCCACGTAAAGGTCGGCGCAAAGGCGATCGCCGCACCGAATATACCGTAGAGGATGAGTCCCCAGGCCAGTAACGGCCTCCGGCCGAAGAGGTCGGCGACGACACCGAAGAACGGGGCGAGAAAAATCGCCGGCGCGGTCAACATCGTCATGACTAATCCGATTGCCGCATCCGAGACACCGAAAGGTTGGGTCATTGCGGGTAAGGCTGGCTGGATGAAATTTACACCCATGACGAGCGCCACACTCGTGGCGTAAACAAGGCTGAGTGCACGGCGCCGTTCGAGCGTCAGGTCACCGAGGCCGAACATCGATGTCAGAGAAAATTTGCGCATGGGCCGAACGCTAGAGGAATCTCACGTACGAGTCAACATCCTATTTTGTTGATGGTCGGTTGCGCAGCAAACGTAGCGGAGCTGCTCGAGAAGGGTATTGCCATCTTCGTTGGCGAACAGGACGTTAAAGACCGCGGCTTGTCAGACGGCGATCTCATATCCGGTATTCAAAAGATCAGGCGACAAGGAATACCCGAACTAGTCGAATACGAACAGGTTTGGCACTGATAGCTCTCAGATGTGTGAAAAATCTTCGTTGACTTTCGACTCGGTTCAGGGCGGGCGGCAGAGGTCAGGAAAATAATTTTAATAGTTTCAGTTCGTGGCGATCCCTTGGCGAGCGGCGCCGAATTTCCCGCAAAAATTATCAAGCCATTAGCCGATTGATCCGTTTGAGGCTATCGTCCTTTTCGCTTTTATCAATCTTTGCCCGCCCGACCGTTTTTCGCAAAAATTCGATGGACGCTTCGTAAACTTGCCGGTTAACCGGATAAGGGTGGCCATCTTTGCCGCCATGAGCGAAGCTGAATTTGACGGGATCTTTCCAAGAGGCCGACGTTCCATGGGTGATCTCGGCAATCAAGGTGAGGGCCCGAAGCGTTTTGGCACCGACACCAGGCATACCGAGAAGCGTCTGAAAGTCGTTGGCTTTGGCCTCGTAGGTCTTTAGAAGAATCTTTTCGATAGACTCGGGACGCAGGTCTCGCACGTCGACCTCATGATGCGAGGGCAATGAAAGCGTCTGCAGTTTGTGTAATTCGGTTACGAGCTTCTCCGGTTGTTCGCGAGAGAGTTCCGTGATCACGGCTTGCGCCGGTTCACTCTCCGCAGCAACCAGATTCAAAGTCCGCTGCAAGTGCAGATCGCTGCAAATAGCGGCGTGAGGATCCAGGGTGAGAGATCGCAGGCTTTCCGAATACCAGTGATAGCGCCGCGCGAACCGGTCGTTCATTCCCTGTTGCACGACGGCCCACGAGCCGCTCAGTGTGAAAAAGAAATTGTGGTGATAGAGTTGAAAACCGTCTTGGATGGCGTTGTTGTCGATCTTGGCCGTGAGACGGCTGAGGTAAACCAGTTCCTCGGCGTTGCGCCTTAAAGGGAACCTTTCGCCAGCGGCGATGATTTCGGAGGGAGTCTTGCGCGAAGTGGCACCCTTGCCGCCGGCGATGACTAAGCCGAGTTCTTTTTCAAGACCGCGAATTCCCTCTTTCAGTGCGCCACAGACAGTCGTCGTGACGCCCGAAGAATGCCAGTCAAAACCGAGAACGCAGCCAAGCGATTGGAACCAGTGCGGGTCTGAGATTCGTGTTAGAAGTTCTTCAGGACCGTGGTCTTCGACGATGAGCCGAACGATTTCTCGGCCCAGTCTGATCATCCTTTGAAACAGCCAGGCGGGCGCTTTGCCGCCATGCAATGGAAGGTGGGCGATGCCGGTTTGGCGCATGGTTAAGCCTATTCATCCGATTCCCCAAAGTAGTCTCTAATGATTCGCTCTTTAATATATTCTAAGGCGCCTAGGTCTTGAATGATGTCTCCCCCGGTATCGTAAAAGAAAATATCTCCTTTACGGTTGCGGCCGATAGCGACGAGCCATTCCAGCTCATCGCGGTCTTCTAGTAAGTAGTTGATGGCTTGGTTGGCCCCTTTACTGGCAATTATCGTGACCTTCGGATTCATGGACTTTTTAGGTTGGCTCATGAACTGCCTCCTGCTTAATGGCAGACTTTATATCAGAATCCGTAGTTTCCACAACATCGCGCCGAGTATTGGTTGTGCGAGTAAAGCCGCGGCCGAACAAATCTTATTTGAGGGAGAAGTCAACTCGGCTAGCTTTGGCCTTAGCTTTTTCTTTCTCTTCGGTGGGGTCTTGTTTCACCGCGCCGATGGATAGCCGATCAGGGGTCACCTGACCCGTAGCCAGCAGGCGATCTCTGACCACCTGAGCACGCCGGTTAGCGAGTTCACGCACTTCGTCGTCACTAACCTTGGCGTATTTGAGCATAAGGCTTTCCATTTCAGGCACGGGAAGGTCTTTGGCTAATCCGACAACGTTGCGCGGCTTGGGGAAGTCTTCCGCGCCATAGGCTGCTTTAAGAAAGCGCTCGTATTCAGTTTTGTCGATTTGGACGTCATCTACCGATTTCGGTGCAGCTCCCTGTCTGGTCAGTTCCTTGAATTTTTGCGCTTTCATTTTTCTTTCAAGGCCGACCTTTTTTAGGCCTTCCAAATCATTGACCGGATCCGCCCGGCCGCTTATCTCGAGCTTCAACGCAGGCCGGTTGTTCATCGCCGTCGCCAGGGTTTTAATCTTCGCTTCGGCGGCTTGCGAAAGCGTCGCCCGCCCATAGTCGAATTCGATATAGCTCAGTTCTTCACCGCTGGTGCTGCTACCGCCGCCGAAAAGCGATCCGATCAAGGTAAACGGGGCGGTCACCGCCCGGGTAATAATATTGAGGAAAAGCCTGAGCACGATGCCACCGACGCTGAACTCGGGGTCGTCGAGTGATCCACCAATCGGCAGGTTGACGTCGATGACACCGTTTCGATCCTTGAGCAGGGCGACGGCGAGCAAGACGGGCGCTTTGATCGCGGTCGGACTCTCGACTCTTTCTCCGAAGATGAGCTGGTTCAAAATGATTTGATTCTCGGCCGTCAGCTTTCGATTCTCGACCTTGTACTTGACGTTGAAAGAAAGCTTGCCGCCCTGAATTCCATAGCCGATGTACTTCACGGAATAGGGTGTGAAACGGCTGAGCTCGATTTCTTTGGCATTGGCCGCGATATCTAAATAGAGGTCTTTTGCCAGTGGGTTGATTTTACCGCGAACATCCACGGGCGCGGCATCGTCAAGCTTGGCGTCGAGCACGAGATCGCCGGGCGTTTCCGGCTTGAGCTCAGAAATAGCTCCCTGGACGGCATTGAGATGCGCGGAATAATTCGGTTTGATGAAGAAATCCTCGAAAGCGATCTCGCCGTCTTTAAGATTGATTTTGCCGATCGTGACCGGCCTTTCGGCCGGCGCCGCCGACTCGGGTGGCTCCGAAGCTTTCTCTGCGCTCCCTGCTTTGTCGGTCGGTTCCGGCTTATTGTCTTTAGACTCAACCGTCAATTTCTGTAAGTTGAATTTGCCATCAGCCCCCAGCACAAGATGAGAATAAAACCCCGCCAGAGTGATTTCATCTATTCGTAGGTTCATCGGCGCCGAGGCGAACTGAAGTCCGTCGAGAGCGAGCGACTTCCATTTGAGCAGGTCCGCCACGCCGTCTTTTTCGGCGGTGGCGAACTCGGCGACCTGCGCCGCTCCCTGATAGCTGACTTTTGCCGGACCTGAACCGCTGCCGTCAAAGCGAAGCGTGCCTTTGGTCCCTAACCGGCCGCCGGTCAAAACGAAGTTGACCCGGTCTTCCAAGTATGGCTGAAACGCGGCGAGGTCGATATCACGGGATTCCACGGTGAAGTCGGCGCGCGCCGGATTGGCGCCCGCGGAGCCTGTCAATCTAAGCAGTCCGTTGTTGTTGATTCTCGTTTGAAGAGTGGTCTTGGCGCGCTGGTTCGGGGCGTTGGTGAATTTTTCAGCGCGCAGAGAAAGTTCCGATAGATTGATCTTGGACGGTGTTTTGTTGCCGCGATCCTCGAAGTTGATCTTGAAACGCTCGAGCGCGATCCGTGCCGCCTCGATTTTCCAGCCCGGTTCTTCTTTCTTGGCAGGTTCTGGTTTCTTGTTTGGCTCTTGAGCCCCGGACTCCGAAGACTGTTTTGTTTTGATGAGATGTGCGTAGTTCAGGCTGCCATCCTGATTCCGCAGCACGAAACCACTTCCCTCCCGGCCCTCGATACTGCCGATGGCGATAGCTTTGTTGGTGAGATCGACGGACGCGTCTTTTACCGCCAGGGAAGGCAAGCGCCAGAGCGGCTCGCGCTGCTTGGCTTCCTGCAGCCGCAGGTTGCGCAGGGTGGCGTTCAGGCCGGAAAACTTAATCTCGGTCCGATCGTTCTTTTGCTCGACTGAGTAAGCGGTGGCAAGATCCAAAAAACCTTCTTGAATCTCCGGCGCGAGGGTACTCTGATAATAAGAGCGGAAACCGCCGGGTCGTAAACCTTCGGCTGTTAACTTGCCTTCTATCAGCAGGGGCGTCAGTTGCAATGAGCCGGTGTGGTTGACTTTTTCCTGGCTATCGGACTCGAAGGAGATTTCCGCGCTGGCTTTTTTCTCCGCTTCGTTCGTCAGCTCCTTAACCAGAATGCGGACGTTGTTGAGCTGAGTTCGATAGGTGTTATCGGGCGTCTCGTCGCTGAACGAGAGCTTCCCGCCTTCCAGCGAGATCTCGCCTATCTGGTAGACGAACGGAGAGCCGGACGTTTTGGGCTCGGCCGGTGTTGCGGGCGCGGCAGTCTCCACCAGGTTGGCGAGATTTATTTTCCCTTCTTTATTCCGGCTCACGCGGACTTCCAGCCCCTGCGCCTTTACGGTTTTGATATTTGCTTTGCCGGCTATCACCTCGATCCCGTCGATAACTAGCTCCAGAGAAGGTAAGTTCACCAAAGGCGCTTCATTCTTATCTTGCATAGCGAGGTCTTGCACCGTCATATTGCCGGTGATCGCAAGAACCGACGGTTTGCCCTGGGCGCTCCTAAATGTCGCAGTCAGCCTGCCGTCGATGGCACCGGCAGGGACTTTGAAATTGAGCTCTACCGGCGAATATTCCAGGTACTTGGCAATCTGCAACTTGTCGATGTTCAAGTGAATGGTGCTTTCGCGCGATTCTTTGAAAGGTTTGGCTTCGCCACCGATCGCCAGAGGTGAGCCGTTAACGTTGGCAGAGAAAGAAGGTTGGACTCTGATGTCCACTTGCGACGGCAAACTGGAGATGAACGGTACCCCTATCCGAATGGACGAGATTGTGTGTTTGGTTTGCTCGGGCCGGTCGTCGAAGTCGATCCTGCCATCGATGATTTCGATATTGTTGAGCGCAAAACGCGGCGTGGGTCCCGGCGGTCGTGGCGGGCCGGACGTAAACTCTTTGATTAGGTCCTGGTAATTATAAGTCCGGTCCTCGTTGCGGATGAGGTTGATATACGGCTTGGTGAGACGGAATTCCTTAACGACAGCACCGAGGCGAAATAACGACCACGTTTCCAAATTCAGGTACAGCTCGTCGAAGGAGACTGCCGTGGCTGAACTCTGGCGCTCTTTCATTAGAAAGCCACGGATCGTTGCGCTCAAAGCGTAGGGATTGATCCGAATCTGCTGGATCGACACGTCACGATGGAGGTTGGTCGTGAGTTGCTTGGATAACACGTGGCGGAGAATGGGCGGCGTAATTAACCCGAGAATTACGCCGATGGCGACCATTACGGAGAGGAACCAAATGGCAATTTTCCGCGTGCGTGGGTGGCGCGCCAGCTCAGTGGCACGCCCGGCCAATTGTTTGGCGTCTACTGTCATACTTATCTACAGAAACTTGACCCTTTGAATTGAATGGATCATATCCCGGAGACATCAGTGTGTCCACACAATGGCTAGGGTTATCACTTCAGAAATCGCTCAAGAATCGTGACCGTTCTAGCGGTCCACGACCACGATTTTTTCTAGCATGAGGCAGTAGGCGGCCGGCAAATGCCAATAGAGCGCGCCTTCGAGCATCAGGCGCTTATACTCGCCATTCGGCGGAGGTGGGGCATCTTCTCTTGGCGCAATATAGACAAGAGATTTCACCGGTTGATTTCCGTTGTTGAAGGGATGAACGAGAATGTGCTCTCGCCGATACCCGTCTTCGAAGCTGTCCAGCAGTATCAAATCCTGATCGCTCACATCGTATACGATGCCCCAAACCTCGCTGCCCTTTTCTGGGACAATATTGGCTGTGCCGCACCCGCGGAGCTGCGAATGACGGGCGATGGCGAAACGGAAGTCCGGCAGGCGGCCAACGCAGACGAATTGCGACGACGGGCAGCGCCGATGCATTTGTTGCCAACTCATATTCGATCCATAGGCAAAGTAGTACAACTATCGAGATCCTCCTTTTTCAGTGCTGGATTGTACGGCAACGTTACACCGGTCACAAGCAGCGCCGACGCAAAATTTTCGTCCCGTTTAACCGGGTCATTGCCGAATCATCCTTTAACGGTCTCACCAGCCAAATGAAGGCGCGCGGCGCGCACGGCTAGGTTTACAACGGCCTGGCTCGATCGGAGTATCGGCCACGAGCGAAGCGGTAAGCTTTCGCGGGTTAACGCAGGGCGAAACGCAATAGTCCAGCGAAACTCTTGACGGAGTCGCCTAGTTTCGAGTAATTCTAACCGGCGTGTGGGACGCGAATCACCCTCGGATGAGAAGACCGCTCTGTAATCCGGCTCAACCCGACTCCTGTTTTAGGCAGTCTTGGTCGGCCACAAACGGCTCGGAGAAGCCTGCCCATCCTCAGTCACAGTCCGATTCGTACCCAGGCGAGACATAGGATTCTAGAGTATGGGTCTAATGCTGTTGTTTTTGCTTGTCTTCGCAATAGTCGGGTTCGTCATGCTTGGACTCTTTCCCGATACTTGGGCTATTCTCGGAGAAAGGCTTCTCGGACAAGGCTATTTTGGCTGGCAAGTCTCGCACGGACAATCCTCTCGTGTGCCGCAGCAGCTTGGCTTATTTCTCTACAGCATTGATGGCACCATGGTATTCTTCGGCGTGCTCGCACTGTTTGGACTTTTTATGGCAGGCTTTTCTCTGGTCAAGGTTGGGGAATTCTCGCGCAGTCGAGCGGAGTTAGAGTCGCTCCATCAGATGTTGGGGCTCTGGAACGCAAAGGCCCGGCGCGCGGCGGGACTTTTGGCAGCGTCAGTGTTCAAATCTGCACCACGCAGGCTCGGGTTGACCTGGAAAATGGGTGGAACGCTTGCAGCGATACTGTTTTTGATCGGCCTGCTCATTCTTGGAACGGTCTACCGACTGGTCACCACAGTCATCCAGGCGCAGGTGAAAACGCGGGCGGTCGAGACCGCCAAAGACGTGAGTGACGGAGCGGCCAGGCACCTCACGAAAAAAGATCCGCTTGCGCTGCATGCTTTGCTTATGAAATATGGTCGGCTCGACGGGGTAGCCTACGTTTTTGTCGAGGATGGTAAAGGGAGGGTTATCATGGACCGCCTAGGAAGCTTCCCCATAGAGCTACAGGAAATGTTGGCCACTGATGCGTTTCGAACCGCAGACTGGAGAAG
>OCZV010000184.1_pt1 | contig 23303 bp, 24 predicted proteins | sample 1539051 | NCBI WGS metagenome assembly OCZV01 (sample SAMEA3113581, study PRJEB22503) | soil metagenome
AAGCACCCGCACCAGGAGTTCATCCAGATCGACACCACGAACGTGCTGTTCATCTGCGGCGGCTCGTTCGCTGGGCTGGAGCGGCTGGTGGAGTCCCGGGTGGGCACGAAGGGCGTCGGCTTCGGCGCGGACGTCCGCCGGGTCGAGGAAAAGGACCTCGGCGAGATCCTCAGCCGGGTCCTCCCCGAGGACCTCCTGAAGTACGGGCTGATCCCCGAGTTCGTGGGCCGCCTCCCGGTCATGACCCATGTCCACAACCTCGACAAGCAGGCCCTGGTCGACATCCTGACCAAGCCCAAGAACGCCCTGGTGAAGCAGTACCGGAAGTTCTTCGAGTTCGACAACGTCGAGCTCGAGTTCAATGACGAGTCCCTCGGGGCCATCTCCGACCAGGCCATGCTGCGGGGAACCGGTGCTCGCGGCCTCCGGGCGATCATGGAGGAGGTCCTTCTCGGCGTGATGTACGACCTCCCGTCGAGGAAGGATGTCCGCAAGTGCGTCATCGACCGCCAGGTCGTCATGGAGGGGGTCAACCCCACGCTGGTGCCGAAGGGCGAGGCCGCCTCCCGCCCCACGCGGCCGCGCCGCGAGCGCACCGCCTGACCGGGTGGCGTCCGGGAACGCCGAGGTCCGGGTCCTGTTCGAGGGCTATGCCGGAGACCACACGGCGAGCACGGTGGTGTTCATCCGGGATGGGGACCGCCGGATCGTGTGGGACCCCGGCATGGTGCCTGCACAGGGAGTCATCGCGGAGCCGCTCCGCCGCCTTGGCGTCGAGCCCGGCGAGATCACCGACGTGATCCTGTCGCACCATCACCCCGACCACACCCTCAACGTGGGGATGTTCCCGAACGCCCTGGTACACGACCACTGGGCGACCTACCACGGCGACCGGTGGATCGACCGCGAGTGCGAGGGGCACGAGGTCGCGCCCTCGGTCATCCTCACCCGGACCCCCGGCCACACGGCCGATTGCCTCACGGTGCTGGCCTATACCCCGGAGGGCGTCGTGGCCCTGACCCACCTGTGGTGGTCGGCGGAGGGCCCTGCTGAGGACCCCCGCGCCGTTGACCCCGCGGCGCTCCACGAGTCACGGAGACGGATCGCCGACGTTGCGGACGTGGTCGTGCCGGGCCACGGGCCGATGTTCCGGGTCGACGCATCGACCCCTCGCTGAGCGCGGGTACACTCGCGTGATGGCTCCTGAGCAGATGGCGCCGGCGTACGAGCCGGCCGAGGTCGAGAAGAGGTGGTACGCGGCCTGGCTGGAGCAGGGGCTGTTCCGGGCCGAGCCGGACCCCGACCACAAGCCGTTCTGCATCGTCCTGCCGCCCCCGAACGTGACCGGGGCGCTCCACATGGGGCACGCCCTCGACCACACGATCCAGGACGCCATCGTCCGCCGGAAGCGCATGCAGGGGTACGAGACGCTGTGGCTGCCCGGGACCGACCACGCCGGCATCGGCACCGAGGTCCTGGTCCGCCGACAGCTCCACGAGGAGGGGATCGACCCGCAGGAGCTCGGCAGGGAGGCGTTCATCGACCGGGTGTGGGCCTGGAAGGAGCGGTACGGCGGCACGATCGTCGAGCAGATGAAGCGGCTGGGGAGCTCGTGCGACTGGGACCGCCTGCGGTTCACGATGGACGAGGGGCTGCAGCGGGCCGTGCGCGTGGCCTTCGTCCGCCTGTACGAGGATGGGCTGATCTACCGGGGCGAGCGCATCATCAACTGGTGTCCCACCGACGGGACCGCGCTGTCGGACTCCGAGGTGGAGCACCGAGAGGTCGACGGCGAGCTGATCACGTTCCGCTACCCGCTGGCAGACGGCTCCGGCCACATCGACGTGGCCACCACTCGGATCGAGACGATGCTTGGCGACACCGGCGTGGCCGTGCACCCCGACGACGAGCGGTACCGCGAGCTCGAGGGGAAGGCCGTGCGCCATCCGTTCACCGGGGAGGACCTCCCGATCGTGGCGGATGAGGCCGTCGATCCCTCGTTCGGGACCGGGGCGGTGAAGGTCACGCCGGCCCATGACCCGGGCGACTTCGACATCGCCGAGCGCACCGGCCTTCCCAGGAAGAACATCCTGAACGCGGACGGGACGATCTCGGAGGAAGCCCCCGAGCCGTTCCGCGGTCTTGACCGCTACGAGGCCCGGAAGCGCGTGCTGGTGGCGCTCCGGGAGCGCGATCTGGTCGTGGCCGAGGAGCGCCCGTATCGCCACGCCGTCGGCCACTGCTACCGCTGCGGGAGCGAGATCGAGCCGTGGCTCTCCGGGAAGCAGTGGTTCGTGGCCGTGGAGCGGCTCACCGGCCCGGCCAAGGAGGTTGCCCTCGGCGGCCGGATCACGTTCTTCCCCGAGCGATGGCGGGGGCCGTACACGACGTGGCTCGACAACCTGCGCGACTGGAACATCTCCCGCCAGCTGTGGTGGGGGCACCGTGTGCCGGTGTGGTACTGCCCGAACGGGCACGAGTTCGCCTCGGTGGACGATCCCGCCGGTTGCCCGGACTGCGGCTCGGCCGACATCGAGCAGGACCCCGACGTCCTCGACACGTGGTTCTCGTCGCAGCTGTGGCCGTTCTCCACCCTCGGCTGGCCCGACGAGACCGAGGACCTAGCCTACTTCTATCCGACCTCGGTCCTGGTGACCGGCTACGAGATCCTGTACCTGTGGGTGGCCCGGATGATCATGTCCGGCCTGTACCTCGTCGGCGACGTCCCGTTCGCGCACGTCCTGATCCACGGGCTGGTCCGCGACGAGCAGAACCGCAAGATGTCGAAATCGCTGGGCAACGTGATCGATCCACTCGACGTCATCGAACGGTATGGGGCCGACGCCCTCCGGTTCTCGCTGGCCCGGCTGGCCGGCCCCGAGCAGCAGAACATCCCCTTCGGGATGCGCGAGGCGGAGGCCGGCCGCAACTTCGCGAACAAGATCTGGAACGCGGCCCGTCTGGTCCTCGGCGCCGGCGAGATCGAGGGAGCGCCGCTCCTTCCGCCGGAGGACGCTCGCACGCCGGTCGAGCGGTGGCTGCTGTCCCGCCACGAGGCCTGTCGAGACGAGGTCGATCGGGCCATCGACGAGTACCGGTTCGCCGACGCCGCGCAGGCGCTCCACCGGTTCCTGTGGTCCGAGTATTGCGATTGGGGCCTGGAGATGGAGAAGCCCCGGCTGTACGAGGGCACACCGGAGGAGCGCGCCGCCGCCCGGTCGGTTTTGGCGTGGGTCCTGGAGCGGACCCTCCGGCTTCTCCACCCGATCATGCCGTTCCTCACCGAGGAGGTGTGGCAGCGCTTCGGTATCGGCGACTCGATCATGGTCAGCGACTGGCCCGAGCCGCATCCCGAGCACCGCGACCTGGATGCCGAGTCGCGGTTCGGGTTCGCCGAGGACCTGGTCAACGCGGTGCGGTCGTTCCGGAGTGGCCACGGGCTCGGCCCCGGGGCCGCGCTCGAGGTGCGGGTGAGGGCGGACGGCGAACAGCGCCACATCGTCGAGGAGCTCGACGAGGAGATCCGCCGCCTGGCCCGGCTCGACCGGCTCGAGGTGGCCGAAGAGCCCTGGGAGGCCGCCGGTCACGCGCGCCTTGTGATTCGGGGGGCCGAGGTCCTGATCCCGCTGGCAGGGGTGCTCGACCCCGCTGCTGAGTGCAACCGGCTTCGGGAACGGCTGGCCGCCATCGGCGAGCGGGCCGAGCGCTCGGCGCGCAAGCTCGACAACCAGGGGTTCCTGTCGAAGGCCCCCCCGGAGGTCGTCGACAAGGAGCGTGCGCGGCTCGCGGCGCTCGAGGAAGAGCGGGCCGTCCTGGAAGCCCAGCTGGCCGAGCTGGGATGCTGAGCGGGTGCGGTTCGCCGACGCCATCGCCGACCTCGATGCCCGGCAGCCGTCCCGGATGGTGCCCGACCTCGACCGGATCCGTGCGCTCGTCGACCTCCTCGATCACCCCGAGCACACGTACCCGAACGTCCACGTCACCGGGACGAACGGCAAGACCACCACCGCCCGGCTGATCGGCCGCATCCTCTGTGCCCACGGACTCGCCGCCGGTGTGTACACGTCGCCCCACCTGCACTCGGTGACCGAGCGGCTGGCCCTGTGCGACGAGGACATCACCGAGGAGGAGTTCGCCGACACCTATGCGCACCTGGAGCCATACCTCCGCGAGGTCGACGCGAAGGCCATCGACGGCGAGCGGGTCACGTACTTCGAGGCGCTCACGGCGCTGGCGTTCCTGTGGTTCGCCGACAAGCCCGTCGACGCGGGCGTGTTCGAGGTTGGGATGGGCGGCGAGTGGGACGCCACGAACGTCATCGACGCCAAGGTGGCGGTGTTCTGCTCGATCGACCTCGATCATCCGGAGCTCGGCTCGACCGTCGAGGAGGTGGCCGAGGAGAAGGCCGGGATCATCGAACGAGGAGCCACCGTGGTCGTCCAGGATCCCGACGAGGAGGCGCTCCCCGTGATCGAGGCCCGAGCCGCGGATGTCGGTGCCCGCATCCTCCTCCTCGACCGCGACTTCCGGATCGACCGGCGGCCCGCCGTGGGCGGTCAGCAGGTGGACGTGGCCGGGGTCCACGGAGACTACGAGGAGCTGGTCCTCTCGCTCCACGGCGCCCACCAGGCCCTGAACGCCGGCACGGCGATCCTGGCGGCCGAGTCCTTCCTCGGCACCGCCCTGACCGAGGATGCCCTCCGGGAGGCCCTGGCCGGGGCCACCTCGCCCGGCCGCCTCGAGGTCGTGGACCGCCACCCGCTGGTGGTCCTCGACGGCGCTCACAACCCCGACGCCGCCCGGGCCCTGGCCGAGGCGCTCGCCGAGGCCTTCGTGTGGCGCCGCCTCCACCTGGTGATCGGGGTGCTGGAGACCAAGGACGTGGCAGGGATCCTGGCGCCGCTGGCCGCTGGGGTGGCCCGGGCCTACGCCGCCCCGAACGCCAACCCGAAGTCGCTCTCCCCCGAGGCCATGGCCGAGGCGTGCCGGGCGGCCGGCATCGAGGAAGTCGAGACCCACCCGTCGGTGGCCGACGCGCTCGCCGCCGCCCGAGCCGAGGCCGAGGAGGACGACCTGATCCTGGTGACGGGCTCTTTGTACACTGTCGCGGACGCCCGCCCCGCCCCCCCGAGGAGCACATGAGCGAGGAGACCACCCTGGTGATCGTCAAGCCGGACGCGGTCCGCCGCGGCCTGATCGGCGAGATCCTCGGCCGGATCGAACGGAAGGGCTTGCGGATCGAGGCCATGCGGCAGATGCATATCGATCGGGACCTCGCCGAGCGGCAGTACGACGAGCACCGCGACAAGGCGTTCTTCGGGGAGCTGGTCGAGTTCATCACCAGCGGCGAGGTCGTCGTGGCTCGCGTGGCCGGCGACCAGGCGGTCTCGGTGGTCCGAACGCTGATGGGACCGACCGACCCGGCGCAGGCCCCTCCGGGCACGATCCGAGGCGACTACGGCGTGGTGATCACCGAGAACCTGGTCCACGGCTCGGACTCGCCGGAATCGGCCAAGCGCGAGCTGGACCTGTTCTTCGGCTGAGCGCGGCGGCTGCGCGTTACGGTCGACGCAACGCCAGGACGGCGTTCTGGCCGCCGAATCCGAACGCGTTCGAGAGTGCCAGACGGACCTCTGCCTTCCTGGCCTCGTTCGGCACGTAGTCGAGGTCGCACTCGGGGTCGGGCGTCTCGTGGTTCGTTGTCGGGGGGATCACGCCGTGGTGGACGGCCAGCGCGGCCACCGCGGCCTCGGCCGCCCCGGCGGCGCCGACCATGTGCCCCGTCATCGACTTCGTCGACGACACGGCTACGCGGTGCGCGTGGTCGCCGAGGGCCTTCTTGATCGCCCGGGTCTCGGCCGCGTCGTTCAGCGGCGTCGAGGTGCCGTGCGCGTTGATGTAGTCGACGGCCTCGGCGTCCTCGCCGGCGTCGGTGAGGGCCATCTGCATGGCGATCACGGCCCCGGCACCCTGGGGTTCCGGCTGAGTGATGTGGAACGCGTCGGCCGAGGTCCCGTAGCCGGCCAGCTCGGCGTAGATCGTGGCGCCGCGCTCCCGGGCTCGCTCCTCCTCCTCGAGGATCAGGATCCCGGCGGCCTCGGCCAGCACGAAGCCGTCCCGGTCGGCGTCGAAGGGGCGGGACGCGCGGGCGGGATCGGGGTTGCGCGACAGGGCCTGCATCTGCGCGAACGCGGCGAGGGCCAGCGGGGTAACGGCGGCCTCGGTCCCTCCGGCCACCGCGAGGTCGGCCATCCCGTGCTTGATGTACCGGTAGGCCTCGCCGACGCCGTGGGCCCCGGCCGCGCAGGCCGTGGTGACGCAGGCGTTCGGGCCGGTGAAGCCGAGCTCCATGGCGATCTGGCCGCTGGCCGCATTCGGCATCATCGCCGGTACGGTGAACGCGGAGACGCGTCCCGGGCCGCGCTCGGCCAGGATCCGGACTTGGTCTTCCATCGTCCGCAGTCCACCCACGCCGGTCGAGACAACAACGGCGGCTCGCTGCGGGTCGACCTGGGGTGACCCGGCGTCCTCCCATGCCAGCCGGGCCGCGGCCACAGCCAGCTGGACCACCCGGTCGGTTCGCCGGGCGGCCTTCCGGTCCATCCACGCCGTCGGGTCGAAGTCCTTGACCTCGCCGCCGATCCTCACGGGGAACTCCGAGGCGTCGAACAGCGTCACCTCGGCGATGCCCGACTGCCCCGACACCAGGGCGTCCCAGAACTTGCCACGTCCCACGCCGACCGGCGTGACCGGCCCGATGCCCGTGACGACGACCTTGCGGGTCACGGCTACGCGCTCACCCCGAGCTTCCCGGCGGCCAGATCGACCGCCTGGCCCACGGTCTTGACGCCCTCCATCTCTTCCTCGGGGATATCGATGCCGAGGGCTTCCTCCAGCGCCAGCACGACCTCGACGAGGTCGAGGGAGTCGGCGTCGAGGTCCTCCTCGAACCGGGACTCCGCCGTGATCTCTCCCTCGTCTCGGGCCAGCTGCTCGGCCAGAACCTTGCGAACCTTCCCCTCGATCTCCTGCTTGTTCATCTCGTCCTCCTGCGCCTATGCGGTGAGCCCGCCGTCGACGGCGAGCACGGCTCCGTTCACGTATGAGGCATCGTCCGAGGCCAGGAACCGGATGGCCGCGGCGATCTCATCCACGGTACCTACCCGGCCGACCGGGATGCCCTCGTCGAGCGCCCGGCGGGCCTTGTCGGGGAGGCCCGAAGTCATCTCCGTCTCCACGAACCCGGGGCACAGCACGTTGGCCGTGATGCCGCGGGCGGCGTACTCCTTGGCCAGCGAGCGCGTCATGCCCACCAGCCCGGACTTGGAAGCGCCGTACACGCTCTGCCCGGCGTTGCCGCGCAGCGCGATGGCCGAGGAGACCGTCACGATCCGGCCCCACCGGGCCTTCATCATGTGGGGAAGCACGGCCCGGATGCATGTGAACGCCCCGGTCAGGTTGACCCGAAGCATCCGTTCCCAGTCCTCGAGGTCGTATCGTACCGCCAGCCCGTCCTTGTTCATCCCCGCGTTGGCCACCACGATCACCGGCGGGCCCAGCTCCTCGGCGACTGCGGCGGTCATGGCCGCCACGGCTTCGTGGTCGCCGACGTCGGCCACGAACGCGGCCGCGGTCCCTCCGGCCTCCTCGATCAGCCGCACGGTCTCCTTGGCTCCGGCGTCGTCGGAGCCGTAGCCGCAGGCCACCGCCCGACCGTGGGTCGCCAGGGCCACCGCCGCGGCCCGGCCGATCCCCTTGGACGCTCCGGTGACCAGCGCCACCTTCGCGGTCACGAGGGCGCCTCCGCGGTCCACCGGATCAGGTTCGCGCCCCAGGCCAGCCCGGCACCGAACGCGGCCGTAAGCACGACGTCCCCGGGCTTCAGCAGGCCCCGCCGCCAGGCGTGGTCGAGCGCGATCGGGACCGAAGCCGCCGAGGTGTTGCCGACCTCCTCGAGATCGACGAACACTCGCTCGCGAGGGAACCGGAGCCGATCGGCCACGGCCCGGATGATCCTGCCGTTCGCCTGGTGAGGGACCATGAGCGTGACGTCGTCGGAGGAGAGGCCGGACTTCTCCAGGAGCCGGGTGGCCGCCTCGGCCATCCCGACCACCGCTCGCTTGAAGACCTCGCGCCCGTCCTTCATCCGGATCACGTTCTCGCGGTTGCCCTCCTCGTCGACGTTCGCGGGCTTCCGCGAGCCGCCCGAGGGGATCTCCAGCAGCCTGGCGTGGCGTCCGTCGTTCTCAAGGATCGATCCGATCAGTCCGGGCTCCTCGCCGGGGACCAGCACGGCGGCCCCGGCCCCGTCGCCGAACAACACGCACGTGGTCCGGTCGGTGAAGTCGAGGAACCGGGACAGCACCTCCGTGCCGATGACCAGCACGGTCTCGGCCCGGCCCACCCCGATCTGGGCGGCGCCGAGGTCGGTCCCGTAGATGAAGCCGGCGCAGGCGGCCTGGACGTCGACGGCTCCACCGGTGAGCCCCAGGCGATCCTGGACGAACGCCGCCGTCGAGGGCATCGGCTGGTCCCCGCTGATCGTGGCCACGATCGTGAGGTCGACCGCCGAGGGGGCCACGCCGGCCGCCTCGAGCGACCGGGCCGCGGCCTCGGAGGCCAGCGTGGAGGCCGTTTCGCCCTCGCCGGCGAACCGCCGGGCACGGATGCCGGTGCGGTCGCGGATCCACTCGTCGGACGTGTCGACGAGCTGGGAGAGGTCGTCGTTCGTCACCAGGCGCTCGGGCAGCGCGGAGCCGACCGCCGCGATCCGTGCCGACGTCACGACGTCGGCTCGACCTCTGGCTCGATGGCCATGACCGGCTGGCCGGCCACCAGGGGCTCGCCGTCGAGGGCCAGCACCGAGGAGACCCGGCCGCCGACCGGCGAGAGGATGTCGATCTCGCTGCTGCCCTGCACCAGCCGGGCCACCGGCTGACCGCGCTCGACCAGCTCACGGCCGTCGGCGAACCGCCGCGGCGGCAGCAGTCGGACCCGGCCGGGACCGGGAGCCACCACCACGCGCAACCACACGGGGCGGTGCCCGGCGACGTGCTCGACGGTCCTCATCGAGCCTTGACCCCCACGTCTTCGGCCAGGGCGCGCGCCTCCGAGGGCGAGCCGACCGAGACCGCCCGGACGCCCGGGGCGCAGCGCTTGGCCAGCTTGGCCAGGACCTCGCCCGGCCCGGCCTCGACGAACAGGTTGACGCCGGCCTCGGCCATGGCTCGGATCGAGCGCTCCCACTTCACCGGGGAGACCAGGTGACGAGACAGTAGGTCGCGCAGCGCGGACGGCTGCGCGGTCGGCCGCCCGCTGGCGTTCGGCACGACCGGGTAACGAGGCTCACGGAAGTCGAGCCGGGCCACGGCGGCACGGACCCGGTCGAGGGCCGGCTGCATCAGTGATGAGTGGAAGGCCCCGGCTACGTTGAGCCGGACGACCCGGGCCTTGCGGCTCCGGGCCAGGTCCTCGGCCCGTTCCACGGCCGGCACGGATCCGGAGACCACGGTCTGCTTGGGGCTGTTCTCGTTCGCCACCATCAGCACGTCGCCGCGGCCTGCGGTCTTGACGATCTCGGCTGCCTCGGCGGGGGAGATACCCACCAGGGCGCTCATGGCTCCGGGCGTGGCCTCGGAGGCGTCGTGCATGGCCTGGCCGCGCTCGACCACGACCTCGAGTGTCGGCCCGAGGACAGTGGCGCCCGCGGCTACCAGCGCGACGAACTCGCCGAGCGAGTGGCCGGCCGCCATGTCGAACCCGAGGCCCTCGGCCTCGAGCACCCGCAGGGCTGCCAGATCGCAGGCGAACAGAGCGGGCTGCACCACCGCGGTGTCGGCCAGGCGGGCCTCGTCGCGACAGGCCTCGATCACGTCGTACCCGAGCACGGCTGAGGCCTCGTCCAGGACGGCACGGCCGTTCTGGTGGTCGGCCCAGGGATCGGCCATCCCCGCGTACTGGGAGCCCTGGCCCGGGAACAACACGGCCGCCTTCACCGCGAGCCTCCCCGAGGCATGCGGGATGGGGCGGGCGACGGAAGATGACGACGAGGGCCCATCTGGATCGGTTAGACCCTACGCGACCCCTTTGGGTTACGTCCAGGCCACAACCTTCCATGTGGTAGGTTCTGTCCTTCGGGTGGCCGCCGGGCCGAGCGGGGCGGACGTCCGGTAACGATTGCGTTAGGGTTCCGGACACTCCATTGCGGGACCAGGGAGGGTCCTGTAGAAAGGGTCGATGCCGCTCGGGGAGAGCCGGCCTGAAAATGACATGAGTCCCCAGCAATCCAACGACCGCCACGATCGCGCCGAAGGCCTCACCGGCCTCCTCGGACGGGATATGGCCGTGGATCTCGGCACGGCCAATACCCTCGTGTATGTCCGTGGCAAGGGCGTCGTCCTGAACGAGCCGTCCGTGGTGGCCATCAACACGGAGAACAAGCAGGTCCTGGCCGTGGGGACCGAGGCCAAGCGCATGATCGGCCGCACCCCCGCCCACATCCAGGCGGTCCGACCCCTGAAGGACGGCGTGATCGCCGACTTCGACGTCACCGAGAAGATGCTCCGGTACTTCATCCAGAAGGTGCACACCCGGCGCTTCCTCGCGAAGCCCCGTGTTGTCGTGTGCGTGCCGAGCGGCATCACCGGTGTCGAGCAGCGAGCCGTGGAGGAGGCCACGATCTCCGCGGGTGCGCGGGCGGCGTACATCATCGAGGAGCCGATGGCCGCAGCCATCGGCGCCGGCATGCCGATCCACGAGCCGGTGGGGTCGATGGTCGTCGACATCGGCGGCGGCACCACCGAGGTCGCCGTGATCTCGATGGGCGGCATCGTCACGGCCACCTCGGTCCGCGTCGGCGGCGACGAGCTCGACGAGGCCATCATCGCCTACGCGAAGAAGGAGTTCTCGATGGTGCTCGGAGAGCGCACGGCCGAGGCGCTGAAGATGGCGATCGGCTCCGCGTTCCCCACACCCGACGAGATGATCGCCGAGATCAAGGGGCGCGATCTGGTCACCGGCCTTCCCAAGACGATCCACATCTCCGCCGAGGAGGTCCGCAAGGCGATCGAGGAGCCGGTGAACGCGGTGATCGACGCGATCAAGAACACCCTGGACCGGTGCCCGCCGGAGCTCGCCGCCGACCTGATGGACCAGGGCATCCTCCTGACCGGGGGCGGCGCCATGCTCCGCGGCCTCCACGAGCGGCTGAGGCATGAGACCGGCATGCCGGTGGGCGTAGCCGAGGATCCGCTGTACTGCGTGGTGCTCGGATCGGGCCGGTGCCTCGAGGAGTTCGAGGCGATGAAGCGGGTCCTGGTCTCCTCGGGCCGCCGGTAAGGCGGCATGGCCACCACGTACCGACGAGTTCGGAGCACTCGTCTGCTCGTCCTCGGGCTGCTCGTGGCCAGCCTGGTGGCCATCACCGTCGATGCGCGCGGTGGGCGCGACGGACCGATGGCCACGCTCGGCCGGGGGCTCGGCGCGGTCATGGGTCCCCTCCAGGAGGGCGTGGCCGCGGTGGTCCGGCCGATCGGCTCCTTCGTCACCAACGTGTTCCGCTCCGGGTCGCTGGCCGAGGAGAACACGACCCTCCGCGAGGAGATCGCCGCGCTTCGCCGCGAGGCCGCGGAGGTCAACTCGCTCCGGCGGGAGAACGCGGAGCTGCGCCGCCTGTTCGGCCTGTCTGAGCGGCACGGATTCACGTTGATGGGCGCCACGGTCACCGCGGAGGCGCCGGGGAACTTCGAGTGGGCGGTGATCATCGACAAGGGCGCCGTCGACGGCGTGACGGTGGACATGCCGGTGATCAACGCGGATGGTCTGGTCGGTCGGGTGGTCGACGTCTATCCGGGCTCGGCGAAGGTGATGCTGATCCTCGATCCGGATTCGGCGGTCAGCGTCCGGCTGTCGGCCAGCGGCGACCGCGGCGTGCTCCAGGGCCAGCGCGAGGAGCCGCTCCTGTTCCGGCTGATCGACGCGGAGACCGAGGTCCAGCCGGGCGAGGCGGTGGAGACGTCCGGCTACTCGCTGGAAGAGGGGCTCGGGGGCGTGTATCCGCCCTCGATCCAAGTTGGGGTGGTCGACAGCGTCGAGCCGGATCCGTCGAACCTGACGCTCGAGGTGCGGGTGCGGCCCCGCGTGGACTTCTCCCGGCTGTCCACCGTGGGCGTGATCACCGGCCAGCAGCCCCTGCCGCCTCCCGAGGATGCGGACTCGACCTGAACGGCCCCCGGGTAGACTGGCCCGGTGCGACGCGCGCTGGCGTGGATCGCGGTCGTCGTCACGGCGCTGCTGCTCCAATCGACGGTCTTCGCTCAGATCAAGCTGGGCGGCGCCAAGCCGGAGCTGATGTACCTCGTGACGGTGGTGCTGGCGATGCTGGAGGGCCCGGCTTCGGGGGCCATCGGGGGGTTCTCGGCCGGGATGGCCCAGGACTTCCTCCTGAACGACCCCAAGGGCATCACCGCGCTGGTGCTGACCGTGCTCGGCTACGTAGTTGGGACCGTGCGGCAGTTCATCACCACGCCGAGCCCAGCCCTTCCCACGATCCTGGTCGGTGTGGGGACGATCGGTGGCGTGCTGTTCTACGGGTTCGTGGCGTTCCTCCTGGGAAGGCTGCCCGGCGACGCGCTCTTCCTCCTGCGCGTGGCCGTTCTCTCCGCCGTGTACAACGCGATCCTCACGCCGGTGGCGTACCCGCTCCTCCGCCGCGTGGCCGAGACCACGCGCACGAAGAAGGTGCACCGGTGGTGAGATGAGCGACGGCCGGCGCCGGATGACGGCCCTCGCCGCGGTGATCGCGTTCGCGTTCGCCGCGCTGGTGACTCGCCTGTGGTTCCTGCAGGTCCTGGCCGCCGAGGAGTACCAGGAGCGGGCCACGGGGAACGCTGTCCGGCTGATCCCCGATCCGGCGCCGCGTGGCCGGATCCTCGACCGCAACGGGGAGCCGGTGGTCGACAACCGCCGCACGATCATGATCACGATCGACCGCGATGAGCTGCGGGACGAGGAGGAGGTTCTCGATCGGCTGGCCGACCTCCTCGACACCAGCACGATCGAGCTCGGCGAGCAGCTCCACGATCCCGACTACCTCCCGTACCAGCCGGTGCCGGTGTTCGAGGGTGCACCTGAGGCCGCCGCTATCTACATCGCCGAGCACCCGGACGACTTCCCCGGCGTGGAGTTCGAGGAGGTCGGCGTGCGCCGGTACGTTCGCGGCCTGTTGGCGCCGCACCTCCTCGGCTACCTCGGCGAGATCAGCCCCGACGAGCTCCTCGATCCTTCGTTCACCGACGTGCGACCGGGGCAGCTGGTCGGCCGCGGCGGCGTCGAGCAGCAGTACGAGCAATTCCTGCGCGGCACGGACGGCGTCATCAAACAGGAGGTGAACGCCCAGGGCGAGGTCCGGGGGATCCTCGGGGCCGAGGAACCGGTCCCCGGCAACGACCTGGTGCTCTCGATCGACGCTGACATCCAGGAGCTGACCCAGGAGACCCTCGAGGACGCTGTGAGCCAGGCCCGCGTGTCGGTGGTCGACGAGGAGACAGGCACGTACGTCAAGGCCTCGGCCGGGGCGGTGGTGGTGCTCGACCCGAACGACGGGCACGTCCTGGCCATGGCCTCGCATCCGAGCTTCGACCCGCGGCGGTTCGCCGACGGCCTCACCCAGAGGGAGTTCGACGTGCTCCGCCGGCCGAGCTCGAACTTCCCGCTGTCGAACCGCGCCATCGCCGGACAGTACCCGGCCGGATCCACGTTCAAGCCGTTCGTGGCCGCCGCGGCGATGAAGGCCGGCTACGCGCGGTCGGAAGGCTTCTACCCGTGCCCGAGTGAGTTCATCGTCCCCGGCGACACCTCGGGGACCGTGTTCCACAACTGGGAGGACGTGGACCGCGGCGGGATCTCCTTCGCCGATGCCCTGATCCGCTCGTGCGACACGGTGTTCTACAACTGGGGGCTGAAGTTCTGGATCGAGCGCGGGCCGCGCGGCGATCTGATGCAGCACCACCTGCGGCGGTGGGGCTTCGGCGATCTCAGCGGGATCGACGTCCCCGGCGAGGCCTCCGGGCGGGTGCCCGACGCCAGCTGGAAGCAGGACATCAACGCCGCCTACCCGAACCTGTTCCCCGAGCCGACCTGGCTCCCCGGCGACAACATCAATATGTCGATCGGCCAGGGGGACCTGCTGGTCACGCCGCTCCAGCTTGCGGTGGGATACGGGGCGCTCGCCAACGGCGGCACGCTGTACCGTCCGCAGGTGGCGCTCCGGGTCCAGCGGCCCGACGGGACGCCCGTCCGCCGGTTCGAGGGCGAGCAGATCGGCCGGGTGCCCCTGCGCCGGCCCCAGCTCGCGGCGATCATGAACGCCCTGCGGGGCGTGGTCTCCTCCCCGGCCGGCACCGCCACCGGCGCGTTCGCCGGCTTCCCGCTCTCGTCGATCTCCGTTGCCGGCAAGACCGGCACGGCCGAGGTGCACGGGAAGCAGCCGCACTCGTGGTTCGCGGCGATCGCCCCCGCCGACGACCCCCAGTTCGTGGTGGTGGCCGTCATCGAGGAGGGCGGCCACGGCTCCCAGGTCGCCGCCCCGATCGTTCGCCGGGTGCTGGAGGGGCTGCTTCACCTCGAGCCCGGGGCCTTCCAGATCAGCGAGCAGGTGACGGACTGATGGAGCTCACGATGGGCCGCTGGGCCAGCCGGGAGGGCCCCCTCCGCCACCTCGACCCGGCGCTGATCGCGGTGGCGCTCGGGTTGGCCCTGTTCGGGCTGTTCATGGTGTTCTCCGCCACCCAGCAGAGCCTGCGGACCCTCGGCGAGGACCCGGGCTTCTACCTGAAGAAGCAGATCGCGTTCCTGATGCTGGGCGTGGTGGTCATGGCCATCGTGGCCACCTTCGACTACCGGCTGGTCAAGGTGTACTCGGGCATCGTCTTCGGGGTGCTGCTGTTCGCGCTCCTACTGGTGCTGACCCCCATCGGCGACGAGACCGCCGGCGCGCAGCGGTGGATCTCGCTCTTCGGCTTCCAGTTCCAGCCGGCCGAGATCGCCAAGCTCACCGTGGTGGCGATGCTCGCGGCCTACCTCTCCGAGCTCCGCGAGGTTCGGCTGGAGCACGTGTGGCGAGCCGCGGGGATCGCGGCCGCGCCCATAGCCCTGATCTTCCTCCAGCCCGACGTGGGGACGATGATGGTGTTCGCTGCGGTGCTGATCGCGTCGCTGGTGGTGGCGGGGGCGCGGCTCCGCCACATCGTGATCTTGCTGGGGGTGGCCGTCTTCGGGGCGATCATCGCGTTCCACCTCGGGATCGTGAAGGAGTATCAGATCGCCCGGCTCCGGAGCTTCCTCGACCCCGCGGCCGACCCGCTGGTGGCCGGGTACAACCTCCAGCAGGCCGAGATCGCCATCGGCTCGGGCGGCCTCTTCGGGCGGGGGTACCTCAACGGGACCCAGACGAACCTTGACTTCGTGCCCGAGCAGCACACCGACTTCGTGTTCACGGTGGTGGGGGAGGAGCTGGGGTTCGTGGGAGCGATCCTGCTGTTGGCGTTGTTCGCCGTCCTCCTGTGGCGGGGGTTCCGGATCGCTCTGCTGTCGCGTGACACCTTCGGGACCCTGCTGGCCACCGGCATCGTGACGATGCTGGCGTTCCAGGTGGTCGTCAACGTCGGGATGACCATGGGGATCATGCCGGTCACCGGCATCCCGCTCCCCCTGGTGTCCTACGGAGGGACCTCGATGCTGACAAACTGGGCCGCGGTGGGACTGCTCCTGAACGTCCACATGCGCCGGTTCAAGTGAGCCGGGCCGGGCAGGCCCCCTGCTATCCTTGATGCAGTGCTCCCGGCCACCGCCCACCGATCAACCGGGCCCCTCGCGGGGCCTGCGACGGCCCTCTCGATCGAACCCTCGTTCGAGGACATCGTGGGTGTGCCTGCCGGGAACCAGGACGTGCCGGCCGTGACGATGGAGGCCCGCGTCGCCGCGAGCGACGCCGGAGGCCCCGTTCGTCGGCCGGAAGGGAGCCCTTCGGGGCGGAAAGGAACGTGGCATGACCGAGGAAGCATCGGACCCCCAGGCCGGGCAGGCCGAGGAGGGGTCCACCGAAGCGCGACCGCGCACCCGCCGCCGCCGGCGGGGAAGCCGCGGTCGCGGACGAAGCTCGGGCACGAAGAAGCAGTCGAACGGCCCGGCTGAGGAGGCCGGCTCCCCCAAGGCGGCGCCCGACGCCGAGACCGACGGCGCCGGCAGCGCACAGGCTACCGCCCCTGCGAAGAAGAGCCAGGGACGCTCGCGCTCCAGGTCTCGCCGCCGCTCCTCGAAGCCTGCGGCGAGCCCGGAGGACACCGGCACGCAGGCCGTGGCCGAGGCCACCACGGCGGCGGAGCCCTCCGAACCCGACGGCTCGAAGCCGGCGTCGCGGAGCCGGCGCCGACGGCGCCGGCGGAAGTCCTCCGGAGCGGCCCAGGCGGTGACCGCGGAGGCCGAGGCCGCGGCGCCCGCGCCGGCCCCGCGACGCGAGAAGCGCGAGGAGAGTGGCCGAGGAGCCCCTACCAGGACGTCGCGGGCGGCCCGGCGCAGCGCCGGTGATCGCCGCCGCCGCCGGCCGCAGGTGCACGCGGCGCGCCGGACCGACAAGACGATGCTCATGACCGAGCACGCGGAGCGACTGCAGATCGCCGTGATCGAGGACCGCGAGCTCGTCGAGCACTACGTCACCAGGACCGGGGCTCGATCGATGGTCGGCAACATCTACCTCGGAAGGGTCCAGAACGTGCTCCCCGGCATGGAGGCCGCCTTCGTCGACGTGGGCCGGGGACGGAACGCGGTGCTGTACGCCGGCGAGGTGTCGTACGACGAGGACGTGGAGCAGGGCGACCGCCGCATCGAGCAGGCGCTGAAGCCCGGCCAGTCGGTGATCGTCCAGGTGACGAAGGATCCGCTCCGCGGGAAGGGCGCCCGTCTGACCGCGCAGATCAGCCTTCCCGGTCGGTACCTGGTCTACGTGCCGGACGGGGGAGCGTCGGGGATCAGCCGGCGGGTGTCGGACTCGGAGCGGGAGCGGCTGCGGAAGATCCTGAAGAAGGTTCGTCCATCCGAGGCCGGCGTGATCGTCCGCACGGCGGCCGAGGGGGCCAGCGAGGAGGATCTGGCCGGAGACCTCGACCGGCTCAAGAAGACCTGGGAGCAGGTTCGCCGCAAGGCCCGCCGGGGCCGAGCCCCCAAGGCTCTGTACGAGGAGCCCGACCTGGAGGAGCGGGTGGTCCGCGACGTGTTCTCGCCCGCGGAGTTCCGGGAGATCGTCACCGACTCGCCTGAGGTGTACGAGCGGGTGTCGGCGTATCTCCGCGACGTGGCCCCAGAGCTGGTCGACCGGCTTCGGCTCCACGAGGGATCCCTGCCCCTGTTCGAGGAGTTCCACATCGCCGAGCAGATCCACAAGGCCCTCGAGCGGAAGGTGTGGCTGCCCTCGGGCGGCTACCTGATCATCGACCGGACCGAAGCCATGACGGTGATCGATGTCAACACCGGCAAGCACGTCGGGAAGTCGAACCTCGAGGAGACCGTGGTCGGCACGAACCTCGAGGCCGCCCAGGAGATCGCCCGGCAGCTCCGGCTCCGGGACATCGGCGGGATCATCGTCATCGACTTCATCGACATGCTGTTCGAGCGAAACCGCAACCACGTGATCCGGACGTTCCAGGAGGCCCTGGCCAGGGACAAGACCCGCTCCCAGGTGTTCGACATCACCCCGTTGGGACTCCTCGAGATAACCCGGAAGAAGGTCTCCGCCGGGCTGCTGGAGGCGTTCTCGGAGCCGTGCCCGACGTGCGAGGGCCGGGGTATCTTGCTCACCCACGACGTGACCTGACCAGGAGGGCCGGATGTACGCCGTGATCAAGGTCGGAGGGAAACAGGAGCGGGTCGCCCCGGGCGACGTGATCGAGGTCGAGCTCATGAAGGTCGACCCGGGATCCTCGGTCGAGTTCGAGCCGGTCCTGATCGTCGACGACGACGGCAAAGCCCACCACGGGAAGGGCCTGTCGAAGGCCCGGGTCACGGCGAAGCTCCTCGGCGACAAGAAGGGCGACAAGGTCCGGGTCTTCAAGTACCGGCCGAAGAGCGGGTACCGAAGGACCCAGGGCCACCGCCAGCTGATGACGCTGCTCGAGGTCGAGGAGGTCCGGCTGAGCCCACAGGTTAAGGCAACGGCCCCCGAGGAGGAGGCCGAGGCGGCCCCGGCGAAGAAGACCGCCGCCACAAAGACGCCCGCCCGGAAGACCGCGGCGAAGAAGACGGCGGCCAAGAAGCCCGCCGCGGCGAAGAAGACGACCGCCAAGAAGACCACGGCGAAGCGGACCACCAGCCGCAAGAAGGCGACCTGAGGCTGGTATCCTGGGCCCTCATGGCGCACAAGAAGGGAGCGGCGGCGTCCCGGAACGGCCGGGACAGCGAGTCCAAGCGGCTCGGCGTGAAGGCTTTCGCCGGCTCGACCGTCAAGGCCGGCTCGATCATCGTGCGCCAGCGGGGCACCCGCATCCATCCTGGGACCGGGGTGTCCCGGGGCGGCGACGACACCCTGTTCGCCAGGGTGCCCGGCGTGGTCCGGTTCCACACCTCCCGGGGCCGGCGTCTGGTCTCGATCGACTCGGCCTGACCGGCTCGCTGTGACCCAGCCGGGCTCTCGCGCCCGGGCACTCCTTGAGCGGCTCTGGATCGTCACGTTCATCGTGCTGGCGTTCGTGTTCGCCTCGATGGCACCGTGGTACCTCGGCCTGCCGCTGGCGGCGTTCGCCGCGATCCTTGGCGTCCTGGACGGGTTGGCCCACCGAGCGCTCCTGGGACCACAGTGGGTGGCCGCCCCGGCGATCCTGGGGGCGCTTTCGGTGACGCTGGCCGTCGCGGCGGCCCTGCGCGGTGGCCGTGGCCTCGACGTGTTCGCCGGCTAGCCGGAAGCCGCCCGGATCGCCTCTACCCACTCGTCGATCTCGGACCGCAGGGCTCGCGCCGCGCTGCGGAGGCCCACCGCCGAGGCCGCCCGCTGCATCCCCCGGGTGGGGAGGATCCAGCTGCGGCCGCTGGTCCGTGGCAGCGGGGGCGGCTCGACGAAGAACAGGAACACCCGGGAGAGCTCGGCGCGGGCGTCCGTATACTCGACCTCGAGGATCGGGGCCCCGCGTCGACGGCGCACCCGGCGAACGCGGTTCAGCGGGATCGGGAGCGGCTCCTCCTCGCCATCGCCGGTGAACGTGAGCGCGTGGCGCTCCACGGAGAGCCGGCCTCGGGCGGCCTCGGGACTTCCCGGCCGGATGAGCCACACCACACGCGGCTCGGGTCCCATGCCGAAACCTATACTCGCCGAAATGGCCACCTTCGTCGACGAGGCCGTGATCGAAGTCCGGGGCGGCCGCGGAGGGGACGGAGCCGCGTCGTTCCGGCGCGAGGCCCACGTCCCTCGAGGCGGACCAGACGGGGGCGACGGCGGCAAGGGTGGCGATGTGATCCTGGAGGTTTCCTCCGACGTGTACGACCTGTCCTGGATCGCCATGCACCCGCATCAGCAGGCTCCGGACGGCCAGCCGGGGCGCAGCGCGAAGCGCCGGGGAGCAGACGGTGACGACGTGGTGCTTCGCGTTCCGGACGGCACCGTGGTGGCAGACGAGCGCGGCCCGGTTGCCGACCTGGTCGGGCCGGACGCCCGGGCGGTGGTGGCCCGGGGCGGCCGCGGAGGCCGGGGCAACGCCTCGCTGGCATCGGCGCGCGACCGAGCGCCGCGGACGGCCGAGGCCGGGGAGCCCGGCGAGGAGCATCGGGTCGAGCTGGAGCTCCGGCTCGTGGCCGACATCGGCCTGGTGGGGTTGCCGAACGCCGGCAAGTCGACGCTGCTGTCGCGGCTGACCGCGGCCCGGCCGAAGGTGGCCGATTATCCGTTCACCACGCTGGCCCCGAACCTCGGCGTGGCCGACGACGGCGAGCGTCGGCTGGTTCTCGCGGACGTGCCGGGTCTCATCGAGGGGGCCAGCGAGGGAAAAGGGCTCGGCCACCGGTTCCTCCGGCACGTGTCGCGGTGCCGCGTGCTGGCCTATGTGATCGATGCGTCGTCGCCCGACCCCGCCGCCGACGTGGCCACGGTCCGGGCCGAGGTCGAGGCGTACGATCCAGACCTGGCCCGGCGGCCCTCCGTGGTGGTCGTGACCAAGGCCGACCTCGTCGAGGCCCCGCCGCGCGTGGACCCGGACCAGATCATGGTCTCGGGGATCACGGGGGAGGGGATCGAGGGGTTGGCCGAGCGGCTGACGTCGCTGGCCGCGGCCGCGCCCCCGCCCGAGCGGCGGGCCACGGTGGTCCTTCGCCCCGGCCGGGAGGCCTTCACCGTCCGGAAGGTCGGTGCCGGGCGGTACCGGGTCGAGGGGCGGACGGTGGAGCGGTGGGTGCGGGACGCGGACCTCGAGGATCCCCGCGAGGTCGTCGAGCTGCAGGGGCGGCTCCGCCGGCTCGGCGTGGAGCGCCGGCTAGAGGGCGAAGGGGCCCGCCGTGGTGACGAGGTCGTGATCGCCGGACGCCCCTTCGAGTACATCCCCGAGGACGAGCCATGACCGACCGTAAGCGTGAGCTGATCGAGCTCGAGGATCGGGCCTGGGCCGAGCTCCGCTCGCTCATCAGGCAGTTGTCGAGGGAGCAGATCGGCGAGGTGGGCTACTACCAGGATTGGTCGGTCAAGGACCTCATGGCCCACCTGGGCTGCTGGATGGCCGAGGCCGCCCGCGTCCTGGAGCAGCTCCGGAGCGGGTCCTATTCGAGCTGGGACCACGACGTCGAGGAGCTCAACCGGGAGTGGTGGGAGATCTGGCGGGACATCGACCTCGACACGGTGTGGGCGGAGCTTCACGCTTCGCGGGCGCGGATGCTCGACGAGTGGGACCGCATCCCCCGGGACCGGATCGACGAGGTCGCCGATCTATGGTTCCGCGAGTCCGCGCACGAGCATCACGACGAGCACCTCCCCCGGCTCCGTGAGTGGACGGCCGAGCTGACCGGGGAAACGCCCTAGGCAGGGACCCAGGGCGGCACGGACGCAGGCTCCGTGGTACGCCGCTCGCCCGAGGGGATCCGCGCGAACAGGAACGTCCCCACCACGCCCACGGCGGCGGTTCCGGCCCCGGCGATCACCATGGTCATCCGGGCTCCGGCCGCCTCCACCAGGCCGCCACTGACGCCCAGGGCCACGATCTGGGCCGCCTGGACCATCCCGAAGTAGAGGGAGAACGCCCGCCCGCGGAGGCGGTCGGGAACCCGGCGGTGCAGGAGGCTCCGCATGCCGACGAGCTCGACGCCGTTGGCGAAGCCGCCGACGAGGAACATGGCCACGGCCAACGGATAGATGGCCCCCGTCGCGGCCACGACCACGGCGGCGCCTCCGATGATCGGGAGGATCACCACCGCCGGGGCCAGCTGGGCCGGGGTGAGGAACCGCCCAGCGGCCGTGGAACCCATCACCATCCCGATCGTCCACGTCGTGATCAGCACCCCGTAGCCGGTGTCGCCGGCGCTGAGGACGTCCTTGGCGAAGAACACCTCGGCCACGTTGTCCGCGGCCGCGAACACCACCATGAGGCCGACCATCGGGACCACCAACCGCAGAAGCGGCTCCCGGGCGATGAACACCAGCCCCTCCCGGGCCTGTCCCCTCGGGGCGGGGGCGCCTTCCGGCTGCGGTTCGGGGCGGCGGCGAACCCGAAGCATCGACACCAGCACGGCCACGGCGACGAACGTGCCGGCGTTCGCCAGCAGCGTCGAACCGGCCCCGAACGTCTCGGACAACACCGCGGCCAGGACGGGCCCCGCCGCGGCGCCTCCCCACCGGGCCACCTCGAGGAAGGCGTTGGCCTGCGTGGTCCGGTCCTCCCCGACCGCGCGGGGAAGGAGGGCGAACAGCGCCGGCTGGGTGACGGCGAGCCCGACCCCCAGGAGGAACGACAGACCCAGGGTCGGGAACACCTCCGGCGTCAAGGCCATGGCCGCGGCCACCGCCGCCTGCAGCAGCGCCGTGACGACCAGGACCCGGACCGTCTCCAGCCGGTCGACCAGGAGCCCTGCCACCGGTGCCAGGAGCACGGGCGGTACCAGCCCCGTGAGCAGGAGGGCCGCCACGGCCCATCCTGACCCGGTGGTCTCCTGGACCCGGAGGGTCAGCGTGATTAACGCGACGTAGTCGCCCAGTGCCGAGAGGGCGAACGCCCCGAAGATCAGCAGGAAGTCTCGGCGGCGTAGCAGGCTCATTTCTCCCCGCAGTATGGATACACCGGCAGGCCCGGTTCGCTCAAGCCGGTCGTTCGGCCGTCCCCCTCGAAATCCACAGAGAACGACAAGTCTGGACATTACAATTCATCGGTGACACAGCGGCGACTCGGGGTGATGGGGGGGACGTTCGATCCCATCCACTACGGACACCTGGTGACCGCCGAGGGCGCCTTCTGGCAGTTCGAGCTCGATGAGGTCGTGTTCATCCCGACCGGCGAACCGTGGATGAAGGAGGATCGCGTGGTCACCCCGGCGGAGGACCGTTACCTGATGACGGTCATTGCCACCGCCAGCAACCCCCACTTCAGCGTGTCCCGGCTGGAGATCGACCGGGCCGGACCGACCTACACGCGGGACACCCTCGAAACCCTGCGGCAGCATGAGGGGGAGGGCACGGAGCTCTTCTTCATCACCGGCGCGGACGCGACCCTGGAGATCTTCCACTGGAAGGATCCCGAGGAGGTCCTCGGCCTGGCGCACTTCATCGCCGCCACCCGGCCGGGCTACGACATCGCCAGGTTCGAGGCCGAGGCTCCCTCCAGGCACCCCAATGTGTCCGTAATGTCCGTTCCGGCCCTGGCGATTTCCTCAACAGATGTCCGAGAACGTGTAGCCGAGGGCCGTCCCGTCCGATACCTCGTACCTGAGGGCGTGAAGACCTACATCGACAAGGCGGGGCTATATCGGTGAAAACCTCTGACGAGCTGTGGCGGTGGATCTGGGAGGACGAAGACGTCCTCGACTCGGCCATCTTCGGTGAGCTCCTCGGTCCCGAGGCCGCCAGGCCGGCCGGCCTGGAGCCGCCGCCGGCGATCACCACCGAGGGCGTGTGGGAGTGGGTGGCCAGCGACGAGGCCCTGATCGACCTCCACGAACTCGATCTCGATGTCGAGCCCGCCACTGGCGAGCCCGCGGCCCGGCCAGGAGAGCCCTCGGCGCCGGCTTCGGGGACAGCAGGGGTTCCTTCCGCGGCCGCCACAGGATCAACGATCATCGAGCCTGCGCCC
>OCZV010000185.1_pt1 | contig 23130 bp, 22 predicted proteins | sample 1539051 | NCBI WGS metagenome assembly OCZV01 (sample SAMEA3113581, study PRJEB22503) | soil metagenome
GGGCGAGATCGGAGACATCGAGTTCCCGCCCCGGCACCTCGAGCAGTACAGCAACGCGCTCGAAGCCGCGGTGGACGTCGAGCGCATCGCCGGGTCCGGCTTCAAGGTGGTGGTCGACTACTCGTACGGCTCGACGTCGTTCGTGATGCCGAACATCCTGTCCAAGCTCGAGGCCGACGTGCTGGCGGTCAATCCGTTCGCCTCCACCCGGGGGATCATCGGCTGGGACCGCGACCAGCACGCCGCCAGCGTGGCCGGCCTGGTGCGGGCCTCGGGGGCGGCGCTGGGGGCCGTGTTCGACCCCGACGGCGAGCACCTCACGCTGGTCGACGACGCCGGCCACGTCCTGTCGGACGACGAGGCGCTGCTGGCCTTCGTCACGCTGGTGTCCGGCCACCTGGGCGACCGGCGGATCGCCCTGCCGCTGTCGGCCACCAGCCACGCCGATCGCCTGGCCGCCGACCGGGGCATCCAGGTCCAGCGCACCAAGCTGTCCAACCCAGCGCTCATGGAGGTTGCCTCCCGGCCGGGGGTCGGCTTCGCTGCGGCCACCGACGGCGGGTTCATCCTCCCCGAGTTCCTGCCGGCCTTCGATGCCGCGGCCGCCATGGTGAAGATGCTGGAGCTGCTGGCCCTCGACGACGTGCCGCTGTCGAAGGTCGTGGCGGGGCTGCCTCCCGTGCACGTGGTGCACGAGACGGTGGTGACGCCTTGGGAGCAGAAGGGGACCGTCATGCGCTCGCTGGTCGAGCTGTCCAAGGACCGCGAGGTCGACCTGGTCGACGGGGTGAAGGTCCACCACGACGGCGGCTGGGCGCTGGCGCTGCCCGACCCCGAGGAGCCGGTCACCCATGTCTGGGCCGAGGCCGACAGCGACCCCGCCGCCCGCCGCCTGGCCCAGGAGTACGCCCGCCGCATCCGCCAGCTATTGAGGTAGTTCCCACGCTGGCGGAGAGAGCGCCGGCGGGGGGTCCGGGGGAGGTCGAGGGGGGAGGGTTTCCCTCCCCCCTCGAGAGTCTCAACCTGGCGTCGAGGGTTGACGGAGTTGAGTAGCGTGGGCGCCCATGGACATCCCCCCCGACCTCCGCTACTCGACCGACCACGAGTGGGCCCGCGTCGAGGAGGGGAGGGTGCGCGTCGGCATCACCGACTACGCCCAGGATGCGCTCGGGGACGTGGTGTTCGTGGAGCTTCCGACGGTCGGCACGCAGGTGGAACGGGGGGCGAGCTTCAGCGAGGTCGAGTCGACCAAGTCCGTATCCGAGATCTACGCCCCTGTGTCGGGAACCATCGCCGAGGTGAACGCGGACCTGACCGACAGCCCCGAGCGCCTCAACGATGATCCGTACGGTGAGGGATGGATCTGCGTCATCGAGCCCACCGATCCCACGCAGCTCGACGAGCTGCTCGACGCCGAGGGTTATCGTGCGTTGATCGAAGGGTGAGCCGTGGCCGATGACGTCTTCTGCAACCAGTGCGGCCACCGCAATCCTGCGGGCGCCAACTTCTGCTCGTCGTGCGGTGCGCCCCTGGCAACGCTGCGTGAGGACCCGACCACGGTGACCTACATCCCCGAGGCGGGCGAGGGTGGCGACGAGCTGGCTGTCGAGTACGGCGAGGTGCCAGCCGGCCTCGGCATCCTGGTCGTCAAGCGCGGGCCCAACGTGGGGTCCCGGTTCGCGCTCGACTCCGACATCGTGCGGGCCGGGCGCCACCCGGAGAGCGACATCTTCCTCGACGACATCACGGTGTCGCGGCGCCACGCCGAGATCGTCCGGGAGGGGGGCCGCTACGTCGTGCGCGACGTCGGCTCCCTCAACGGGACCTATCTCAACCGCGAGCGCGTCGAGTCGGCACCCCTGGCCGACGGCGACGAGCTGCAGATCGGGACCTTCAAACTCGTGTTCCTCACCGGGAGGGGAGATGCACCGTGAATCGTGCTCCGACTGACCGCTCCCACCTGTCCATCGGCGAGGTCCTGTCGTTGCTGCAGGAGGAGTTCCCCGATGTCACCATCTCGAAGATCCGCTTCCTCGAGAGCCAGGGGCTGCTGGACCCCGAGCGCACGCCCTCCGGTTACCGCAAGTTCTACGAGGGTGACATCGACCGGTTGCGTTGGATCCTGCGCCAGCAGAAGGAGCACTACCTGCCCCTCAGGGTGATCAAGGACCGTCTCGAGGATGCACCGGCTCCGTCCAGCTCGGCCGGTGGATCGACGAACAACGGCGCGGTGGTCGGCGCCGCGCAGGGCGCCGCCGGCGCCTCGGGGGCAGACCGCGCCACCGCCGTCGCCCTCGACGAACGCCCCTCGTCGCCTGCCTATGCCGAACCCACGGCGCCCGCGCCGCCGCCTGCGGCACGTTCGCGGCCTCGCGAGTCCCTGGCGGGCGAGCCGCAGGCGAAGGCCACCGCCGGGGCCGGCGACCCGGCGGGGCAGAGCGAGGAACGCTCGGCGGCTCCGGTCGCGGCCGCCGCCCGCGATGTCGACTCCCGGGCGACACCGTCGCCGCCGGCCGTGCCCGGGTCGGTCAGCCTCACGGCCGAGGAGCTGGCCCAGCACAGCGGGTTGACGGTGCGGGACCTCCGTGACCTGGAGCGCTACGGGCTGATCGAGAGCTTCACCGTGGGAGACGCCGCCTTCTACGACGGCGACGCCCTGGTGATCGCGCAGACGGCGGCCGGGTTCCTGCAGCACGGCATCGAGGCTCGGCACATGCGCACCTACAAGGTGGCGGTCGACCGCGAGGCGGGGCTGTTCGAGCAGATCGTCCTGCCCCTGCTCAAGCAGCGGAATCCCGAGGCCCGTCAGCGGGCCCGGGAGACCGTCGCCGAGCTGGTGCGGCTCGGCCAGCAGATGCGGGCGACGATGCTTTCTCGCGAGCTGCGGGACGTGAGCGGGCCCGCCTAACGGCGCCCTGGGAACCGCCCCGAGAGGACGACGGATTCTGAGAGCGTAGGAGTAGGGTGGCCGTCGATGACCGTCGAGATGGAACTCGTGAGCGTCGAAGCGCCGGAGCGTCCAACCCGCACGCCAGTGGTCATCCTGCGTGAGGTGTCGGGCCAGCGCCGGGTCCTGCCGATCTTCATCGGGGTGCCCGAGGCGCAGGCCATCGCCCTGACCATGCAGAACATCGAGACGCCCCGCCCGATGACGCACGACCTCATGAAGAACCTGCTCGACGAGGTCGGTGCCCAGGTCGAGCGCATCACGGTCACCGAGCTGCGGGAGGGCACGTTCTTCGCCGAGATCGTGCTCAGCGCCCAGGGCGAGGTGCGCACCGTCTCGAGCCGTCCGTCCGACGCCATCGCCCTGGCCATCCGCATCGGCTCGCCGATCTTCGCCGAGGAGGAGGTCCTCGAGGAGGCCGGGCGGGTCGAGCAGCCCGACGAGGAAGAGGCCGAGCAGGTGGTCGAGCAGTTCCGCGACTTCATCGACCACGTCAATCCCGAGGACTTTGCGCTCTAGTCCCTCACTCGTCCCGTTGACCGTGGTGCTGCCGGGGCCGTACCCTCCGTGGCCGGTGACACCGGCGTAATTCCGCCGATGTCACGCCCGCGGCAACAGGCAGGAGCATCGTCGTGACTACGACCTCGAACGGTTCGGTCGAGGGGTACAGCGGCAAGCGAGCGGCCGACATCGTCGGCATCAGCTACCGGCAGCTCGACTACTGGGCACGCACCGACCTGATCAGGCCCTCGGTGGCCGATGCCCATGGCAGCGGCAGCCGCCGCCGCTACAGCTACCAGAACCTGCTGGAGCTCAAGCTGGTGAAGACCCTGCTCGACAACGGCATCAAGCTGGAGTCGATCCGGGAGGGGTTCAGCTACCTGCGCGACCAGCTGGGCGAGGACGTGTCCACGTCCAAGCTGGTCATCTCGGGCAGCAGCGCGGTGCTGGTGCGGGAGAACGACGAGCTGATCGACGTGGTCAACCGCTACCAGGGCCAGGGAGTGCTCAACCTGCTGGCCCTCGACGGTGTGAAGGAGCAGGTCGACGCCGCCATCGTCGAGCTGTTCCCCAGCGGTGGGGACGACGGGTCGTCCCCGGAAGCTGAGGGCCCGGCACCGAGCGCGGGGACCACCCGCGGGGTCCGCCGGGCCGTCGACGGTCGCCGCTGATCCGCCGCTCGGGGCGGCACTGGGCCGGAGGCCCGACCACTGCCGCTCACTAACGTGCGGGGCCATGTCCCAGCACGAGCCCCTGCACACCTCTCCGCTCGACGCCCGCCACCGCGCCGCGGGAGCCAAGATGGTCCCGTTCGGCGGCTGGGACATGCCCATCCAGTACCCGACGGGCACGCTGGCCGAGCACCGGGCCTGCCGCAGCGGGGCGGCGGCCTTCGACGTCAGCCACCTCGGCACCGTGCGGGTCACCGGGCCGGGCGCGTTCGACCGGCTGCAAGCCGTGCTGACCAACGACCTCGCCAAGATCGGCCCCGGTCGCGCCCAGTACACCCACCTGCTCGACGAGGCCGACGCCTCGGTGCTCGACGACATCATCGTGTGGTGGGTGGCGGACGACCGCTTCGACGTGATGCCCAACGCCTCCAACACCGAGCGGGTTCTGGCCGCGCTGGGGGGCGACGACGTGACCGCCACCCGGGCCGTCATCGCCGTCCAGGGCCCGGCGGCCCGAGAGCGGCTGGCGACCGTGGCCCCCGAGGCGGCCGCGGTGGGACGCTTCCGGGCGGCCGAGGTCGAGGTGCTGGGCCGGACCAGCGTGGTGGCCGGCACCGGCTACACGGGGGAGGACGGGGTCGAGCTGGCGGTCGACGCCGACCACGCCGGCGCCGTGTGGGACGCGGTGGTCGGGGCCGGCATCACCCCGGCCGGTCTGGGCGCCCGGGACACGCTGCGACTGGAGGCCGGGCTGCCGCTCCACGGGCACGAGCTGGGGCCGGCCATCACGCCGCTGCAAGCCGGGCTGGGCTGGGTGGTGGCGTGGGGCAAGGGCGAGTTCCGGGGCCGCAAGGCGCTGGCGGCGGAGCGGGACCGGGGCGTCGGCCGGAAGCTGCGGGGGCTCGAGGTCGAGGGTCGCCGACCGCCCCGGGCCGAGCAGACGGTGACGGCGGGCGGCAAGGCCATCGGGCAGGTGACCAGCGGCAACTACTCGCCCACGCTCGACCGCGGCATCGCCCTGGCGTTCCTGCCGCCCGAGGTGGAGGAGGGGAGCGAGCTCGCCATCGACGTCCGGGGCAGCGAGGTGCCGGCCCGGGTCGTCCCCCTGCCCTTCTACAAGCGGCCGAGCCCATAGCGGGCCCTGTCCGCCTAGCCTGGTCGGCACCGACGTCAGGGGGTGGTGTGATGGCTTTGGCAGCGCTGGTCGACGACGTGCTGGGGCGCGACCTGCCCCTGGCGGTCGAGGCGTACGACGGCAGCCGGTCGGGTCCCGACGACGCCGTGGCGACGATCGTGATCCGATCGCCCGACGCACTGCGCCGCATCATCACCGCCCCGGGGGAGCTCGGGTTGGCGCGGGCCTACGTGTCGGGTGATCTCGAGCTGAAGGGATCGATCTGGGCGTTGCTCGACCTGCGCGATCGCATGCCCGACGTGCGGCTCGAGCCCAAGACGATGCTGCGCCTGGTGGACGAGCTGGGCGGCTGGCGCCAGGTGCGCCCGGTGCCACCACCGGCCGAGGAGGCCCGCCTGCACGGGCGCCGCCACAGCCGGGCCCGGGACGCGGCCGCCATCAGCCACCACTACGACGTGTCCAACGCCTTCTACCGGCTGGTGCTCGGGCCGAGCCTCACCTACTCGTGCGCCGTGTGGCACGACCCCGACGACACGCTGGAGCAGGCCCAGGCCAACAAGTACGAGCTGATCTGCCGCAAGCTCGACCTGCGGCCGGGGATGCGGCTGCTCGACGTCGGCTGCGGCTGGGGCGGCATGGTGATGCACGCCGCCCAGCACCACGGCGCCCAGGCGGTCGGGATCACCATCTCCAAGCAGCAGGCCGAGCTGGCCGAGAAGCGCGTGGCCGAGGCGGGGCTGTCCGACCAGGTGCAGATCCGGGTGCAGGACTACCGCGAGGTCGACGACGGGCCCTACGACGGCATCAGCTCCATCGGCATGTTCGAGCACGTCGGCGAGGCGCGCCTGGCGGAGTACTTCGACCGCCTGCGGAGCCTGGTCCGTCCCGGGGGCCGGCTGCTCAACCACGGCATCAGCCGCCCCGCCCGCAGCGAGCGGGCCCGGCTGCCCCGTCGCAGCTTCATCAACCGCTACGTCTTCCCCGACGGCGAGCTGCACGAGGTGGGGCGGGTCATCTCGATCACCCAGGACGCCGGGTTCGAGGTGCGCCACGTCGAGTCCCTGCGCGAGCACTACGCCCTCACGCTGCGCCGCTGGGTGGCCAACCTGGAGGAGCACTGGGACGAGGCCGTGGCCGAAGTGGGGGCGCCCCGGGCACGGGTGTGGCGGCTCTACATGGCCGGGTCGGCGCTCAACTTCGAGGCCGGGCGCACGCAGGTCCACCAGGTCCTGTCGGTGCCGCGTGAGAGCGACGGGCGCTCGGGCGTACCGCTGCGCCCGGTGCTCGAGTAGCTCCGGTTAGGCCAGCTGGCGGGCGATCGTGCCGGTGTCGTAGTAGAGGCGGGCACCGACGAGCTGCTCGCCCTCGAAGCTGAAGATCGCCGCGGTGCGGCACCGGAAGCCGCGGCCCGTGGCCTCGAAGTCGGGGCCCGAACCCAGGTGGGTGCCCGTCATCCACAGCTCGCAGACCACGGCGTCGTCCCCGTGATGGACCGCGATCACGTCGAAGCGCAGGTCGGGGAAGTACCCGCGCGTCATCTCGTAGTAGTGGCGCACCTCGCGCGGGCCGTCGTACACCCGGTTGTTGCCGATCAGCTCGTACCGGGGGTGGGCGAAGCAGGCGAGCGCGGCGTCGAGGTCCCCCTCGTTGTGGGCGCTGAGCAGGCGCTCGATCACCTCTTGCCGGCGATGGTGCAGCTTCGACGCGATCGGCGTCACCCGGGCCACGGCACCTCCTTCGCCCGGCGACTCAATCCAGCAGGTCGGGTTGGTCGGCCACGATCTTGTCGTACAGCGGCTGGAAGCTCAGCCAGCCGGCCAGGCTCGAACCCACCTGCGTCTGCGTGAGCGCGGCGCACTCGTGGTCGATCGGGATCGGGTCGCCCGCAGCCTCGGCCATGAGCTGCACGTGGCACGACCGGTCCATGGTGATGAACCACCACGCCGCCTCGTCCACCGACTGGCCCACGGTCAGCAGGCCGTGGTTGCGCAGGATCGCCGCCTTGGCGTCGCCGAGCGCGTGGGCGATGCGCTTGCCCTCCTCGACGTCGAGCACCACGCCGGTGTAGTCGTCGAACACGGCGTGGTCGCCGTAGAAGGCGCAGGCGTCCTGGGTGAGCGGTGCCAGCGGCTTGCCCAGCGTCGAGAATGCCCGCCCGTACGGTGAGTGGGTGTGGGCGGCGGCCTTGACGTCGGGCCGGGCCTCGTGGATCTGGCTGTGGATGGCGAACGCCGCGGTGTTGACCGGCCAGTCGCCCTCGACGACCTTGCCCCTGCGGTCGACCAGGATGAGGTCGGACGCCCGGATCTGGCCGAAGCTCATGCCGAACGGGTTGACCCAGAACAGATCGGGGTGCTCGGGATCGCGACCGGTGAGGTGCCCAGCGACCCCCTCGTTGAAGCCGAAGCGGTCGAACAGCCGGAACGCCGCCGCCATTCGCTGCTTGAGGTGGGTGCGCTCCTCTTCGACGTCGGCGAAGGTGGGGAGCTGGTGGGGACGGCGATCGGACATGCGTGGTCCTCCCGGAGGCGAGCGACCGCTGGGGCCGGCGACAACGTGAAGTCTAGGGAACGGGTTGTGACGGCGGTGTCAGAACCGGTGCCAGCTCCTCCCACAGCCGGCGGATGTCGCCCGCCGGGTCGTCGACGACCGAGACATCGCGATCGAGCAGGCAGGTCGCCCGGCGGTCGGCGTCGTAGGCGGGCCACGCCAGGTCGTCGTGCTCCGGCGCGCCGGTGCGGGCGGCGGCGGCCCAAGCCCACGACACACGATCGGCGAGGCGGCGGGTGCTCTCGTCGATGCCGCCGAGCATCAGCTCCACGCCGCCGCGGTCCAAGTTGGCGAAGGCAAACGGCAGGTCTATGGCATGGCAGGCGCCCAGGGCCCCACCGAAGGCGGTGGACGGGTAGTCGAACCGGTACATCGACACCCGCGGCGCGTGGGCGACCTGCGCCTCGGCCAACCCGATGGCCGGCATGCGGAACACCCAGTCGGTCATGGCCGCGCAGAACAGCCCCTCGAGGTCGGCGGCCGGGCGGGCTTCTCGGTAGATCGTCAAGGTGTCGTCGACGCGGTCGTCGCCGACCACCCGGGCGAGGCGGCGGCGCAGGCGGTCTTCAGCGACCTCGCCGTTGGTTCGGGCCTGGAGCTGGAAGAGGTTCCACTCGTCGGCCGTCGTGCCGACGACGAGGTTGACGCCGGTGGCGCTCCCGGCCCGGATGGCGTCGAGCGGGGGCTGCGGGAGCAGGGCGCCGTCCACCACCGGTTCGAACGCCAACCGGCCGATCCCCGGTCCGGCGCCGCGCTGCACCTCGGCGTCCACGGTGGCCTGGGCGCGCAGGATGTCGTCGACCGGCAGCGCCAACAGCGCGTCGGCGCCGGCGGGGGAGAGGCCGAGCGTGGCCAGGAACCGCTCCGTCACCCAGGTAGCGGTCGTGGTGTCGTGGACGTGCGCCGCCGCCCCGCTCTGGGCGATGGCGCCGCGGAACAGCCCAGCGGCCGCCGGGGTGCCGAGCAGCGTGCTGACGCTCATGGCGCCGGCCGACTCGCCGAAGATCGTGATGCTGGCGGGGTCGCCACCGAAGGCGGCGACGTTGTCGCGCACCCAGCGCAGCGCCTGGACTTGGTCGCCGATGCCGTTGCTGCCAGAACCGGCGAAGACGGGGTCGAGCTGGCCCAGGTGCAGGAAGCCGAGCGCACCCAGCCGGTAGTTGAGGGTCACGACCACGACGTCGTAGAGCCGGGCCAGGTTGGAGCCGTCGTACCAGGGGATGTGCCCCGAGCCCGCCACGAACGCCCCGCCGTGGAGCCAGACCATCACGGGGCGGGCGGCGTCGTCGGCGGCGGGCGTGTACACGTTGAGCACCAGGCAGTCCTCGGCACCCGGCTGCTGCTGGCCGCCGAGCATGGCCTCCAGGGGCGAGGGGTTCTGCGGCGCCATCGGCCCGAACTCGGTGGCGTCGCGTATGCCGACCCACGGCTCGGCGGGCTCTGCCGGGCGGAACCGCTCGGCGCGGGCGTAGGGGATGCCGCGGAACTGCAGCACGCCGTGCTTCTCGAGGCCTCGGACCTTGCCCAACCCGGTGTCGACGATCACGACCCGAGGTTAGCGGTCACTTGACCCGCCGGTCAGGGCGGCAGTAAGAATCACTAGCCATGGAAACAGTTTCCATGTATAGTATCTGCATGTTCGAGCAGTGGTCGCCAACGCCGGGGTTCCTCGTCTGGCGACTGTCCATGAAGTGGCGAGCGGCCGTCGACCGGGCGGTTGCCCCGCTGGGGCTGACCCACGCCCAGTACTCAGTCCTGGCGTCGCTGTTCGGCATGGCCCGGGCAGGGGAGCGGCCCAGCCAGCGGCGGCTGGCCGACCACACGGGCCTCGAGCCGATCTACATCTCGAAGCTCACGCGGGCGCTCCAGTCCGCCGGCCTGGTCGAGCGAAGCGTCGACCCGGCCGACACGCGGGCGGTCCGGCTCGCACCCACCGACAAGGGGGTCGAGGTGGCCGGCCTGGCGATCTCCGCCGTCCGGGACCTTCAGGAGCAGCTCACGGCCCCGCTCGGCGGCACCCGCGGCCGGCGGACCCGCACGTTGATGCGCGAGCTGGAGGCTCTGCTCGCGCAGCCGGTCCCCCCAGCAACAAAGGAGCAGAGCGAATGAGCGATACCGCAACCCTGACCGGTCAGGACATCGGCCAGGCGGCGAGGGCGACGAGGGCGGTCCTCGATGCACTGCTGGCCGACAGCGAAGCGGAGATCGGGTCGGCAGCCGCCTTTCACCAATGGGTGGCCCTCAACGTTCTCGGCACTGCTGGGTCCCCGGTCGAACAGGCCCGGCTGGTGCAGCAGATGACGTACACCCTCAAGGTCGCCGAGCCCGCCATCCTCGCTGCCGTGGAGGCGGTGGTCTCCCAAGGCCTGGTCGCCGCGACCGGCGACCCGGTGCGGCTCGCGCTCACGGGGGCCGGCGAGACCCGGTTCCAGACCATCAGCGATGGCATCGGACAGATCGCCCGGCGCCTCTACGGCGACCTTCCGCCCGAGGACCTGTCCACCACCCACCGGGTCCTCGGCATCGTCACCGAACGCGCCAACGCCGCGCTGGCATCGCGGTGAGTGCAGCCGATCACGGCGAACGACAGGTCCAGCGCGAGTCTCAAGACTCGGCTCACCGCCGCTGCCCATGACCGTTCGGGCGCCGTTGCGAACCAGCTGACAGATGCGACGCGGGTCGCAGTTGGCCGGGCCCAGCCGCCGGGCGCGGTGGGCGAGGCGGCGAGACGAGCGCGAAGCGGCGCCGAGCTCCGCGATGCGCCGGTCGACGTCGGCAGCCCGGCCAGCCAGCGGGTCGCTGACTGCTCGTAGGGAGTTTCGCCGCGGCGCGCATTGCGTGCGGGCCTGAGACGGAGTTGTCGCGCGAGCCCACGGTCCGGCGAGGATTAATGGGCGCTACGCCATCGTCGAGGACACCTGAATCGGGAGGGCGTTCTACGATGATGCCGTGCATCTGAGCCACGGCGGGACTCCGTGAGCGGCACGAGTTGCCTGCATTGCGGGCTGGAGATCGCTGCGGGCACGAGGTTCTGCGGCGGTTGCGGTCGCCCGCTCCAGGACCGGGTGGCGATCTCGCCGGCCGACCCGCGCGACACTGCCCAGCGCCGTCACATGACGGTCATGTTCTGCGACCTCGTCGGCTCAACCCTGCTGGCCGAGTCGCTCGACCCCGAGGACCTCCGCGAGGTGATCGGTGACTACCAGCACGCCTGTGCTCGGGCGATCGAGCGGTTCGGCGGTCACACGGCCAAGTACGTCGGCGATGGTGTGGTGGTCTACTTCGGCTACCCGCGCGCGCACGAGGACGACCCGCAACGAGCCGTGCACGCCGGTCTCGGCATTCTCGACGAGGTGAGCGTTCTCAACGAGCATCGCGACACCTCCCTTCGTGTCCGGATCGGCGTGCACACCGGACTTGTCGTCGCGGGCGAGATGGGCGCCGGGCAGACCCGTGAGCAGCTCGCCATCGTGGGGGAGACGCCGCACATCGCCGCTCGCCTCGAGTCGATCGCCGAGCCGGACACGGTCGTGGTCAGCCAAGCCACTTGCGACCTGATCGAGGGCTTCTTCGAGACCCAGGCTCTGGGCGAGAAGGCGCTCAAGGGAGTGTCGCGTCCCGTGGGTACGTACCGCGTCGTGTCCGCGACCGGCGCGGTGAGCCGCCTCGAGGCCGTCGGTGCCCGGCGCCTTCCGCCGTTGGTTGGCCGCGACCCGGACCTGGCGAGGCTCGGCGACGCCTGGCGCCGGGTCGCAGCCGGCCACGGCGCCGTCGCCCACGTCGCGGGGGAGGCGGGCATTGGCAAGAGCCGTCTCGTCCGCGCCCTCCACGAGCAGCTCGGAGACCGGGTTGGTGCGGTGCAGGTGTGGCAGTGCTCCGCGCACCACCAGAGCAGCTCGCTGCACCCGGTGATCCGGTTCCTCGAACGAGATCTCCTGCTCGAAGGGACTGATTCTGCCGAACGCCGGCTCCAGGTGCTCGACGAAGCCGTCCGTGACGCCGGCGTCGATCCGGTCGAGGCGGTGCCCCTGCTGGCCAGCTTGCTGTCGCTCCCGGCGGGAGACGAGGCCGCCCGCCCGGCGCTAATGCCCCGCGACGCTCGTGCCTTGCTGCTGCGTTCCCTCGAGTCGCTGCTGGTTGCCAACACAGCTCGCCATCCCCTGCTCCTCATCGTCGAGGACCTCCACTGGGCAGACCCGACAACCGTCGAGCTGCTCGGCCGGATTGTCACGAGCGTGCCGAACATTCCTGTCCTGTGCGTCCTGACCTTCCGTCGCAACTTCCAGCCGCCCTGGGGGAGCCGACAGCCCGACCTCGAGATCGAACTCGGGCGGCTCACGCCGGAGGACGTGCGGGCGATGCTGCGGGTGGGCCGCGGAACGGCACTCGACGCCCCCGTTCTCGAGCGGGTGATCGCCGCCGCCGACGGCGTTCCGCTGTTCGTCGAGGAGATGGTGAGGATGCTCGACGTCAACGGCCGCCCACGTCCGGTCGGGACCGACACCGCCAAACGCGAGGCGGACGCGACGGTCGTGCCGTCGAGCCTCCTCGGCCTGCTGACCGAGCGCCTAGACCGGCTCGCCCGGCTCCGGGAGGTGATCGACGTGGCCGCCGTGCTTGGACGCGAGTTCCCGCGGGAGCTGCTCGAGGCACTCGAACCGTTGGATCGGGCAGCTCTCGAACGTGCTCTCGCCGAGCTCGTCAGCGAGGGAGTGCTGCGACCCATCGGCGGGCCACGCCCCGGCTACGAGTTCAGCCACGCGCTTCTGCAGGAGGCGGCCTACGACCTGCTCCTGCGCCGCCATCGCCAGGTGCTCCACGCGCGCGTCGCCGACCTACTCACTCGGAGGTTCGCCGCAGTGGCCAAGCGCGAGCCCGAGGTGGTCGCGCACCATTGGATCCGTGCCGCCGAGCCGGCGAAGGCGGTGCCGTGGTGGCATGCGGCCGGCACCCGTGCGCTGGAACGAGCGGCGTTCCTGGAAGCTGCTGAACACTTCCGCCGCGGGCTCGACGCCCTCGACGTGACGAAGCCCGGTACAGGAGAAGATCTCCAGCGGGTCGAGTTCCTCAGCCACCTCGCGGCGTCGCTCCAGGCCGGGCGGGGCTACGCGGCCTCCGGCGTCGACGACGCCTATGCGGAAGCCAGGTCCGCGTGCGAACGCGTGCGGAACCGCGATCGGCTCGTCTCGGTGATCCGCGGGCAGTGGATGTTCCACCTGTTACGGGCCGAGTACGGGACGGCGCTCGACCTCGCCGACGAGATGCTCGCGCTCGGCGAACGCGGCGACCACCCCGCTCGCCTCGCCGAGGGCCACCTCTACCGCGGCCTCGTCCACATGTATCTGGCCGACCTCGACATGGCCCGCGACCACCTCGACGAGTCCATCAACCGCTACGAGAGTCGCGATCGCTCCGACCGGATCTACGAGGCGCAAGGCGACACCGGTGTCGGCGCCCTGGCCTACATCGCACCGGTGCTGTGGAATCTCGGCTACGACAAGGAATCACGCGAGCGCAGCGACCTGAGCCTCGAGCTCGCCGAGCAGGTCGGCGGGCCGGTGACGCGAGCACAAGCGTGGGGCATGCGCACCCTCATGCACCTCACCCGAGGCGAGGGGGCCGAGCTGCTCCACTGGACCGAGAAGACCCGGGCGCACAGCGCGGACCGCAACATCGCCTACTGGCGGATCCTCTCTTCGCTCATCTGGGGCTGGCTGCACGGCCGAGCTGGAGAGCTTGACGCGGGCATCACCCAGGTACAGGGCAACCTCGACGCCTACCTCTCCTCAGGATCCAGGCTCGGCCTCCCGCTGTTCCACATCCTCCTCTCCGATCTGTGGCTCGCCGCCGGCAACCAGCGTCAGGCGCTCGACGTGCTCCGCGTCGGCGAGGAGCACATCGAGGCGACCGGCGAACGGTTCTCCGAGTCCGAGCTGTTCCACGCAAAGGGACGACTGCTGATGGCCGCCCGGTCGCCGGACCCCAGGGGTGCCAGCGCTGCTTACGAACGAGCGGTCACCGCAGCACGCCAGCAGCACGCGAAGCGGCTCGAGCTGCGCGCCGCCATCCGCCTCGCCGAGCACCAGCGCGCGATCGGCGAGACGCTCACCGACCTCGCGCAGTTGGCATCGCTCTGCGACTGGTTCGGGGTGACGTCGGAGCTCCCAGACGTGGCGCGCGCGCGTGCCCTGGTCACGGCGGAGCCCAACGCTCGATGACCAGTCGACCGCGGGTCACCATTGCAGGCGGCGGGATCGCCGGGCTCACGGCCGCGCTACGGCTCGCCGAGCGCGGCTACCAGGTCAAGGTCTACGAGCAGAACTCGATGCTCGGCGGTGACCTCGGGTCGCGGACAGCGCCCAACGGCGTGCACCATGACGTGTACCCGCACATGTACCTGAACTGGTACCACAACTTCTGGCGGCTTCTGGGCGACATCTCCGATGCCCATCGTGACGAGCAGTTCGCGCCCTTCTCGAGCGTGAAGCAGCTCCGCAAGGGCGACTTCCCGAGGTTCACCTCCCTGACCGACACCTACTCGCCGTGGCACCTGCTCCAGAACCTGCTCTCGGGAGTGGGACCTCCGGCCGACATGTTCCTGTACGCCTATTCGAACGTCGATCTGCTCGCCGAGCGGCTGACCCCAACGGTCCTGCTCGACGAGCTGAGCGTGAACGGCTTCTTGCACGCGCGGCCATACATGACCGACCGGGCCGCAGCGGCCTACGACAGCTGGATCACCCGAGTTTGGGCGATCCCCAGCTACCTCGCTTCCGCATACGACTATCGGACCTACCTCGAATACGGCTTCGCAGAGCCCGAGCCGGCCTTCTGGCTACTGCGTGGCTCGGCCGCCGACCGCGTGATCGGTCCACTCGCCGCCGCGCTCGAGGCCGTGGGAGTCGAGATCGCCTGTTCGGTACAGGTCACGAGCGTCTCGTGCACGGACAGACGCGTGAACAAGATCGGGCTCCAGCGGACCCGGTTCGACGGGGGGTCGCACACCTGGGTCGGCACCGGGAACGAGTGGAGCGAGGAAGTCGACGAGCTCATCCTTGCGGTGCCTGCACCCGCGCTGTCACGACTGGTGCGCACCGGCGAGCCGGGACACCGGATCGTCGAGGCCGCACCGCAGATCGCCGAGGTGTCGCGCCTGCGCACCGAGCAGGTCCCGATCCTGTACCTCTACTTCACCCGGAAGCTGCCCGAGATCCCGGCCGAGCCGGTCGGCCTGTCCGACTCCCGGTACGACCTGGCCTTCACCGACATCTCCCAGACGTGGGAGGGTGTGGCCGAGTTCGACGACCGAACCGTCCTTGCCGTCTCGTCGTCAGACCCGTACGGGCTCCCCGGCACCGGTCCGAGAGACGACGCCCTCGCCATGCTCGTCGAGCTCGCCGAGTACGTGACCGGCTTCGAGGCACCCACCGCGTGGGGCCAGTCCCCCGATGTCGACTGGGAACGGACCAGCTACGAGCCGAACGCAGACGCCCGGCTCTTCGTCAACGAGACGGGCGGCGACCTCTGGCGTCCGAAGACCTCGTGCAAGGGCCTCTCGAATCTCTCCTTTGCTGGCGACCTCTGCGACAACCGCATCGGCATGACCACCGTCGAGGCCGCGGTCACCACCGGCCTCGAGGCGGCCCGCGCCGTCGTCAACCGGCGCGGCGTCGGCGCGCCGGTCGAGATCAAAGAGCCAGCCTCACCTCCGACCGCGTTCTTCGTATGGCTCCGCTACGCCTGGGCGCCGTACGCGTGTGCCGCAAAGGTGTGGTCAAGCGCCAGCGACACCATCGGCAGCATCGCCCGCCGCGTCTCGGGCACACAGTCGGCATTGCGCTACCTCCTCACGCCTGCCAGCCACCAGGCTCGTCAGCGTCGAGAGAGCTGACGGACGTGGTCGACGAGGCCGAGCAGCGGCTCGGGGTCGTCGGCAAACCGCGTCGCCTCGGCACGAGCCGCGTCGGCAATATCGTCCAGCACGCCTTCGGCCTGGTCGAGCTCTGCACGACAGGCGTCGGCCAGGGTGGCGAGCCGGTCCTCGTCGTCGTCGTCGATACCGAACAGCTCGCGGATGCGCGGGTCGCGGATGGCGAGGGCTGCGGGCAGCGTCAGAATCCCGTCGCGGATGTCCTCGTCGCCGCCGCCACCCAGCGCTTCGAGGCCGCGCTGATCGCCGACGTCGTCGCAGCCGTGGTAAAGCACGCCGAGGAAGTGCCCGAACGGGCGCAGCCGTTGTGAACGTGCGCCGAGGACGGCGCAGATTTCGAACATCGACCCGGTGTCCTCACCTGCGATCCGTCGCCAGTCCTCCACCCCCAGCGGTTGGCGCCGGAGCCGCCACTGGAGGCACTCGGCTGACCCGAGCCGGCGGAGCAGCTCGGAGAGGTGACGCACGGCGAACGGGTCGTCGGCCACGGCGTCGAAGGCGTCGGCGACCAGGTAGCCCGACGCCATCAGCGCCGGCAGGCGACCGAACTTGCGGTGGATCGTCGCGACGCCTCGCCGCTCGGCGGACCCGTCGAGCACGTCGTCGACTATCAGGGACATGTTGTGCGTCAGCTCCACCACGAAGGCCAGTTCGACGGCTTGGGACGGCACCGGCGTCAGGTGCGCCGCCCGGTGACAGCCGAAGAGCGTGAGGGGACGGAAGTGCTTCGCTGTGCCGGCAAACGCCCACTCGAGCGGTTCGCGCAGCTCGTCGTCGACGTCCTCGAGCCACGTCGCCACCCGCTCGCGCAGGAGCCGAATCTCATCGGCGGCGCCGAGCTGCTCGATGACCCCGCGGTTCGAGCTCAGCGCGTGGCTCACGGCTTCACCCGGTAGGGACGACCGGGCGCTCGCTCAGCTCCATCCTTGTCGGGACGGGTGAAGGCGTCGAAGTCTTCGACGCCCCGCCGCATCTCCCGCCACGAGGCCTCGGCGGACTCTCGCATCAGGGCGACCAGCTCGTCGCGAAACGCCGCCTCGGCCTCGCCGCTACCGGAGGGGCAAGTCAACGACCCGATCGCGAGCCTCACAAGCGGCGGTGTGCGCCCGGCCAACAGATCGACGCAACTCGCGCCCACCCGGAACGCGGTCGCCGCCATCACAACCGAGCCGGTGGCGAGCATGCGAACAACAAGAAGGCGACTCAGACTCAGCAGGTTATCCCCGGCCTCCTGACGGTGCCGGCGGAGAACGCAAGTGCGAGCCGATGCTCAGGTCACGAACCCGTGACCCGGGGTTCTCTCACGTGGATCTTCCCAGCCTTCGCGCGACCGGAGCTCAAGCGGTTGCAAGCTCGGCTGACTCCAAGTCGCGCTCTGGAGGAATGCATACGGCTGACTGACCACCAGCTCTTCGATCTGGCCAAGCGGGCTCGAGACGGGTTTACACACCGCCGCCGCATCCGCTTCGAGGGCCACGGCACGTCGCCTGTTGCGTATGGATCGGCTGTGTACCAGCCTGAAGAGGCAGAGCTCCACCACGCCTTGGTGGTCGCGTTCTATGACCAGATCATCCGACCGGTTGTAGGTCACGCGGGACAGCTACTCGATCGAGATTGGCCAGATCGCCCGACAACATGAGTCATGCGAGATTCGAACCGATGCATCGAGCGGACGCTCGCTTCCGGCGATCTGGGACGCTGGAGATGAACAATGCCGCAACGGTTCCAACGATCACGTCGCAAGGGAGCGCGGCTTCCGGCGGGCGTCGTCGTGGTGACGCGGCCCACCAAGTGGGGCAACCCGCATCCCTTGGAGCTCGGTCGCGAAGAGGCGGTTCTTCGGTACCACGAGGATCTGCTCGCGGGTCGGTTGGCGGTCACGGTTGAGGACGCCAAACGGGACCTTCGCGGGCGCGACCCTCGCGTGCTACTGCCCGCTCGACGAACCCTGCCACGCCGACGTGCTGCTAGCGGTCGCCAATGAGTAAGCCGCTTCCCGGCGTTCAGGGGCACATGCACGCCTTCGTCGGGAGCGTCGTTCTGGGACACTCTCCTGACGCCGGCCGGTACGCCGGCCGACCCGTGCGCAGGTGTCGTGGGGGAACAGCACAGAACGGCGCTTCCGCTCGCCGTCAGCTGGCGCGTCGTTCGGCTTCGGTCCTGATGCGATCGAGCGACGCGCGGACTGTTGCCTCCCACTTGGTAGCAACCTGGTCAGCCCACCAGCCGCCCAGCCCCCAGAAGTCCGCACCGAGCTCGCCGGTGTACTCCAGTCGAGTCGCGCCCTGTTCCGGGTGGAGCGTGAACCGTTCGACCACATGAGGAACCGGGCCCCGCACCAGCCGGAAATCGATCGTTTCGGGACGATTGAACCGGACCGTCTCAACCGTCCTGGTGACGATACTGCCGCCAACCGGCGTCCGATGGGCGGCGAGCACCATGTCGCTGCCTCGTTCCAAGACCTCGATCTCGTCGGCCATCGCCCGCGGCGTCCGCCCCAGGTAAGGCGCAGCGATCACGTCGAACACCGTGTCGCGGGGTGCGGCCATGGCGACGGTGATCGGCCCCAGGGGCCGTAGCGTCCGCCCGACGCCGGTATCGAGCGTGAGCTGGCCACCGGCCAAGAGCCGATAGCCCACACCACCAACCACCGCGGCGTACACCAGGGTCCGGATTCCACGCACCAGGCCACTCTTGCACCCGGCCGGCGGTCGTCGCGTGGACTTGGTTCACGGACTCGGGCGGCCAGATCGGCGCATCGGCGTGCCGCCGAGCCGGCGTTTGGTGCCACCGCCGCCAGACCAGGGCGATGCGTCGGGTCTCGAGTTCTTGGCGGGCGAACACTGTGACACTAACGAACTGCGGGGCATCGGAGTGGAACAGGGTTCGACGATCACGCTGCTGCACGGTGTCGCCGGCCTGACCGGGCATCCATTGGCCATTCCCGAGATGGTTCTTAGGGAGTATCTCGGCTCCTACCGCCGCGATGTTGCCGCCGCCCGCGCAACGATTGCCATGGAAGGCGAATCTGCCGCATGTTTACGGGGGATAGTATGCCCGTCCGGCGGAGAGTTTGTGCTTCACTTGACGGTGATTGTCCAAGAACCGACGGCCTGGACCTCAAAGAACTGAGGTCCTCGGCTGATTTGGCGTGAGCCGGCGTACGGCTGGGATGTGCTGACGAGGTGGTCTGTTCCATGGGCACCAAAGGCCCGCACGTCAAAGTACCGGCCGTGATTGTTCCCGGTGATCTCGGCGAGCGAACCGTCGCCGGTATAACGCACCACCATATCCCCGTCACCTTTGAAAGAAGTGTTGAAGGACGGAATGACTGAGAGTGGCAGCACCTCGATTCTCCAGAGGCCGGTGGCACGGACCTCGAAGCCGGTCGATTCGCCGCCGTCCCGGTCCAGCGACCGGACTCCGTCGTAGGGGTGGAGGGTGTTAACCAGATAGTGCTCGGTGCCCAGAATTCGGACGCCGAAGTAGCTGGACGCCGCGTTACCGGTGATGTAGACGACTGCAGGGCCTGGGGCGTTCTTGGCGAACTTGACCACGGCGTCGGTCGAGCCGGTCAACACGATCGTGGCGTTGTGGCCCTCCTCGGCCGATCGCTCCTCTGCGGCCGCGGCGGCTGCCGCCGCCATCCGCGACCCGATACCCGATGGCAATGTCGCTGGTGGGCGCTCGGCGCTCGTCTCGACCGCCGCTCGTCGAAGGACACGATCGAGCGCGCGCGTCCGCGGCTGGTTGTCGTCGGGCGAACGTTGCCACTGCTGCTGGTCGTGCGGCGTGTGCCGCCGCGCCTGCTGTTCGGGCTGCGAGCCGGGGGCGTACGGAGCCGACCTCAGTCCCTGCGCAGCACCAGGGAACGGCCTACCCACGGGCCGACGTGGCAGGGGTGAGGTAGCTGGCGCGGTCGGCGGAGCGCTTGGCGGGGCGCCATCCGGTGGGGGAGGGTGGCGCCTTTCCGTTTTCCCCGGCATCGCGCGGGCCGGTGCCTGAAAGGTGGTGCTGGCGTGTGGTCCGGCCGCGCCGGCCGAGGGGGCGCCGCTATCCACAGATGCCCGTCGATGGGAGCGAAGGTCAAGAGCAAGCGCAGCCAGCGCAATCAGCACAAACCCGGACAGCACGATAGAGATCGGCCCCAGGCCCGCTGGCCATCGTCCGCTCGGCGGCTTTGCCGCATCCGCAGATGTGCCTGCCTCAGGCAGTCTTACTACGGTTCTGGACTGCACATCTCCGGTCTTGACCGCGACCTCGGCCACCGCTGGCAGTTCACCGGGGGCCTGGAACGCCACGAGGTACTGCTCGCCCAACGCCGTCGCTAGGTGCCCGTATGACTGGACGACCTGGGCGGTATCAGTCCGGAGCACCGCACCGCCCGTGCGGTCCACGACCTGCGACCATAAGTCGTCCCCACGGGTCTGTACCACGTTGATCACCGCCTCGGCCCGCGCTACCGCCTGGCTGAGCTGCTCGACCGAGGGTCCACGTTCGTCTGAGCCATGGCTGTAGACGATGATTGCGCGCGGCCCGGGCGGAGCCATCGCGAGCTTCTGGGCTGCCAGCAACGTCCCTGCCGTCGTCGACCGGGTGCCCCCCGAGCGCAGTGCACTGACGGCGCTCAGCGCGTCGGCAGGCTCGGGGCTCAAGGGCGCGACCACGCGCGGGTCACCCCCTGACGCGACCACCATGGTGCGGACACCCTCGGGCAGCCGTAGCAGAAACTCGGTCGCCCCGCTCTGCGCCGCCTCCAACACTTCTGGAGGCATGTCGGACGCGGTATCGATCACGAGAGCGACGGACAGGCTGCGCGACGCCATGGGTGTGACCGTGGTGGTAACCGGCCTACCGTTAACCGTCACTGACAACGCCTCGGGCGCCAGTCCCAGGTCATGCTGCGCCGCGGGTACCGCGAGGACCATCGAGACGCGCGGCGCCGACGCGGTGTGCACCGCTATCACCCGCGGGTCTCCAGGAGGAGCCGCGAGGGCTGGGTACGACACTAAAGGGGCGAGCAAGAGGAAGGCGAGCGTGGTGAACACGGCAACAGTCGCCGCGCGACCGCGGTCATCACGTTTGAGTAGCAAAGACCACCAAATTGTCACGGTAGTGTCCGGTGGAAGGATCGAATGGGCCTCCGCAGGTCACCAGTCGGAGTTCCGGTTCAACAGTCGGGTAGTAGACGAGCTCGCTGGGAAACTCGGCCTTGTGATATCGCTCCAGCGTGGTCACCAGGAAGCGGGCCGTGGTCCCGTCTGCGCGTTCGACCAGAACCTCGTCCCCGGCCTCAAGCTCGCCGAGCCGGAAGAACACCGCCGGTCCCGTCTTGGAGTCGACGTGCCCCAGGATGACCGCAGGACCGACCTGGCCAGGCCGAGGGCCGCCGGCCCACCAGCCCGCGGAGCTCGGCTGCCGCGGTACCTCGATGCTCTGGTCGGGTGCCCGCGCGAGTGCCTCCAGCCCCGTGTCCACGTCGATAGAGGGGATGCGCAGACGAACCGGGGCAGCAGTCTCGCTGTGCGCGCGCGTTGAGCGGTAGGACGAGAGGCCGGGGTGAGCTGCGAGGCTCGGCTCCGCAATCGACCCTGCCGAGGTATCGGTGTCGTCGGCGTTCCCGCAGGTGCTGAGAAGCAACGCCGCCAGGAGCGAGCAGAAGGCCGTCGCGCCTGTCAGACGATGCTGTGCCATCACCACCCTTTGGTCGCTGCCATTCCGCCCTCGCCGGTCTGCACGCCACCCGTCGGGCTCTGCGCAGTGGCGGTGTCCCCGATTGCGGTGGCGGCCTGCGCCGCCAGCGTGAACATGTGCTGGTAGGCGTCGAAGGACAGTTGGTACGCCGTGCTGTAGTCCCGCTCTGCGTACGCGTTGATTTGACGAAGCAGAAGGTCCTCGTGCATCACAAAGGCGTCCGCCAGGGCGGGTGCGCCCAAACGCCCTTGTGTCGAAGTGGACAGGAACGTCGCGAAGTTCGCGTTGAACCCCTTCAGCCGGTCGGTCGCAGCGTTTTCGAGAGCGGCATCATCCGCTACGACTGCCTGGGTATAGGTCACGAACGCGTCGATGTGGTCCGCCCAGAGTGTCTGAAAGGAACGCGCACCTGCAGCACCGAACACGCTCTCGATCATGGCCGTGATCTCACGGGTATTTCCGTCAAGCGCCGCGCCGGCCGCAGGAAAGTCGGGAGCATTGGAGATCCCTGAACGCATCGCGTCGACAGCAAGCTCGGCGTGTTCACCGAGGAGCAGGCCAAGGCGGGACTGCAACTGGCGGACCGGGCTGTCGAAGTCGGCCGGCAACCCCCCACCTCCTCCGGTCAGGATACCGGCGGCCAGGGCCTTGCCGAGCGGGAACATGTGCGCGTAACTCTCGCGCTCGAGTGTGAAGGCGCGGTCATAATCCCCGCGGGCATAGGCGTCGACCTGTTGCAGTAGCTGATCCACGTGCATCCGCAACTCGGCGGCGACCACAGAGGCCGGAGCGGCCTTCTTGGTGGCCGCCTCGAGGAACTGGCTGAGGTCGGTCGTATAGTCATCCAACTGGCGACGTGCCTGCGACTTTACGGCCTCATCCTTATCGGCCACACCTCGTGAGTAGTCGAACAGGTAGGTGACGTGGCCGAACCACATCTGTTCGAACTTCTCCGCTGCCTCCGCGCCGTACACGGTTCCGATCAACTCGCCTAGGTCCGCGGTGTTCTCACCTAGCGCTGCGTCTGCCGACTGAGCGAGGTCTCCGTCACCGCGCAGTCGTGCCCTGGTGAGCCGGACGGTGAGGATCGCGTGCTGGCCGAGTAGCTGTTCCAGCTTGGCGCGCAGGTCGCTTGCATCGACTGCCTTGGCAGCCGCCGCCCCGCTGCTGTGGTCATGGACGGCCGCCGATTCAGCGATCGGCTCACTTGCGTGCTCGTCCTGGTCAGCAGTCGACTGCGACGAGCATCCTGGAAGTACAGCAACGGCCATGCAGGCGGCCACGCCGACGGCGGCCGCCCTGGACCCCACAAACGGTCGGCGAATCGGACGACGGCGGACGAAACTACGGGGACAACAGGAGCGACGGAGACCACGGTCGACGACCTTCGCGGCACTACCACCGGTACCAGCGGTGAACATGATGGCTACCACCTCCCCAACCCGGCGCGACAGGGGGAGTGCCTGCCCTGCCATGTGAATGAGCCTGCGCCGACAGCATTAGCAGTCGAATAGCGACACCATGGACCGGCAACCGCCTCCCCGAACGGACAGGTCCCCGGACTGCCCACCGTGCCGCAGCGTCGGCTGGCTCCTCATCGACCACGGCCACCGCGACGGCGGACACGCGGCTGTCCGTGGTCAGGAACCCCACCAAGCCACGCACGAGCGGGCTCGTGGCAGGAGCCAGACACCACCAGATG
>OCZV010000186.1_pt1 | contig 22918 bp, 20 predicted proteins | sample 1539051 | NCBI WGS metagenome assembly OCZV01 (sample SAMEA3113581, study PRJEB22503) | soil metagenome
AAAGCGTTGGTGATGTCCTTCGTGCGGATCAAGTGCGTGATGCGGCTCAGTGAAGTGCTAAAGACGAAGGTTTCGACACCCCACAGCTCGTTCTGAAGCCCATACATGAACTGGATCAAGAACCGGCTGTAGCAATCCATCGAACCGCTGACGTCGCAGAGCAGGACAACTTTGGTTTTCTTGATGCGCCGCTTGCGATTCACCAGATCGATGATCTCGCCGCCGTATTTCATACTGTTGCGCATGGTCCTCCGCGGATCGACGACGTTACCTTTGCGCGCCCGCTTCTTGCGCCGGCTGATCTGTGTCGCAATCTTGTTCGCGATCAGCAAGATGGCGCGCGCGATGGCGCGGCTTTCCTCGACACCCATCTCGCTGAAATCCTTGCGGTTAAGGAGTTCCTGTGGGCTGTACGTCGGGACAGAAAACTCGTCGAGATTTTCCAACGGAGCATTTTCCGTCGTCATGGTATCGGCGATCGCCTCCTCCAGGCCCTCTTCGTCTCCTCCTTCTTGCGCTCCAGATTCCGTCGGCGTCCCTTGAATCTCGAGAGTCTCCATCGGTATCCGCTCGTAGGCTTGTTCGCGCCAGAAGCAGTCGAAGACCATCTCGAAGATGGGGAAATCCTCTTTTTGAGAAATCAAATTGGACCGGAGCAGAGCGCGGAAGTCCGACTTGTCAGCCATATCGACGAACTCCACGGCTCGCGAAGCATCGATAACTTGGCTCAAACCGACTTTGACGCCAAGCTCTTTCAGGGTTCGGGCGAAAGCCAACAAATTGGGCAGCGTGCCTTGACCTCGCACCGATGAAAAGTTGTTGACGGCAGCCGCAATCGTTTCCGGCGTTGCTTCCATGGTTCCCTAACTCACCATTTCAGGCGACACTCTAAGTAAAGCTTCGAGATTGAGCTGTTTCCCTTCGATCTGTTCGCGCAAGTGATGCAGATCTTCGCGATATTTGAACACGCATCCCATCGTCTCCACGACGGTTTTATCGTCCAATCCCTTCCGGTTAAGAGCGATCAGAGCCGAGGCCCAATCCAAAGTTTCCGCGACTCCGGGACGTTTGTAAAAATTCATCTCGCGCACGCGCTGCATGAACGCGCAGATTTGCCGGGCCATATTCGCCTCGACCTCAGGAAACTTGGTCGTAATGATCTCGTATTCCTTTTCAAAGCTCGGATACTCGATCCAGTGGTATAAGCAGCGCCGCTTCAACGCGTCGTGAATCTCGCGGGTTCGATTGGAGGTCAAGAACACGTAGGGGCGATGTTTGGCCGCGATCGTGCCGATCTCGGGAATCGTGATTTGGAAGTCCGATAAAACCTCCAACAGAAAAGCCTCGAATTCCATGTCCGCGCGATCGATCTCGTCGATCAGCAGGATCGGAGGGGTGGCGCCGTCGATTTGAATCGCTTCCAGCAGAGGCCGCTTGATCAGATAATCCTCCGTGAAGATCTCAGTCTCCACCGCTTCCTTGTCGCCATGCTCCACTTCCTCAAGTTTGATTCGCAGCATCTGTTTGGGATAGTTCCATTCGTATAATGCCGTGTTTGCATCCAGCCCTTCATAGCATTGCAGGCGAATCAGCCGAGTATCGAGAACCTTCGAAAGCACCTTGGCAATTTCGGTCTTACCCACCCCCGCCTCGCCTTCCAGGAGTAGCGGCTTCGCCATGACCAGGGAAAGATAAACGACCGTCGCTAACGATCGGTCACAGATGTATCGCTCGCTCCGCAGCATTTCCTGAACCTTGTCAATAGTAAACTGTTTCGGATCCACTTTCGCCTCACCCATCCAAGATCTTGAATCGCACCTTTACGCGGCAGGAACTCTGAGGTTCTTAAAAGTATGGAGAATGGCTTCCAGAACGCCACCTCCAATCGCCCTGGCCTTGTCGGAAATCGAATAACAATACTCTTTTTGCCCCCGAGGATCAACGTCGCCGGCCTTGATGCCCTGCGCCACTTCGATGCCATTTTTGAGCATTCCGCGAAGCATTCCCGGAATCTCTGCCGTAATCGGAATCCCCCTTACTTCAGCAACCGTTTCACCCACCTTGACCGGCTCGCCAATCTCGCGCAATGCGTTAAAACGTCCCGCGCAGGGAACTCTGAGCACGCGTGCATGAGTAAACCCTCCGACGGGAGCAGGGACCCCGGTGTCGCATTCGGCCTCGCCATGCCACAGCACTCGTCCCAAATGATAACCCCGGTTGCTTTCGACCACCGCGTGGACATTTGTTCCGGCCATGAAGCCAGGACCGACGCCGATCACAAGCGGGGCATCGGAAATCTTCGTGCGGGTCTTTTTCTTTGCCATCATGGCATCGACGATAACATCAGGCATGACAATTGTTCTGATCCGAGCGTCGGGATCCACCAGGAGTGGAATATTGCCCCTTTGCCATTGCACCCGCGCGGCCTCTGCATCGCTGACCTTCGCCGCTTTCACACCTTCGATGATCTGGTATCCTTCGTAAACCGCCTCAGCGAAAGCCACGGTGCGCCGCACGGCTGTCGGAGCCTCGATCTCAGTGATCAGCACCTTGATGTGACACTGATGCAGCCTATGGGCGATGCCACTTGCCATCTCGCCGCCGCCACGAATGAGCACCTTTAGACCGTCATGAGCCGATAACATACGCTTAGAATTATCATAACAGACCGAAGAGCGTTATAAAACGTGCGGGAAGCCCTCTCGCCCATCCAGCCAGAGGCCGCGAACGCCGTTTTAGAGACTCGAGAATTCGCTCGTGGCAGGGGAATCTAACGTCAGGTGTGCCGGATAGAATTTAGACCGGGATAGACTTACCGGTGACTGAGCAAAAACTGGCCGCGAAAGGGGAACCCAAGCCCACGTCCAATTATCGCGTTAGCATATACGACGATTCAAATTTCTCCGAGACCTGTAATATCTTTTGCAGTTTAGAGGCATCGGCACGGCTCAACGACTGTCCCACCCGGATTCGATGCCAGGTCTTTCCATCGACGTCAGCGGCTATAACATAGGCATCATAGCCCTTGCTGCGCAGCACACCGGCAAGCTTCTCGGCATCCTTCTGTCGGTCCATCGACGCGACTTGAACCGTCCATTGCTGAAGCGACTTCGACTCCAACTTTTCGCTGGCTGGGTGCTGTATCGTGGCAGCCGGAGTTTTCTCTGGATGAGGTGTAACCGATAGCGCATAAGCAGGCTGCGGGTTGATCGGTGGCACTTCCGGCTGAGGAGTTTCGACCTGTACTGAAAGAGCACGACGCCCGGATGCTGGGCTCACCATTTCCCCACCGGCGGCTGACGGAAGATCTTTTACCGCGGCGTTTGGAGACGCCTTTGGGGATAAGTTGATGTTTCTGAGCGGCATAACCGATGCTCCAGCTCCAGCTGGCGCAGAACGTGGCGCGGGCGGAGGCGGGGTCGCCGGCAGGTTGGGCGCGGGCGCCGGGTCGCCTAAGGGCCCGGGTAAAGCCGGCTTCTCTTCTAACGGTCTTTGCTGCAGTTTCTCTCGTTCTCTTGCCATTCGCTCGAGCTCATTCCGTACTGTGGAGAGCGATTTCTTAAAGTCCTCCGTAACCTGTCTGGACTCGTCGCGATTGCGAATCACGTGTGGCGTGATCAGCATGATAAGTTCCGTGCGATCGGTTGAATCATTTGTGGAGCCGAAGAATCGGCCTATTACAGGTATGTCCATGAGATACGGAATGCCACTACGCGTTCGGTTGCTGTCATTACTGATGATTCCTCCGACAACCAGAGTATCTCCATCCTGAACCACTGCTGTCGTCTCTGCCTGTCGGATATCGAAAGCGGGAAAAAAATCCTGTCCGACTTGCTGCTCTGTCGGGCGTATTTGGCTCACTTCAGCCAATAGCTGCAGATTGACCAACCCTTGCGAGTTAACTTGAGGAATAATCGTCACAATTCTTCCGGTGTTCCGATACTGAATCGAGGTGCTCTGGGCAACACCCCCCACCGCCGCCGCAATCGTCCCAGTAGCAATGGGCTGTTCACTGCCGATCTGGATGCGAGCGGGTCGATTATCTGTCGCCAAGACTGACGGAGAAGACAAGATCTTGATTCGCGCATCCGTCATCGCCGCATTGATAAAAGCGCGTACCGCATTGCCTCTTCCTATTACGCCGCTGATGCCGTTTGCAAAAGGCGTTATGGTCGCATCAGGGGGGAGCGCTGGCAATATTCCACTTCGGATCGCGCCTTGAGAGTTAAAGGTTTGGCCGAAAATCGTAACACCACTCCGCTTGAAAATTTCATACTCGATGCCAAAAGAGTGGTCATCAGTCAGCGTTACCTCGGCAATCAAGACATCCAACAAAACCTGCCGGGGCACAATGTCCAAGTCCTTCAGAATATTCTTGATGTTTTGGAATTCCTGCGCTGTCCCATAGATGATCAAAGAATTGGTTGCCGGGTCGGCCACGACTCGCTGTTGCTCTTCCGGTTTTTGAGTTTGAGCGCCAGGCGTCGGCGGCCGGGGAGCTCCCGGTGGCTGAGGTGCAACGGGCGCTGGCGTCGGAGCGACAGGGACGCCCGGCTGTCCGGGAACAGGAACCGTCGCGTAAGCACCACGCGGTACATTCTGAGCCATCACAGGGGAAGCAATAATAGCGGTAAACAGCGCAACCACAGTAATTGTCAATCGACTATGTAGCATCAATCCTCCGATATGGACTGGTTACGTTAGTAGGGTGGCTGCGACGAAAATCCGGGTGACCCGAATGGCGAAGTCGTCGATGGTCTTCCGCCAATACCCATTTGGGACGCACCGGCTGGCGATGCTCCCCCAGTCGTAGATCGATGCAAACTTTGGAGAGTTGTCGTTGATCTGGCCGGCCCGGTGGATGGCAATCCAAGAGCCTGAGTCAAAATCGCCGCTAGATCGTCCGCTTTCCCATTTTCTACAGGGTAAACAAATATCCGTCGGCCCGGCCCTTCTGCAATGGTATCAATTCGCTCCAGCCAACGTCTGGCATAGGTCCACGCCGCCTCGCTATGGCTGATGACTAATAGCTGATTGATTCGCGGCAAGGGTATAAATTGCGCCGTGAAACTCTCCGCCTGGGGCACCGAGGCGGCAAAGGATTGCATGACTTTCGTCATTTCTTGTGCCAGTTCTTCGGCGCTCGCCACCTTGGGCTGGTAGATTTCCATCCGCGTGCCGGCAAAAACCTGGACGTCGATCAGATCCACGATCTCCATGAGGCGCTGAATGTTCGACGGCAGATCCATAACAATCAGAAAATTGCCGCGCGCATTCTCGATGATTTCCCCTCCAGGCTGAAGAAACGGCGTGAGAACCCTTTTCATTTCCGCTACCGAAAAAAACCGGACCGGAATGATTTGGAGTGTAAAGCTATCCTCTTTGCTCTGTCCTAATGGGCGCGCCAAGCCCTTGCCGTCCTTTATGGGCATGATGTGATAGAGATTCCCCGTCCTGACCGCAACAGCGCCGTTCATGCGTAGCACCTGGTGGAAAATCGGCAGCAGATCTTCGGGTCGAAGGGGTTCCGCGCTGTTGATTGTCACTGTGCCTTTCACCTCAGGATCGATGGTGTAGGTCAGGCGCAGATGTTGGGCAATGATGTGAATGATCTCGACGAGATCAGCTCGATTAAAGTTAAGCGAGACCATCCCTGCCGAAGGACCACGTGGAGGTGGCAGTAGCCTGCGCTCAGGAGGCGTCGGCGCTGGTGAAATTTGCGGCCCGGGTACTTCACCGGCCGGTGGAACAGGTGTGTCGGCTTGGGGCGCACCTTCCGGAGTCGGAGCCGGTGCAGATGGCTGTGACGGTGCGGCCCCCCCCTGCTGTGCGGCTTGTGGTGCAGGCACTGGAACGGCGCGCCGTATCGACGGTTGTTGCCTTTGAGGGGACTGCGGTGGGGTCGGCTGATCGGGAGGGGGAACATTCTGAGCGAATGAAGACGACGCGAGGCTTGCGACAAAAAGAGTTAGTACCGAAATTGTGAATCGATTAGATAGCATCAATCCTCCGATAAGGACTCGTTCCGTCGTGGAACCGGCACCCTCTCTCTGCGCGGCAAACTTGGAATGACACGCGGCGGCAGTGGTGTTGCCGGGCCAACCTGACCGGGTGCAGGTGCGGGATTAACCGCTGCCCCCTGTGCGGGCGTTGCCGGCTGCCCCGGCGCTGGGATAGGACCCGGCAGTACGCCGCGGTCGATTCTTCTAGGCTGGGTCGCCGCAGGTACTCGGGGGGCGGGCGTCTCAGCCTTGCGAAAATAGTCCAGCAGAACTTCCACTCGCGACGCTCCTTTAGTGAAAACAACCCGTTTGTCACCGATGTCGGTCAATCTAAACCCCTCGACGTCATCCCCCAACTTTAGTCTCACTACACTCTGTGGCTGGCCTCCAGATACCGCTTGGCCAGGGGTGCCTCCCGGGCCTTGTTCTCGCAATACGGCGTAGCGATTGTCTCCCAAAATGGCGGTGCCAAGAAGTACCATACCTCGAACTCTCTGAAACGACTTGGAGCTAACCTCGACTTCGCGAGTCCTGCCTTCACCGCGTTCAGGATCGAAGAGATTCTTGCTGATGATGACGTCAGTCCCGGCTAACGGCGCTGTTTTCGCTCCCAGTTTTTCCTCTTCAGCCGGCCGCGCGGCCCTTTTTCCTGGACTGGGGAGATCCCACGGGCCATTTTTCCACAACCCGTAGATTCTAGTTCCGACAAAGCCGATGGCGGCTAAAAGTACGATGCTAAACAGTGACGAGCGTGTAAGAATCTTTCTCTCCTTCGACAGGCAAGCCTAAAAAGGATGATAATTTAACCCGATTGACTCCGCACGTCAAATTATTTTAAACGCAAATCCGTTCGTAAACCCACAGGCGCAACTTGGTCCAAAGTGACAACTTACGATCTGTGGATCAGTGCGGTTGCCCGACAATTTCCAGACAGATTGTCTGGGATTCGTCGCCGAAAGACAGGTTTGTCCTCCGTCTATCGCGCGCAATGGGTCCACCAAGAAAAACCCCTTCGCCTACTCTGCGCTTTGTGTCCCGCCGCTATTTTTTGTTTCCTTGCCTTGATTCCCCGTCTTTGCGATCGGCGCAGGCTGGGCACGCGCATAGCCAGCCACGGTGATACTTACTCTAAGGTTCTGCGCGGCGACCTGGGGCACTCCCTGAGCTTGCGGGAAACCGGTCGGCCTGAACAGCGATCGCACATTGATCTCGTCGATGACGAGGAGTTTCGGCGAGGTTTCGATCGCCCGAACGAGGCTGGCAATTTGCTCGATCTGAGCTCCGATCTCCATTTGGATCGCAATTTTCGAAAAGGAACCCGCTGGCTCCGGGTTCAGTACCCGGGTTGTGATAACTTGAGTCCCCTCTCGGGTTGCTACCCCCTGAACGGTCTCTTGCAAATCCGACGCGCTCACAGACGGCGTATCGCCACTTAGCAGTTTCGGTTCCCTGGCTTTGATTTCGTCTAGCGCCGACTCGACGGCGGCTCCCAAGAACTCCTTCTGGCCTAAATAGCGAAGGTTTTTTTCCAAAAGCTGTGGCTGGTTGTCGAGTTGATTTTTGACCCATGCCCGACGTTCGAGAAAAGGGGTGATCACGACGTATCTGCCCAAAACCAATAGAAGGATAACTAGCGTCGCAACGACCAGTCCCCGCTCCCTTTGTGAGAGTCGCTGCCAGAAAGGTTTCATGGTTGTTTAGTCGCCTTGTCCTTGGATTTTTCCAATTCCGCCTTCAGCGAGAAAGTTTCGCGATTGTCGCGCCCGCGATTGGATGGCGCGTTGAAGCCGACGTTTTCGAAAAGAGCCGAACGCTCCAGTAAAGGAATTAAGGCGGAGGCATTCTCGGCGTTTCCCTGAATCTCTAGCACGCCGGCCCGATAGCGGAGGTTAGAAAAATAAGCGTTCGTTGGGACGACTCTCGATAACTCGTCGAGGACGCGAAGCACCTCGCCCCGGCGCTGATCGAGATTCGAGAGAAAGATGACTTCTTTCCGCACCTTTTGCAATTGTGCATCTTCGCGGCGCAGGACCTCCACCGACGGCTCGAGTTTTTGATTTTCTTTTTGCAGCTGGCGCAACCGTAGCTCATCTTTGACGGGGTAACTTGCTCCCCAGCCGATCAGCCCGAAAACGAGTAAACAGACAAGGATCGCATTGAGAATCGAGAGCGCCTTGCCCCCTCTAGTATCCCTCTCCTCATGGCGCAGGAAATTGGTCGTAAAATACGCCTCGCGCATGCCCCGGAGGGCGGCTCCGATGGCCGGCAACGCCGTGGCATGAGAGATTGGGTTGCCGCCCTTAAGCCGCTGATTGCCAATTTCCGTAAGGTCCTCGTAGTCCAACGCCTTGCCGCCTACGGACCGACAGGATTCACGCAGTTCTCCCCAGTTGAAATGGTTCGATGATCGGTTGAGACATTCATAGAGTAATTCTCTGCCCACGCCTTGAGCCCAATGGGATGGCGGAAAACAGTGTGAGTAAAGCAAGTCGTGGCTCGGGTTCCATCCGTTGACGCGGGATTGAATTCCAATAATCTCCAAACTCTGATCGTCGCCGCCGACCAGGGCAGCGGACTCCGAAGCTTCCCCCTTACAGAACAAGAGATAATTGGCGAGTGCGGTCACAGTCGTCTCAACCCCTCTGGGCTTGATACCGAAGGAAGCCAGCAAATCGAGCAAACTCGCGAGGTTTTTCTTCGGAATGGCGAAGAGATAGAGGCCTATCTTGTCGCCTTTTCTTCCGCAGGGGAGATAGTCGTAGAAGATGTCGTCGCGCCGAAACGGGAGCTGGCGTTCGATTTCGTATTCCAGAACCTGACGCAGATTGGCCTCGGCTGCTTGGGGGAAGAAGATCTGCTGGACGACCGCTTGCTCTTGCGGCACGCAGATGAATACAGGGTCCCTTCCGGCGTTGAAGTTCGGCAAAAGCGAAAGGATCGCTTGCCGTAGGGCACGCTCACGAGAGTCATTTTCGGCCTTCAAAGCGATTTCCCTAACGTCCTCCGCAATCCAGCCCGTCAGCTCAGATATCGCTCGCTGATTCTCACCGAATGGCAGTTCCTCAGCTTGTTGTTGCACCAGCGAAACGTCGAGAAAGTTTTTGCGCATGCGCACGAATATCAAACGGTCACGCATGACGTAGAGGCCGATGCTTCTCAGGAAATCGGCACGGGAGAAATTTTTCAACCAATTTGGAGCTGTCATGGTCCTATGCCTTATGTTTTATCCTTGACGGCCATGAGAATATCGTCTTGTAAGTGCCAGATTGTAGCCTATGATGGCTCCTTGCGGTAGCCCCATTCACGATCCATCCAGCGCAAAAGTTCAAATCCCTGTCGCCCCCCGCCCATTCGCACTATTCCCTTGACGCGGCGAGCAACCCGCGAGTCCTTCGGGTGTCCTTCAGCTTCTATGGCCACTACGGAGGGATTAGCAAAGATGAACATTTGCAACGCAGCATCCCCGGAACCGATCCCCAGAAGCCGCAGGAGATCCCCCAGACTTCTCTCGGAGAGTTTCTTCCGTTCCTCGACAAAAGCACGGCTTTTTTCGAGAGGGATTCCCATGAGTGCGTGAATGACCTCCGCTGAAGCGGTCCGCAGATTCACGCGGTCGATGGGGCTATCAACCGTAAATATCTCTCGCAACCCTACCGTTGAGCTCATGGCTTCCGGCCTTCGGTCGGCTTCGGCATAACCATGAAAAAGCTCTGCAGTCATCCCTCTAACCCAAAGCAGATCCTCGACCGTGTCGAAAAAACCGTTTTTGGTGGTGTACGACGGCTGCAAAGAAAGATAATAGTCTTTCTCTGCCCCACTAACGCGGTGGAGGTCATCCGGATCGCGCCAGTCCATAATCGAATCCACCAGGGTCGACCGGCGCGGCTCCTCTATGCCGAGATTAGTGAATATGCGGCGCAGCGCCTCGTCATTCACGCGGTTGATATTGATCTTTCCACCCTCATCGACCAGCCGAACGCGGTAGACGCCGGCACCGAAATTCTCCTCACGCCAGACTCCATCTACCGGGTCGCTACGTTTTTGGCTCTGCGGTAGTCCGCGGTCCGAGGTCTGACTAAGGATATCGTAGAGCCCCTGCTCAAAACCGGCAATCGCCAGATAGTATCCCTGCGTCTCATCACTGTATCGATTGGCCGCCGCCGCTTCTTCCCGGACCGAAGAACTGAAATCAAAAGCAACAACGAACAGAAAAATGAATATCCATAACACCACAATTAAGGCCACGCCGCGGTCGTCGGCGAGTTTGGAAGAGCTCAGAATCCTGTTTAACTGAAATTTCATTGCGCGAGCACGCTCATCATTATCGGAAATATCCAACGGACTTCTTTATCCGCGGCCGTGCGATAAGTAACCCGCACGGCCCGGGGCAATGTTTGCCGCTCTTTGCCGTTCCAGCGCTCCTCCCACTTTTCTTCCTCGAGTTGAGGATCGAGATAGGCAAGACGGAATTCCCGCGCGCCTTCCTGCAATACCATTGTGTTCCGCTGGCCGATATCCCCGTTATCGTCATTGAGCCGCACCGGGACCCCTTCTTCCAGCCTCACAGTCCCTTCGCTTCTATCCGTGTTTTCCAAGCTGACATAAACCTTAGCCATTCCCCTCCCACCCATCGCCAACGAGTACGCCGAGACAAAGGTCAGATGGTCTTGCTCTCCTTCAAAGTACAAGATGGAATCTTGAGACGATGTGCGATAGGGATAGGCGGAGCGAACATAGCTCCCCAGGAAATCGCCAAAAGCGCGAAGCTTTTGATTCTTTTCGAAGCTCCCCCGGGTTTTTTCCACAGCGCTGTGACCGAGAAAAAATGCCCCATAAAGGATCGTTCCCATAAGAGCAAAGATCGTCAGGGCGAGCACGACCTCGATGAGAGTGAAGCCCACAGTCGAGCAAAGGAGCGCGGTTTTAGCTCTCACGGATTTTTTTTCCTGACTAGGCGTAGTGTATTAAGCTCAACGTGACGCTCCCGCGCCCCATCGCTCACAACGAGATCGAGCGCAACTTCCTTAAGCTCCCAGTCATTCGACAGTGAAAGTTCCGTCGATACATTCTTCATCCCCTGGACCTGCAGTACCCAGCGGCTTTGTGGATCGAGAGTTCCCCGTTCCGTGCCCTCTTGGATAACGCCTCGCGCCAGGAAGTTGTCCATGACATGACGCCCGTCGGTGATAACCTCGGTCCGAAGGGTGCTCCTGGCTCCAAGACGAAGTCCCAAAGAAAATATTTCCAATAACGTAACAACACCGAGACCCACTATCGTCATCGCAACGACCACTTCTAGGAGGGTGAACCCCTTAGCTGAACTTCCTAAAGCTTCGAAAGACTTCATGATCGATCGTCGCGTGCTACTTGGATCTTTCCGCTGAGGGACTCCAAATGGATCGAGTAGCGGAACGAATGTTTGCCGCGCGACAGAGCGATTTGGCCGCCGTGGCTACTGCCATTGGGAAAAAACAGGAATTGCCGGGCACCGCCGTCGAGCATCTCGCCGCCTAGCACCTCTGCAAACTTCACGTCCAGTGGCAACTGCACTTCTCTGTCGCGATCGACTCGATAACTGTTCTCTGCAACATTGAGGACGAGTTGCTGGGGAATCCCTTCGTACAATGCGCGACTTCGCAGATCCCGGGCCACAGCCGCCAGGGCTAAAACGGAAACTTTGACCTCTCGATCCTGAAGCCCCTTTTGGATGTTGGGTATGACGACCGAACTACTGAGTCCTAGGAGCAAGAGAACCAAAACAAGTTCCAGCAAGGAAAATCCTGATCTATCGCTCCCAACTCGTGACATCACGGTTATCCCCTTCGCCTCCCTGGACGCCGTCGGCGCCGTAAGAAAGAATGTCATAAGGTCCGTGTTCGCCCGGGCTCCGATAGACGTAAGCCTTGCCCCACGGATCCTCCGGCAGATCTTTCTTTAGATAGGGGCCGTCCCAGCGCTCAAGTGCACCCGGTTTTTGGCTCAGCGCCCGAAGGCCTTCTTCCGTCGACGGATAGCGTCCGACATCGAGACGAAAGGTGTCCAACGCCGTGCCGAAAAGCTCGATTTGCGCCTTGGCCGTCTTAATTTTGGCTTTTTCTTCTTGGCGTATGAATTGTGGCAGCACCAGCCCGGCGAGTAGTCCGATAATAACTACGACAACGATGAGCTCGATGAGCGTGAACCCGGCGGACGCGGAAGAGTTTCGCGTCTCGAGTCTCGAGTCCCGCGTCGCTCCGCAAACCCGAAACATGAGACGCGAGACCCGAGACTTTTTTGTTTTAGGATGGTAAATCATTGATACTAAAAATGGCCAATAGCATGGAGATGACGACGATGCCGATTACTAACCCCATCCCCAAGATCAGTATCGGCTCCAACAATGAGGTCAATCTTTTGGTCGTTCGTTTTACCTCTTGATCATAAAAACCGGCCACTTCGGCGAGCATACCCTCTAATTTGCCGGTTTCCTCTCCCACCGCGATCATGTTCAAAGCCAGTGGGGGAAATAGCCCGCTCTCGCTCAACGGGCGCGCCATACCTTTGCCTTCCCGCACTCGCACCTGAACCTGTGATATGGCTCGCGAGAGCAACCGATTTCCGACCACGCCCTGAACGGTACCCAAAGCCTCAAGCAATGGCACTCCGCCTTTGAGTAACGCCGATAGCGTGCGCGCAAAACGCGCCGTCTCGAACTTGCGCATTAAGTCTCCCAGAAGCCACGCGTGAAGACAGACGCGGTCCCACTCGGCCCTTCCCTCCGGCGTGCGCCAGTAATAGACTCCACCGACAATACCGACGATGACCAAAAGCAGGATGATCCAACCGTATTGTGTTAGCGCTTGACTGAAGTCGATAACGATCCTGGTGATCCAGGGTAAAGCTTTCCCGACATCCTTAAAGATCGCAGAAAATCTCGGAATCACATAAAGAAAAAGAACGATCAAGGAAGCCCCAGCGGCAGTGGCCAAGATCATGGGATATATCAACGCGGATTTGACATCTTCTTTGAGCGCCAGCGTGCCCTCGAGATAGGCGGCGAGATATCGCAGGACGCTTTCGAGAATACCACCGGCCTCTCCCGCGCGAATCATATTCACGTAAAGTTTGGGAAAAACCTCGGAGTGCTCTCCCATAGAAGCTGCTAATGACTTGCCGGCGCGCACCGCTTCCAGTACCGTTCGTAAGGTTTTGCCGAATTCTTCGCCTTCGACCAGACCGCCGAGAATCGAAAGGCTGCGGTCGATGGGCAACCCCGCCGCCAAGAGCGTGCTGAGCTCCTGGGTAAACTGAAGCAGCTGTTGTTGGCTGACCTTGCGCTTAGAAAAAAGTGGCAATCGTTGTGGCGAACCCGCGAGGGCTCGATCGCCAGGTACGACGATTCGAAGCGGGACGCATCCCATATCGTGAAGTCGCGATATGACACTCTGCTCGGCGTCAGCCTCCATGACGCCTTCTACGATCTTACCCCCATGATCCGCGGCCCGATACTGAAAAAAAGCCATTGCCTTATCCGAAAGCAGCCCGTCGAATATTGAAACGTTCAAAGCTTCGAGGCTTTTGAACCGTCTAACTCTCTTCTCTCGTCACGCGCAACACCTCAGCCAATGTGGTCACACCGGCACGGACTTTGTCCCAGCCGTCCTCTCTCAGTAGCTTCATGCCCTGTTGGACGGCTAAGTTTCGAATCGTGCCGGCATCCGCGCGCTGGACGATGATTTTGCAGATTTCTGAGGTCACCGGCAGGAGCTCAAAGATGCCGACCCGCCCTCGATATCCTGTATCGCTGCAGGCGTCGCAGCCAGCCGCCTCCCACACGGTCGCGGGCGCATCTCCGTTGCGGAATTTCAATTCGGGTTCGTCGGCGTCAAAGCCCGTGAACGGCACTTCCTTCCGACATTTCGGGCAAAGCCGACGGACCAGTCTTTGCGCCAACACGCCCAGGAGTGAAGACGAAAGCAGATAATCTTGGACCCCCATCTCAAGCAGCCGGGAAATAGCGCCGGCGGCATCGTTCGTATGCAACGTGGAAAACACCAGGTGGCCGGTGAGCGCCGCTTGGATGGCAATCTCAGCCGTTTCCGAATCACGGATTTCACCGACCATGATGACATCCGGGTCCTGTCGGACAATGGAACGCAGCCCATTGGCGAACGTCAGTCCAATCTGCGGCTTGACCTGAATCTGATTGACACCGCTTAACTGATATTCCACTGGGTCTTCGATGGTGATGATCTTCTTTCCAGGATCGTTGATTTTCTGGAGCGCTCCATAGAGGGTTGTCGTTTTACCGCTACCGGTAGGTCCGGTGACGAGGATCATGCCGTGAGGCTTCAAAATCATCTCGTTGAAGTAGTCGAGTATGCTGGAAGGAAAGCCGAGGGTATCAAGCTGTGTGAAAATCTGGCCCCGTTCCAAGAGGCGGATAACCACGCTTTCGCCGTAAAGGGTGGGCACGGTCGCAATGCGCAGGTCCATATCCTTGCCCGCGAGCCTGACTTTGATTCTCCCGTCCTGAGGAAGCCGACGCTCGGCGATGTTTAACTGAGCAAGGATCTTTATCCGCGAGATAACCGCGGCCTTGAATTGGCGCGGTGGCGACTCCATCTCGTGCAAAATGCCGTCGATTCGATACCGCACCTTGAGTTGGTTTTCGAAAGGTTCGATATGGACATCGGACGCCCGGCTCTCCAGCGCCCGGACGAGCATCTGATTGACCAACCGAATGACGGGGACTTCCGACGCCATGTCACGCAAGTGAGCGACGTCCTCCTCATCTACCGCTCCTTCGATTTCGCGCGCCGCACCGGCCGGCCCCGAGTCGCTTGAATAGCCGTTGCCGAACATTGCCTCGATTCTCGTGATAATTTCCTTTTCCTTTGCCAACACCGGCTTGACCCGGAGCCCAGCGGCCAATTCCAACGCGTGCAGACGCGAAAGGTCCAAAGGATCGGTCATCGCCACGACCAGCTCAGGGCCTTCGACTTTGATCGGTACCATGCGGGCGAGCTTAAAGAAATCCGCGATAGCCGGGGAGAACTCGACGGGGAGCGGAGTTGTCGGAACATCCTTGAGCGAAACCAGAGGAATATCGAAATGATCGCGCAAGACCGGCAAGAGATCATCTTCGGATAATAAACCGAGCTCGACAATCAGCCGCGTCAATGGGGCTTGCTGCTCCTCCTGTAGCCTCATGGCGCGCTCCATCTCTTCAGCCGAGAGGAGCCGCCGCTCGACCAATTGTCCTCCCAAACTTAGCGATGTTTCCATTGGATCCCCATTGATTTGAGTTAGCTAATCCTTCCGGTCCGCCCGTCCATAACGATCTTCCAGCCGCACTACATCGTCCAGCTCTGGCGTGGAAACTTCCAGAACGTCGCAATCTTCGACGGCAATCATCCGGTGCTTCATGCCCGGGGTGATATGGAGGCAATCCCCCGGTTTCAGAGTGACCCTTGTCTTTGCCCCATTCGTCTCCAAATCCATGTCCATGACGCCGCTGAGAAGGCGAACGGTTTCATCCTTCACCCGGTGATACTGATAGCTCAACGATTCCCCTTGCTTGATATGGAGAACCTTGCCGACATACCGATCGGTGTGAGCCCAAATGAGTTCATAGCCCCACGGTTTTCCAACGACTTTTCCATTGTGGACCTGACTAGCCATGGTAGGCCCATAATGATAGCAGATTCCAAAAAAATGGGGAAACAAAAAGCTCACTCCACTTATTAGCGAGGGGGGAGGAGTGGACGCGCGAGAGGGTAGGGTCTTGGAGCGCTCGCTTATTATCTCAAAGTGCTCCTTTGCGCTCCCAAGCCGAGCAGGTTGAAATCAAAATTAAAGCTGGTTTTAGCGGGATTGATGCCGCGCCGCACGGCGAGCGTCATGGCCCAGCATTCGCACCTTGACAAGATCTTGGTAGCCGCGCTAACCCCGATGAAACGGGTGTCCCTTGCGCTATAGGTCGAGTTGAGAGAAAGCAGGATATGGTCGGTCACGTGGTACAGCAGGTTGCCAATGAGGTTGCCGACAACGTCCTTTTTAAATTTCGCACATCGATCATCAAGTGGGTCAGGGCAAACCGGCTGAGTGTCAACATTGAAGTTGGCATTGTCTGCCAAAAACCCGTTCGGTCCTTGTTGCAGGAAGTAATACGCGAAGCTGAAGGAGTTTGGCCGGTTAAAATCTGGGTCCAATACGCGGCGCATGATAGGGCGCGGATCAGAAATCGCCAAAATAGCCCGGGTTTGCGTGACCTGCCAAGGTCCCGGGTTAAATCCCCCATCTAAACCTATAGTAATATAATTGGTGGGCGTTAACCGCAGGTTCATATCGAGGTCCGATAAACTATCCCCGCCCTTTCTCTCCTTATCGATATCATAGCTCAATGCGAGCCGTAACGACCCGAACTCCCGGACATCCGCAATAGCCGGATTTAACAACTCCACATCCTTATCCTCTCCAGCGCCCGCGAACGGGTTGGCAAACTTGCCCCACAGCCGGTTGGAAATGCCGAACGTCAGGACATTGCGGCGGTTGACCCGATCCACGCCGTCCATGATCGGGATTTGACTCTGTTCGATACTCGGTACGAATAGGTAACTCAGCTCAGGTTCGATCACATGCTTGAGTCCGCTAAGCCCAAAACCGCTGGCGGCAAAGATTCGGCTGAAAGATGTGCCGACATTGCCGCGTATTTCGGCCAGCTCCCGCGAAATATTCCGGTCCGAAGCCTTCACTGGTGTATAGAGATGATAGACCGTCTCGCGCGGCGCAACGCCTAATGAACCAAAAAAGTATGGCGCCATCCTGAAGGGCAGCAAGACCTCCGGACGCAAATCCAGCCGAAGCCCATCACCGCCTTTTCGCCGGAGGTAATTCACGCCCTCGGCACGCCAGCGAAACTCCAGCGGAAAATTAGCCAAGAAACGGCGCCCCCAAAAAGCAATTTGCGGTGTCCGCTGGAGTGTAGTCACATCGCTCTGGATAAAGTCCTGGTAAAAATTCCATTCTCCTTTGAGGAAGATGTCATTCCAGTTCTTGAACATACCGAATCGCGATTCGCCGAAACGGCTTCTCCGGACGTCGGACTCCTTTGTCCCCGGCAGCTCGAACCTTTCGATGAGCTCACGCGCAAACAAGTCGTCGCGATACGCCGCTATGTCGCTATAAGTAAGCCAGTCGGCAAACGTCGTATAGCGGTGCGTTCCCATGATGCTCCAACGGTTTTTCGGAATATCCTGGTCGGCAATAGTGCGGTCAACAATGTCGTTTTGTTCATTCTTGCGGAGAGCCTCGTTAAAGTATGAGGCATGAAGCTGAAGATCAGAATCCCGACTAAACATCGTGCGGAATTCAGCTAGCAATCCCACGCGTGCCCGAGTCTCGAGATCGAAACTGACCGTCGCATCCGTGCTTTTGGAGAGCGCCCAGAAAAAGGGTTGCAGGTATCGGAAGCCTTCTTTGGTGGATTGGCCGATCTGGGGGAAAAGAAGCCCGGTTTGCCGCTCGGTGGTCAGTGGAAAAAAACCATAGGGCAAATAAAAAACCGGGATATCCATGACGTAGAAATAGCCCTTTTCAACAGTTGCCATGCCGTTTGGCTTGAGATCCATAGCCTCCGCTGAAATTTTCCATGAGGGCACGCCGGACTCGCATAGACACGTGGTGAAGAAGGCCTCGTCGATATGGTAGCTTTGGCCGCCGAACTTCTGAAATCGAGCGCCGCTGACGCTAAGGTGACCCTGCTCAATAAAAAGGTCGCCGTTTTGGATCTCCCCCGTCTCCTTCTGCATGTTCAACTGTATGGAATCGGCCGATTTGACCTTCCACTCAGGGTCGTCCACCGAGACCTTTCCCTTGGCCTCGACGTCTTGCGTGTCTTGGTTGACACGAACCTCTTCCGCCTTCAGCGTGGTTTGCTGGCGCCTGACCTCCACGCTGCCGGCGGCTTCGATCTGAGTTCCGCCGGCGGTGGCCGACAACTTATCGGCAGTCACGCTGATCGGTTGGTCGTCCGTTCGACTCCCGCGCGTGGCTTGCGCCCACGAAGGTTCACTGCCGAAAAGAAAAAATATCGCAAGGAGCGATGCGATGCCGGAACTAGTTGTAAGTCTCATCTCTGTCGCTTGCAGGCTTTGCGGTCTTCACGCCGGCCGAACCTGGTTGGCAACTTCTTCAGCCACAGGTCGAACTTCTCCGAGGAGGTAAAGCGAACCGGCTACCAATACGATCTCGTCAGGGTAAGCACCATCGAGCATTGAACGGAGGGCAAAACGCGAATCTTCAATCACACGATGCCGAATCCGGTCCGTGAGATAACTTGACAGAGTCTTCGGGTCTGCGCTTCGGTCCATCTGAACCCGGGTCAAAACCGCCTCATCCACGACGGGTTCCAACAGGTTCAACATGAGCCGCCAGTCCTTATCTTCCATCGAGGCGAACAGGAGCTTGACCTTCCCTCGCCTATGATATTCCCGGAGGGCCTCTATGAGCGCTTTAACGCCTTCGCCATTATGTGCGCCGTCCAAGATAACAGTCGGCGATTGCATCATGATTTCGAAGCGTCCCGGCCATGTAACCGTCTTCAACCCCTCTCTGAGAGCATCCGCACTAACCGGAAAGGTTGCGCTAGCCATCTCGAGGGCAGCGAGCGCTACGCTGGCATTATTTCTTTGATGCCGCCCCCGTAACGCGACGGAGACGGAATAAAAATTTTGGTTTATGCCTGTATAATCGAAAACACCCGTGTTTTTCAAGGAAATTCTATAATGTTGGCCCAAAATGTAAGCTGGCGCGCCCTGATCTCGGGCCAGGCCTAAAAGTAGATCGGCCACCACTTCCGGCAACGCGCCGATAACCACAGGAACGCCCGGTTTAATAATTCCGCCTTTTTCACGCGCAATGGACAACAAGTCGGACCCGAGATAGGCCTCGTGGTCTTTGGAGATCGTCGTAATCATCGAAACGATGGGTTTAACGAGATTCGTGGCGTCCAATCTCCCTCCTAATCCAACTTCCACCACGGCGATCTCCACTTGCTGACGCGCGAAATAGATGAAGGCCATAACCGTGACGAACTCAAAAAACGTCAGTGGAACATCGGCCGCCGCGGTGCGGTCCTGGACCTCATCCGCCAATTCGACGACTTCCTCCGGAGAAATTTCGCCGTTCCCAACACGGATACGTTCGGTAAAGGATACCAGATGCGGTGAGGTGTAAAGCGCCGTCCGATAGCCGGCGAGCGAAAGGATGCGATGTAACATCGCCGCGGTGGAACCCTTACCGTTGGTGCCTGCAATATGAAACGAGAGGAACTGCTTCTCCGGATGGTCAAACAAAGCCAGGGCTCGGTCCATACGATCCAGACGCAGATCGATGACTCCACCGCGTAAGTTATAGATTCGATTAAGCGTTTCGGAATACGAGTCCATGGAGATCAGGTGCCGCCATCCGGCGCAAGGCGACCGGTAAAGATCTGAAAAGTCCGACGCGGTTTCTTTGCCTATGGAGCTTTTCGAACTTGCCGCACCGCTCGCTTGAGATGGCCAACAAAAGCGCCGGCCTGACGGGCCTTTTCCGCGCTTCCCCTAGCTTTCTCTATTCTCTCCACAAGCGCACTGCCAACGACTGCGGCATCAGCCAATTCTGCAATCCGAGCCGCCTGTTTCGGTGTTGAGATACCGAAGCCGACACCGACCGGCAGTGCCGTGGCCTTGCGCACGCGCGCCACTTGGGCCCGGAGATGATTATCGAAGGAGCGGCGTACGCCCGTGACACCGGTCACCGAAACATAGTAGATGAAGCCGCGGCCTTTGTGAGCGACTAGCTGAACGCGGTCGGAGCCGCTCGTGGGAGACAAGAGAAATATGAGATCCAATCCTTCGGCGTCGGTCCACTGTTTGAGCTCGCCGCTCTCCTCGGGCGGAAGATCGACGCATAGGACACCGTCGGTTCCTGCGTGGGCGGCTTGCCGGCAGAACTCTTCCACACCGTAATGAAAAATTGGATTGAAGTAACCGAACAAAATCAACGGCAGCTCGGAATTTCGCCGAAATTCACGAACGATCCGAAAAATTCGTGGCAAGGAGAGTCCGTTACTCAAGGCGCGCTCGGACGACCGCTGAATGGTCGGTCCATCGGCTGTCGGATCCGAAAAAGGAATTCCCAATTCAATGCAATCCGCGCCGCCGTCCTCCAGAGCGCGCAGAATCTTGACGGTGGTTTCTGGATCGGGATCTCCCGCGGTAATGAAGGGAATTAATGCCGCTTCCCCCCGTTTCCGCAGCTCCGCAAACTTGGCTCCGATGCGGCTCATCTTGCAAAAAATTGCTGAATGAAAAGCTTTCCGAGAGTTGCAGTTTAAACTCGAAGAACCCCGAGTTCTTGAAGTTCGAAAACTTTCAGCCCTTGAACCTATCCTGAGACTCTCACTCCCAAATAATCACCGACCGTACCCATGTCCTTATCGCCTCTGCCGGAGAGGTTGACAATGATCGTACGATTTCTGCCCAAACGGGGTGCGAGCCTCGCCACTGCAGCAATCGCATGAGCGCTTTCCAATGCCGGGATGATCCCTTCAACTTCCGCCAGAAACTTGATCGCGTCAATCGCTTCGCCATCGGTTGCCGAGACAAACTGGACTCTGCCCCGGTCGCGCAAATAGCTGAGTTCCGGGCCGACGCCGGGGTAGTCCAATCCCGCCGCCACCGAATGCGTTCGCCGGATTTGCCCCCGGTCGTCCTGAAGAACGTAGCTCTTACTACCGTGAAGCACGCCGACGTCGCCCCCAAGGATCGAAGCCGCGTGTTTTCCTGTGCGAAGTCCGCGCCCCGCTGCTTCAACACCGAGCATTTTTACCCGTCGGTCTTGGACGAAGGGATAAAACAGTCCCATCGAGTTGCTCCCGCCGCCGACGCAAGCGACGAGATAATCCGGCAGGCGTCCTTCCGCCTTTAGTATTTGCCTGCGCGCTTCTTGTCCAATCACCGATTGGAAGTCACGCACCATCATGGGATAAGGATGCGGTCCGGCGACCGAGCCGATCAGATAATAGGTATTCCGAACGTGGGTCACCCAGTCTCTGAGAGCCTCGTTCATGGCATCCTTCAGTGTCTGACTGCCCGAATCCACAACTCGCACCGTGGCACCGAGAAGCTTCATGCGAAAGACGTTCAGCGATTGCCGCGCCATGTCTTCTTTACCCATGAAGATTTCGCATTCCAACCCAAACCGTGCCGCCACGGTCGCCGTCGCAACTCCATGCTGACCGGCGCCGGTTTCCGCAATAATCCTTTTCTTGCCCATTCTGCGGGCCAGCAAGATCTGGCCAATGGTGTTGTTGATTTTATGTGCGCCGGTGTGGCACAGATCCTCGCGTTTCAGATAGATTTTCGCGCCCCCGAGCTTCTGCCTCAGACGCTCGGCGAAGTACAGGGGGGTTGCTCTTCCCGCGTACTGATGAAGGTAGTGTCGGAATTCTCTTCGAAACGCCGGATCACGACGCGCCGCCGCGTAAGCCTGCTCTAACTCCGTAAGGGCCGGCATGAGCGTTTCGGCGACGTACCGGCCACCGTAGGGGCCGAAATGGCCGCGCCGATCAGGCACCTTTGGCAGCGAGGATGAATTCTTTGAGCTTCGCATGGTCTTTGATACCTGGCCGCGCCTCCACGCCACTGCAGACATCGACGGCATAGGGATCAATCCGGTGCACAGCTTCCGCGACATTTTCGATGCTGAGCCCACCGGAGAGGATTAATTTCGCTGTATTAACACCGGCGAGCCATTCCCACGGAAAGCCCGACCCTGAGCCGCCGTATCCCGGTGACCACGAATCCAGCAAGTAAAAATCCGCGGGAAAATTCTTGACGCTCTCCAACGATTTTTTTTCTTTCACGCGAAAGGCTTTAATCACCTTCATGGGCCAGCCCCGACAGTAATTCCTGTCCTCCTCGCCGTGGAACTGGAGGGCCTGATAGGTGGGCCGGCCGACGTCCAGATCTCCTTGAGCCAGGAACTCACGGACTTTTTCCTTCGGCTCGTTGACAAACAGCGCCACGTTGCAAGATCCTGCCGGCAGCTCCTGAATAATCGCCCGTGCCTTCTTCCGCGTGACGCAACGGGGGCTCAGCGCATAGAAATTAAATCCCAGCGCATCGGCGCCGAATTCGAGCGCCTTCTCTGCATCGGCAAGACTAGTGATGCCGCAAACCTTGACTTTGACCATCGCCGGAGATTTCAGTTCATGTTGGTTCAGGCCGGCCGTTCCAACAACTCACTGAGCTTCTTTCCAGGCTGTGGCGCGCGCATGAGCGCCTCGCCGATCAAGAAGACGTGAATCCCGAATTTTTCGACCCACCGAATCTGCTCGAGGGTATCGATGCCGCTCTCGCACACGGCCGGCACGCTCATGGGCACGAGCGGCGCCAGTTTCTCGGTTGTGGCCAAGCTCACTTCGAAGGTCCTGAGATCCCGGTTATTGATTCCCAACAACTGCGTCCCGGCCCTTAGCGCTGCGTTGAGTTCCTCTTCGGTGTGCACTTCAACCAGCGCATCCAAACCGAGCGCTGTCGCTTGCTCGCGCAGTTCGCACAAGAAATTCGGATCGAGCATAGCCGCGATAAACAAAACCGCATCCGCCCCGTAACTCTTCGCTTCAATCAGTTGATACGGGTCCAACATGAAATCCTTGCGCAGCAGCGGCACCCCGACCGCCTCCCTAATTTGCTCAAGATGGAGCAGGCTGCCCTGAAAAAAGCGCAGCTCAGTCAAGACCGAAATCGCGCTGGCGCCGTGGCTCGCATAATCCTGAGCAATAGCCACGGGATTGAAATCTTCTCGAATCAGCCCCTTAGATGGAGAGGCGCGCTTGACCTCGGCAATAATGCGGCGGGAGTTGCCGGTTAAGGCCGCAGCAAACC
>OCZV010000187.1_pt1 | contig 22880 bp, 23 predicted proteins | sample 1539051 | NCBI WGS metagenome assembly OCZV01 (sample SAMEA3113581, study PRJEB22503) | soil metagenome
ATGGACGTCGTGGCCGGCAAATGGAAGTCGCTGATCCTGTGGGAGCTCCACAACCACGGCACCCGCCGCTTCGGCGAGCTCAAGCGCGGCCTGCCGGGAGTGAGCGAGAAGATGCTGATCCAACACCTGCGCGAGATGGAGGCCGATGGCCTCATCCATCGCGAGGTGTACCGGGAGGTCCCGCCCAGGGTCGAGTACACGCTCACCGAGCACGGCATCTCGCTCAACGCCGCCCTCGGCCCGCTGGGCGCCTGGGGCATCGAGCGCATCAAGCGCATCGGCGCCGACATGGTCGCGAGCTGACCACGACACCTCTGGCTGCGGGTGAGCCGCGATCAGAGCTGCCACCGGGTGGAGCGACGCGTACCCTCAAGCCGCCGTCGTCTGTCCGACCTCGATGAGGTGCCCGTCGGGGTCGCGGATGTAGCAGCGGATCTCGCGGCCGAGGTCCTGGGGCGGGGTGATGAACGCCGCGCCTCGCGAGCGCCACTCGTCGTACACCGCGTGGATGTCGGCGACACGGATGTTGAGGAAGCTGCTGGCCCGGGCGGGATCCGGCGGCGTCTCCAGGATCACCTCAGGCTTGTCCACGGTCGGCCCGCCCCCGACGTTGATGATGATCCACGAGTTGGCCAGCTGCACGATCGACGGCTCGCCCTCCATCACGGTCTCGCCGCCGAGCACCTCGGAGTAGAAGGCGCGCGAGCGCTCGACGTCCTCGGCGACGATGAAGTGGGTGAGCAGGATCCCCTCCCGGGGGTTCGGGCGCTCGGCCATGGCGTCGTCTCCTTCGCGTTGTCCGACACCCGCCATCGGCCAGTCTCGCAGTTGGTCGGACATCTACGTGCGCAGAAGCCGTCGAGCGCGACGACAACCCCCTCTCGTCTCCTCGACTGTCGCCGCCGCGGTCGCGACGGGCGGGAGCTGACCCTGATCGCATCGAGACGGTCCGCCAGCTCGGGCCTCGACCTGGGCAATCCGAGAAGCAGTCTCCGCATCTACAGTTGCGTCGCAGTGAGACGCGTATCCGGGAGCACGGCTTCGCTCCCCGCACAGCTCACGCCCCTGGTGGGACGCGACCGCGATGTCGAGGCCGCCTGCCGACTGCTTCAAAGTGACGACGTACGCCTGCTCACCCTGACGGGCCCTGGAGGGGTGGGCAAGACCCGGCTCGCCGTGCAGGTCGCATCCGATTTAGTAGGGGACCTCGAGGACGGCGTCGTCTTCGTCTCGCTGGCTCCGGTCGCCGACCCGTCCTCGGTCGCCTCCGCGATCGCCGAGGCGCTCCACGTGCGCGAGCAGGGCACGGGCCTGTTGCTCGACCAACTCAAGGTCTTCCTGGGGAATCGCCGGTCGCTTCTCGTGCTCGACAACTTCGAGCACCTGGTGGCGGCATCGCCGCTGGTAGCGGGGCTTCTGGCGGACTGCCCCATGGTCAAGGTGTTGGCGACAAGCCGCGCAAGCCTTGGCCTCACTGGTGAGCATGAGTTCCCAGTGCCTCCACTCGCGCTCCCGGACGCCGGGGCCGTCGAACGGGCGGATCGGATCGTGGAGTCCGCGGCGGTCGAGCTGTTCGTCCAGCGTGCTCGTGCCGTGAGGCCGGACTTCGAGCTGACCGAGGCGAACGCCCGTGCGGTGGCCGAGATCTGCACGCGGCTTGACGGGCTGCCGCTTGCTATCGAGCTGGCCGCCGCCCGAATCAAGGTGTTTGAAGTGGAGGACATGCTGGGCCGGCTCGAGCATCCGCTCGAGCTTCTAACGGGCGGCCGGAGGGACGCGCCAGGGCGCCACCAGACGCTGTGGGCGACCATCGATGTGAGTCACGACCTGCTCGATTCAGGCGAACAGCAGCTCTTCCGGCGCATGGCGGTCTTCGCCGGAGGTTGCACGCTCGAGGCGGCCGAGGCGGTGCTGCGCGCCGCGGGAGGCGCACCCGCGGCCGTGCTGGGCGGGCTGATGGGGCTGCTCGACAAGAACCTGCTGCGCCGGTCGAGGGGCGGCGCTTCCGAGGCCCGCTTCGAGATGCTCCAGACCGTCCGTGAGTACGCGCTCGAGCGCCTGGCCGCGAGCGGTGAGACGGAGACCGCCCGGATGGCTCACGCCACGTATTACCTCGCTCTCGCGGAGGAGGCAGAGGCGAAGCTCGCGGGCCGCGAGCAGCGGCGTTCGCTCCGGCGTCTGAGGGAGGAGCACGCCAACCTGCGGACCGCCCATGCCTGGTCGATCGACCGGGGCGAAGTCGAGACAGCTCTGCGGCTCGGCTGCGCCCTCTGGCGCTTCTGGCTTCTGAACGGCCACCTGAGCGAGGGACGCCGCTGGCTCGCGGCTGCGCTCGGGCGCGGCGACGAGGGACCGCCCAGCCTGCGGGCGAGGGCGGTCGCGGCCGCGGGAGTTCTGGCCGTCTATCAGGCCGACTACAGTGACGCGGAGAGGTTGTGCGAGGAGAGCCTCGCCCTCGCCCGGGAGCTCGGGGACAGGCGCGGGGTCGCGGACGCGCTCAGCGGGCTCGCGCTCACGGCCCAGCGCGCGGGTCGGCCAGGGTCGGCGGGCGAGATGTACGCGGAGGCGCTAGCGATGCACCGTGAGCTCGGCGACGAGCACGCCGTCGCCCGTTCACTCGAGGGCGTTGGGATGAGCTCCTACTTCGCGGGCGACTACGAGGCGGCGCGTCCGCCCTTGGAGGAGAGCGTCCTGCTGTTCAGAAAGCTCGGGGATCGCCAAGGACTCGGGGCAGTGCTCGTCCATCGGGCCGCCGTGTCCTGGGCCGAGGGCGATCCGGGAGGCGCACGGGCTCGCCTCGCCGAGGCGCTACCGATCGTCGAGGAGTTCGGGGATCGCTGGGACACTGCGCGCGGGCTGCTCATCTCGGGACTGGCGGCGGCCGACCAGGAGGCGTATGCGGAGGCGACATCGGATCTCGAGAGGTCGCTGGCGATCTTTGGCGAGCTGGGCGACAAGCTGCTCGTGAGCAGCTGCACCGTGGGCTTCGCCAGAATCGCCGCCCGGCACGTCGGCCCGGAGCACGTCGTGCGCCTGCTGGCGGCGGCGGAGCGGATGCGAGGGGCCGCCGGCGCCGAGTGGCCGGCGTTCCAGCGGACGGCGTACGAGCGCGAGCTGGCCACTGCGCGGGAGCAACTTAGCGAGGAGGCCTTCGCGGCAGCCTGGGCAGAGGGGAGCTTAATGACCCCGCAGGAGGCGATCGCCGCGTATCGGAGCGCGGCGGCGAAGTCTCCGCCCGGCTACCCGGCGGGGCTTACCGCCCGGGAGGTCGAGGTGCTGCGCCTGGTGGCGACCGGGCTGACGGATGCGCGGGTGGCCGAGGAGCTGGTCGTCGGCCTCCGCACGGTGCACTCGCACCTGCGCTCCATCTACCGGAAGCTCGGCGTCAGCTCTCGCACGGCGGCGACGCGCTATGCGATCGAGCGCGGCATCGTCTGATCCGAGGCTGCGTACGTAGTTCTACTCAGTCGCGAGCCACAGGCCCTTCGCGATTTCAGTGGGCGATTCCGCGGTCGTGCCGATGCGCGCTGCTCCGCCGCAGCTTACGCTCGCCTGGCAGAGCAATGAACACTTGCGCGCAACTCGAGCCGAGATCCACTCGAAAGACGAATCCGATGTTGGGTTGCCGCGACGTCGCGCGCTTCTCGGCGTCTCCTGCACCGGTCGAGAGGCCTCGGGCGGGCGCGGACGACAGAGGACTCGTCGAGGCGCTGCGCGCCGGCGACGAGGACGCCTTCGTGCAACTGGTCCGCCTGCACGGGCCGACCATGCTTCGCATCGCGCGGCTCTACGCCTCCAGCAGGGCCGTCGCCGAGGAGGTCGTGCAGGAGACCTGGATCGCGGTGCTCACCGGCATCGGGCGCTTCGAGGGCCGCTCGTCGTTCAAGACGTGGCTCTTCCGGATCCTCACGAACCGGGCGAAGACCAGCGCCGCAACAGAGGGGCGGTCCGTTACCTTGGCAGCCTTGAGCGAAGCGGAGCTGGCTGACGCCGAGTTCTCCGTCCAGGCCGACCGCTTCCGCGGACCCGCCGAGCGCTGGGCCCACCACTGGTCCTCGTCGCCCCAACGCTGGAGTGAGCTGCCCGAGGCAAGCCTGCTCTCACACGAGACGATCACGGTCGTCGAACGGGCAGCGGCGTCGCTGCCACCCGCGCAGCGGGCGGTCGTCACCCTCCGCGACATCGTGGGTTGGGACGCAGACGAGGTCTGCGAGGTGCTGGGCATCACTGCGGCGAATCAGCGCGTGCTGCTCCATCGCGCCCGCACGAAGGTCCGCAAGGCGCTCGAGCAACACGTAGCCCCGCCATAGCGAGCGAGCCTCATACCGCCGAGTGAGCTCACGGCATCGAGCCGACCTCGTGCAAGAGCCCGGGCGCGGCGTCGAGGAAGTCCTCATCGGGGCTCGTGCGTTTGCGCGGCATGCGCCGCAGGGTTCGCCGCTCAGGAGGACTGTCGAGAGTCGCAGACCACTAGGCCGCGAAGGGACGCTTGTCGCGGGCCTCGCGGAGCGCCCGGGCCCACCATTCGAGCTGGGTCAGCAGGGTCTTGGCGGCGGCATTGAGCTCGGTCGGGTCGATCGGCTGTCCGTCCTGGCCGAACTGCTCGAAGTACTTGGTGATGCTGATGGTGTCCCGCAGCGTCATGGCGTGCAGCTCGGCGAAGACGTGGCGCAGGTGCTCGATGGCGTGCCGGCCGCCCGACTGGCCGCCGTAGGAGACCAGGGGGACCGGCTTGACCTGCCACTGGGTGAAGTGCCAGTCGATCAGGTTCTTCAGCGACGCCGGGTAGCTGTGGTTGTACTCGGGCGTGATCACCATGAACGCGTCGGCCTTGTCCAGGCGCGGGGTGAGCTCCTGTAGCACCTCTGTCGTCTCGGGGGACGGCTGCCCGCCGTAGGCCGCATGTTCAAGGGGAGGCTCACCTCGGCCAGGTCGATGACGTCGACCTCGAAGGGGCCCTCGACCCGCGACAGGAACCACGCGGCGACGGTGGGCCCGAACCGGCCGTCGCGCACGCTGCCGATGATCACTGCGATGTTCAGTGGAGCAGTCATGCCCCCAGGATCTCGGGCCGCGCCCAACTGAGGGAGACCGCGCTGAGACTGGCCCTGAGAGGGCCACGATCAGTTCACCGAGCACCCCGGTAACGTCGGAGCGGTGAGCCAGAACGAGCTCGGCGCGGTCATCCGGGGCAAGCGTGAGGCGATCACGCCCGCCGACGTCGGCCTGCCCGCGGGCCCGCGCCGCCGGACCCCGGGGCTGCGCCGCGCCGAGCTGGCCATGCTCGCCGGGATCAGCGTCGAGTACCTCACCCGGATCGAGCAGGGCCGCGACCGCAACCCGTCCCCGCAGATCCTGGGCGCGCTGGCCGACGCCCTGCTGCTCACGCCGAACGAGCGCACGTACCTCCTGTTCGCCGCCAAGGCCACCTCCGGCGAGTCCTTCGCCCCCTGCCCGGGCAACCGTCCCCCGTCCCGCGAGGTCCGCCCGACCGTCCGGGCCATCCTGGACCGGCTGGAACCCGCCCCGGCCCTGCTCTGCAACCACGCCACCGACATCCTTGCGTACACCGCCACGTACGGGCTGCTGGCCCGCCCCCTGGGCATCCTGGACGGGGAGAACCCGAACCTTATGGGCTCCCGGCATCCGACCCCAGGGCCAAGCAGGCGTTCCCCGACTGGGACCGGGTCGCCGACGAGCAGCTGACGGTGCTCAGATCCGCCTTCTCCCCCATCGACCATCATCTGCTGGGCATCGGCGACGAGCTGGCCGTGCTCGCGGGCGCGGAGTTCATCAGCCGGATGAAGACGGGTCCCGGCCCGCAGCGCCGTACCGGGGCCGAGCGCTTCGCCCATCCCGAGGTGGGCGAGCTGCGGCTGCTCTACGAGGCGCTGCACCTCGACGGGCAGCGGATCATCGTCTACATCCCTGCGGACGACACCGCCAGGGCCGCCCTGGACCTGTTGATCGGCCGCCGGCCCGGCGCCCTGCGATCCGTCACGGCCTGACGCCGAGCCAGCGGGCACGACCGTGCGGCGCGAGCGTGGTGCCGGTCGAGCGGTCACTTCGTGAACATCACACCGCCGTCGACCGCGAGAACCTGACCGGTGATGAAGCCGTTCTCCATCAGATGGATGTACGACGAGGCGGCCTCCTCCACCGTGCCGAGGCGACCCAGCGGCATAGCACCGGTGAACTCGCGCTCTGCTGCCTCGAACTCCGGTCGGGTCAGCGCCTTCCAGAACGGCGTGTCCATGAACGTCGGGGCGACCGCGTTGACGCGAGTGCGCGGTGCAAGTTCGAAGGGCTCTGCGCACCGGCGAGCTCCGCGTCGACGGCGAGCGCGGCGCGGTGCGAAGGATGACGGATCTGCTGTTCGGGTCCTCGAGGAGACGCAAACGGGCATGAGGAAGATCGTCGCCGAGCTGTTCGTCTCGTTGGACGGCGTCGTCGACATGGACGAGCAGTCGATCGAGCCGTACTTCAACGACGAAGTGATCGCTGTCCTGCAGTCCAGCCAGGCTGCGGCCGACACGATCTTGCTCGGCCGACGAACCTACGAGGAGTTCGCCGCCTACTGGGCTGACAAGACCGGCGCTGACGACCCATTCGCCGACTACATCAACCGCACCCCCAAGCTCGTCGTGTCAAAGACCCTGAAAGCGGTCGACTGGCAGAACACGACGGCTCGGTGAGGGCGCCGCCGACGACCTGCGGGCGCTCAAGCAGGCGCCAGGCAAGAACATCTCGATCACGGGGAGCGCCACGCTCGTTCGCTCGTTGTGGACGGAGGGTCTTGTCGATCAGCTCGTGCTGCTCGTGTTCCCCATCGTCCTCGGTGGCGGAGGGCATCTCTTCGAGGGCTCGACCAGGCAGTTGCGCTTGAGGCTCGTGGAATCGCGGGCACTGAGCAACGGCGTCCTTGCACTCACCTACGAACCGGCCGACGACGCCGCTCGCGAGAACCGGGTCGCGTCGTGACCCCCTCGTGCTCCTGCCACCGCGCCGATCCCGCTGGTCCGGTCACCCGGCGGGACGGGTGAGGGGGCCGCTGAGGCAAGAGATTCCGGCGGACAGTTCCCGAGGCATACGGCCCGGGAAGGGCCGCCGGCGAGCCGGTGGAACTGGTCGAAGCGGCGGTGTTGGTCGGTTCCGTCGAGGAGGGCGGCGTGGTCGTCGGGCACGGCGTCGAGGTGGAGGTGGTCGTGGTCGACGCCGCGGGATCGCACGGCACCGTCGTCGTGGTGGTGGCAGAGGTCGTGGAGGTCGATGCCGTGGTGGTCGTGGACGGCCGCGTCGTGGTGGTGGTGGTGGTCGTGGAAGTCGACGTCGTGGTGGTCGTGGTAGTGGTCGTGGACGGCAGGGTCGTCTGCGTGGTCGCCGACGGTGGTCGTGTGGTCGGCGTTGTCGCCGACGGGCGGCGTGTCGTGGGCGGGGTCGACGTGGCCGTGGCGGCTGGAGCCGCCGACCCGGTTGCCGTGGGCCGGGACGTCGGCGGTGCAGGGCTGATGCTGGGCGCGGTGCCGGCGGGGCCCGTTCCATCTGTCGCCGGCTCGGGCCCGATGGATGACCTGCCCGGATCCACGGGCAAGGCGCTGGCCGCGGCCAGCAAGTCCGATGTCAGCGAGCGTGCGCAGTTGACGCCCTCGGGGAGCCTGCCGCCGTTGAACCACTTGAGACCGTGGACGAAGTCGCCGCAGCGTTGGGTGTCCTCGCGAACGCTGGGACGGTACCCGACGGCGATGTTGACCGCGGCCATGTCCAAGCGGTCGGCGGCCCGGTTGATGTCCCGAGCCACGGTCCAGTACCAGGCGGCGACGCGGGCGCTGGTGGTCGGATCTGCGGCCAGAGTGGGGTCGGTGAGAAGGTCGACGCCCAGGTCGTCGCCGGCGGCCCGGTAGTTGAAGTCGCCGGTGAGCTGAATGAATCCGCGCCCACGGAACTCCGACGGGTTGGCTTGCTCGATGGCGTCGGCACGGAAGTTGCTCTCGTTGTGGATGGTCGCGAGGAACGCCGCCTTGCGGGCCGGGGTGGTGGCGTCGGAGCGTCGCATGGCGTCGTTGAGCAACGGCATTTGTGCCTTCACGGCCACCTCGTCCTCGAGTGGGCCGAAGATGGCCCGCAGGTCTTCGAGGGTGACCACATCGAGCCCGTTCCAGTCGCCGACCACGGCGACGAGATCGGCCGCCGGCCGTTCGCCAGTTGGCAGCGTGGTAGCACCAAAGTCGGGGTCGGCCGGATCGGGTCCGCTGAGCCTGAACCGGGCCTCGTCCCGCACGTAGACGCCCACCGTGTCGCGGCCGTCCCCGTCCCAGTCGCCCGCCACCGGTAGCACCGGGGCGCCGACCTCGCCGAAGGCCACGGGCGGCAGGTTGCCGCCCTGCTCGTCCCGCCGCCGGAAGATCCCATCGCGGGTGCGGTAGAGCCCGAGGCTGTCGCGCCCATCACCGTTCCAGTCCCCCGCCACCGGCAACACGTCGGTGGCGCCGGGCCATCCGAACGTCACCGCCGGGAGTGGCTTGCCATGGTCGCCGCGCAGCACGAAGGTGGCGTCACGCCGCCGGTAGAGGCCGACGGTGTCGCGCCCGTCGCCGTCCCAGTCCCCCGCCACCGGCACCACGGCGGCATCCCCGGGGGTGCCGAACCGGATCACCGGGAGCGTCTTGCCGTTGTCGTTGCGGAGCACGAACGTGGCGTCGCGGCGCCGGTAGAGGCCGACGGTGTCGCGACCGTCCCCGTTCCAGTCCCCGGCCACGGCCAAGCCGGTGCCCTCCGGGGCCCGCCCGTGGGTGAACGCCGGCAGGGCCGAGCCGCCCTCGATGCGCAGCTCCGTCGACGCCCGGGAGCGCCTGTACAGCCCTACGGCGTCCGGTCCGCCGCCGACGGCGTCCGGCCCGCCGCCGACCTGACCCAGGGTCCAGGTGGACAGGAACGCGAACGGGTTCACCGTGCAGGGCTCGCTGCTCGACAGCTCCCCGCAGCGGTTCACCTGGAAGTGGGTGTGGGCCGGTGTCGTGCGGGCGTTCCCCGTGCGGCCGATCCTGCCGATCAGCTGCCCCCGCTCCACTCGCTGGCCGACCGTGACGTAGTTGGCCGAATTGTGCGCGTACCAGTAGGCCACCCCCGAATCGCCGACCAGCCAGATACTCAGCCCGCCGTTGCTGTCGTCGACGTTGTCGACACTGGCGATCAGCCCCCGCTCGACGGCCACGATCGGCGTGCCCTCGTCCGCGAAGATGTCGTTGCCCTGGTGCAGTCGCTGGCAGCCGTCCCGACAGGCGTGCCAGTCGTCGGAGAACGACGACGCGTACGGCGCCGGCACCGGGAACGCGTTCGTGGTCGGCACGACCGCCAACACGGGCGTCGGCTCCGGGTCGGAGGGCGCCGCTCCCCCGGGGCCCGGCATCAGCGACGCCCCCAGGCCAAGGAGGACCACGGCGGTGACAACCGCCCGAGCGGTCAGCGGTCCAATAGCCGCTGGCATGGCGGGGAGGCCGGGACAGGCGGGCGTGGCGGGATTGCCCACGGCAGCGCGGCCGCCACCCGCGTGCCGCCACGTTTCGGGCGCGCGAAGACCAGCGCGCGTGATCTCAACGTAGGCATCGTTCGTCTCGGTTCGTCACCCGGACAGGGACGTTCGTCGTCCAGTCTTTGAAGTGCCCGCGTCCGTTACACAAGACTTGAACAAGACCTCCCCCGCCCGCCGATACGTCCCAGACAGGGCGTCCAGGCGGAAGAATGCCGCGGGGCGGCCGGTGACGAGCGCGCGCTAGCCGAACGAGAGCGCCTGGATGGACCCACTCGTTTAGCGATGCCATGCAGCGACCCTGGCCACGGGGTGCCGCACGATTTCCGGCGCGTGTTCCAGAATTCCTGGCGCCTCGGATGCCAAGAGCGGTTACGTACGCTTACTGGCCCGGTGCAATGAGACGGATCGGCGATGGCGTAATCGCAACCCGGTCTTGGACCTGATCGGCGTGGCGGTGTTCTGCTGAGCCCGGCGCCGCTGCGCACGACTGGCATGGCGCGAATTGATCCCTACAGAACGAGGTATCCATGAAACACGTACGGTCCCTACGACCGCGTGCGAGGCTCATCGCCCTCGGGGTGGTGCTTCTGTCGCTCGTCGGTTTGCTGCAGCTCGCACCGCACCTTGGCGCCAACACACAGGAGGACGCGGCGTCGGCGGCTCCGCTGGCCGCCGGCTCCCCCAGGGCGCCGGTGGCGCCGGCCCAGGAAGGTGAGCCCGACCCGTGCCCGCCTCCGTCCAACATCGGCACGCTGGTCACCAACGAGTACAACGGGGTGCCGCCGTCGCTGCAGGACGAGCGGCTCGTGGGTCCCGTCGACCTGGTCAAGACGGCGCAGGTCGACGAGTGCGGCGGCACCGTGAGGCTGCCGCTGTACGAGGGTCGCATGCAGGACGGCACGCCGGTCTGGTACATCCTGACCGAGACGAACGACGAGGGGAACGCGGAGGCGCTCGGCCTCAACTTCGCGCCCAAGCTCACCTACGCCGACTCGCCGTCGGTGGATGACGCCTCCCGGCCACGCGACCGCGACGCCGTGCGCAACGCCGTACAGGCCGCCGACGGGACCCTCGTCTTCGACTGCGGGGCCGTCGACTTCGCGCCGGAGCGGCGCCTGGAGGGCGACGCGTTCCCGCCGAGCGTCGCCGAGCCCGGCTCGGTCGGTGACGACTGCTACACGCCGCTGGTCAAGGTGACCAACGCCGGCGGCTACATCTACAACGCCCCCGTCCTCGCCCAGGGCATCTCCGCCGAGGAGCTGTCCGCGTTCTGCGAGGGCGAGCCCGACTACTCGCGCGTGCACGACAAGGTCCTATCGATCTGCCCCGAGGAGGAGGGCGGCGGCGCCACGGGTGGCACCGTCACCATCCGCCAGACGCTCGGCTTCAGCTTCGCCCGGCCTGTGGTATACGTGAGCTTCGAGTCGAACGATCCCGTCGCCGCCACTGTGGAGGCCTCCACGCTGACGCCCCGGCTCGGCCGGCTCGGGCTCGCCCGTGACGACGCGGTCTTCAGCGCCATCGAGCGCATCTTCGCCTTCACCAACGGGCCCACCGGGGCCGACAACCCGCAGCGGCAGGGCCTGACCAGCGCCGTCCGCGGCGAGGGCGACCCGCTCAACACCTTCGGTGGCATCCCGACGCTCGCGCTCGACTACAGCCCCCTGTGGGACATGCAGCTTGGCGAATGGACCCAGGAGGCGATCGACAACGGCTACGTGTCGCGCCAGACCGAGGAGTTCGCCATCCTCAGCCTGGTCGAGCAGGGCTTCGTCACCGGCCCAGGCGGCGCGCCCTACGGCTCCGTCGGCATCATCATCAACTGCCCGGTGATCTCCCGGCTCCTCTAGGGCCCGCCCCCCGGGCAAACCAGCGGTGGTTAGCGGGGTCTCCCGAGCCCCGCTAACCATCGCACGTTCACATGCGCACTCGGCGGGCGAGAGCGTGGCCACCAAGGCAGAGCCGCCGCCTCTAGCCCGCTGGGCTGAGGGCCGGGCGGTAAGCCTGGCGTGCGGCCGCGATGTCGAGGAACGCCCGAGCCATGGGCGTAACCGGACGGGCGTAGGCGAGCGCGATCGTGATGCCCCGCCGGGGGCGCACTGGCAGGGCGACGACAACGGGCTCCGACGGGACCGCGCAGGCAGGCAGCAGGCCGACCGCTCGACCGGCGGCGACGAGCGCCACGACGGCGCCGGGATCGGGTGCGGCGATGACACGGGCGTCGCACCCTGCGAGCCGGGCGACGACCGCCTCGGCCCCATAGGTCCCGGCCACATCAGCTGGGTCCAGCACGACGACGAGGTCGTCCGCAAGGTCGCGGCTGCTGACCGCGTCCCTGGTGGCGGCGGCGTGACCGGGAGGAAGCACGGCGACCAACTCGTCGTCGTGCAGATGCACGTAGTCGACGTCCATTCCGTCGGGGTCGAACACGACGCCGACGTCGACCTCGCCCGTCTCAACCGCCAGTGCCTCCCGGGGGCCCCGCAGGACGCGCAGCTCGACGCCGACGCCGTCATAAGCGTCGAGAAAGACCCGCAGGCTCGGGGCCAGCAGTCCTACCGGGACGGGAAAGCCGAACCCCACCGACAACCGCTCCGACAGGCCCTGATGGAGTCTGTCGATGCGGGCGCGGGCTCGCTCGATCCGCGCGATGACCAACTGAGCTTCCGAGAGCAGCAACTGGCCGGCGGGCGTCAAAGCGACCCTCCGGTGGTTGCGGTCGAACAGCTCGACGCCGAGCAGGCGCTCGAGCTGGCGGATGGTCTGGCTCAGCGCCGGCTGGGCGGTCGGGATGCGTGCCGCCGCCCTTCCAAAGTGCAGGTCCTCGGCCACCGCGACGAAGTAACGGAGGTGACGTAGGTCCATTGCCGCCTCCATGTTCTTGCGCCGGGGGCGCGCCGGTAGCCCCGTCGGCAGCGACGGACGGGTTCACGCAGAACCGTCTCCGCCGGCGACCGCAGCGTTACGGCCGAATTTCGGAGATCTCCAGCCCGAGGCGGCCGACCGCGGTGGTGCATCACGGTGCTATCGCAACGAGAGTCGATCGACGAGCCAGGCTGCCTGCCATACGCGCTCTGCGGTGAGGCGCTCGTCGTAGCGCGCGTCCTCGACGTCGCCGGCGAGCGCGTAGGCCGACATCTTGGCGGCGACGCCCGCACCATGGGCGGCGGCGCCCGCGTCGCGGGCATAGAAGCAGACGTCGGCCACGTACCCGGCGAGCGTCCCGGCGGGGGGTGGACGGTCGGCGGCGGAGTTGGCCGCGAGCTCGAGCTCCGCGAGGTCGGTGGCGCCCTCGAGGCGCAGCGCCGCCTCCGCCTGTCCCTGATCGCGGAGCGCGGCGGCGGCCGGGCGCGCTATTCGCTGCGCGCACGCCGCCACGAGCTCCCACGCAGCCGCGTCGCCCCATGCGTCGAGGCGGCCGAGGAGGCGTGCCCGCTCGGCAAGGAGCAGGTGGTCGCGCCCCGTCAGCGTGCCCGCGAGCTCCACGTTCCACAGCTCCTCGTCGAGCCAGTACGGGAGGTCACGGGCCGGGTACCCGCGCCGCGCCTCGCGGGGTGCCGTGTCCCCGCTGACCCAGGCGCCCGGCTCACCGGCCTTCGGGGTGGGCCAGGCGAAATCCGAAAGTGGTTCGACCGCGCCCTCGGCGAGGAAGACAAAGGCGAACACCTAATCGTGGCTCCACCCTCGAAAGGCGGCGCGGAGGGCCTCCTCGGCCTCGGGTGGGACGGTCTCCTCGGGGATGCGCCCCAGCAGCCGGATCGTCTGTCGCATCTGCTCGAGGTAGGCGCGACAGGGTGGGCAGCTCATGATGTGCTCTTCGAAGCGGCTGCGGTCCTGGGGCGAGAGTGCGTCCTCGAAATACTCCGTGACGAGCTCGACGATCTGCCGGCACGTGAGGTAGTCCGAGCTCATGCCCCGATGCTACTGACCGCTTGCGCCCACCCGGTCAGGCGCGGTGTCGGATGGATTAGCTTGGGGTGGAGTGGAGCACCGGTCGCGCTCGACGGTGTCAGTCGGGGACCGCTCGCCGAGCGCGGAGGAGAGACGACTCGTCGAGGCGCTGCGCGCCCGCGACGAGGACGCGTTCGTGCAACTGGTCCGTCTGCACGGCCCCACCATGCTTCGGATCGCGCGGCTCTACGCCTCCAGCACGGCCGTCGCGGAGGAGGTGGTGCAGGAGACCTGGCTCGCAGTGCTGCCGGGCATCGACGGTTTCGAGGGCCGCTCGTCGTTCAAGACGTGGCTCTTCCGGATCCTCACGAACCGGGCGAAGACGCGGGCCGCAACGGAGGGGAGGAGCGTCTTGTTCACGGCGCTGAGCGACGACGAGCTCGCCGACGCCGAGCCATCCGTCGAGGGCGGCCGCTTCCATGGAGCCGCCGAGCGTTGGGCTGACCACTGGACGTCGTCGCCCGAGCGCTGGAGTGAGCGGCCGGAGGCGAGCCTGCTCTCACACGAGACGATCGCAATCATCCAACAGGCGACCGCATCGCTGCCGCCCGCCCAACGGATAGTCGTCACCCTCCGCGACATCGTGGGCTGGGACGCCGACGAGGTCTGCGAGGTGCTGGGCATTACCGCGACGAATCAGCGCGTGCTCCTCCATCGCGGCCGGACGAAGGTCCGAAGGGTGCTGGAGCGACACCTCGCATCGTCGTTGCCGCAGGCCTGAGACGGGGCGCGTCGCCTTCCCGGACACCGGTCATCTCAGGTCGACCATCAACCCCAGTGGTCATCGCCATCGGGTCGGCCGGCCCTGTCGCGTGCCCCGACGGCCTCGAGGAAGGCTCCGCCCGATACGGAGAGCTGGTGCCGGGATGGTCCTGGCCCTTGACAGACGGCGACGATGAGCGGTTCGGTGGCGATGGTCGGGCTCGCCAGCACGAGGACGAAGCCGCTGACCGCCCGGCGCTCGGCGATCTCATAGGGGCGACTCCGCAGTAGCACGGACCCGATCACGGCCACGATGCGGTAGCAGTGCGCCCGCAGCTCGGCTCGACGAGCGCTCGGAACGCTCGCTCGTCCCCGTGGCGGGCCGCGTCGACCAGAGCGCGCTCCGCGCCGATTGCCTCGGGTGACGCCGGTCCTGCAGCCATCTGGAGGTACAGACCTGCATCGAGAAGAGAATTCATCGGTGCCCAGCCGATGAGCTCGGGCGCTTGCGCGGGATCACCGCACATTCAAACTCGCAGCCAGGCGCAGAGGTCTGTTGTTCAGGGTCTCGTGTAACGGAAGCGGGTGCGTCCATGACTGCACCGTGAACGTTCCCGTCCCGGCTGCTGCCGGAAGCGAACGGCGCGGAGATGGTGGAAACCCAACCAACACTCCATGCTCGCAAGACGACACGAACCGGGGAGGTACTCCACCGCACCGTCCACTTTCGGGTGATGACTATGTCAGCATCGATTCATACGATCCGAAAGAAATCCACGCGTCCAGCGGTGCTCGTGTGGACCTCACGAACGCTCCTGCTCGAGGACATACGTCATGCATGATTCGGTGGGTCAATACCTGAACGACATTGGGCTCACATCCCTCCTTACATGTGCTGAGGAGCGAGCGCTGTCGCAGATGATTGAGCGTGGGCGTGAGGCCCAAGCCCGGCTCGACGGTGGCGAACGCAGTCACGAGCTGCAGAAAGCCGTTGCCGAGGCCGGTCTCGCCAAGCAACGCTTCATCCGCGCCAACCTGCGGCTCGTCGTGAGCATTGCCCGACGCTACCCGCGCTCTCCGTCCATGGACCTCCTCGACCTGATCCAGGAAGGCAACCTGGGCCTCGAGCACGCAGTCGACAAGTTTGATTGGCGCAAGGGCGTCAAGTTCTCGACCTACGGGACCTACTGGATCCACCAGGCCATCGGCCGGGCGATCAACCAGAAGGCCAGTCTTATACGCCTTCCCGACACCCAGGCGGCCACACTGCGTGCCGCGCTGCGCCGGGCTCAGCGCGACGGAGAGGAGCTCGGCGACGATGGCGTCCGGCTCCACCGCCTGACCACACCCACCTCGCTCGACCGGCCGGTCGGTGACGAGCACGGCACTGAGCTGATCGACCTGCTCGCGGCCGACGCGTCTACACCCGAGCAGGTGGTCGTCGACCGCGAGGACGACCGAACACTTCAGGGCCTGCTCGCGAGGCTCCCCCCGCGGACCCGCTCTGCCGTTGAGCAGCGCTTCGGCCTCGCCGACGGCCGGAAGCACACCTACCGTGAGGTCGGCGAACAACTCGGTGTCACCCCCGAGGCCGCCCGGCGCCTCGTCAAGCGGGCGGTCGACACGGTGCGCCAAGACGCGGTTTCACACACGTGAACCACCCGAACACACGAGGGTGGGCAGACGAGGAGCATTCCATGGTGGGGGGTTCAGTCAGCCCTGAGAGGGGCCCGCCGTTGCCCGAGCCCCTGGTCGTTTCAGCCGTCGGCAGGTCGCTTGCGCGTCCGACGGTAGTGGCGGGCCTGCCGGGCACGATTGCCGCAGGCACCCGAGCACCACTCGCGGCGCGGGTGATTCTTCACGAACACCAACACGCAACCCGGGGCACCGCACGCCCGGAGGATGGCGCCGTCCGGCCCGGCCAGGAGGTCGATGGCGTCCGCGGCCAGAGCGCTCAGCACGACATCGCCCCGGCTGGCCCCGCCGAAATCCCACCCGGCCTGCGGCAGCTCGTTGGGTCGCCATTGGGCCATGGGGGAGCGCGGCGCGCGCTTGCTGAAGCGGTTGATCGTCTCGATGCTGGTGCGCGGCGGGACCTGACTTTTGAGCAGCGCCCGGAACGCGGCGCGCACGGCCTGGCGCAGGGCGATCAGCTCCGCCGGCTTCGGGCCGCCGGGCGACCCACCGATCGGTAGGCGCCGGCCCAGCGCCGCCAGCCACGCGTCGCTGGAGGCGCGGTCACGTAGGCCGTCGACGAGCTCGCCGCCGCTGGCATAGAGGGTGTTGTGGAGCTCGACCGCCAGCGGCTCGTCGCGGACCGGCCCGGGATAGGCCACGCTCGTGCTCACACTCCTAACGGTAACACCGCTTGACAGTCGTTAGCGGATCCGCTTAGGGTGCTCCTAACGCAAGAGGTGACGCCCACCCGTTAGGTGCGCCCCGGAAGAAAGGTGGATGCCATGTCCCGCATCACTCCCGTCGACCATCCCAGCGCCCAAGGGCGCCCCAAGCAGTTGCTCGACGCCGTCACGGCCTTGCTCGGGGTGGCGCCCAACATGACGACGACGATGGCGCGCTCCGCGGTGCTGGAGGGCTGGCTGGGCCTGAACGGCGCGTTGCGGAAGGGATCGATCAGCCCCGCGAACGGTGAGCGGATCGCGCTCGCCGTGGCGGAGGCCAACGGCTGCACCTACTGCCTCTCGGCGCACAGCTACGTGGCGACCAACGTGGCGAAGCTCGACACCGACGAGTTGCACAAGGCGCGCCGCTTCGAGTCCGCCGACCCCCAGGCTGCGGCGATCCTCGCCTTCGCCGAGGCGGTCGTGCGCACCAAGGGCGGCGTGAGTGACGGCGACATCCGGGCCGCCCGCGACGCCGGTCTGACCGACGCCGAGCTCGGGGACATCGTGGGCCACGTCGCCATCAACGTCCTCACCAACTACTTCAACAAGGCGTTCGACGTGGATGTCGATTTCCCCGTCGTCGAACCGCACGACGACCAGTTGGCGGCCTGACGCGGCCCCGGTGCGGTCACAGGGCCGGTTCGCAGTCGGCGCCGACGCGTCGCCGAGCGAACTGCGAGAGCGACTGCCGATGCCTGGCGGCGCTCCGGCCCGCCACGCCGGCGGCCGCGGCATGAGGCTGCTCTCGGTGAACGTCGGGCTTCCGCGGGACGTGGCGTGGCGTGGCCGCACTGTGACCACGGCGATCTTCAAATCACCGGTGGCGGGGCGGCGGCGGGTGCGGCGCCTGAACGTGGACGGCGACGGCCAAGCCGACCTGGTGGGCCACGGCGGCGAGCACCGCGCCGTGTACGTGTACGACCGGTCGGCCTACGAGCACTGGTCGGACGTGCTCGGCCGCCACGACCTCGTCGCCGGCCACTTCGGTGAGAACTTCACCGTCGAAGGCATGCCCGACGACGAGGTCTGCGTCGGGGACCGCTACCGGATCGGTGACGCCATCTTCGAGGTCACCCAACCGCGGGTGACGTGCTTCAAGCTCGGCCTGCGCCTGGACGAGCCGCGCATGCCGGCGCTGTTGTACTCGCACGGGCGCCCCGGCTTCTACCTGCGGGTGCTGGAGGAGGGCGAGGTCGGCGCAGGCGACGACATCGAACGTCTCACGGTCGGACCGCAGGCGATGAGCGTGCGCGACGTCAGCGCCTTGCTCTACCTGCCCGGGCACAGTCACGCCGGCCTGCGCCGCGCCCTCGCGATACCGGCCCTCCCGGAGGGTTGGCGCGGGTCGTTCAGGGCGCTCCTCGAACAGCACGAGAGGGGGGCGGCGGGCAATCGGGGGTTGGCCCCGCCCTCGGCCCCGCCGGCGTGGCCGGGCCTGCGCGACTTTCGTGTGGCCGCAACGACGAACGAGAGCACGACGGTCCGCTCGATCGTGCTCGAGCCGGTTGATGGCACGCGGCTGCCCGGCTTCCTGCCCGGCCAGTTCCTCGCCCTCAAGCTCCAGTCCCCCGAGGCATCGGCGGCGCTGCTGCGTTCCTACTCGCTCGCGGCACCGCCCGACGGACGCCGGTACCGGATCGCGGTCAAGCGGGAACCCGGCGGGCGCGCCAGTGGCCTCCTCCACGACCGTGTCGCGGTGGGCGACGTGCTCGAGGTCGGCGCGCCCCGCGGCGACTTCACGCTCGACGTGGACGGCGACCGGCCCGTCGTGCTGCTCAGTGCCGGCGTCGGCGTCACTCCCGTGCTCGCCATGCTGGGAGCGCTCGCCGGGGCCGCCAGCGAGCGCCCGGTCTGGTGGGTCCACGGTGCCCGCAACGGCGCCGAGCACGCCTTCGCCCCCGAGGCCCGTGACCTGGTGGCCAAGCTTCCGGCGGCCCGCTCGCTCGTGCGGTACAGCCGCCCGCACCCCCACGACCGCCAGGGCATCGAGTTCGACGAGACCGGCCGGATCGACCTCGACGCCCTCCTCCGCCTCGGCGTCCCGCGCGACGCCGAGTTCTACCTGTGTGGCCCCTTGGCGTTTCTGCGCGACCTCACCGCCGGCCTGCTCGCATGGGGAGTGGACCCCGCACGGCTGCACCGCGAGGTGTTCGGCCCCGAGCCGCGCGACGACTCGCCGGCACCGCATCCGCCTCCCGGGCCACCCGGCCGGGGTCCCGAGGTCGCGTTCAGCCGCTCGGCTCTCACCATCGCGTGGGACGAGCGCTACGGCAGCCTGCTCGAGCTCGCCGAGGCGTGTGACCTACCCGCGGACTGGTCCTGCCGCACGGGCGTCTGCCACCGCTGCGAGTCGGGCCTCGTCGACGGTGCGGTCGTCTACCAGCCCGAGCCGCTCGACGACCCCGCCCCGGGACAGGTGCTGCTGTGCTGCGCGCGTCCGCGAGGGCCGGTCACGATCGACCTCTAGAGCATCAGGCCGAGGTCGGCTGCTGGCAGGAGGGACCTCTCGGACTTCTCGGCAGCGCATGTCGAGAACGGCCGGCCGGCTCCGACCTATGGGCGCCCGCTGGCCGGAGGGCCGCCGCCACGAGGAGGTGCAGAGGCATGACCAAAATCACCGCCCAGATGTCGGTATCCGTCGACGGCTTCTACGCCGGGCCGCGGGACACCAGGGACCCCAAGGACATGAGCGGCTGGATGCAGGGGCCGGAGGCGCCCGGCTTCTTCCGGGTCACACGGTGGGTCGTGGACGCCATGGGCTGGCGGGAGCGGCAGGGCTACGCCGGCGGCGAGCGGTCGATCAACTCGCAGATCATCGAGGAGACGTTCGCAGCCGCCGGCGCCTACGTCATGGGCCGGCGCATGTTCGACGGCGGCGAGATCCCCTGGGGCGACGACCCGCCGTTCCGGGCGCCGGTGTTCGTCGTCACGCATCGCCACCGCGAGGTCCTGGAGCGCCCGGGTGGGACGTCGTTCACCTTCGTCACCGACGGGATCGAGGGGGCGATCCAGCTTGCCAGGGACGCCGCCGGCGACAAGGACGTGGCGGTAGCCGGTGGCGGCGAGCTGCTACGTCAGGTGCTGGCGGCCGGGCTGCTCGACCAGCTCGAGCTGCATATCTCCCCGGTGGTGCTTGGCGACGGCCAGCGCCTGTTCGACGCCAGCCTCGGCCTCGCCCCCGACGAGGGCATCGAGCTGGTCCCGACCCGGGTCGTCGAGGCGCCCGAGGTCACCCACATCCGCTACACCGTCGGTGGCCGCTCGAAGCTGGCGCTGGACGACCGCGGCGCCAGCGGCGACCTGGTCGGGCAGGCCCAGCCGCGGCAGTGAGAGCGACCCATCGGCGGTTGCCGTCATCCATGAGCAGTGACCCGTGAAGCCCGGTCGAGCCGGGGACCCTGTCATCCGTCGTCCGCCGCGTTATGCCGCCGGCGGGCCGAGCCGGGCGCCGCCGCTGGACTCGATGGCGACACCGTGATCCAGCGCGCGTCGTCCGAGACGAGGAAGGAGACGATGTCATCCTCGTGGTCTCCATCACGACGACGTGGCCAGTTCAGGGGCACGCCGTTCGCCACCGATGCGGCGATCGTTCACTGCCGGACGAGCTCGACCTCGATCTCGAGCTTGATGTCCTTGGAGACGAGGAACCCGCCGGCGTCGAGGACCATGTTCCAGGTGATGTCCCAGTCCTCGCGGTTGATCGAGGCCGAGGCGCTGAAGATGGCGCGCTCGTTGTCCCAGGGATCGCGGGCGTGCCCCAGGTACTCGACGCCGAGGGTCACCGGGCGGGTCACGCCCTTGATGGTGAGATCACCGGTGACCTGGCCGGCACTCCCGGTCCTCGTGATGCAAGTGGACCGGAATGTGGCGGTCGGGTACCGCTCGACGTCGAAGAGGTCCGCCGACCGAAGATGCTCGTCGCGGTCGGTCGCGCCCGACTCGACGCTGGCCATGTCGATGGTGACCTCGATGCGCGAGTCGGCCGGGTCGTCGGCGACGTGGACTGTGCCGCCGACGCCGGTGAACCGGCCCCGTACCCGGCTGAGGCCGAAGTGGCGACCCACGAAGCCGACATGGGCATGGACGGGGTCGATCGTCCAGGTCCCAGGGGCCGGAAGCTCCGTTCCGTCGACTGTGCGCGTGGCTGAGGTCATGATCGGATCCTCCATTGCGTGCGTCTGCACGTAATCGTACCGATACGTGCGGACGCACACAACCTGTAGGCTGGTGGGGTGGCTGAGATCGAGGACCGGGTGGCGGCATGGCGCAGCGTGCTGCTCGCCCAGGATCGGGTCATCCGGGCCATCGAGCGAGATCTCGCTGATGCTGGCGAGGTGCCCCTGTCGTGGTACGACGTGCTGCTCGAGCTGAACGCGGCGCCGGGACGATGTCTGCGCATGCAGGAGCTCAGCGATCGTGTCGTCCTCTCCCGGAGTCGTGTCAGCCGGCTCGTCGACGACCTCGATCGTGAGGGGTTCGTCGAGCGCCGCCCCGACCCCGATGACGGGCGCGCCACGCTTGCCTGCCTGACCCCTGCGGGCAGGGGCGCGCTGCGCCGCGCCGCGCCGGTCTACCTACGCGGCATCGAGCGGTACTTCACGGCGCATCTCGACGAGGGCGAGCGGGCGGTCATCGCCCGCGCGCTGCAGCGAGTCATCGACGCCCACCACCGAGGAGCCGAGCGCTGAACGCGCCCTATCATGCGGACCCACCGAGGCGATGGTCCGCCGGGCGGCTCGGCCAACGACTGGCCCTGGCTGTCGGTTTGACTCACCGGGCGTGTCGGCATCTCCGAAGGTCGCCCGAAGCCCCTTACCCTCCGATGACCGCCGCCGCGGCCCGCTTGGCGGCGCGCGCAGGATAGGCGACGGTGCCGGTAGTTCGGGCGACCGCAGCGCCCTGGACCAACAGAAACAGGCCGTTGGCCACCTCGGCGGGCTTGGCCATCTCGGCTTCGGTGGCAGTGGCCTCGAACCAGCGGCGGACCCCACTCATGTGGCACAGCGCCACGTCTCTCGCCGGCTGGGCGTTGTCGCGGATCTCCACCGATGTGTTGATGAAGGCGCACCCGGTGAAGTCGTCCTGCGCGAACCACTCGCCAAGGGCATCGAATGCGGCCAGCAGCCGCCGCCGCGGATCGCGAGCCCGCCGAGACACGGCCGAGTCGAACCACGCGTACCACTCGTCGCTGCGGTGCTCGAGCCACGCTGCCACGAGATCGTCCTTGGATGGGAAGTGCCGGTAGAAGCTCGCCTTGGCAACGCCCGCGGCATCGATGATCGTGTCCACACCGGTCGCGTGGATGCCTTGGCGGTAGAAGAGCCGGTCGGCAGCCACCAGGATCCGCTCTCGGGCCGACGAGCTCGTGGTTGGCACCACCCGATCACAGTAGCAGGCAGAACGGTCTGTCTTTCCGTCGAGCGGTAGACAGACAGGTCTGCCCACATTCCCTGTAACGAAAGCCAGTGCTTCGAAGACTGCACCCCAGGCGTCCTCAGAGCGAGCGACCGACAGCGGAGCAACCAGAGGAGTCAGGTCATGTCAACGTCACACGGCCTCACAACCGGCGAAGCGGCTCGGGCGACGCCGCAACGATCTGTCAGGGCCACCAGCGGGGTGTTGCGCAGGCTCGAGGGACACAAGGTGAGCCTCGCCCTCGCCAACGGGTCCCGCCTCGACGATGTGATGCTGGTCTCGGCGGGCCGCGGCCGCCTTCCGACGCTGTGGCTCTATGCGAATGGTATCGACGTCTTCCTACCGCGCCTGGCGGTCATCGATGCCTGGGAGGCGCCCCCGGCCTCGGGACGTTCCGCGGCGTGATCCCGATCGCGCATCACCAGCGGGCGTGCAACGCGGTCCAGAGCAAGACGAAACCGCAGCGTCGGGCGTTTAAGGAGGCACACACGTGACCGTCACCACAGCACGCACGAACGAGGCCCAGAGAGGTCTCCGGGTGGAGCGTGGGGCAAAGCGGGTCCGCGCCTACTTGGGCGGAGAGCTGGTCGCCGACACGACCCGCCCGCTCCTGGTCTGGGAGGTTCCGTACTACCCCGCCTACTACCTGCCAGTCGCCGACGTGCGCGCCCACCTGCTGCATCCCGATGGCGCTGTCGCGCATTCGCCGAGACGAGGTGACGGCCGCACGTTCACCGTCAGGGCAGGGGGCAAGGAGGCGTCACGGGCCGCGGTGCGCTACGAGGAATCGCGGTTGGAGGAGCTGCGCGACGTCGTCCGGTTCGACTGGGACGCGATGGACGCCTGGTTCGAGGAGGACGAGCAGGTCTTCACCCACCCCC
>OCZV010000188.1_pt1 | contig 22762 bp, 25 predicted proteins | sample 1539051 | NCBI WGS metagenome assembly OCZV01 (sample SAMEA3113581, study PRJEB22503) | soil metagenome
AATCTGGTATTCCTTACAGCAATACTGCTGTCGGCAGTCTCCCTTGGATTTGCATTGATGCTAATAAGAAGAAGAGCAACAATTACTGGTAATAACTACTCGTCGTCTCCGCTAAAATTGTAAGAAAAACTGCTGAAATTAATAGGGTATATTTCCTATTATGATCTCTGTTATGAGCGGACCATCAACAACAATTCCTCATCATCAGCAATCGTAGTCTGAGCTGTTGGAAAAGAATAAGCGGCTCGTGCGCAACTTTATTGAAGATACATTGAACAGCCACGACATTGCAACTATTGATAAGTACTTTTCACAAGACCCGGAAACAGAAGGCTTCAAAGAATATCGTCGAAGATTCTGGGAACAATTTCCGGATTCACATACGACAATTGATCATATCATTGCTGAAGATGACAAAGTACTTGTCATGCTGACTACAACTGGTACAAACAAGCAAACGGGCAATAGAGTTACGATAAAGTCTGCTGACCTGTATAGAATTGAAAATGGCATGATTGCAGACCATTGGGATGTGGTGGATAGATCAGGAATGGCGTAATGAATAGGCTCATTGTTAGGATCAAGTCAGAAGAAAGGCTAAAAGCATATCATGCACCCTAAGTCTAGTAATATATCATTTTGCCTAGCAGATTTGTTCACCTAAGTATCATATATCTCTCTCAGAGCGTGCATCTTTTCGTAGAGTAACAATGATTGCTAGGTCGTGGGTTAAAATCCGCCTTCCGTGGCTTACTAACAAAACTTTTTAGCCAGCCTTTCGTTTGGTGTAACGAAACCTTCACTCTAGCACTTCTAAAAGCACGGGGACCCTTGGTTCCGCCTTCTAATTGTATTGAGTCTAAATTCTGAAGGTTTTTCTCTCGGATCCCTCTGAGTCCTCAAAAATGATCACAAGGGCAAAAAGACTGATCAAGAGCCTTCATAGCAATAATGATCATACGAAGAATATCTCCACTACCTCCACCATCTCCACCAGACAAGAATTGAACTCGAAACCAAGGCAAAAGTGGTGGAGATAACTAGGATGGTGGAGGTGCTATCTCCACCGTGCAATAAGTATCTCCACCAAAAGATCTGCCGATTTACGCTCTAGCTGACAAGAGTGGAGGTAGTGGAGATATTTTCCTATTGTATCTAGTAAGGATGCTATGCACTTGAAATTCTAGGTCATGACAGCGCCGGAAAGATAGAATCAGAGATTTATGACGGGACACAGAAGTTAGAGAAGAAGGAGCAACAACAGCACCAGCAAGAGAATGACGATGACGACCGCGATGATATCAAGAAGCAACAAAAACAGAAGCAGAATTATTAGGACGTTCCTGTTCCTGCCGCCACTCTACCTTTACCTTCAGATGTTGAGGTTGCTGTTGCTCCTGCTCCTGTAGTTGTTTTAGCTCTTCCTCTTGCAACCGCTCGAAAATACTATCATTAAAGAAAATAAAAGAAAAGGTCGGAGCTCTTTGCATCTTCTTTTAGTTAGCTGTCATAGTTAATTTGTAAATTTGAACAGGTATCTGAAACTATGACTTCGATAATGTGTTCTCGAAGGCTTTTAGCTATCTTCTATCTGTCTATCGGCTCTGTCAAAGGACGCATCAACGTCCTCCATTTACATGTGAGCGGGAGAGCAGCTATTGTGAAGTCACTTGGGCGATAAATAGTTCATGTCTGGGAACTTGTTTAGCAGCATAAGGATAAAGTAGCCGAATAGTATCGATGCAAAAATAGAATATATTAGCTGTTTTGGCCTTCTAGACTGTGTAATTGATTATTACTTGGCAGTACGATCTTCTTCTATAATTCCAAAAGTGTTTCCTTCAGTATCCTGACATGTCGCAAACCACCCTATCCCTGGAATGGGAGACTTTGGCATCAAAACCTTGCCTCCTTTTTCTTCTACCATCTTGGAGAACTTGTCAACTGAGGATACGCCTATTGTATTCATACTGGGCATACCCGACTCACTCCTCTTGGAAAGGCCGCCGTTGATTCCCGGCTCTTTTTCATCACCTGTAGTTGCCATCCAATACTCCATAGGACCGTTCCATTTTTCAAATTTCCACCCAAAAATGACCCTGTAGAAGTTCATAGCTCGCTCAGGATTGTCTGCTGTAAGGTCAAAATGAACTGGTCGAGGCATATGTATTCGTAGTAACGAGGTTTAACTATTTATGAGCTTTCTACAAGAAATACATAGCTCACCAGGGTATTCATGTGCTATGGGAAAAATTAAACTCCCACCTAACAAACAAGGGTTCACACAGCATCAGAGATCGTCTTAGGTGCACATCACCTTTTCTTTTTCAGCGCTATTGTGCAGCGTATTGCGCAGTGTAAAGCCCTATGACGGCGGCGCTCCGCTCCTTTTGATCCGGCAAATTCTCGCCGTTGAGGTGGGCGGCCAGGCGGTCCAGGAAGGCGTGCCATCCTACTGCAAAGCGCAGGCTGGTGTCCTTTGCTAGGCGCCTGTGCGTCATGGTTACGATAGTGTCGTTGCTGTCTCGTACTAGCTCCCAGCGAATTACCGATTCTGTATCGCCCTTTGGAAACTGCGGGTGCGGGTCTATGTGCCATTCATGCTCAAATACATGCAGTGGGTCCCATGCCAAGATGCGGCCAGTCCTGCGAAAACCGACAGGCACGGCGATATACTCTAAAGTTCCGCCGAGGCGCGCGTCAACCTTTGCAGTGGTGTTGAACCACACGGTTACCTCCTTGGGATCCGTGATGGCCTTCCATACCACTTCAGGAGAGTGTGGGAGGCGGCGCTCGTACTGGAGGGTTGCGTAGCCGCCTTCGATTGTCACTGTTCCTGGGTTGTTGTTATTGTTGTTCGCATCATTTGATTTTGCATTCATTTCATTTTCCATTTTTCTTTCTTGGATAGATGTATCCATGCCTCTTGTATAACCATTGGCTCATATAACTGTATAGTTATATGAACGTATGCAAGAGAGGAATAGTTTGCAGTGGCATATCTCAAAGAGTGAACGTAATCCCCTGGTCCTGCTAAGAAGGATAGGATCCCTTGACGGCGGCGTAGCGCTCCGTCCAGTCCGGCAACACCCTGTGATCGAGCTGTGCAGCAAGGCGATCCAGAAAGGCGTGTATGCCAGGGGCGAACTCAAGAGCCGTGGATTTGGTCAGACGGCTAAAAGTTACAGTAAGGAGGGTATTAGAATCTCCATCCCGTGCGAGTTCCCAATGTATAACAGCCTCAGGTTCACCGTTTGGCAGTTGTGGGTGGGGAGCAGTGCGCCATTCATGTTCAAACACACGAGGCGGATCCCAAACTAGAATGCGACCTGTAGTATGGAATCCTGCTGGCCCTGTTACAAAATCGATCGTACCGCTATTGCGGGCATCGATCACTGCCTTGTTATTGAACCACATGGCCAGCTCTTTTGGATCTGTGATTGACTTCCAGACAACTTCCCGGGGATGTGCAAGCCGCCGTTCGTACCTGAGAGTCGCATAGTCGCCTTCGATTATTACTTCTCCCTTTTGGCTGCTCGCGTTCATTTCTTTTTTACTCCTTTGTTTTTAGATAGGTGCTGCTCCAACGCGTCAAGGCGCTCAGTCCAGAAGACCTTGTACTTGGCTATCCAAGCATCAAGTTCTGTCAGACCCTTTGGATGGAGAGTATAGATTCTTTGCTGGGCATGGACACGCATATTGACAAGACCAGCATCTTTGAGAATTCTTAGGTGCTTTGATACAGCAGGCTGGCTAATGTGTGGAAATGCACCGACCAATTCACCTGCTGAGCGCTCTTGTTTGACAAGTAAGTCTAGCATGGCTCTTCGCGTTGGATCAGCTAGAGCAGAGAATGTATCCATGTCTGATATATAACCGTATGATTATATAAACTTAAAATTATGAAAGATGCTGTAAAGTTAACTTTGCATAGATTGGAAGCAAGCTAACGAATGATCAACTTGACTTTTTGAAGGTTCTAGTCCCCCTGGGCATTCTTAGAAGCCTGACGAGGAATAAAAACTGCAAAAATTGCAGAGATCAAGGGCTTTTTTGCATGATAACAACCATCATACGGAAAATACCTCTACTACATCTACCATCTGCTCCTGAGACAAGGATTGAACTCAATACCAGGGTAAAAGTGAAAGAGACACTACTGAATCGTGGAGATACAATCTGCACCACCAAGTAAGTATTCCTTCAACATCATCCTTTTAACATCCCTATCCATTACAAGTTAATTATTCTGTTATTATTGAATTATATAGTCGATTGGTTCTATAATATCTTTCAAAATCTATCCTGAATAGCAGATTCAGAAGCGGTGTACGTGAGGCACCTCAGAATAACCTCTTCTTAGACAACCAAGGTCTCAATAATCTTGTTAGTAATGGCATTATCACATAGGTCATAAGCAAAACCATTATTGCTACTCCTATGAATGTGCTTAAATGGATATGGAGACCTGTAGTGAGCTGTCTTATCTGTGGGAGCAAGATGGATACTAAGATAAAAATGATAGCTGTTATGACAATCGCCATCTTGTAGCGCGGTGGTGCAATGGGAGCTGCTGTTGTCGTTGTTGTTGATGATGCTTTATTGCCTTTGATGCTTCCACCACTGCTGGAGCGTGGAGTGAACCAGATTTCCAGCCCAGTTTGCTTCTCTATTACGGGCTCGCCCTCTGCGACCTCTTTACTCTTTGTAAGCCATTCTCTTCTTGCTTTAGAGTTTTCCCACCTGGCAAGGTTTTCAAAGGTGTTGAAACGGAAGATTATGATGTACTCTGGATTTGATAGGTCTGAAGGCCTGATCACATTTACACCCATATGACCCTCAAACTTCATAGCTTCGTGAATGATGCCGTCCATCCACTCTTCGAACTCCCTAATCTTATCCCTTTTAGCAATTCTTGTTACGACTACTGTTACCGGCCCATCCTTGTCGATTTGCTCAGAATGCATCAACTTTATTATGCAACATAGCGACTAATAACCGCCTCTATTGCATGCTGCACTTATCGCCGTGTTATAGGAAGACGTGTCGAAAATGTATAATGTAAGTTTGTGTGATGTATACATTATGACTAATAGTTTAGGAGTGATATCATGGCCGGCCCGTCGAGATTTAATTAAAAATTCATTTGAGATCCAGAAAGATTTTTTGATGGAAATAACAATCATAGAACAATAATATCTCCACTGGGCAAGAATCAAGCTCGCAATTAAGGCAAAAGTGGTGGAGGTATCATTAAAAAGTGGAGTAGTACCTCCACTACCACACAAGTATCTCCACCTCAAGACCCCAGATCTACACTCAAATTTGCAGGAGTGGACGTAGTGGAGATGGCGGAGATATTTTCCGATTATCTAGTAATCATGCTTATAAACAGGTTGAGACTAACTTTGAATTGAATAAGTAACGAGCTATTGTGGCACTATCATAACCACACATAAAAAGAAAAAAGAAAAAAGAATAGTTGCCGCTATCTTACTTCGACCGCTGCCGCGATATTACTAAGTGCTTCCTCTGTTGTTCTCATAATACCATCTTTTGCGAAACCTCTTCCAAATATCGGGATGCCAGACAAATCTACATTCCAAAATACATCAATTCTTGTTGCGTTGGTATTAGTAGATGATGAAGGGCTTAGTGTGAGTACTCTGGTACCTGTCACAGGTCCTTCAGTGATATTTGTTTCCACTACAAATTGTTCTGGATTCACAGTTACAAATTGATGAGTTATCGTCTCTCCCTGGGGACCCACCTCTAGAGTTACTTCTCTTTCAGTTGTATTAGCTGTCATGTTGACCGCTGTCGTGTTGATATTTTTTATGGCTTTGAAAGTAGACCAGTATTTTGTCTCGTTGTCTATATTTGAAACAATACTCCAAACTTGATCTATAGGTGCAGATATCTCTCTACTGGCCCTAATCTCTTCTAATGAAGAAGCATTTGCTTGGGGAATTTGCCATACTGAAGTCATAACAACAGAAGAAGCTATTGCTAGAGCCACTGTTGCTATAACGGCTTGTATTTTCGTATTTGGATTTTTCTTTACATTTGTTGTTCTTTTCATTATGGTGGAGTACTTAGTCTGAAATTTTTTAACCCTTGTTAACCTATGAGACGTAACTTAGTTACCCGAAGTCTTCAATTTTTTAATCAATTTGAAAGAAAACATGATTTTTCTTGGCTAGGGTCGTACAACATTTGCAATCGAGCTTAATTGCAATGTCAAGCATGATAACATTCATTCTATCTTATCGAGCTTATTAAGAGGACAGCAGCTTCAAAAGCATGGGGACCCTTGGGCCCGCACCACTTCGAACGGAACAGTAAAATGATGTGAAAGTAATGATATTGAAAACTTCTAATAAGCGTAAACTATATGGAAAGGTTATTGTCAGATATATGAAAAAAGAACAAAATAGCCCTCGACTTTCGCTACGTTAAACCTAGTGATATTGTATTTTCTCCTAGGGATATATTACTGCTATCCAATGTTTAGCGTAAAGTACCGCATAGTCTTGTCTTAGAGACGACAAACTCAAAAGATGTCAGAAGTGCATTGCAACGTACAATAATTAACCTGACATTTGCGCTTGTTGAAAGAATCAAGGGTTCTTTCTACCATTGCATTTGATAGAATAGAGAAATTGTATAAGAGGGCGCTGCTATCATTTATCAGCAGTAGCTGTCCGGCTCATTGTTATATATGTCATAAATAACTTTACGGCTATGAGCCGGATATGGCATCAAAAAGTAGTAGTGGTAGTGCATCTACAGCGATAATGGAGCAAGACGTAAAGGCAGATATTGGAGTAAAAGATGATGCTCGTAAAAAGCTAGTCGAGATGCTTAATATGCGTCTGTGTGATGAATATGTTCTCTATACAAAGACAAGGAAGTATCACTGGAATGTGATTGGCGCGAGATTCCATCAGTTGCATGAGTTCTTTAAAGAGCAGTACGAAGCTCTGGACGAAATGGTAGATGAGATAGCAGAAAGGGCAAGGCAGCTTGGCGGCAAGTCGCTTGGCACGCTTGACGAGTTTGCCCGCTACTCAAGCATCAACGAAGACCCTGGTCAAAATCCTGACGCGCAGACAATGATATCAAACCTGCTAAAGGATCATGAAACAATAATCAAGACGCTTAGGAAGAACGCTGATGAAGCTGAAGAGTTAGAAGACATGGCAACAAATGACTTTTTCCTAGTAGCAGTAGAAAAACATGAAAAGATGGCATGGATGTTAAGAGCACATCTGGAAGGCAGAGACAGGATTTAAAATCTTCTCTCTTTTATTTTTAATGACAAATCACTAGGTAGAACTCAAGCCTGCTACAGAGAGGACGAAACTATTATAGCTCATACATTGAACCCCTTTACATGCAGGAACCAAACCCCCTTGGGCCCGCCTCTAATTATACCGAGTCCATATTCTGAAGGTTTTTTATCGAATCCCTCTGGGCCAGCTTCTGTATGAGGATGATTCACAATGACTTTAATCACATTGAGACTTCACACATAATCTTTAAAGCTTAGTGATAGAACCCCATTACATGCAGGAATCTAATCCCACCTAACCCGCCTAGCCGATCAAACAGCCTGTACAATAGGCGACAATTTTTTCACAGAATATCACATATAACAAACTCATACAGAAGCTTGCCTATAGATTATTCATACTCGTCCAAGAGCGCCTGAACATGAATTCGTGCCATATCCTTAGAGTGCTCTGCACGTACGTGCCTTAAATGTTTGCTTGTTTATCTGCGAAGGAGGGCAAATTGACGTAATAAGATAAACTCTTCAAGCTAAGATAAAAAGTTATATATTAGAATTCGAAGAGCTTATGTAACATGAACAAGCCGATAATGGCGGCTCTAGCAGCAATGGCAGTATTAACTTCTACTACAGTCGGTGTAGCATCCGCGCAATACGGTCCTGGTGGCGGTGCAAGCATAGGAACTGCCTCGCCTGAACAGCTGCAAGAATGTGAACAGCTTGGAATACCACGTGAGACTTGCAATGATGTAAATATTCTGGCTAAAAAGAGACTTACTGCAGCACAGGAAAACCCGGCCACCGGTTCTGGGACACCAATGCTGTCAACTTCAGAAGGCCAACTGGTAGTGTTTATTGGAGTTCTAGGTGCAATCTTTGGCGGAGTTGCGGCAGCATTCTTCTTCAAAGGCAGAGGCGCCAAGCCAGTAAAGACTTAAGCTCCCTCCTTTTTTGTTTTATTTTAGACACTTTAGCTCCGAATGCTAATTGGCCAACTGGGCTGAATTCCAGGCTAAGAAAGGCTTTGGGTCCTCCTAATAACTGCTCAGCTAGGCAATAAACTTACTAGATTAGGGTTCTCAAGCATAACCGACAAATATATATATTTGGATTTTTTTGCATAGAGATAATGTGGTATCAACAACTATTTGCGCAGATAGGCCCGGCATACGACCCGCTGTTCTATGATGTCATGGTATACATATTCGGAACCATGCTGTTCGCAGTCTTCCTCTTGGGGGTCATCGCCTTTTGGCTTAGAAGAAAGGGACTTGGCGGTGGCGCAGCGAAAGAAAAGTGGGCTCAGGAGCTGGAAAGGTACTTTGAGCGCGAGCAGATCGGCTTGATTCCAGACGAAAAGCATCACTGGTAGAGGAGTAGGCTGGGGCTAGGACCCCAATTCATTATTTTATTCTTTTAGTATAATTACCAGACTCTTTTATTCTTATATACAGTTGAATGTGGTTATTGCATTCCCATCACCTTTTACCGATGCGCGGGCACTTGCTCGGACTATCCAAAGGGCTTCAGGTGGAACCATAAATGTCAGCATTGAATACAACTGTATAATATGTGAAGCAAGAGACGTTGTCGAGCTTGCCTCACAGCTTGCAACCATATTTGGAGTTGAGAGTGTTGCAATAGCCAACAAAGTATCAAGCAACTTTTCAGATCTGACTGCTGCAATAGTTGAAGTTGGCGCTAAGGTCATCCTTCCTGGCGACAGGTTCTATGTCAAAGTCATCATACAGCCCGTTGCTAAATGTGAATATGTTAGCAGAGATGTTGAGTTCGCTGCTTCAAGCACACTTGCAGGAAGGTTAGCATCGAAAAAGGCCCTGCCTGCAAAAACCGAAAAGGACGCCAGCCGCGTCATTCTAACCGTCATAGGTAAAAAGTCTGCGTACGTATGCATGCAGCTAATGACTGCTCCCGGGGGGCTCATTGCAGGCTCGCATGGTAAAGTCTTGAGCAGTATCCATGACCCTCTATCATTTCTCTCATGCCTAACCGCCGCTAAGGCAGGTTTTGAATGTACTAGTGTTGTATTGCCATATATTGACAAAAGGGAGCTTGAAACTAACGCCAAGCTTGTGGAGCTCTTTGCCGCAAGAACAGGAAGAAAAAAACAAACAATCTTGGCAATCCCAATCAATGTGCCTGCAAAAGGCATGGTGTCAATATTACTGAAGGAAAAGATCATTTCAAAGATTCTAATACAATGTCAAAACAACAGGATCGTTTTTCCTCTTACTGCTGCAGTTCATCCAATTTGGTTCATAGAACCTATCATTCAAGAAACTGTGTTTGCAGGAAAGATACCTTTTGCGCCACTACTATTTGTATCGAGTGAACTTGGCGGGTATGCACAAGAGGCTGGAATACAGCTGAATGTTTCAGCCATGAAAGTTGCAAAATCCAAGCTTCAAAAATATAGCAATGCTGTTGATTCTGGGGCGAGGCTAGCAGTTGAGCATACAAAGAGGCTGGATTTAAAGATAGGACCTAACTATTTTCACGACATTCTCGATTCCATTTAGCTTTTCAGCTAACCTCTGGAGTTCAGTTGCCTTCTTATTGTAATCAAAGTCGCCAAGTACTTTTTCGATAGAGTTGGCAAGTTGCTTTGGTCTCAACCGTTTTGGATGCACCATTACTCCTGCTCCAAGCTCTTCGATCTTGGCGCAATTCCCCAACTGCTCGCCATGATTGTCGATAGGCACAGTAACTACGGGCTTGCCAAACTGGATTGCCTGTGACAGGGCAACATGACCGCCTCTTAAAACGATAAGGTCACTTGCAGCAAATATCTCATCACGCACAGGACACCATTCATAATACCAGCTTAATCTTCCGATCCTCATTGGATCGCTTATGCCTCTCGGGTTGCCTGCTGAGATGACAAATTGGATTTTGGGATCCAGACTTTTGGCTGTTTCAAGCGCAACTTTAAGGAGTGCTGGCCGTGTCTGGACTGGCCCGCTTACATGGACAAAGACGAGCGGTATACTCTTGTCAAAGCCCAGCATATTGGTTATTTTGATCAGTTGTTCTTGGTTTATCTGAGGTCTTGGCGAAGCAAATCCGATGTATTCTAGCTTTCGTGATGCTGAGCCTATATCCCATGTATTGTGGGCAGAAAGCGTATAAGGTGGTGGAAGATCCGGCACCAAGACTCTTTCAGCCATTGCCCACATCGAGCCCAAAAATTCACCTACGACATTTTCAAAAATGCGTGGAGCTAAGAGATCATGGAGACGAGGCGAGAGCAATAGCTTTATCTGGTTCAACATCACAATTGAAGGAATCTTGAGCAATCTGGCTGCCATAAGAGGTGACAATCTACTGTCGGAAAGTACGATATCCGGATTGCAACTCAACATATGGCGTGTTTCTTGGCTAACCTGCCTTGAAAAGTTGGCAAACCAGACAGGGACATTAGCTATACTGTCCTTGACAGAAAAGCCTCCTTCCATGCTCCAAGCAAACTCGACTGGTGAAACAGTAGCGCATTTGTAGCCCAGCATCGAAACGTAGCTTGCTGCCTCGCCATATGATGAGAATTGAACATTTATGCCCTCTTGTCTTAGGTGATCGGCCACCATAAGCAAACGGCTTGCATGCCCAAGGCCTACACCGTACGGTGCAAAGTATGCTAATGGTGACAATGGGGTGGAATATCATCGTTGATTATATATTATTGTCATATTCAAAGCCGTATGATCTCCCCCTTCGGTTCTACTTCTTTGAACACTGTTGCTTGAAACTTGTATAGTTTTGAGTTAGCGTCGAGCCATACGTCTGGGGGCGCGCCTGCTTTATAGCAGATATTTGCGAGGTATTCCTCGACATCCCACTTTAATTCTACTGGCACTTGTGGCAGGAGCAGTCCTGAGCCAAAACGCCAGTGCAGTATTAGACCGTCTCTTCCTATCTGGATCTCTTTTCCATAGTTGGCTGGACTGACTGTGATCTGTTCGGGAGGAGTAAGTACACTTATCTCAAAAATGATATTATCGAGCTCCTGCATGTCCAGAGGAGGAAAGCGAGGATCTTCTGTTGCTGCTGCAATTGCTGCCTCCACCACGCCCTGGTACAGAGGTTTTTCTGGAAGCGGAAAGCCAATACAGCCCCGCAAGTATTCCTTCCTGCTTGTAGTTACATAGTTAAGAGTTACAAAAACTCCTGTCTTTTCTTGTGTGTCCCTTTCCGATTTGATTATAACTGATTCTTGCAAGTATTTTTCAACAGCGATTCTGGCCAGACGGACAAGCTGGGCACCTTCAATAAGGGATATCAATCCTGCTCTATTTATTCTAGGCAGACTAAAAAATCAACAGCTTGCTACACGATATTTTGTTCTACTTCTAAATGTAAAAGAGCGCATTCCGAATATGCTGATTTTGTGTGAATTATATCCTGAGATACTCTATATACCTCTCTAGGCATTGTTACAAGAAAAGACAAGACGATATCTAGCACGAAACACGACGATCCCTGCGCTGCAATAAAGAAGAATGAAATTGCTCATAAGGAATAATTGGATAACACCGCGTTAATGCATCCAAAAATGAGGACAAAGGATATGTTTATGTGTGACACGTTTATAGCGAAACTATAAAGCTATTACGTTGCATGGCAGTGTATGGTTCTGGAGAGCGTTCTTGATATAAAATGTATATACGCACCTTCATAATGCAACACTATTTTCAATTTACCCTTGGGTCTGGAGACCTGCCCATGTATCAAGGCACATAACACATTTTCAGAGATTGCTACGATCGGAGTTCTATGGGCGATCTGCTAAACGTTGAAGAAAAGTCTCGCTTTAGATGATCTGAAATTTTTCATACCTCGAACGTCTCTTCACTTTATTCCAAAGGTAGCTAATTTTTCGGCACCAATGGACACTATGATAACATCAACAATAAATTAGAGTTTATGGCTTCATTTTGAAGATGCAAATATAGAATGCATGAAGTAGCCGTTCCAGGCGCAAATATTGTGATGGCAATAAGACATATTAACTCTCTGCCCTTAAACTAATCCACACCTCTATGATGAATTGTCCCAACTGCGGCGCACTCATGGTATGGCTTAATGGCTCTGTTCTACATGACCCACCTGTCAAGCAATACCAATGCAGAAATTGCCAGTTATTTGTTGTTAAGTATCAAGACGGCAGTTATGAAGTGATACCTGTTCAGCCAGAGATGCAACAGCAACAGTGATAATGAAAATAAACAAGGTCATCGAGACATGCATCTATTCTTCAGATCTTGAAAGCATGAAAAAGTTTTATGTAGGAATTCTTGGTTTGTATGTTATTCACGAAGAACAAGATAAGCTGATCTTCTTGAAGGCCGGCAAGAGTGTGTTGCTGATATTTGATCCTCTGCGCACTAGTATCAATAATGACAAACTACCCACGCATGGCGCAATGACTCCTCCGTCGAGCATTCACTTTGCCATGGAGATTGAAGACCAAGAATATGAACCGTGCAAGAATCTCCTAATACGAAACGGTATTGCTATAGAAAAAGAGGTCAAATGGAATTGCAATACAAAGTCACTTTATTTTCGGGATCCATCAGGTAACCTTGTTGAATTGATAACGTCTGGCGGATGGCCGGTGGAAAGCTAATATAATATTCTCTCCTTTCATTTCAAACTGATGTATAATAAAACACGTGTCTCTTTGAGGAATGAGCTTGAAGACAGAAACAAGATAATTGTGCTGCCTGGCGTTTTTGACGCGCTTAGCGCCAAAATAGCAGAATATGTGGGCTTTGAGGCAATGTTTCAGACAGGGTATGGCTCGTCTGCAGCTCTCCTTGGCATGCCTGACTTTGGATTGCTAAACTCCGGCGAAACAGTTGATAATGCTACGAGGATAATTCGAGCAGTAAGGGTCCCGGTCCTTGTTGATGCTGACACGGGATATGGAAATCCCCTTAATGTTTGGCGGCTTGTTAGAGACCTTGAAAGCCTAGGTGCTGCGGGTATCTTTCTTGAAGATCAAGTCTGGCCAAAGAGATGCGGTCATATGGTGGGCAAGGATGTCATACCAAAGGATGAATATATACCTAAGCTCAGGGCAGCCCTAGAAGCGCGACAGAGCAAGGACTTTATCATTGTCGCAAGGACTGACGCCCGTGCGCCAATAGGGCTTGAGGAAGCAATCGAGCGCGGCAAAGCTTATAGAAAGGCTGGCGCTGACATCATATTTGTCGAAGCGCCCCGTTCAGTTGAAGAATTGAAAAAGGTGGCCGATGAAATAGACGCGCCCTTGGTCGCAAATATGATAGAGGATGGAGTCACTCCAAATCTATCTGCAAGCGAGCTTCTAAAACTTGGCTACCAGATTGCAGTTTTTCCTCTGTCAGCAATCTACAGCGCTACATTCGCGATGAGACAGGTGCTCACAGAGTTAAGAAATACTGGCACAACGAAAGACGCTCGCAATATTATGGTTACCTTCAAAGACTTTAATGAGTTTATGAATCTCGATCACTTTGTTGACCTCGAAAGGAGGTACGCTTGATATTTTCATATTAAAGAGCTGTTAGTTAGTCCTTAAGAATTCCATCTCCCAACCTACCATGAAGTCGCCGCTAGCCGGCGTGAGCTCAAGTTTCCATTGTCATGACAAAACGCAGAAGTGTGGTCCGTTGTTAGTAAGTGGATGTATTCAATGCTTGGGTATAATAGCCGTAAGGTCTCAAGTATTTTGAATATTTTTAATTCTAAAAGTTGTTTGCGGATTTCCTTCTGCGTTGATCAAATAGACGTGGTGCCCTTGTTGCTCCAAGAGCGCGGCAAGAGCTAGAGGGTCATTTGAGAAGTGATATATTCTGTCATCTCTTAGATACAATTCCATGAAGCCTCGCCACTGCGGTTCACCCACAATAATGGCATTTCGCTCAGTATTTTCGTTTATCTGTGCAATTGCCGATAAGAGATTGTTGTTATCTTGTACATCAAGTGAATTAAACTGCATTGTCACAGGGGCAAAGTATGTGATATAATTTCGCACAGCGCCATATAGGATAAATGGGCTGTCGTATGGCATTAATGCAAAGGTCAAGCCTACTGCAGCGAATGCTCCAATTATCGAGAAGGCAACTATCGCAGATAGATTGAATTTGAGCTTGTTGACAACACGCAAGCTGCCATAGCCTCCAAAGATTGAGAGGAAAATACCTGCTATTATTATCCATCTGTCAGCAGCAAGCAAATTATTTTCTGGAAATACTAGCCATGAGAATGATCCTGCAAGAGAAACGAGCAATGGAATCTTAAGCAGTCTGTTTTGCATGTACAAAAAGCCGATTGTTGCAGGGGCAGCGACCAGGCAGAGTAGCCAGAAAGAGACTTTGGATTATTTGAAGACTAAGCAGAGTCCTTCCGATGTAAAATAACGACACCCCAAATATGCCTGCCATCGCTACGGCTACAGATGTAACTACTGCCTGTGGTGAAAGTCCAACTGAAGCGCTTAAAGAGTAAAGAAAAGTGAGATAAAATGGAAATTGCCTAGATATCGTATCCCACTGTTCCTTAAAATTTACAACCTTTGGAATATAGTAGTTAACAACGTCATACCCTATCGGATGAGGGTAGGCTGCAAGCTCTGGGATGGCCTTGACTGATATATGCATATCACAAAGACTATTATTGTCACCTGCTTTTCGCTTGCAATAAACCTAAATTTGAAAAAGGAAATGTATCCACAATCAAAATATAACTCGGGAACAAGGCTTTTTTCAGTTATTGTTCATATGTCAGAAAAGAAAGCTTAAAACGGACATGAGCGTTAAGCGAAAGAGAGAAGATCATTCCGCAGATTCTAGTAGGACTACTCAGGTCCAATGGACATTTTGTAAGCCCAAATAAAATTAATCCTGCCGAGGATGGAGCCAGCAAGGCAGAACATATTTTGAGTACACCCATCGTGAAAAAATTCTTACCGATCTAAGTCGCGCAAGTTGTTTTATGTATAATCGACTCTACTATAAAGCGCCTACAAGGCGGGTCATCTTTTCGAGGCTGATCTCAAACCCAAAACGCTTTTCCTCTCTTTTCATATTCCTATACATGCTCATCATAAGATTAATGTTGCGAACAGTCCTTAACTTGCCATCCATTTTGAGTCTTACGATCTTGTAAACGTCATCATAGTAATCAAAGGTATCAAGCACATTCCTTCGATACTTCTTGACATCAAATTTGCCATTGCTTCTGTCGAGAACATCTAAAAATATATCACAACAGATCAATGATGGAATTATTCCCTCACCCAGCATTGGGAATACACAACCAATCGACTCACCCACACCTATAATGTTGCCATCATAGAATGGCTCCATGCGCTTTGATGGCGCGAGCCTAATGGGCCTGCCTATCTTTTTGACGATGTGGGCTTCAGGGTGCTGCTTGAAAAAAGCTTCAATACCGTGATATTTTTTCTCAATATCTCCGGCTCCCATGTAGCCTCGGCCGTCGTCTAAGGGAAAATACCAGAAATATCCTTTAGCACCTTTGTAACCGATGACGTAAAAATCATCTGCTCCCTTTACATTTTCAAGAAGGTATTCGTACGCAGGTATCAAGAAATCTTGGCCTGACCTAGGCAGAAGTGAGCGATGAAGTCCAGTACAATCAATTATGTAATCGTATTTGTCACGAGCTAATGCTTCTCGAGTAACCTTGATGCCATATTTCACCTTAACATTTTTCAGGAGATCTGTCTCCCAAGCGTACTTGTTATATGTCACAAGGCCTTTGAGATCAAGAAATTCTTCATTGTTATTTGGTAGCTCTATCTTGAGCTGCCGTCCGACATGAAAAATGTAATTGCTAAAGTCGAGCCCAGCTTGGTTAGAGAACCTCTCAAGCATGTTCCTAGAGGCACCCCAAGCGCAGACGGGCCAATGGTTATCTTTTTTGGAGGCCTCAAAGATATCAACTTTGTGGCCTCGCTTTTGGAGCATGTTGCCAAGATAACTTCCGGCGACTCCGGCGCCAGCTATTGCAAAGTCCATCTGAACAGAATTGTTTTGGGTTCACTTATATTTCTTCAGGATTATGCATATACCTGTCTGCTATCCGATAGCGAATGTACTTGTCATCAGGTGAGTACTTCGGTGGATGCGGATCTATTGTTCTAAAATCGCATTTTGGGCATTGGTGTTTGAGCGTATATGTATCACAAGAAGGACACTTTCGTACAAGGTGCTTCATCTCTTATTCTATACCTGCTGAAGAGTATGAGACTTTTTTGAGTCTTGGCGCACAAAATTAAATGTACCATGCTGCTTTTCAATATTGACCCGTATTTTTTCAACTGTATTATTCATGAATTTTTCGGCCACCTTGAAGTTTTCGGCAGTCACTACGACCCTGTAGCGAGGAGCCCCAATGTACGTTATAGTACTACTTGCACCGCCCTTACTGCCCTCCGCATTCGCAAGCATATTCTTGATAATTTCAATACCATCTGAATTCTTCAATGTTATCTCCATTATGCCACTTATTTCTACAACAGGAACCGGGATTCTTTTACTTGCTTCTTCAATTGCCTTTTTTATCTCAGGCGAGAGGTCAATATTCTGGATGGCATCTAGGCCTTTCCTTGATACAGCTTCGAAAGCATCGTATACGTAATCATACTTTTGGAGCAATCTATCCTCTATTTCTTGAATAGCTTGGTCTGTCAGCTTTAGTTTTGACTTAATAAAATCCAAGAACGTAGTGGCCTTATCATTCTTTTTTACTTCTATAAGTTTGGACTTACGTTCCTCGCCAGAGACCTGCTTTAGCGAAGTATCCACTTCGCCCCTTACCTTGTTAACCCTGATTACTTTTAGAACCGCTTTTTGCTTTGGCCGGATATACCGCTCGATATTTCTGATCCAGCCAGTTGCAATCTCAGAAATATGGAGAAAGCCTGTCATATTATTGTATTCATCTAGCGTGACATATGCCCCATGACCCGTCACCTGCCCGACAGTGGCAATTACGATCTCTCCGTCCTCAGGAAGCCTCTGAATCTCGTCAGTCGCAGTCATCTTATAATTATGATAGACACGGAGCAGATGGCATACTTTAAGATTATGTTTTAACTTTTTACATTGCATTCACTTTCTGCTTCTAGAATTGGTCGGGGGCAAGATTTTTTGCGGACGTTTTATATACATACGGTGCTTACACTTCAATTCTAAAAGCAAATACATGAGGATAAACAGATGTAAGGACATAAACTTCTTTTGTGCTAGTGACGGCCCTAGGTTGGTATGACTTTACAAATTGTATTCTGATCATATACTTTTCATCATAGATGTTAATAGTAGCAAAATTCTGTCTCTGCGATAGAATAACTGTTAGAATCTGAAGCCAATAATCTGCTTTCATCTCTTCCTTCAAAACCGATGAACAAGTTTGACCACAAAGTATGAAAGGTTCAATTATATGGTTTAGGTCACTCATAATAATTCCTATTCTCATTTGCTACCGTCTGAATGAAATACCATATAAAGTGCTAAAAGTCAATCCCTTTCTTTGCCTTTATGCCCTTTTGATAAGGGTGTTTGATCTCCTTCATTTCGGTGACCAAGTCTGCTGCAGCGATGACAGATTGAGGAACATAGTTGCCAGTTAATACGAGACTAGTCTTTTCGGGCTTCGCAGCTATGACATCTAAAATGTCCTGTTGCGATATCAGGTTCAGCTTTACAGCGTAATTTACTTCATCCAGTATCATGATATCATATACCCCAGAAGCAACTTTTTGCTTTGCAAGTGCAATTGCCTCCTTTGCGGCGGTCTGGTGGTCTTCTAGTGGATGGTCGTCGTCAATTATGCCAACGAATCCCCTGCCAGCTGCTATCATCTCAAACTCGGGTTCAAGCCTCTTTGAGCTTGTGAGCTCACCATAGTACCACTCACCCTTGATGAATTGGATCATGCCGACCTTATATCCGTGGCCTATAGCACGCAATACGATGCCGAGCGCGGCAGTGGTCTTGCCCTTACCCTTTCCGGTATAAACAATCACAAGGCCTCTTTCTACCATCTATCAGCAGATAATAAAGGATGTGTCAAAGATAAAAATCAACCGAGGTTTTCATCAGATATATGGTTTGTTTTACATTGTGTAAGAAACCGTTGACTAAATTTTTTCTTCTCTGTCCATAAATTGCTTTGTTCATACAGCTCTTGCTGATCTAAAGTACTGTTTGCAGAAAGGGCTATGGCATTTGACAGTCTTTTTTATAGCTATCGTACCTTAAGTCAGGTCCATTCTGGATGATAATAATTGACATATAGTTGTGAAACATGTCTCTTCGTTACATTATTTGTCCAATGGTAAAAGATGTAAGAGGAAAATTGAGCTAACCCAATACTAAAAACTAAAATTAAAATCTAATTAACCACTCCTTAATGCACGTATCACGGATAATCATTGCAGGAGTTACAAGCGGAGTTGGTAAGACTACAGTTGCAGTAGGGGTCATGCATGGACTCCGCAAAAGAGGCTTGCGAGTACAACCCTTCAAGGTTGGTCCAGACTTTATTGACCCCTCTTATCATGCTCTCGTAACAAACAGGAATTCGCGTAATCTTGACGTATGGATGATGGGCAGGCAGGGAGTACTTGACTGCTTTGCATCCGCATGTAAAGACGCAGATATCGCAGTAGTGGAAGGAGTAATGGGGTTATTCGATGGGATGTCAGGTAAGAGCGACTTCGCCAGCACAGCACATGTGGCCAAAATTCTTGATGCACCTGTAGTCCTAGTAGTTGATGCAAGCAAGGGCGCACGATCAATAGCTGCTATTATACTAGGCTTTTTGCACTTTGATAGAAAACTGCGCATAGCAGCTGTTATCCTGAACAATGTTGCAGGAGAAAGGCATGCCAACTACATTACTGAAGCCCTTATGAGGATAGTCAAGATTCCAGTAGTAGGAATACTTGCTCGAAATAGTAAGATCAAAATGGAAGAGCGACACCTTGGACTGGTCCCCGCATTAGAACTGAAAGAGAATAATAGTCGAGTGATAACTCGTACAGCAAAATATGTTACGGAATGTATTGATCTCGATAAAGTATTGAGCCTATGTAGTGTGACTTCACTTCCTGGTGCTCGTGATCACCTAAAACAGCCATCCAGAGCAAGTATCGCTGTAGCCCTTGACGAATCGTTCAACTTCTACTATACCGACAACTTTATTGCTTTGAAAACTGCCGGAGCGCGGCTTATTTTTTTTAGCCCAATAAAAGACCAAAAGTTGCCAGAGGGGGTGCATGGATTAATGCTTGGAGGAGGTTTTCCGGAGGTACTTGCAGATAGGCTTGAGAACAATACACTAATGGTGAGGTCAATCAGAAAGGCAGTCGATGAAGGTATGCCCATTTATGCTGAGTGCGGAGGGCTGATGTATCTAACCCGGTCGATAAGTGGATACAAGGGTGAAAATAAGAGAAGGAAGATGGCTGGCATTATAGAAGCGGACACCCTGATGACAGGTAGGCTGACCCTAAACTATACTGAAGCAGAGTGCAACGGTTCGATATTTGGCAAAACGCATCTTCGTGGGCACGAATTCCATTATTCTTCAATTGAAAATATAGCAGGCGATTCGCGGTTTGCCTACTCAATGAAGAAAGGCAGAGGTGTTACAGGCAATCAAGATGGCTTCATCATAAATGATAACAGTCTGGCAGCCTACATGCACTTGCATTTTGCAAACAGGAAATTGCCCGAGCGGATGGTGATCTCTTGTGTTAGATTTTCACGCAGATGACTTTTTGCTCTGATAGAGCAGCATTATGGCGTTTATTATTGAGGATACAGCAGAGCTGCCGCCTTTTCTTCCAACATTTGTTATAAAAGGCAGGTCATCCATTTTTGCAAGTTCCTCTTTTGATTCAGCAGCGGATACAAAGCCTACTGGTATTCCAACTACAAGAGCAGGTTTTGTAATGCCTTCTCTTACCATATTGATCACCTCATACAGAGCCGTAGGAGCGTTTCCTATCGCAACAATGCCGCCATCCATCTCATTGGCTGCGCGCCGCATCGCAGTCTCTGACCTGGTCTTCTCCAACCTGCGCGCCTGTTCTGCCACCAAGCAATCAGAGATATAACACACCGCCTTGAGGCCCAGGTCGATTATTGATTTCTTGCTTATTGCGGCAAGCACCATATCAACGTCTGTTACAATGGTGCACCTCTCTCTAAGAGCATTAAATGTAGACTCTATGGCCTTTTTATGGAAGAGGATTTTTCCCTTGTTTGCAAAATCAAAGTCTGCAGTCGCGTGTATAACACGTCTTACGATGACCCATTCGTTTTCGTCGTAATGATGGTTACCGACCTCTGATTCTATGATCTCAAAACTTCTCTTTTCAATATCAAAAGCCTTTCGCGACATAGCCCTGCCTGCAGCAGTTCCGCTATATTGATTCCGTAGGGAGGAACCGTCGTCCTTATAGTTCAAGTCGTTTCTCAACCTCTCTTGCTCTTTCTATAATGATATCAACCAGTTTTTCATCAACTCCTAGGTGCTGGCCCATGAAAGCGTTCTTGAAGTTGTGTTTGTCTAGGGCGGCGTCTAAGTCCTTAATCACATCTCTTTTGATATGTGCGCCCTTGTGCAAAAAATATGGCACAATTAGTATTACCTGTGGATTCCGTGCAACCGCCCGGCCTATGCCATCTTCAATATTTGGTCGGTCAAGTTCAAGAAAGCAAAATTCGACATAGCGGTAGTACGGTCTGATAGCGTTTGCAGCGTAGACAAACGCGTCATGGGCATTCTTGTCGCTGCTTCCATGACCTATCAATACCACATCACATTCGCTATCTGGCTGACTAATGCATCTGCTTATTTTTAAGTCATTTATCCTGTCAATTATTAGTTCCACCATCATTGGATGATAAGAGAGCGGCTTCGCTATCACTAGCTTGAGGTTCTTGTCTTTACTTATTTTTGCAGCCTGCTTGACAGTGTCTTTTAACTTCATTCCAGGGTACAGAAAATACGGCATGATGGTGATAAAGTTAGTCTCTGCTGCCATGCATTGGCTGATTCCTTCGGGAATGTATGGCGGCAATACCTCAAGGAAGGAATAATCTACGTGGTCGTAGTCAGCCTGTTGCTTTGCTAATAAACAAATCTGTTCAAGCTCATGCCTTACGTCCGGCTCTCTACTTCCTCTATCTACTATCAAAAGCGCCTTTTTCAACTATGTACATATACATAGATAATTTGGCGGGCTAAAATATCTTTCATTATGCCTAGCATGATATGATTAGTGTGTATATATGCAGAGACATAAACACCTTTGATACCTTCACGAAAGTGAGAATTTTTTTGACATACCAGGTCATTACAGTCACTAGGCAAGAAGCCGCAAACTAGATTTGTTAGGAGCTTTTTTCTTGTTTGGATTTTCGATCAACGTTCCCTAACCTAGTTGTTTCGTTTATCTTGCTTTCGTTGTAAGATCAAAAAAAGGTGAATACGGATTAGGGGACCTTGTAACTTAGAACTTCCGAATAAGGTATCGAAAGGTAAAGTTCTGATCCGTCAAAAGCTTCAACTGCAGACTTGGGAATATTGTATTCCGTCTTGGCACCTTGCATCACAGTAAATGTCTCACCTGATTCAGAAATGACGTTCCCAATGTCAACCCTGTCTTTAGAACGTACATTCTTGTGTATAACACGCTCCCAGCGTTGTATTACTGGTTCGGACATTCACTCTCAAAATTATAATACAGGGTTCTCATATTTAAAATTAATTCACCTTTACCGAACTAGTATAACATTTATCCATAAGGAAGCAGAATTATGTACAGAATTTATATATTCCCTCATTCGTGATAAATCCGTGATACGGCGATTGTGAGGTTAGGGGGAAGCTTTTGTTTTGGTACTAGAAGCTGGCCCTTCGAGCTGAGTAGTGATGAGGCTTCAGAAACGCTTGAGGTTCCTTCGAACTTTTGCACAGTTGCTGATGGGTTGGGCACCTCCACAGACGCAAGTCTATCTTTCTCGTAGATTTCCACGCGTATACTGTGTTCTATAGAGAACTCTTCAAGTCCCTTTACCTTTGCTTTGCGATTAATTGATGCAAGATTCCTAATGCTTTGAAAGGAGAGGCCGTATTCTTTGAAAACTGTATCGATGCCCAATTTTATTGTTTGTTTGCTTGTGTCCCAGTGCAAGCCTATTCCGACTACCAGGGACTTGGGCCGATAAATAACCGATTTCTCTATGATAGTCTGGTCTAACACTAGCCTGTCGGAAATTATGAGCCCAGCCTTGAATTCCTGCGATCTTATTTTATCAATACTGTCTACGATGGTAACATTTCCTGGTAGCGGGGCATGCCACCAATTTCTTTCACCTGCGTCTTGATATATGGCAATTTTTTCTTCATTGACCATGAATGCAC
>OCZV010000189.1_pt1 | contig 22694 bp, 22 predicted proteins | sample 1539051 | NCBI WGS metagenome assembly OCZV01 (sample SAMEA3113581, study PRJEB22503) | soil metagenome
ATGGAGGGCTGGCACCCCGACGGCTATCCCGGCAACCTCGCCTACTCGCCCGAGCTGTGGGAGTGGATGTTCGACCTCGGGCTGTACCTCAACTACGACCCGTCCCACCTCGTGTGGATGGGCATCGATCCGGTCGAGGCCCTGCGTCCCTACGTCCACCGCATCCCCCACGCCCAGGCCAAGGACATCGAGATCGACGCCGCCGCCCGCAACCACTACGGCTGGCCGGGTCGGGCGGTGGTCCGCGACGACCCCTGGGACGTCGGCTGGTGGCGCTACCGGGTGCCCGGGCTGGGCCAAGTCGATTGGGTGCGGCTGGTCGACACCCTCTACGAGGGCGGCTTCGACGGGGTGCTGTCGGTCGAGCACGAGGACCCGGTGTGGGGCGGCACCGAGGAGAAGGTCGAGATCGGCCTGCGGATCGCCCACCGCACGCTGCGCCCGCTGTTGGTGGCCTGACGGTGGTGGCGGCGCGATGACGAGCCACGTCCTCGAGGTCCGAGGCCTCGTGAAGGAGTACCCGGGGGTCCGCGCCCTGGCAGGGGTCGACTTCGAGGTCAGGCCGGGGGAGGTGCACTGCCTCGTCGGTCCGAACGGTGCAGGTAAGTCGACGCTCATCAAGTGCGTCTCCGGGGCGGTAGAGCCCACCGAGGGCGAGATCCGGATCGACGGGCAGCCGGCGACCACCGGCGATCCGTCGACGGCGCTCGACAACGGCGTCGCCACCATCTACCAGGAGCTCGACCTCGTCGAGGACCTCACGGTGGCCCAGAACGTCTTCCTGGGCCACGAGTTGCGCAGCTGGGGGTTCCTGGACCGGGGGCGTATGCGCCGGGAGACGATCCATGTCCTCCGCCGCCTCAACCACGACGGCATCCCGCCCCGCACGTACGTCCGCGACCTCCGCCCCGCCGGCCAGCAGGTGGTCTCGATCGCACGGGCGCTGTCTCGCCACGTCCGGCTCCTGATCATGGACGAGCCCTCGGCGATCCTCGACGACCGCGAGATCGAGACCATGTTCGGGATCGTGCGCCGGCTCACCGCCGAGGGTGTCGGCGTCGTGTACATCTCACATCGCCTCGACGAGATCCGGCGGCTCGGCGATCGCGTCACGGTGCTCACCGACGGCCGGACCGTGGCCTCGGGCCTGCCGGCGACGACACCCGCCGACCAGCTCGTCGACCTCATGGTCGGGCGCAAGGTCGGGCAGCTCTATCCGGAGCGGCGGCACGGCGACGGCAGGGTCGTCCTGGAGGTCCGGGGAGTGAGGCGGCTGCCGGACGTCAAGGACGCGAGCTTCGAGGTCCGCGCCGGCGAGGTGCTCGGGATCGGTGGGTTGGTGGGCGCCGGGCGCAGCGAGCTCCTGCGGGCGATCTACGGGGTCGATGTCCGAGAGGCCGGCGAGGTGCTGGTCGAAGGCCGGCCCGTGCCGCCCGGTCGACCGGACCGTTCGATCGCGGCGGGGCTGGGCCTCGCTCCGGAGGACCGGAAGTCCCAGGCGCTGCTCCTCGACTGGAGCCTGGTCAAGAACGTGACTCTGGCCGACGTTGGCCGGTTCCAGCGGGGGCTGATCCGCGTGCGCTCGGAACGCGCCGCCGCCGAGGAGCAGCTTCGGGCCCTGCACACGATCCCCGCCGACGGGAGCCGGATGGCCCGGGAGCTGTCCGGCGGCAACCAGCAGAAGGTGGTGCTCGCTCGCTGGCTGCTCCACCAGTGCCGGGTGCTGCTGCTCGACGAGCCGACGCGGGGTGTCGACGTCGCGACCAAGGCCCAGCTGTACCGCCTCATCGCCGACCTGGCGGCACGGGGGCTCGGCGTGGTCGTGGTGTCGTCCGAGCTCGAGGAGCTGTGCGGCTTCTGCACCCGGATCCTGGTGATGCGTGAGGGCGAGCTGGTGGCCGAGGTCGACGGCGCCGAGGCGACCGAGCTCGAGCTGCTGCGCCACGCCATGCCCGACACCCAGGAGATGCTCGCCCCCGCGGCGATCTCGGACACGGCGGCTTCGGAGGCCAACGCCGGCCAGGAGGAGACCTGATGTCAACACCCCCGACCCAGCAGGTGGACACCGTCAGCGGCCGCGTCGACGGCCAGGGGCCGGCGCCCGGCCTCGGTGGCCTGGCGGTCCCGACCCGGATCAAGCTTCAGGAGTACGCACTGGTGGGCGTGGTGCTGGCGCTGGTCGTGATCGGCGCGGTCCTCAAGCCGGATTCGTTCCCGACCGCGGACAACCTGCGTGCCATCCTCACGCAGGCGAGCGTCGTGGGCGTGCTGGCCATCGGCATGACGTTCGTGATCGCCACGGCCGGCATCGACCTCTCGGTCGGCTCGGTGGTCGCCGCCTCCGGCATCGCCGGCGGGCTGATCGTGGACTCCGGCACGGCGGCGTTCGTCGGCGGGGCAATCGGCTTCGGCCTGGGCCTCGGACTGGTCAACGGCGTGGCGATCGCCTACGGCAAGGTCGTGCCCTTCGTCGCCACCCTGGCGATGCTCGCCATGGCGCGGGGCTTGGCGCTGCTGATGAGCGACAAGAGCCCGATCAGCCTCTTGGGCTTCGACGGCGTGCGTTGGTTCGGGACCGGCGAGATCCTGGGCGTCCCCGCGTCGATCGTCATCTTCGCCGGCATCGCCATCGGCGGCTGGATCCTGATGAACCGCACCCGGTACGGCCGCCACGTGGTGGCGGTCGGTGGCAACCGGGAGGCGGCCCGCATCGCCGGCGTCCCGGTCCGCCGGGTGGTGTTCAGCGTGTACTGCCTCAGCGGCCTCCTCGCCGGGCTGGCAGCGGTCCTGCTGTCCGGCCGGCTGGCCAGCGCGTCGCCGGTCGCCGGCGAGCTTCTCGAGCTGGACGCCATCGGCGCGGCGGTGATCGGGGGGACGAGCCTGGCGGGGGGCCGCTCCACCATCGTCGGCACGTTCCTGGGGGTGATGGTCTTCGCCATCATGTTCAACCTCTTGACCCAGCTCAACCTGGCCACGGAATGGCAGCAGATCGTGAAGGGGGCGATCATCCTCGGGGCGGTCCTCATCCAGCGGCCCGAGCGCATCTAGGCCCGGCGTTCGCTCGCCGCCGCGCGCCCTGCAGGGCGTCTCCCTTGCCCGTCCACCCAGTCAAGCGAACGGATACCCAACACAACCCACCAGGAGGGGAAGTCTGAAATGTCATTCAAACGACAGCTGATCGCCGGGCTCGCGGCATTGGCCCTCGTTGCCGCGGCGTGCTCCGACGACGATGACGGCGGCAGCGCCGGCGGGGGCGACGAGACCGAAGCCGACACGGGGGCCGACACCAGCGAGACCGGCGAGACGGTGACGATCGCCGCCAGCGTGCCGCCCACTGATCACGGCTGGCTCGGCCAGATCGCGGCGAAGGCACAGGAGGCCGCCGACCAGTGGGACGACGTCGAGTTCAGGTTGGTCGAGGCCGCCGACGCCGACAGTCAGGCGTCCCAGATCCAGACGCTGATCAACGAGCAGCCGGACGCCCTCGTCGTGCTTCCGTACGACGGCGAGCAGCTCACCCCGGTTGCCGAGCAGGCGATGGAGGCGGGCATCCCGGTGATCAACGTCGACCGGCTGTTCGCCAGCCCGGACGCGGCACGCGCCACCATCCTCGGCGACAACTACGAGATCGGCGTCAAGGCGGCCGAGTTCCTCGCCGAGCAGCTCGACTGCGAGGGCAACGTCGTCGAGATCCAGGGCATCGCCGGCATCTCGGTCACGCAGGACCGCACACAGGGGTTCGCAGACACCATCGAGGAGCTGTGTGGCAACGGCATCAACATCGTCGCCCAACAGCCCGCGGACTTCCTGCCGGACCTGGGCCTCGAGGTCATGGAGGCGATCCTCCAGGCGAACGATGACATCGACGCCGTGTACACGCACGACGACGACATGGCCGAGGGCGTCGTTGCGGCGATCGAGAACGCCGGCCGTGAGGACGAGATGATCCTCACCGGCGCGGGCGGCTCGTGCGCAGCCTTCGACCGCATCGAGTCCGGTGGCCTGTATGCGGCCACCTACCTCTACAGCCCCACCATGGCCGGTTCGGCGGTCAACATGGCGCGCCTGATCGCCCAGGGGAGGGGTTTCGCGGATCTGGTCGAGCCCGAGGTTCCGTCGGAGATCGTGGTGCCGCCGACCGAGGTGACCCAGGACAACGTCGGCGACCTGCGGGACCTCTGCTTCGAGTAGGGCTTCCGGCCTCCCGGGGCCATGGGTTCCACCGCGGAACCCATGGCCCGGGTGGAGCCATGCTGGTGCGGTGGAGCTCGGGTTCTTCGACGAGGTAGCGGAGGCAGTGCGGGGCCTGGTCGGCCGGGACCTGGTCGACATCCGCCAGCAGGCGCGGCGCTGGGGCCTCAAGGCCTGGTTCGGCACCGAGCGACCGGGGCGCGAGCACTACGAGGCCCAGGTGATCGCTCCCGACGGGGTGGAGGGCGCCACCGCGCTGGCGCTCGAGATCGGGTTCCACGCCGAGCACCCGGACCCCGCGGAGAACGAGGCGGCCATCGCCCGGCTGGTGGCGGGGCAGGACCGGTGGCGGTCGGTGCTCGGCGACGACGCCGTCGTCGGGCCGTTCCTCGGTCGGTTCCCCGACTGGCGCCGCGTCTCGGAGGCGTGGCCCGACCCCGACCTGAGCGATCCCGACCTACCGGTGCAGGTGGCCTTGCGCCTCACCGACTACATCGAAGCGCTGGAACCTATGCGCCGGGGCGGCTGAGCGGCGGCGGTCACCGTCCTTGGCACCGGCTCGGTTGCTCAGCCGCCAGTTGCTCAGCCGCCGGAACGGCGCCAGGAAACGGTCGGAGCGTCCGGCCGCCGTCGGGTACAAGGGGAACCATGCAGCCATCGGGGGATCCGGCAACGGGACGCATCGGGCGCCGGGGCCGCGGCTTGCCGGTCGCCGTCACGGTGCACGACTGGGACGACGAGGTGCGCCACGCCACGTGGCTCGAGCTGTTCTTCGACCTGGTTTTCGTGGCGGCGCTGGCCAACCTGGGCGACCTGCTGCACCACGACTACTCGCTCGGCGGCGCGGCCACGGCGTTCGGGTTGCTGGTGCCGATCTGGCCGCCACTCCGAGGTCCGGAGCTTCCTCTACGGCTACGGGCACGTGGTCGTCTACGCCGCGGTGGTGGCCATCGGGGTTGGCGTCGAGGTCGCCATCGAGCGGGCGGCCGCCGGTGGGGAACCGCCGGGGCTCCTGGGTTGGGGCATGGTGCTGCTGATCGGGGGGTTCTTCGTCGTCGGCTGGGGCCGTGTGGGATGGAGCTCGCCCGACCCCGCCATCCGCCGGGTGCGCCCCGCCAAGATCGCCGTGGCCGCGGTCGCGGTCGCCGCCTGTTCCGTGGACATCCCGGTGCCGCTGGCCGCGTCACTGATCGCCCTGGCCTGGGTGGGGCTGGTGGTGGTGGAGATGCGGCTCGGCCTGATGCCGGGCTGGCCGGGCATGGGGCTACGGGCTCCGTCGGCGGCGCCGCTCGATGCGGGCGCCGACGGTCAGGACGTGCGTGCGCCCGCGACCGAGCGATTGGGCTGACGGTGCGTTGGCAGCCCGAGGCCGCCGTGTGCGCCGAGTGCGGCTTCTCGTGAGTACTTCGAGGTTCGTGGCGCAGGATTGGTTGGCCAGCAACCATTTCCGCCCCAGGAAATGGTGCTGCCGGGAAGGCGTCAGGTCAGCGGCTCGGGGGCGGTGGTGAACGCCAGGCCCAGGTGGGCGGTGTCGTTGTAGCGGCGGATGACCCAACGGTCGGGGGCGATCACCACGTGCGAGATGGCGCCGTTGTCCGACCCGGTGAAGGCGAAGCCCTGCGACCCGCTGGCGTCGGCCAGCACCTGGCCGATCACGCCGCCGTGGGACACCACGGCCACCGTCTCATCCGGGTGGGCCGTGGCGATGCGGTCGATGGCGGCGCGCACCCGCGCCGCGAACGCATCGGCGGGCTCGGCCCCGGGGATCACGTCCCAACGCTGCTCGGCGTACATCCGCTGCGCTACCGGATGACCCTCGGCCACGTGCTTGCGGAACGTGCCGCCCTCCCACTCGCCCAGGTACACCTCGCGAAGGTCGGGTTCGACCCGCGGCTCCAGCCCGAGGTGGGCGGCGAGGGGCGCCGCGGTCTGCGCGGTCCGGCGCAGCGTCGACACGTAGATGGCGGTGATCGGCTCGTGGGCCAGGCGGTCGGCGACGCGCTCCGCCTGGTCCCGGCCCACGGGGTCGAGCTCGGGGTCGCCGTGACCGTCGACCAGCGGGAAGCGTTCACCGTTGCGCGCCGGCGCCGACTCGCCGTGGCGCACCAGCAACAGTTCGCACGCCCCGGGCGGACGGCGGAAGCGGAGCTGGCGGTAGGTGGCGGCCTCGCTCACGCCCACGCGGTCGGCGTCAGCGACGGACCTGGCCCAGCAGCCGCAGCACGTACCAGAACAGCAGCATGACGGAGGCGAACAGCTGGACGGCGGCCCCGACGTAGGCCTCGGCCGGGTAGCGCCGCATGATCGTCTGCGTCTGGTAGAGGATCGAGCCGCCGGCCAGGGCGATCATCGCCACCGAGAACCAGACGCCCAGCTCGAGCCCGAACAGCAGCGCCCCGGCGATCAGCACGAGCGCGCAGACACCCGTCCACAACAGGATGGGCCGGAGCCACGACAGGTCGGCCCGGGTCACGAGCGCCACCGCGCTCAGGCCGGCGAAGCCGATCCCGGTGATCACGGCGGCCGCCAGCACCGTGGTGGTGCCGTCGCCCTCGACCTCGAAGAAGTAGTGGAGGAACGGGGCGAAGATGACCGCCTCCGCCGCCGCCAGGCCGAACAGGCCGGCGTACTGCCGCGAGGGGTTGAGGACGTCGTGGGCGGCGCTGGTGGCGAGCCAGCTCACCACCATGAACCCGCCGAGCAGCAGCAGCCAGCTGCCGCCGCTGTCGAACACCAGGTCGTAGAGCGCCTCGGCGGCCCCGAGGTTGATCAGCAGCGCCTCGAACGCCACGAAGGCCACGACCGCGGCCAGCAGGTGCTGGTACACCCGGACGAGGAACTCGCCGCGTGCGACCTCGTCGAGCGTGACGACGGGCGGACTACTCAGGGGTGCGGCCATGGGTCCTCCGGACGGGGTGGCTGCGAACGGCGTCAGGCTATCCCGACGCACTGAGGGGGATTTCGGTAGGACCGCAGCGCCACGCCGGGTAGGTTGGCTCCTCGTGCCTGCCGTCGTCGCCGAGGGACTGGCCAAGCGGTTCGGAGACACCGAGGCCCTGTGCGGCGTCGACTTCGACGTCGAGCGCGGGCAGATCCTCGGTGTCCTCGGGCCCAACGGGGCTGGCAAGACCACCGCTGTCCGCATCCTCACCACGCTGCTGCTGCCCGACGCCGGTCGGGCCGAGATCGACGGCATCGACGTCCTGCGGGAACCCAGCCGTGCCCGGGCGCGCATCGGGCTGACCGGCCAGTACGCGGCGGTCGACGAGATGCTCACCGGCTTCGAGAACCTCGAGCACGTCGGCCGGCTCTACCACATGGGCACGGCCGTCGCCCGCGAGCGGGCCAGCGAGCTGCTCGAACGGTTCGACCTGGTCGACGCCCGCGATCGAGTCGTGAAGGGATATTCCGGCGGCATGCGGCGGCGACTGGACATCGCCATGAGCCTCATCGCCCGGCCGTCGGTGCTGTTCCTCGACGAGCCCACCACCGGCCTCGACCCCCGCAGCCGCCAGTCGGTGTGGGAGCTGATCGAGCAACTGGTGCGGGGCGGTACCACCACGTTGCTCACCACCCAGTACCTGGACGAGGCCGACCGGCTGGCCGACGACATCGTGGTCATCGATCGAGGCAAGGTCATCGCTCGCGGCACGTCCGACCAGTTGAAGCAGCAGATCGGCGGCGAGCTGGTCGAGGTGATCGTCGACGACCCCGGCGATGCCCGACGGGTGATCGAGTTGCTGGCGCACCATGCCTGCGGCGATCCCCATGTCGGCGACGATCAGCGCACGGTGTCGCTGCCGGTGTGGCGCATCGAGGGACTGGTTCCGGTCGTGGTGCGCGAGCTCGACGCGGCCGGCGTAGCGGTGCACGACGTGGGCGCGCGCCGGGCCACCCTCGACGACGTGTTCTTCGCGCTCACCGGCCACGCGGCCGAGGACGAGTCCCCCGATGGCGAGACCGGCGAGCCCAGTGGCAACGGCGCTGCCGCGGCTGGGGACGGCGCACGGGCGGCGTCCGGGCCGGACGGTGATCGAGCGCTGCAGGAGGCGGAGGGCTGATGGCGACGACCGTCGACGAGGTCCTGCTCACCCCGGCCGAGGAGCACGACAGGCCGACCGGCCCCGCGTGGCTGCTGCGCGACAGCTGGACGGAGGCGCTGCGCCACCTCCGGGGCGTGCCCCGCAGCCCCGAGCTGCTCATGTTCGCCACGATCCAGCCGATCATGTTCATCGTGCTGTTCGTGTACGTGTTCGGCGGGGCGATCACGGCGCCGGGCTACGACGACTACAAGCAGTACCTGCTGCCCGGGATCTTCGCCCAGACCGTGCTGTTCAACTCCTCGTTCACCGGGGTGGGGCTGGCCGACGACCTGAGCAAGGGGATCATCGACCGGCTGCGGTCGCTGCCGATGTACCAGTCGGCGGTGCTGGTGGGGCGCACGCTGTCCGACGTGGTCCGCAACCTGCTCACGTTCGCCGTGATGCTCGGCGTGGCCTATGCCGTCGGCTTCCGCATCGAGGGCAGCCTCGCCGGCGCGGTCGGCGCCACCGTGTTGCTGTTCGCCTTCAGCTACGCGTTCACCTGGATCCAGGCGCTGGTGGGCCTGTCGGCGGGATCGGTCGAGGCGGCCAACTCGGCGGGCTTCATCTGGATGTTCCCGCTCACCTTCGTGTCCTCGGCGTTCGTGCCGCCGGAGACCATGCCGGGTTGGTTGCAGCCGATCGCCAACAACAACCCGTTCACCATCGTCACCAATGCCACCCGGGCGCTCTACAACGGGCGCGACCCCGGGTCGGACCTGTGGGTGGCGTGGGGGTGGGCCATCGGGATCACGCTGGTGTTCGCCTGGTTGGCGTCCCGCAAGTTCGCGTCGAGCACCAGCAAGTAACGACCTCTAGTGCTCGTGGCCGTCCCGCTGGTCGGGGGCGAACGGCCACTCCTCGAACGCGGCGCACCGGCCGTCGCCGTCGAAGCGGATGACCCACACGTCGCGCCAGCGTTGCGGCGGCGTGGTGCCGTGGGGCTCGTAGTCGACGCTCACGCGGACCACCGCCGTCTGGCCGTCGACGGCGACGATCTCGCTGACCATGGTGAAGGGCTCGTCAGGGCCTTCGCGCCCGTCGTCCCAGAACCGGGCGATGGCGTCGAGCCCTTCCACCGGCGCGGCCCAGGGCGACGGCAGGTACGAGGCATCGGGGGCGAACAGCGCGGCCAGCCCGTCGGTACCCGCGGTGCGCCAGGCCCGCTCGTAGTCCGCGACCCACCGTTCGATATCGGACCGGTCCATGCCCCCCATCCTGCCCTGCCAGGAGTCAAGCTGGTGTCGTGACCGACGTGAGCGGCGTGCGCCGCACCGGGGTCCTGTTCGACCTCGACGGAACGCTGATCGACAGCGTCTATCAACACGTCCTCGCCTGGCGGGAGGCGTTGGAGGCCGAGGGCATCGACATCCCGGTGTGGACGATCCACCGCAAGATCGGCATGAGCGGCGGGCTGTTCGCCCGGGCCCTGCTACGGGAGGTCGGCGCCCCGATCAGCCCCGAGGTGGCCGAGCGGCTGCAGGCCCGCCACCACGACGCGTTCGACCGCTACCGGGCGGGCGTGCGGCCCCTGCCGGGAGCCGTGGACCTCTTGCGGCGGCTGACGGCCGTCGGGGCGCCCTGGGCCGTCGCCACCAGCGGGCGGCTGGCGACGGCCGGTCCCAACCTGGCGGCGCTCGGCGTGCCCGAAGGGGTGCCGATCATCACCCGCGACGCCGTGGAACGGGCGAAGCCCGATCCCGATCTGTTCCTGGCGGCGGCCGAGGCGCTCGGCCTGGCCATCGAGGACTGCGTGGTGGTGGGCGACAGCGTCTGGGACCTGCTGGCCGCTCGGCGCGCCCGGGCCCTGGGCGTGGGGCTGCTGTCCGGCGGCTACGGCACCGACGAGCTGGAGCGCGCCGGCGCCTTCCGGGTTTACGAGGACCCCGCCGACCTGCTCCGCCACCTCGACGAGGTCGGGATCCGCGAGCTGGAGTGACCGCTCAGGCGGGATAGCAGCGGAACTCCACCAGCAGTCCGTCGGGATCGTGCACGTAGATCGACTGGCCCAGCCCCCGGGCCCCGAACCGCTCGCCGCGGTCGACCACCTCGAGCTCGGGATCCTGGGCCAGGGCGTCGAGGTCGGACGGCGAGACGGCGAAGCAGATGTGATCCAGGTGGCCCCGGGCGGCCCCGGTGTCCCCGGGGATCAGGTCGATGATCGTCGCCTCGTCCACGCGCAGGGAGGGGAACGGCGCCTGCCCGGCCCGCCACTCGTCGACGCGCACCCCGGCCAGGCCGGCGTGGCGCCCGTACCACGCCAGCGCCCGCTCGACGTCGGACACGACGAGCACGAGGTGGTCGAGGGCGGTGCCGGTGGGGGCCATGGCCGTCCAGCCTGTCACGTCCGGGCGACGATCTCGCCGTGCACCACCACGAACACGGCATCGGGCCGGGCGGCCCAGTCCCGCCAGGCGACGGACAGCGGTCCGTCGGCGCCCGCTCTGTCGGCCGACGCGTCGCGCCGAGCCTGGGCGATCACGTCGGCCGAGACGTCGACACCCACGACCCGTCCAGGCGCGACCCGGCGGGCCAGGTCGAGCGTGATCGTGCCCGGTCCGCAGCCCACGTCGAGCAGGGACATGCCGGCGCCGAGGCGGGAGAGCAGGTACGCGGCCGAGTTCTCGGCCGTGCGCCAGCGGTGCGAGCGCAGCACCGAGTCGTCGTGGCCGTGCGTGTAGACGTCGGCGGCGGGCATCCGGCAATACTCTCACCGCGTGTCCGTAGACGCCCCCCCGACGCCCGGCACCGTGACCGACGTGCGGCCCTCCCGGCCGATCGTTCCCGTGCCGCCCGACTCGGTGTCGTACCGGCTGAAGCGCAGGCTGCTGGGCAAGCCCCTCCACAGCGAGGAGCTCGAGGAGCAGCGGCTGGGCAAGCCCACGGCCCTGGCGGTCTTCGCCTCTGACAACCTGTCGTCCTCGGCCTACGCCACCGAGGAGATCCTCCACGTGCTGGTCCCGGCCGTGGGCATCGCCGCCTTCTCGCTGGTCGTGCCGATCACCGGGGCGATGCTCGTGGTGCTCGGGCTGCTGATCATCAGCTACCGAGAGACGATCAAGGAGTACCCGTCGGCGGGCGGCGCCTACCTCGTCACCCGCGACAACTTCGGCATCGTGCCGGCGCAGGTCGCGGGCGCCGCGCTCCTGATCGGCTACATCCTCACGGTGGCGGTGTCGGTGGCGGCCGGCAGCGCCGCGCTCAGCTCTTCCATCGATGCGCTGGCTCCCTGGCGGGTCCCCATCTCCCTGGGGTTCATCGCGCTCATCGCCTACGGCAACCTGCGAGGCGTGCGGGAGTCGGGCAAGATCTTCGCCGCACCCACGTACTTCTTCATGCTCAACATGGCCCTGCTGCTCGGGCTCGGCCTGGTGCGGTACCTGACCGGCGACCTCGAGGTCGCCGGTGAGCGGGCCGAGGGCATGGTCGAGTTCGGCACCGAAGGCACGGGCCTGCTGCTGGGCGCGTCGGCGTTCGTCGTGATGCGGGCGTTCGCCTCGGGTGGCGCCGCGGTCACGGGCGTCGAGGCCATCTCCAACGGCGTCCCCGCCTTTCGCAGGCCCGAGTGGCGCAACGCCCGCCAGACGCTCGTCGTGATGGGCACCCTGCTGGGGATCATGTTCCTCGGCCTGTCGTTCCTCGCCTCCAAGGTCAAGGTCGCCCCTTTCGAGGACGGCACGCCGACGGTCCTGGCCCAGATCGGGGAGGCGGTGTTCGGCGAGAGCTCGGCCGGCGAGGTCATGTCGGGCGTGCTCAACGTCGCCACCATGCTCATCCTGGTGCTGGCGGCCAACACCGGCTTCGCCGACTTCCCGCGCTTGGCCAATCTGCAGGCGGGCGACAGCTTCCTGCCGCGCCAGCTCACCAAGCGGGGTCACCGGCTCGTGTTCTCCAACGGCATCCTCGCCTTGGCCGGCGCGGCGGCGGTGCTCGTGGTGCTCACCGGCGCCGAGGTCACCCGCCTGATCCCGCTCTACGCCATCTCGGTGTTCACCGGGTTCACCCTGTCGCAGTCGGGCATGACGAAGCACCACCTGCGCAAACGGGAGGGCGGATGGGTGGCCGGCATCCTCGCCAACGGCGTCGGCGCCATCCTCTCGGGCTCGATCGCGCTCATCGTGACGATCACCCGGTTCGAGGACGCCTGGCCGATCCTGCCGATCATGCCCTTCTTCGTGGTCATCCTGCTGCGCCTCAACCGGCAGTACGAGCAGGAGGCGACGCACCTCGAACGCGACGTGCCGGCGGCGATGACGGCGCCGATCCTGCGCCGGCACGTGGTGCTCGTGTTCGTCGACCGCTTGGACCTGGCGTCGGCCCGGGCCATCCAGTACGCCCGCACGCTGACCCCCGACGAGCTGCGGGCGGTGCACTTCGTGATCGACGAGCAGGCGGCCCGGCACCTGGCCGAGGAGTGGGGTCGGCTCGGGCTGCAGCGGGTGCCGCTCGAGCTGGTCGAGTGCCCGGACCGGCGGTTGACCCGCGCCGCAGTGGACGCCGTGGCCCGCGAGCTGGCCGACGGCGACACCGAGGTCAGCGTGCTGCTGCCCGACCGCAAGTTCAACGGCCTGTGGCACCGCATCCTGCACGACCGCACGGCCGACGCGATCGCCGAGGAGGTGTCGCGGTTGCCGCACGCCAACTGCACCTCCGTGCCGTTCCACTTCGACACCATCGACGACTCCAGGGTCTCGCTGTCGGAGATCGTGGGCGCCGGACCGCCGCGCGGTGAGGGCCCGTTGGCGGCGCTGGGGCCCCGGACGGAGGGCGGTGGCCCGGCATTGGAGGTGCCATCCCCGTTGCGGCCGTCCGACGCCGGCGGCCCCGAGCTGCACTACCAGGTCCCCGGCGCCACGCCCATCGGGGACGTGCGCTACCGCGACACCGTGCGAGTCGCCGGCCGGGTGCGGGCGCTTCGGGTGGCGCCGCAACGCGACGTCCCGCTCCTCGAGCTGGTGCTCGACGACGGCACGGGCGGCATCTCGGCGGTGTTCCTGGGCCGGCGCAGCCTGGCCGGCGTCGACGTCGGCGCCGTGATGGTGGTCGAGGGCACCGTCGGCCTGCACCACAACCGCCTGGCCCTGTTCAACCCCAGCTACGAGCTCAGCTCCTTGCCGAGTCCTTAACGCGCCCAGCGACTTCTTAACGGGTCGTTAGCGCGCAGAGACGACACGAGCGGCGCGGGTTGGGGCGCCGTGGCTCTCGAGTCCCCCGTCGCCGCAGGCCCGCTGGTTGTCATCACCGGGGCGGAGGTCACCCGGCTGATCCCGCTCTACGCCATCGGTGTTTTCACCGGGTTCACGCTGTCGCAGTCGGGCATGACCAAGCACCACTGGCGCAAGCGCGAGGAGGGATGGCGCAAGGGCCTGTTCATCAACGGCTTCGGCGCCTTGTTGTCGTTCGTCGTGCTCATCATCATCGCCACGACCAAGTTCGCCGACGGCGCCTGGGCGATCCTCATCATCCTCCCGGTGCTGGTCGTCGTCTTCCTCCGGCTCAACCGGCAGTACGTGCGGGAGGCGGCCCACCTCGAGGCCGATGTGCCCGCCGCCGCCACCAAGCCGATCCTGCGCCGGCACGTGGTGCTCGTGTTCGTCGACCGCCTCGACCTGGCGTCGGCGCGGGCCATCCAGTACGCCCGCACGCTGACGCCCGACGAGCTGCGCGCGGTCCACTTCGTGATCGACGACGAGGCCGCCCAGCACCTGGCCGAGGAGTGGGGTCGGCTCGGGCTGCACCGGGTCTCGCTGGAGCTGGTCGAGTGCCCCGACCGGCGGCTCACCCGCAGCGCCGTGGAGACGGTCGCGCACGAGCCGGCCGACGGTGACACCGAGGTGAGCGTGCTGCTGCCCGACCGCAAGTACCGGGGCTTGTGGCACAGGATCCTGCACGACCGCACCGCCGACTCCATCCAGGAGGAGGTGTCACGGCTGCCGCACGCCAACGTCACCGCGGTGCCGTTCCACTTCGACTCGATCGACGACTCGAGGGTGCCGCTGTCGGCGATCGTGGGCGGCGATGGCGCCGGCGGGTCGGGCGGCAACGGCGCGGGCGCGCTGGGCCCGCGGCCGGAAGGCGGCGGCGTGCCGGGCGAGGCACCGCTACCTGTGCGCCCCCTCGGCGCTGACGGGCCCGACGGGCCCGGCCGGTACGAGGTCGCCGGGTGCACGCCCGTCGCAGAGGTGCGCTACCGCGACCGCGTGCGCCTGGGCGGACGCGTCCGGACCGTGCGGGTGGCCCCCCAGCACGATGCCCCGCTGCTGGAGCTGGTGCTGGACGACGGCAGCGCCGCCATCTCGGTCGTGTTCCTGGGACGGCGGGGCCTGGCCGGCGTCCAGGTCGGGGCCCACATGGTGGTGGAGGGCACGGTCGGCCTGCACCGCAACCGGCTCGCGCTGCTCAACCCGGCCTACGAGCTGCGGCTGTAGCGCCGGCTACCGATCACACGGCGAGGGACGCCTCCAGCTGGATGTCGACGCCGGCGAGGGCCTTGGACACCGGGCAGTTGGCCTTGGCGGCCTCCGCCTGCTCCTGGAAGGCGGACGGGTCGATGCCGGGCACGTCCGCGGCGGTGGTGAGGTCGATGCGGCCGATGCGGAAGCCGCCGCCGTCGGCGGGCACGAGGTGGACGGTGGCGGTGGTCTCCACCGAGCTGGGCGGGAAACCGGCCCGTTCGAGGCCGGCGGACAGCGCCATCGAGAAGCAGCCGGCGTGGGCGGCGCCCAGCAGCTCCTCGGGGTTGGTGCCGGTGCCTTCCTCGAAGCGCGACGAGAACGAGTACTGGCCCTCGTAGGCGCCGCTCCCCAAGCGCATCGTGCCCTTGCCGTCGCGGAGTCCTCCCTGCCAGTGGGCGGTGGCGGTGCGTGCCGGCATGTCGTGCCTCCATGGTCGTCGGTCGGGTCGGTTAGCGCCCGCCGCTGCACGTTACGTCCTACGCTCGGGCGGTGGCCGATGCGGACGCCGACGCCCGTGCGGGTGCCACCGACGACGAGGCCGCCGAGCGACCGCGCCAGCGGCTCTTCGACGCCGAGGCGCTCGCTGGCATCACCAAGGCGCTCGGTTGGCTGCTGGTGATCGGCGGCGCCGGGCTCGCCGTGACCGGTGTGCCGCTGATCTTCGTCTACAAGCCGCACGGCGTCGGCTGGCTGCGGGGGGCGCACAGCGTGGCCTCGGCGCTGTTCATCGGCGCGACGGCCGGGGTGGTGACCGTGCTGATGGTCGGATTCGTCCGGCGCCTGCGGGTGCCGCCCGGATGGTTCGTGGGGCTCGCTTCCCTCCTCGTGGCGCTGATCGGCCTGGTCTCGGGCCAGCTCATCGCCTGGGACGGGATGGCGTTCGAACCTGCCGGGGCGTTCGACCCCCGTGGCGTGTTCGACCCGCTGGCCGGTGACGTCCGGTTCGTCTTCGTCGACGGCACCGACGTGTCACGCGGCGCCTACGCCGCCTGGGCGGGTGTCCACATGCTGCTGGTCCCGCTGCTTGCCCTCGGCCTGGCCTGGATCGTCCGGCGCCGGGAACCGTAGCCAGCGCCACCGACGTCCAACCCTCGTACACGGCGACGGGGGAAATCGGACCGGGAGGCGACGATGCGGAAACGAATGCTGGTCGTGGGTGGTGCGTTGGCGGCCGTGCCGCTGGCGCTGGTGAGCGCGGCGCCGGCCGGTGCGTGCGGCGGGTTGGTCGGCGAGAACGGCACGATCGAGCTGCTGCGCACCACGACGCTGGCCGCCTACAGCGGTGGCGTCGAACGGTACGTGACGGCGTTCCAGTTCACCGGCGAGGGCGAGGAGGTCGGCTCCATCGTCCCGCTGCCCGACGTGCCCACCAAGGTGGAGCGGGGCGGCGATTGGACGTTGCAACGGCTGGCGCAGGAGGTGGCGCCGGACCGGGCAGCGGACGGTGACAGCGCCGACGAGGTCGCGGAGGCGAGCGGCGGCGCCGAGGTCATCCTCGAGACCCAGATCGACGCCCTCGACATCACGGTGCTCAAGGGCGGCGGCGACGAGGTGGGGGAGTGGGCCGTCGACAACGGCTTCCTGCTGACGCCCGACGCCCCCGAGGTGCTCGACTACTACGCCCGGCGCAGCCCGGTGTTCATGGCCGCCCGGTTCGACGCCCAGCGGGCCCAGGAGCTGGGGCAGGGCGCGGGCGACAGCACGCCGATCATGGCGACGATCCCGACCGACGATCCTTGGGTCCCGGTGCGGATCCTCGGCCTGGGGCTGGACGGCGGCCAGACGGTCGAGGCCGACGTGTTCCTGCTCACCGACGACGAGCCCGAGCTGCTGGCCGGCGGCTCGGGGCTGACGCTCGACCGCAGCGAGCGGGCGTCCGACCTGCTGCTGGCGGACCTGCGCTCCGACAGCGGCATGGAATGGGTGCCCGAGGACATGTGGCTGTCGTACATGGAGCTGGAGGCCCCGGCGGCCGAGCTCGACTACGACCTGGCGGTCTCGGCCACGCCGGGCGTCACCCCGTCCCTGGTCGACGCCGGGGTGCCCGAGCCCGAGGCCGTACCCGTTGGCCCCCGGGACCGAGGACTGGCCCGCTGGCCGCTGGCCGCGGGCGCCGCCGCCGGGGCCGCCGTCCTGGCTGCGGGCTGGGTGCGGTGGCGGCGGGACCGTGGCGCAGTGGTCTACCCGTGACCCCCGCGACGCTCTTTGAAGATCTTCCGGCGCATAGCGCCCGAAGATCTTCAGAGACGGAAACGACCGCCCGCCCCAGGCGCCGGCGCTGGCCCTGGGTCCTGGCGGCCGCCGGCAGCGCCACGGCCGTCGCCGCGGGCGGGTTCGCCCTGGCGGCGGCCGGGGGCGACGATCCCGTGGCGCGGGCGCTCGGGCCGGGCGACGTGACGGTCGAGCTGCACGTGGAGCACTCGCTGTTCGAGCCGACCGAGATCAGGGTGGTCGAGGGCACCAGGCTGCGGTTCGTCGTCGACAACGACGATCCCATCAACCACGAGCTGATCGTGGGTGGGCCCGAGATCCACGCCCGCCACGCCCAGGGGACCGAAGCGGAGCACCCGTCGATCCCCGGCGAGGTGTCGGTCGGCCCCAACGAGACGGGCGTGACGACGCTGCGGTTCGACGAGCCCGGCACGTACGAGTTCGCCTGTCACCTGCCGGGCCACTACGAGTACGGCATGCACGGGGTGGTGGAGGTCGTCCCCGGGCCGTGACAACCGATTCTGCCCGCGCTCACGGTCGATGACGCCGGTGAGCGCGGGCAGAACGGGTGGGGTGGGCCTACGGTGACGATCATGCCGGACCGAGAGCGGGGCAGGGTGTTGTGGGAGCCGCCCGACGACGTGCGGGAGCGCACCCGCATCGGCCGTTATCTGGCTTGGCTGGACAGCTACCGGGGCCTGTCGTTCCCCGACTACGACAGCCTGTGGCGCTGGTCGGTCGACGACCTCGACGGGTTCTGGCGCACGATCTGGCAGCACTTCCACCTCGACTCCGCCAGCCCCGTGGACCGGGCGCTCGCCCGGCCCGACATGCCCGGCGCCGAGTGGTTCCCCGGGGCGCTGGTCAACTACGCGGCCCACGCCCTGCGCAGCGAGCCGGCCGGTCCGGCCATCGTCGCCCGGTCGCAGACCCGCCATCCGGTCGAGCTGTCCATGGGCGAGCTCCGCGACGAGGTGGCGCGCTGCCGGGCAGGGCTGGTGCGGCTCGGCGTCGGCCGGGGCGACCGGGTGGCGGCGTACCTCCCCAACATCCCCGAGGCCGTGGTGGCCCTGCTGGCCACCGCCAGCCTGGGGGCGATCTGGTCGTCGTGCGCCCCCGAGTTCGGCACTCGCAGCGTGGTCGACCGCCTGCGACAGATCGAGCCGGCGATGCTGCTGGCCGTGGACGGCTACCGCTACGGCGCCAAGCGGATCGACCGGGCCCGCGAGGTCGCCGACATCCGGGCGCAGCTGCCGTCACTGCGCCACGTCATCACCGTGCCCTACCTCGACCCCGGCGCCCGGCTCGCCGACACGCTCACGTGGGACGAGCTGGTGGCCGAGCCCGACGAGCTGGCGTTCGAGCCGCTCCCGTTCGACCACCCGCTCTACGTCTTGTACTCGTCGGGCACCACCGGGCTGCCCAAGCCGATCGTCCACGGGCACGGCGGGATCCTCGTCGAGCACCACAAGGTGCTGGCGCTGCACAACGACCTCGGTCCCGGCGACCGATTCTTCTGGTTCTCCACCACCGGCTGGATGATGTGGAACTACCTCGTGTCGGGCCTGCTGGTCGGCGCGACGCCGGTGCTGTTCGACGGCGACCCCGGCGACCCCGACCTCGGCGCGCTGTGGCGGATGGCCGGCGCCGGCGACGTCGGCGTCACGTTCTTCGGCACGTCGGCGCCGTTCCTGCTCGCCTGCCGCAAGGCGGGCATCGCGCCCGCCGAGGTCGCAGATCTGTCGCGCCTGCGGTCGGTCGGCTCGACGGGGGCGCCGCTGCCAGGCGAGGGGTTCGACTGGGTCTACGAGGCCGTCGGGCCGGCCCGAGACATGTCTCCCGCTCCCACGGCCGCTCGGGCCGGAGGAGCGGGAAGCCCCGACCTGCTGCTGTCGTCGGTCAGCGGCGGCACGGACGTCTGCACGGCGTTCGTGGGCGGCTGCCCGCTGGTGCCGGTGCGGTCGGGCGAGATCTCGTGCCGCTACCTCGGGGCCAAGGTCGAGGCGTATTTGGAGGGCCGGCCCGTGGTGGGCGAGCAGGGCGAGCTGGTGATCACGGCGCCCATGCCCTCGATGCCGGTGGCGTTCTGGGGCGACGCCGACGGGTCGCGCTACCGGGCCGCCTACTTCGAGGACCATCCCGGCGTGTGGACCCACGGTGACTGGATCACGGTCTACGACGACGGGGCCTGCGTCATCACCGGCCGGTCCGATGCCACGCTCAACCGGGGCGGCGTCCGCATGGGGACGGCGGAGTTGTACTCGGTGGTGGAGGGGCTGCCCGAGGTGGCCGACAGCCTGGTGGTCCACCTCGAGGACCCGGGGGGTGGCCCGGGCCGGCTGGTGCTGTTCGTGACCCCGGCGGCCGGCGTCGTGCTCGACGACGACCTGCGGGAGCGGATCGCCAAGGCCCTGCGGAGCGAGCTGTCGCCCCGCCACGTCCCCGACGAGATCCACGCGGTGCCGGGGGTCCCCCGGACCCTGTCGGGCAAGAAGCTGGAGGTGCCGGTGAAGCGGATCCTCCAGGGCGCCGATCCCGACCGCGCCGCCAGCCGGGGCAGCCTGGCCAACCCCGAGGTGCTCGACGCCTACGTGGCGTTCTGTGACTGAACTGCACCTGACCCCACGTTGGCAGTCCGGCGAAGTCGCCCCAGGCGATTCGCGCTCCCGGCGCAGAAGTGGTTGCCAGGCATCCATGGTTGCCAGGCATCCCAATTCGGTGCCACGAACGGTGGCCGAGCCCGACTCGTGGCACGATGTCTGACGCCGTTTCAGATCCGGGAGGGCTCATGGAGACCAAGGACACGCTGTACATCGGTGGCGAGTGGGTGGCGCCGGCGTCGACCAACACCATCGATGTCATCAGCCCGGCCACCGAAGAGGTGATCGCCCGGGTGCCCGAGGCGTCCGAGGGCGACGTCGACCGGGCCGTCGAGGCCGCCCGGGCCGCGCTGGCCGGGCCCTTCCCGCAGCTGTCCCCGGACGAACGGGCGGAGCACATCGCCAAGCTCTCGCAGGCCATCCAGGCCCGGGCCCCCCAGTTCGCCGAGACCATCACCAGCGAGATGGGCTCGCCGTCGAGCTGGTCCCTCGTGGGGCAGGTGCTGTCGTCGACGATGGTGCTCGACGGCTGGGTCGAGCTGGCCCGGACGTTCCCGTTCGAGGAGCTCCGCCCCGGCGCTCTGGGCCCGGTGCTGGTGCGCAAGGAGCCGGTGGGCGTGTCGGCCGGGATCATCCCGTGGAACGTGCCGCTGTTCATCGTCGCCCTCAAGCTGGGCGCCGCCCTGGCGGCCGGGGCGCCCATGATCCTCAAGCCGTCACCCGAGACCCCGCTCGACGGCTACCTGCTGGGCGAGGTGCTCGACGAGATCGGGCTGCCCAAGGGCATGGTGTCGATCCTGCCCGCCGGCCGCGAGATCGGCGAGTACATCGTGCGCCATCCCGGCGTCGACAAGGTGGGCTTCACCGGCTCCACGGCCGCCGGCCGCAAGGTCGGCGCCATCTGCGGCGAGATGCTCAAGCGCGTCACCCTCGAGCTGGGCGGCAAGTCGGCGGCCATCGTGCTCGACGACGCCGACCTCGCGGCCACGATCCCGCTGCTCATGCCCAACGCGCTGATGAACAACGGCCAGGCGTGCGTGGCCCAGACCCGCATCCTCGCCCCCCAGGCCCGCTACGACGAGGTGGTCGAGGCCGTGGCCGAGGCGGTGAAGGGCTCCACCGTGGGCGACCCCGCCGATCCGTCGGTCGTGGTGGGCCCGCTGGTGGCGGAGCGCCAGCGCGAGCGGGTGCTGGGCTACATCGAGAAGGGCCGCAGCGAGGGCGCCAAGCTGGCCGTCGGCGGGGGACGCCCGGCCGGGCTCGACCGGGGCTGGTTCGTGGAGCCGACCCTGTTCGTCGACGTCGACAACAAGATGACGATCGCCCAGGAGGAGATCTTCGGACCGGTGCTCGCCGTCCTGCCCTACCAGGACGAGGCCGACGCCGTGCGCATCGCCAACGACAGCGACTACGGCCTGTCGGGCTCGGTGTGGACGCAGGACGTCGAGCACGGCATCGACGTCGCCCGCCAGGTGCGCACGGGCACCTACGGCATCAACCAGTTCGGCACCATCGACCTGCGCAACCCGTTCGGCGGGTTCAAGGCGTCGGGCGTGGGCCGCGAGCTGGGTCCGGAGGGCCTGTCCGCCTATCTGGAGACCAAGTCGATCCTGCTGCCCGGCGATTACCAGCCGCCGGATTGAGCGCCAAGCTGGCCCGCATCCCGAGGCAATAGCCGCCGGCAGAGAGCTTTCGAGGTAATAGCCGCCGCCAGCGGCGGCTATTACCTCGGGAGTCCCGAAGCGGCGGCTATTGCCTCGGGTCAGCCCGGCTTGACCCGCTCCGGCCGGGGGCCGGACCATGGGGCCATGCCCCGGCGAGGCCGTGCCACGATTGCCGCCCTCCTGCTGGCAGCCATCATGCTGGTGCTTGCCGTCCCGGCAGTGGCCGGAGCGGCCGGCAGCTCGGTCGTCCAGCAGCCGGAGGAGGATCCCGACGGTGATCCGTCCACGGACGACGAGCCGGTGCCCGACCGGGACATCATCCCCGAGCCCGACTCGGGCCGACCCGCCCGGGACGCCGGCGACCGCGGTGGCGTGCTCCAGGGCGTCGTCCTGCTGTTCATCGTGATCGGAGTGGGCATCATCGCAACCCTCGTCGTGCGTGAGTCCCGCCGGGGCCGGGCCCGCCGGGTTCGCGCCTCGGACGACGACGCGGTTCAGGCCAACTCGCCGTAGTCGCGCTCGCAGCCCTCGAGCCCATCGACCACGCCGGTGCGCAGGGCGTCGGTCCGCTCGAACGCCGTGCCGGTCTCGCCCAACAACGCGTCGCCATAGGCGATGAAGCCCTGGATGCCCTCGTCGAGGTCACCGGGCGAGATCCGCAGGATCTGCGAGTCGGGCTCGTCGGTGGCCGGGTCGGGGATGATGGAGCGGGTGTAGACGCCGGTCAGGCAGTCGGCCTGCAGGCTGTCGTCCACGCCCTCGCCCTCGAGGCCCAGCTGGGCCTGGGCGGCGATCGCCCACAGGCGGGCGACCTCGGCACCGAACGCGAAGTCGCCTATCCCGTACAGCTCGGGGGTCAGCCCGGCGCCGTCGATCACCACGATGTTCTCGTCCTCGCAGTAGAGGGCGGCGTTGCGCAGCCCGTCACCGGACAGGGTGTCGCCCCCGCACATGACCTCATCGCCAGCGGGATCGACCAGTACCAGGTCCTCGATCGGTGTCCACTCCTCGCCGAGCTCCTCGAGGAGGGAGGTGTAGTTGACGTTGAGGTCGGCCTCGAGCCGCGAGGCGAGCCCGCAGTCGTCCGCCTCGCCGGACTCGAACCGGCCGGAGATGATCCGCTCGTCGAGGTCCGCGGGGCATCCAGGACCGAAGTCCTCTGGTTGCAGGTTGCCGGGATTCGCCGACGTCAGATCCGCGTCGGTGAAGGGGATCTGGACGGTCTGGCGGGGGGAGTCCTCGTAGTCGGCGCAGTGCTGGGGGCCGCTCTCGTAGCCCTCCTGGAACGCGGTGATGCGGTCGAAGCCGCTGCCGTGGGCCGAGGGGTCGCCGGGGTCGGTGCCGGGCACGTCCCGGATCGCGACCATGCCGGCGACGCTGGAGTCGAGCTCGCGGTCGGTCACCTCGAACGTGTCGCTGCCCCCGTCGGCGACGTGCGCCGTCCACGCCCCGGCGTAGCAGTCGGCCTGCAGCTCCAGGTCGATCGTGCGG
>OCZV010000190.1_pt1 | contig 22648 bp, 18 predicted proteins | sample 1539051 | NCBI WGS metagenome assembly OCZV01 (sample SAMEA3113581, study PRJEB22503) | soil metagenome
TATTCATTCAAGTTATTGACGATAAGGCTACACTAGTAAAATAACTTATTCTACTGTAAAAAATTACCCCCATCAGTCCATTAAGATATTGAGCAGGAAAGGAAATGAATACCTCGCATAGTGAATGGCTTTCTGCTTTTTCAGTATCGAACACAACTGCTTCTACTTCTCTCTCTCAAAAGGACAAGAATTATTTAGCTATTCAATTTTTCAAAAATTCGGCTAAAGTATAACCTCAATATTTTTTCTTTATCATAGCTTATCAGAAGTATGCGGATTAAATTTTTTTGTTCAGGATTACCTGTTGGTTTATGGAACTAATCTTCGATACTACCGCTGCCACTCCAACGAGTACCTAAAATTGTTCATTCAGATCCATGTTCTTACGGCACTAGTGTAGACCCAACCTTTGACGACCAGAATGTGCCGCCACACAGCTTCCAGGTTTTGTAGTCAAAAAGAATTCTCTTATGATCAAAAGCTATGTTGGTGCTATCGAAATCTTCCAAATTTGTCCATTCTATCTCCGCCGCATCGTCACGAGCTGATGCTTGCCCAGGATCGGTGTTATTATCAGTGGGAATAATTCCCACAAAAACTGTTGACATTAGATGTCCCCTTGGATCCCTTCTTGGGTCTGAATAAACTCCCAGGATATCTCTTAGACCAATGTTTAAGGATGTTTCCTCTTTTGCCTCTCGTCGAGCAGCATCTTCAATTCTTTCCCCTTCATTCACGAACCCTCCTGGCAGCGCTAGAGAGCCTTTGTATGGTTCGTACTTTCGTCTTATCATTAAAATTCTTGAATTATGTTCAATTATGACGTCAACAGTCGGAATTGGATTCTTATGTCGCCTTGGAGACATGCTGATCGAATTACATTACGCGCTTTAAATAATCTAACTGATGAATTATGGAATTGGATTAGTATTGTGAAGTAACTCATGAAATTTCATAATTTCATTGAGCAGATTGTGATCCTTGCTATCCTAAGCTTTATTCTATACAAAAGTCCATTTAAGCTGCGACTCGATCATTCGTAGAAGTCGCTCGTTTGATGGATGATGAGAACCTCCTTCACCTTTTGAATATGCCACGTAGTCAGCACATCAGTAAAGCTTCAACAAAATTTAGGTGGACTTATTTCACATTGTTCGATCTCTCCAAAGGGATCGGATTACAACATTATGGCGGGATAGACTTTAATCGAGAACTCGTCAAGAAGTAAAATTATTTCATTCTGCGGTGGCTTCAATCGTTTAATCGCTTTTGAGGTACTGAGTGTATCTGGGTGGCAGATACAAGATCTTATCAGGTTTAATTTTTAAGATTATACGAGATATATTGGGAGAGTGAGCAGGGTATCTGTCAGTATTAAGATATTTTCTTGCAAGCTTATCAATATGTTCATCTGCTCCGACTTTTGATTGTTCTATCACTTTCCCTCTTATGGTAACCATGCTATATGGGTTATCCCTTCCGTCAATCATCGATATTGATACCCGTGGATCCCTGGATACGTTTTTTTGTTTCAATCTTCCCACTGCTGTATTGATTAGGACTAGTCCATGCACTTCATCAAGATCTATCCAAGTCGGGGTTACCTGAGGTGACCCATCTCTATTAATGGTAGATAAGAACGCAAAATTTCGATCAACAAAGAATTTACGTATTGGTTCGCTAGATATATCATGTGCGTCTACCGCTGTCAATGCAATTCCTTATATGTTATCTCAGCATATATTTCTTGCAAAAGATCTTTCTGGCTAGCTGACTACGATGACAGTAGTACGTATTGTACTGTCACTGTCATTTTCTATCGACAAAGCAGCGGCGTCTGCCATGCTTAAGCCATGCTTAAAGCCCTTCTATCCAAATTTTCCTATTCTAATGTAGAAGGTTGGGACAGTCTACCATAGGTCGATGCTTTCTAAGCACCCGCTCTCTTTATAATATGATAACCAAATTCGGTTCGAACTGGCTCACTGGTTAATTCGCCTTTCTTTAACTTGAATGCCGCTTCTTCAAACGGCTTTACCATCTGTCCTCTGCCAAAAAGACCTAAATCGCCGCCACGCTTTCCGCTCCCCCTGTCTATAGAAAGTTCCTTTGCAAGGTCGGCAAAGCTTTCTCCTCTTCTTATCCTTTCAAGGACTGACAGTGCTTCACTATGCTTATTTACAAGTATATGGGAACATTTGATTTTGTCACCCATTTTCAGTTCTAATGAGTATCACGTTATGAATGCAAAAAAGCTCAATGTATACATCACTTATCAGAGCTAATCATTCACCTGTGCGAATTAGTCCTCTAAGCTTTTCCTTAAATTCAGGCGTGATATCATTTTCGTTCATCCCATGGTCCCTCACTGCGTGTTCTCCGCCCTTCTGAAAAATTTCTTCTTCTGTTTCGCCAGTTACGATGTAGTTACAATCAAATCCTGCCTCTCTACATGCGAGTGTTTTCATGACTTAGTAGAGGCTAATCTAGTATAATTAAATTGCTAACCAAGAAACCCTTTGACTTGCCTACATGAGACATTGGTATGAATACCAACAAAACGACAAGTGGTAACTATGGTCGATTGTTGTCACACATGGAAGCTTCATAGGTATTTATGATGTGTCGATGTAAATGACATCAGTCAATTGCGATACTTAATACAGGTCATAAACGATCGCTTTGCAATGGGTCAACCTTAAATAAACACTTGCCGTCACAAGGGCATCTATGAAAAGGGGAGTCTCAAAAGTACTGGTTGGAGTTGACGGTTCAAACCATTCCTTTAGTGCAGCGGAGGTCGCGATGAATGTTTCGAAAAAGTATATGGCCAAATTGATTGTGGTTACAGTTGCTTATATACCAACAACGTCCCGAGTCTCTCAACAAGAAGCAATTGAAGTAGGAGCCGGACTCTCTGAAATGGATAAGGCAAAGACATGGTTCGAATCATTCTCACTAAGAGCGAAACAGAATAAAATTGAACTTAAAACTGAGCTTGTCAATAGTAGAAGGCCTGTCGATTATGTAATACTAGAATATGCAGAAAAGGAAAGTATCGATCTAATAGTCATTGGGACAAGAGGGCGGGGCGGACTTAGTAAATTAGTGCTCGGCAGCGTAGCGTCTAGCATCGTTGCTTACTCGCACTGCCCAGTACTGGTCGCAAAGTAGTAATGATGACTACGTACGATCCTTCAATGGAAGAGTTTTGCCATATTGACACTGGTAAACCAGATGAGTAGACAAATAACTTCAAGAGAGGCTATTAACATATCTAGAAATTAATGAAAAGACTTGGCGCCGCAAGCTCTTTATTTTCCATTGAATCTAATATCTTAGTGTGACTTCGAAAGATCCACTTATTGTGTCTTTTCGCTTAGCATTCATTTTAAGTACAATTCTGACACGATCTATCAATTCTGTTCAGATATCATTTAGTGATGATGAATATTACAGTGGGAGTCGGGTTCGATAAGTTGGTGCTAATGAGAATAATGATATTCCCGAAGACTCGGATCTATTAGAAATATGCTGCTCTTGGTCAAGCAAGTTAGCTGATGGAATCCTGACTTATACTTTGGTAGAAACGGTTACGATAGATGAATCAACGAGAGTTGCAGTAGAAGACGCGGTCTAAGAGTGGGATTCTAAAATTGAAGGATTGGAACTGAGAGAAGTAGAAAAATCCCCTCCTGCTTCTGATATTCAAATAACATTTGACAGTTTAAGGAGTATTGATAACGGAAATCGAGAATTCAATTTCAAAAATGATATAGATGATCACCTAACAATAATACCGACTGCAGGTTGGACACAATTTAGATTTACTAATCAGGGACTTGTAAACAATGTCAAAATAACAATTTCCGATGATGTATTAGACTATGGATTTAATAATGATATTATTGAGAAAATAGTAAAACATGAGCTGGGACATGCCCTTGGTCTTGGACATTCTCATGACGAGGAACGACTGATGGCAGATATTATTATTGAAGACAGAACCGGGAATATATCAGAATGTTAGATCAATGGTGTACTCGAAGCAAATCAATGGAAATTAGTGAGTCCAAGGAATATCCCTGGCCCTCCTATGAAAGATTACATTGTTTGTTAAATAATTTTCCAATACAAAGTAGAAAAAAGTGGTGGAATAACCGTATATTAGTTGTTAAATGTTCTCCTTTCCATTGCTGTCATGGAAAAGAATCGGTCAAACTCAAATCGAAAGATTAACAAAGCTGAAGCTCAACTCCGCTCATTGCCTGAATGGCCCCTTTGCTTTGGATGGTTATAGCAATTATTTTATTATATGAATGCTAATCTAATCATATGACAAAGCAAGATTCTCATACAGATTCACAGCTGAAGAAAATTTATGAATTGAAAAATATTGCAGTAGTGGGTATGTCGAAAAACGAAGAAAAAGCTGGTCATTTCGTGCCGAAATATCTCATTCAAAATGGCTATAATGTGATTCCAGTTAACCCAACAGTTTCCGAAGTTTTAGGGCGAAAATCATATTCTACAATAACTGACATCCCGGAGAGAGTAGACATCGTAGACATTTTCAGAAAATCAGAAGATGTTCCTCCTATAGTAGATGATGCAATCCACAAAAAGGATCAAATTAAGGTAATATGGATGCAGGAAGGGATCTATAGCGAGGAGGCAGAAAAGAAGGCGAAGGAAAACGGTCTAGAGGTTGTTTTTAATAGATGTATGATGGCTGAGCATAAGAGACTTTTTTAGTATGCTATTCTAGGCGCTTAGCCCCCCGATTGGTGGGCAGTAGATGTCACCGATTGTCTGCAACAAATTATCGAATTGGTCATAAACACCTGAAATAGGCAGACCAAGTAGAGCTAGTATCAATCAAAACGCTGTTTATGCTTTGTATCAAGTTCCGACAAGGTTGTAAAATTATGCACTTGGTGCCGTACTCTTTATCATTTATTTCGAATCCATAAAAACAGCTTCTTGTTAGTAGGCCCTCTTTTCGTTAATACCAGCATAATCTGACCGTCATCGATCTATCCAAAGAAAACCATTGGGGGAAAATACCATACACTTTCTTACTGGGCAAGTTACTTTCGCGCATAAAATTCTTTATCAAATACCAAAATCGCAAGAATCAATGCTGTTAAAGCGAAAATTCCCGCAATGCTGTAAAATTGCCATGGTACCGTGGGCGCGGAAGCAGGCAGAGCATAGGAGAATACAAATGCAACAAAAAAGAATATAGCAATCACGATACCACTAACACGCTTTCTAACCGATTGGTCGAGACTTTTAGAGAACCTAATTCTAGAAAAAATATTCATTGATTCATCCCGAGATTATTCAAATAAACATCTAGAATTTAATGTTGAGGTCATGTCAATTCTTCTATCGCCGAAGATTAGTAGGTAGTTCATGAAGCAAACTGCAGCCAAGCGGTTAGCTAACCTTTGCTCATATTTGATAGCTCGTGCCTTATGTGACTAAACAGTGCCGAAAGTTTTTTTAGAAGTCTAATCTAGTTGGTAATATTGGGAAACTTGGTACCGTTTTTTGTTGTTGCTGCCAGTATCGTTACCTCGTTTATGTCGTTTTCGACGAGTCCAGTTCTAGATTCTCTTCTATCGGGCGACCCCTTTCTGTTATTTCAAGCTAAAGCACAGCAAGATAGTTTGTCCGAGCCAGAAGACTCGGAGGGGATTGATAATCAGGTGGCTGACAATGAAAGTGGTCCCGGAACGACAAGCGATTCAGAAGGGACACCGTTAATGGATCAGGCTGCTCCAGCTATAGATGGGTGTCCTCCCGATTTTGCCTTTGACCCAACCACGGGAGAGTGCGATTCGACTCTAGGTCCTTGCCCTGAAGGCGAGACTAGAGGTGAGTCTGGATTTTGTGCGGTAATGCCTGAAAGCTGCCCTCCTGGAATGTATATCGATGAGGATCCACTATGCGAGCCCTGTCCACTAGAGGGTGATATTCCTGAAGAATGCACTGCTTCTGAACCAGAGCCAGAACCACAACAAGAACCAGAACCACAACAAGAACCAGAACCACAACAAGAACCAGAACCACAACCAGAGCCAGAACCACAACTCAATGCAGATAACACTACGAGACCTGGTAACACGACATTTGTTACTATTAACAATGCCATAGCACAAGCATTTTCTAGTACGACTTACAATACCAACGTCCTACAACAGTTAGCACAGAACACTCTGCTCATTGGCGAGGAAACAGTCCCCCTGCAAGGTATTATTAAGGCAAATGATTCAAGGTTGCTTTCTACATTTGATCCGTTTCGACTTATAGGCGGCAGCGCAATAGTTCATATTCCAACTAGCAATTCTTCTTCCTCTTTGCCGCTTATCAGTTCTTCATTTGCGATGACTCCTAATACTCTTCCGCTAATAGCACTTGATGGCGATACACAGCAATACGTTACTGTTCCCTCAGTGAAGATGTCCGTTCTGGATAACTCCTATAAAACTGCTTTAGGAGAAGTGTTCCAAGGTATAAACCCATTTACAGGAAAGAATGTCACAGTAGACAATATTAAAGCGTTATATCTGCTTAATGAATCTAATCAAACAGTTTCTCTTGGATATGGCAGCAGCGTTGCTCTGCTGACCATAGTAGGGTAGCTATTTGACAAAAATGAGAATTCTACTTAAGATCCAACGAAATGTTTTGCATGCGACAGGATAACTCCCAATCAGAGGAGACCATTTTTATGATTTCTATAAGCACTCCACGCTAGTTATCATACCGATCTTTTTCCTTACCAAATGATCTAAACAGAATTCCGCTAAAGACCAAAATTGCTGTTAGAGCAGAACCTACAAGAGCCCTTTCGAAAGGAATTGAAGTAAGTAATGAAATCATCAAAAAAGTAATTGCGCCTGCTGCGAGGCTCAGCGGAAGCCAAGTCTTGATTGCAGAAGAAGTCCTGGTCACTTTATTGGTTATTCAGTCTCTGTCCCAATTTATTGATTACACTTGATTTGCAACGATCTAATCAAACCAAGCGGAGGATTAACAAATTCAACATCGCTCATATACTCTCAAGGATGTTCTATCAGGAATGGATTCACCCGCCCTTCCGCCAATATCTATGGTCAATCACGGGACCACAAATTATCATTAACTATCATATCGATTCAAACTACGGTCCCAAAGCTTAATTCATAATCTTTTATTGCATTCAATAACAATATTGCGAGGGGAGAACAATTGAGTGTGAACTTCAAGCGGCGAGAGAACTTGACAATGACGAATCAAACAGTCTTCTCGATTATATCTGATGTGGCAGTTATATATCGAGTAGAGAAGCGATTATTGCAACGCGAAGGAGGCATATTTGCAACTCTGACGTCATCTTTTTATTAGTTGAATCTCTTCAAATCGTTTGGTAATACGGAACTTGCACGAACTTTGGGAGGCCGCCATTGGACGAGTCCATGGTTCTTACTGTGACACTATAGCACTTTAGCCAAGATAAGAACATGAAGAACACTTGAGCAAGACTGGGGGAGTATTGAGTGAAGGCAGAAAGAATCAGCCGTGATTTGCTACTGACAGAATTTCTATCGATGTCGAGGCAAAAAGCCCCTAATATTTTCCCATCTTCAAAAGATCTGAAATAGGGGGAGTCCGGTGTCTAGAAAATATCCCTTAGCATTTTTCAACTTCGATACAACTAGTTGGTGTTTACGATTTGTCAATATTTATTCGCCTTGTTCAGAAACTCTCATATTCCTTCGATGCGAATGCATCTAGTAATTCTTCCTTTCTAGTGCGGCAGCCTCGTCTTTCGTAATCAGAAAAGAACCGCTTTCTTCCATTTTGTGCAGTATAACGGATGTGCTCTTCTATTCGTAACGGGAATTTGGTTCATGCTATGCGGGTCTTCCACTGAAGCAAATCACCGCAATCGTTATAAGATCTTTATAATACGAAGAGATCCGTTAAGTTGATCAATAAAAGCGGTGATGCAAATGTAAGCCGTATATGTTCACTTTTACCACCAGCAATTGTGTTGCTTATAGCAGTTTTATTGTCAATTTCAGCTTGGCAAAATTCCAACAACAACCTCCCGACACTAAACCAGCAACCTGCATTGGTTTTTGCTCAGTCGACAGATGAACCTGTACTAAGATATTCTGATGATCTAGGTAATCCTGTATTTAGCCAACCCGGTTTTACCTCAGAAGTAGTAGCCGAAGGCCTATCCTTACCTACTGCCATGACCTTCCTATCTCAAAATGACATTCTGGTCTTGGAAAAGGATAATGGGACTGTCATGAGGGCTATAAATGGAGAAGTACAGCCTGCGCCTTTGTTGGATGTGAACGTTGCGACAGAAGTAGAAAGATGCATGTGTGGAATTGCCATTTCACAAAATAATGAGACAGGCAAGACTTACGTCTTCTTGTACTATACCGAGGCACAAGGTGCCGATGGGGGCAATCCAATAGGAAATAGGCTATATAGATACGAGCTTGAAAACGGGCAGACAGAGAGCACAGCGGAAGTCCCAGGTGTTGACTCCAATACCGCAGCGCCAGCTAGTTCCTCCTCATCGGCTAAACTGGTTAACCCTAAACTGCTCCTTGATCTGCCTGCAGTTCCTGGTCCTCGGCACAACGGGGGCGCAATTATGATTGGGCCAGATAATAATTTGTATATCCCTATCGGTGATACAGACAAAATAACAGGAGGTACGACACAAGCCCAAAACAACGATGAACTCCCTTCCGATGGGTCTGGAGGAATATTGCGTATAACTCAAGACGGTGCTCCGGTTATAGACGCAAATACTGGAACTTATATTCTCGGAGATGATTATCCACTGAACTTGTACTATGCCTATGGTCTGCGCAATAGTTTCGGAATCGATTTTGATCCGGTTACAGGAAATCTTTGGGATTCGGAGAACGGCCCAGGATACGGTGATGAGCTAAACCTTGTAGTGCCCGGATTCAATAGCGGTTGGAACCAGATAATGGGCGTCTGGGAACGCGGTGGAGGAGATCCAAGAGAAGGTGGAAGTACCATTGCTTCTGTCCAACCCGAAGGTCTCGTTGATTTTGATGGTAAAGGACAGTATCAACCTCCAAAGCTGGCCTTCCTCTACACCATTGGTCCGACTGCAGTCAAATTTCTAGATTCAACTAAATATGGTGCTGGGTATCAGAACGATCTATTCTTGGGTGATATACATGCGGGAAATATCTATCATTTCAGTCTTAATCAAGAGAGGACAGAACTCTTGCTTCCCGAACCGCTATTAGACAGAGTAGCAGATACAGATACTGAGTCTGCTTCGGAAGCCATACATTTTGCGACCGGGTTTGCAGGTATATCTGATATCGAGGTAAGTCCGTATGATGGCTATATGTATGTGGTGTCCCTTGGACAGGGCAAGATATTCAAGATACTACCTACTGCGGATTTAGATATATCTTCGTCCGCGGGGACTATTCCTTCACTTCCACTTGCCTCTCCGGAGACCCCTTCTCCCCCTGTAGTGGATGTGCCGGTTGAAGATGAGCCGGTTGAAGAAAACAACGAAGATAACGATGATGAAGTTACAGGAGAAGAATCGGATGATGATGACGAAAGTGAAGATGAGGATGGCGACGGTAATTGATGACCCAAGTTTAGGTGATTCAAGTTTGGATATGGATCGGCAATAAAGATTGAGGAATACCGCAGGAAATGCGACGCCCATTGATCGCGGGTGAATCCTTAAGAGACTTTCTAACGATAGTGTTACCTTGTTCGAGTCCCTGTTCTACTATTCTTGACACTAATAACTGAATAGACACGAAACCGGAAATTAGAAAAATTTGAAGATAAAATGTACACGTCAAATAATATGCTCACGTTGCATCCAGAAAGCTTTACATTAGGTATTCCCTTCGGAAGGAACGCTTTAGGGTACCGACAACAACGTTGTGCATCTTTATTGTAAGCTTTGCATCGGGGAAACATATTAACGCCGCTTCCGAAATAGAGAAACCATTACAATTTGAACAGAGAGTGAATTCCGATTTCGATAAAACGGTTTCAAATAATCAATCTATTCTACTTCACAAGGCATTTGCTGAACTATGAGATATGTAGATTGGTTTAGAAAAATAATCATACACGGTATGAGTGAATTAATAGAAAATCTTGATGAAGCAACTTATAGCCAATCTGCATTCCATTGTGGTTTTGCATTCTCATCAAAAAAATAAAGAGCGAGCGTATGCTCAACTTTTTTTAGTTCAATTTTGATTTGCGTTTTAGTTACGGTATAACCCACATTTACCCATTTTTCGACAAGGGATTGTTGGCGCCTAGCTCACAACAGCTACTTACCAAATAACTGGTCACATAATTCCTTACCAGCATCTTGAACACATTGACTGTACATTTCGTCGAAAAGTTCACCTCCATAGGGTCTTTCCGGAGACAATGGTAATTCTGGCAGCTGTTCAAGAGGTACTTGCTCACGAAGTGTCTGTTCATTTTGGAGCTTGCCCAATTTCAATGGAACCATGATTTCCTGGTTATCTCTGATTACCTGAATTTGTACGTTGTCGCCAACACTTTTGGTGTCCAAGTAAAGCTGGATATCCTCGATTGTGTCAACATCCACCTCGTCCATCCCTGTAATAATGTCTCCCCCAAGTTTAAATTCACTACCGTTAATGGTGGCAACTTTGTATCCTCCTCTAATCCCAGCCAAATCGGCTGGCCCTCCTGAGATTATGTCTTCTACAAGGAAGCCTTTCTGTGATTGTGTCAAATTCATTCTTTCTGCCAATTCTGGTGTCATATTAACGCCGTTTATTCCCAAAGCAGGTCTCTGTTCTTCGGTTAGTCCTTGATCTTGTAGTAAATTGTCTTCAGCTTCCTGGCTCGGTCTCGCAGCAAGCACTAAATCGATATGTTGGGGCTTCCCATCCCTAATAACTAATAGTTCAATACTGTCACCAACTACCTTTCGCCCTTCCAAATAAGAGAGTAGGTCTTCCATCGCTCTCATACTTTGGTTATCTATCGCCACAATTACATCTCCTCCCAATCTGATGTCCTGTCCGTCCACAGTTGTAAGTACGTCTCCTCCCCGTAATCCCGCTTTGTCGGCAGGACTATCCGCTGTGATATCTACGACGAGAATTCCCTTAGTGTCATTCAGACCTGATGCATTTGAGACTTCAGGAGATAAAGTGATTCCTGAGATGCCCATATAGGGATGCTCATAGGAGCCGTTTTTCAATAGGGATGATACTACTTTTTGAACCATATTCGACGGGATTGCAAATCCCACTCCTGAATATAGTCCCGTATTTGAAAAAATTGCCGTGTTCATACCTACCAATTCTCCCTGCGTATTAAGTAACGGTCCACCTGAATTACCTGGATTTATTGCTGCGTCGGTTTGGATTACGTTTGATATTGAATAACCCGTGATGTCATTTGGCAAAACTCGCCCCATTTGGCTTACGACCCCCGAAGTCAAAGTTCCGCTAAGACCAAATGGATTACCAATTGCAATAACTTGTTCTCCTACCTGTAAGGATGATGAATTTGAAGCCTTTAGCGGCGGAATTTGCTTTTGAAAGCCATCATCAGTAATTTGTAACACTGCAATGTCTGAATAAGGATCTTTTCCAATTACTTTAGCCGGATAAGAATCGCCATCCACAAATCTAACTTCAACACTGTTAGGATCAGTTATCACGTGATAGTTGGTGATTATGTGTCCGTCCTGATCATACACAAACCCTGAACCTAATGCGATGTCATCTTGAGGGATTTGTTGCCCATTTCCTAATACAAGGGCGCTGCTAGTAGGATTTGTACTGGTTACCTGTACGACAGAACTTTCGGTCATGTTAAAGATCTCTGGTAATGTCGGTGTCTTAGGAGTTGTTATTGGTGTTGAGGATGAATTAGAACTGGAAAAATTCCCCGCGTTTTCATTTGACGCTTGGGCAATCGCTCCTGGTAATGCTATCCCACAAAAGAGAAACAGAATCGCTAACATGGCTATTACGAAAATTCTATCGCGCATGCCAGGGTAATCATTCATCCTAATATTTATATGTTGACATTTATGTCATAAGATCGGTTCCCAAACGCCGTTTATCCTATATGCTCTATTAGTGTTATTCCATATCTCAACGTGTAGACGAATAGGATGTTTGCATGGGATGATTTCTTTATAAGCATGAATTGAAACCGGTCCCTTAGCTTTCAACCTCATCTCTATACTAGGTGGTCATGAACTTATAACGAATCCTATCCAAGATCTTATCTCACTTACGAATCTATGGCAATTCAAATCCATTTAAATTGAACTTAGTCTGCATACTTATGAAAAAACAAGTATTTTCAATTTTTTGTTCACTATGATATAATAAACGAATAAAGTCACACATGTTTCACATAAGCGAGTGAATTGTTTCTAAATCTAGGAACTATCATGCATTGAGTACCCAGTATAGCAAGATCCGAAAATCTTCGATCTGAAGTATTTTTTTAGGTGAATCCATCGGCTATTCTACTAGTGACACACTTAGTTGTAGATTGCCATCGTCCTCACGGCACCAATACTCGATGCCGCAAACAGACTGATCGGAGCTAGAAGATACAATCTTTTTTTCGCCCATCTGGTAGCTGACCGGCCTGCTTGTTTTCGCAGTTATCATCGAGATTGGATTTTTAGCCCCTGCAGATGCTTATCCTGTTCAGATGGTCGGTAATTCTTTTCTATACCAACAATATATTGTCCAAAAAGCTGTACAATAATCACTGCGGGTTCATAATAAGGGGTCAGCTACACCTGAATCTAATCCGACATTCTATTGGTAATTCGCACATTTTCGCCGCCTTTTTCTTACTTCATCGAGGATATTGCGAATAGTTTCTTCTGAGACTTTAGCAATCCTACCAGTCGAGTTAATGCCCTTTCTTCTACAGTGTGGCTTAGTGACCATTAACGCTACACCCATAAGGATCACAATCACTTGTGTATTTGCAATTAAAGCATGTAAAGCCCATTGATAAATACCGTATCTGCCAATTAGAGGTTTACGAATCATCAAGAGAAGTACATATCACATTTTGTACTCCAAAAACCCGCAACGCAATTGGTGAATTTCTTTCAGAGAAATGTTGGGAGAGAAACCAACACTTGATACACCTAGGACAGAATTTGAAACGCAAATTGATGCGAGGGCCCCCGCTATACCAATAACCCAAAGAGGAACGTACGGTATGATCTCAAAACTGCGTCATAAGAGCGGAATAATATAAAAACAGGCTCTAGCCGGGAATATCAAGTCGGGCCAACCTAGGACTGAGGCAATGACTGAACATGGCTTAAGGAAGTACTTTTCTACCTCTCTAGAAACTGAAGGGGCTAGCCCGGTCTCTATGGAACTGCTCTTAGGGCTTGATTTGGGGTTAAAAAGTATATACTCAAAACCGACCGCAACTCAACTTGTAGAAGGCAATGGCTTACTACTAGGGCATCTTCATGGGATTAGCACTCTGACAATTAATGAGGACAATAGGTTAAGAAAGCAGGTGGCGGTACAGCTAGTTGAAAGCAATAAACAAGTTCAAGAACTCAAGGGGCAGATTGAAAGAATACAGAACGTGATACCTAATGACCAGGAACAAGTAAGAGCAATAGGAGCGTCACCATACTTTAAGAAGAAACTACAGGAAGGGAAGAGTAAGAATAAATTCCACCGAATGAATATATTGGGGAGTGAATTGTCACAAGGAATTTGTAGTGTGTGTCAAAGGGTAAGTGATCAGCAATGTGGAGAGTGTATGAAATACTTTTGCGAAGTCCATATTAAAGAACATGCGTCCGCACATAGATAGGACTAATAATTGTCATATCCTTTAAATCGCGTCTTCTACCGTAGTTTTTAAGTCCTTTTACTAAGTTAGAAGAATAGTTATAGGGTATGGCGTCGATTAAATATTTAGTCCCACGCTTCAGCAAACCTAACTTTATATGTTCAAAAAGGATTGAATGAGCTATGTCAGAAGGAAACACGTGTAGCGAATTTGGCTGCACTTTTATGGCAACAGAAGAATGTGCAGATTGCGGTCCAGACAAAAAATATTGTATAACCCACAAACTCAAGCATGGACATGTAAAAAGTTAAGCATTAGTAATCTTATATCGCATCCTCTATCGTAAACCTCAAGTCTTGTCACTAAATTTCTTTAATATTCGGGTATGATATTGACGTAGATAACCACTTTCTTTTTACCCATTGTAGAAAGCCTACCAATAAAATTGAACGGTGATTCACTCAATAATAAGTTGCTGCATACTTTGGCGGGAGATAATTTTTACCATACTAAATACAATGGGTCAGCAAGGAACTGCAATTACAAGAATATTCTCTGGCAATGACGGCATAAGATCAAAGTAAGGAGTATAGACGACTTCATCGAGCTAAACATTATTACATTCGACCAGAAAACTAGGTTATACCGCGTAACGGCCAAGGGCGAACACTTTATGCAGATCTGTGATGTATTAAGGCAACAGCTAGGCGAATAAGAATAGCCCTGGTAACATCGTATGACATTCTAATTAACTGCGATAATACTCTTACTACAGAAGGAGAGCGAAGTGCCTGCATCCGTAACGGTATCGTTCTAGACAGCGGGGGGGTACCACTACCATTCGATATCGCTGCGCTCAAAATCCTTGAAGAACCCGCAGGCTGTAGCGGTATTGTAGAAAGGGGATTGATAGGAAACGTAAGCGACCTGCCGGGTATCATAAAAGTCTAACATAGAATATTGTTACTAATGAGCGTGAGTGTTTAAAATATCAGTTGTGATAAGGCTATAAACTGATATACTAATAAGTAGTCTACCCATATGAAAATCTTAACCATTATTAGTCTAACTCTTTCATGAAGGGCTAGTGTAAACTTATGGTTCTTTTATTATATGATAGGGGGACAATTGTAGTAAAGGGACTAATGCATATCCCATTTGCTACACTAGACCCTAGAACCAATTCTCTTAGAGCGCAAGCACTGAACTATTACGATATTATCAGATACCTGCGTGAAAGCAATTTGGAGTATATCGACCAAGTTCTAGAACTCATTCCGTCTCCCGATTTTGCGGTTAAGGACGTTTCGTTGAGAGATTATCAGCAAGAGGCATTGAATAGGTGGACAAGAGTTGGAATGAGAGGATGTATTGTACTTCCAACTGGTGGGGGCAAGACCATAATAGGAATCAAATCTATTGAAACTGTAAACTCTGCAACGTTGATAGTAGTACCTACTTTAGATTTAATGCATCAATGGACAGAAGTATTGTCAACCCACATAACGAATATATCCGTCGGAAATCTAGGTGGCGGATCCGATGAAATAGAGGCAATAACTGTTGCAACTTATGACTCTGCATACCTTAGAGCACCGAGTCTTGGCGACAAATTCTCATTTGTAATATTTGACGAAGTTCATCACCTGGCCGCACCAGGCTACAGGTCGATAGCTGAACAACTAGCGGCTCCATATCGGTTAGGTCTTACTGCTACGATTGAAAGAGAAGATAAGCTACATCTGGATTTTCCAAGATTAGTTGGCGGCGGCGTAGTCTTCGAGATCCACCCAAATGAACTTGCTAAGAGTAAACACCTTGCACCATACGAAATTAAGAGGATACACGTTGAAATGACCCCTAACGAACAAAGCGAATATCAGAAGAATTTTGGAGCATACCAACTCTGCCTTAAGAAACTGGGAATTAGGGCGAACTACCCTGGCTCGTTTAGAAGGTTGATCATGATGTCAACGAAAAATTCGCTCGCTCGGGATGCCTTGCTAGCCAGAAATAAGGCAATGGATATTGCTTTAAATAGTAAATCAAAGTTGGAGACATTGCGGAATATTCTCGTAGAGAATAGCGGTGTAAAGACTATAATCTTTACCCAGCACAATAGCTTGGTTTATTCAATTGCCGATAAGTTTTTTATACCTGCGATAACTCATAAAACAGACAAATTAGAAAGAAAGGATATATTATTAGGCTTCAAAGAAGGACGTTATTTGGCTATAGTTACATCGAAAGTATTAGACGAAGGAGTGGATGTCCCTGATGCGAAATTAGGTATCATAGTCAGTGGGACCGGTAGTGGGAGAGAATATATACAAAGACTAGGAAGGCTTTTGAGACCACAGCTTGATAGTACCAGAGGCACCGATCAAAAAGCCAAATTAGTCGAAATAGTATCATCAAATACTCGTGAAACAGGTACAAGCGAAAGAAGGAAAAAAGCTCTAATTAGAATAAATCAAAAAAGAAAAGAAGGACAGGAAGATTAAGATTATGAATAATTATGCTTATGGGAAGTTTTCCGGGGTAACGTTAGCTACCAAGTAGATGGGAGGGCTGACCTTAGTGATAAAGTCTTTAATAATTTGATTGGAGCTCTTAGCTTAATGACTGGTTCCTACCAGGAGAGCTTCAATTTATCCCTAGGTCCTCTATTGATTGTCGATCCCACGTGAAAAATTGGCCAAATATCTGCCCCTAAAGCAGCTCTAACAAATAGAAATCGCAAGGATAATACGTGTACTTTTCGACTAACTATTTTTTTGCATATATTTCTGAGTGTGATGTTAGTCAGAAAGACGTACACTCTATATCATTATCCTATGCTACGTGATTTAAGATAATCATATATCTAATGATGAGACAGCATCTACAGTAGAACGGATCAATTATGGTTAGCCGAAGACCAAGAATTACGACTTACTACTCTGCGTGTTTATCTTCTCGTTCGATGCCAGTTTGTACTACAGGGAGACAAATGATTGGAAAGATATTTAGTTAATTGTTAGCCTAGTAATGTGCAGGTTAAGAAATTTGGGTCGAATTTGGCCAAAGCTATTCAACACGAAATCAATAATACCGGCGGAATTTACTTCCAGGATGATATTCGTTAGCATAATCCTGCTTTTAAATACAATGATCGTTTGCACGATCAATTTAACTTATTTGGAAATTGGGCCGACGAGTCGAAATAACTACGCATTTGCAACTTTAGAGAGTGAAGCAAATTCAACGACATCTGCCACTTCTGCTAATCTGGATCCAGGTCCAGGGAGTTTAGAATATAACGCTCGGTACTTTTGTGGCACAATTGTTGGCGAGGTTGGCCCTCTTAGGCCAGGACGCTATAATTCAGACATAAATATTTTTAACAGGCAGCAGTATCCAGTCTCATTCCTCTGGAACGCGGTCCCCTCATCGACCCTTCAACCGAACAAGGAGACTGGTGGACCTTCCATTGATTCCGTCCCCTTTAGCGCCGACACAAGTTACAGATTGCATACCTTAGCGCCGGGGGCTTCAATTAGCATAAGCTGCAAGGATTTTGTTCCTTCTTTCCTTCTGTACTCCAACGCAACGGACGGTGTTGACAGATTCGTTGAAGGAGTTTCCACTATAAGGGTGGATCTCGATCCATCAATTCAGGCCGCAATATCGTCTTCTTCTACAGGGGTGGCCATATCTCAACCGTCAGGCGAAGGAACAAGCGAACCGAGTTCAAACATATTGAGTGTAGATGCTATCCACACCGTAAATGCCCTCGAGGTACCTAGCAGAGAGATAGTATTACAACTTATTGATTATACGATAAATAACCAGGATGCAGTAGGAAAATTGCCTGCAGAATTACTTTCCAAACCCCTCAGCATCACGGTACCTATAAGGACGAATGAGACTGTGAATCCTGATACACAAGTTAAAGCTGTTTTGGCAAGAGAATATGCATTAAATGCGACAGAAAGACAGGGCCTTGATATCACAATTAGAAATCTTAGTCTAGGAGTCGGTGCATTGGACGATAACCACGCTATTTCTCTACAGCGAATTAATGCGTATCAACCCACTTCCGCTCCCATTGGTAACTCTACGACACCCTGAGCTCGCATTACACAGAATACTACCACTAGTTATGGAATGTCTGACCCGGGTAAATTGAATACTGTGTTTTTCCAAATATTTCGCTTGATGACTCACAGTCGGGGGTTCCCCAACTAATGGATCAACGGCCAGACATAAATCAGATTGAACTTTATTATCACCGAAGGAGAAACTGCTTGTGATAGGTTATTTATGATACTAGTGACCAAGTGCTAATGAAGATCCAGTATCCACTTTCCGTTGTGTCGATATGGGATTAATTGGTTCATATCGACTCAGGAATCTGCCTCATTGTTTTTCATAATTTTAAAGTTATTCAAATCATTGGTGAATATCCGAGAGTACCTTCAATTGACAGCTTTAGCCAAGTCTATAGGTCTTATCTGGGATATTTAGAATACAGGGCACGTAATTCAAGTAGTCAGATGGGGCAACAAGAGGAACTTGAGATTAACAGACATACATAATCGGCTGTTTTCTCCGTGTTACTGAATTCAAATAATTCTGATTGCCGAACTTTTCGTTTTGAGAATAATGTAAAGGTTCATCCCATTAATGATTAACAATAGCCGCATTTATTTAAGGATCGGAGGATTGGAGTAAGAATAGCCTTGATGGGTAATCAACTTAGATGATCGAAGTTATATTTCTCGATGTTGTATGAGCAATGTTGAGTATGTCTGACAGTCATTATATTTCAGAAAAAAAGAAAGAAGCGCCTTTTCCAATCGAACTTCTGGTTGGCCAGGCTGTTACACAAGATATGACCCCGGTAGAAAAAATGATTCCTCTCGAGGGAAGTATTGAAGCATTGGCTGAAACATCAGGTACAGCGCAAAAACTTACCAATCCAGAAATTGATTTGACACAGGAAATGCATCGCCTCGGGAAAATGATGCGTAAGAAACAAACAAGCGCAAAGATAGGCCAATTATTAAAACAAGTAAAGAGAAATGAAGTTGAAATTCATGAAATGAGAAAGTCAATAGAATCCTTAAATCGTAGGGAAAGGATAGCAGTCAGATCCACCCAACTGTTAATGAAACAACTTCGATTGCAGCTTGTTCAATTGCGAAAGCAAGTGACGCAAATTCAGCTTGAGTTTCGTAGAATGAGAACAACCCCAGCATCAATGATAAGAATTAGAAAGGCGAACGTATCAGGTAGTAAAACCACTAGCAAATTGAGCTCTAGGGTAAGCGATTCAATTACTCATGCTAAAAGTAAAAGTCGAAAGAGGACGAGATTAAAAACATCGTTGAAATGATGAGCTTCAATCATCAGATACTTTAATTGCTTCAGCTGAATCAGACGTACGAATCTGTCGTTTTGGTGATTGAAGTACTCTTAATCTATCGAGGAAAAGTGGCAGAAATGAGATTCTCTTTAGTTACACTTTATGTATTATGGTGTGCTCAGGCTCGAAATAATAATAGCTTCAAAAGGCCGAAGTAGAGAAGGGTGTAATATTCAAACGGCAGGAAACTAGCCTGCCGCCGGTTCATGGTTATCTAGCCAGAACAATCGCAGTAACCGAGAATGTATTATACTTTATCCAATAAAAGAGTTGCAAATTTCAACAGCTCCCAATTAGGGAGCGATTTTTTTTACCACTGATGTCAATGCTGTGGACGAGACCTGCGAATTTGAAACCGGATTTCCTTTTCATATGAATCTTGATATCCTTTGGGATGAGGACTAGAGAATAGTAACAGATTGGTGGGTTCAATTTATCGAATGTCCGGAATGTAATAATAAACTAAAACTATTTCTCCCTTATCAGTAGTCTGAACGATTGAAAATCTCAATTTTAAATAGCTGAGCCAAGGGGGCTGCATACTCATAAACAATTTCATCGTTAATTATCTTCCTCGTTATACCTCTTATTTCAGTAATTTGTATCTGCTTCTTTATTCGCTGAAATCGCCACATCGATTGGCCTATGACAATTTTGAACCTCGTATTTTTAGATCGGAAATCCTCTTTTTCTAAGACCCAGTATTCGGATTCCTGAGTATGTTCGTCAACTTTTGGATTTGAATTCACAAAATGCGCCACCATTCTATCAGATGTGTAATCATATTCGATCAATAGTATCCTGTTATCTCCATTAAATTCAAGAAGTATCTTGTCGGCCAGGAAGCTTTCATCACCAGAGTACTGAACTTCAATCTTGGGGTTCGTTTGGGTCTCTTCATTTTGTGTCATTATTGAGTGGATACCTGTCATCTAAGGAAAGATTGACCTATTAAAAGGCTATTTAGGAATGGTGAGCGAGAACGGAGGTTGCCAATTCAATGAAGTAAAGTTGCAAATTTTCTTCATCCGAAGGGTTTTCTCAAGTTCAAGCTGAGTGATAGATGGATCTGAATGATAAAAATGCTCATTATTTAATCCGATTTGCTACCTTGAAGCTATTTGCCCTCGAATTTTAACGGATATCCTTAACTGAAAGTAATTGCAAGAGGCCACCATGGTACAAGACAATCAAATACCAATTAAGAACGAGCATGCAACTGATTCGAACAACACGAAGGCTAAACGAAAAGCCTTGAGGAATATAGTAGTTATGGGAGCGATAATATTTTCGACATGGTACCTCACAGCGTATACTCTCTCACCGATGATTCCTTCATGGGCCGTGACCTACATAGAAATTGCAATAATTTTGATTATTGGTTACTTCTTTGTCGAAATAGTGAGCAACCTGGCCTTCCAAATGACTTCTACTTATTTTGGAAACACAGCGCATTCCGTCAAAATCCTTATAAGAATCTCAAGCGCAATCGTAATCGCTGCAATTGTAATTTCATACCTGAGCAGCGACCCACTTGTAGCAGCTTCGATCACAACCGTTACAGGGTTAGTTATAGGATTTGCCTCGCAGTCTCTTATCGGAAACCTTATAGCAGGCTTGTATCTGGCCGGCACAAGGCCGTTCAAAGTCGGAGACAATATCACCGTATTTGGAAACACTGGCCTGATCTATGAAATAGGCCTTCTCTACAGTAGACTCTTATCAGACACAGGAGATATAATTATTGCATCAAATAATTCACTAGTATCGGCCACGGTCAAGGTTCATAAGAATGAAATTTGAATGGTATTTTTCAATATTATCTGGTGGGAGGGTCAATGTAGAAGTTTGAAAATATAGTTGATGTGTACTAATTAGTCGACCTAACTTTACCAATATGGGTTATTAAAGTAGCAAAAGGGTTTTAGTATTAATTAGTATTAATTGGGCGTTATCATCAGGAGCTGGTAAAAGGGCTTCAACGCAGGAAAGATTTCCACAGGACAACCAAATATTCTGTTTTCTCCTATATCTGTAATCTAATCCTACTACACTAGACTTACGCTCAGTTAACTTCAGATGGAAAGTTCCTGTATGCATAACATAATTATCAAGCATCAGAGAAACTCAAATAAGATGGAATGGACCCAAAATTTAAGATGAACGTGATGATCATCGTGATAACTTCCCCATCCACAGGAGTATTTCATTATATCTGTTGCGTCTGGATACAGATGGTATATGTGAGCCTAGTGGCATCCTAACACGGTAGATTTGAAATAGTATTATAAGGAGTGCGGCTGTTACAAATTTGGCCTCGATGCTTTCATTGATACTATTACTGTAGACCGAAGTGAGATAGTATTTGTGCCACACGGATACGTTCATCATATTGAAGCCATAGGTATCGAGGAAGCAAAGTTCGCATTTGCATTTAACTACGAAAGGTACGATGATCTAGGAATTATTGACTCCATGGCTCTATGCCCAATCGGAACCTTGAGGAGATGATTAACCGAAGTTCAAATATTTCAGCCATGAATCTTTAGCTGCAGCGTTGAAGAGAAAATGTTATCAGATTGCACTACTGCTCTGTAACCAGCATTAATATGTATTTCTATGTATTTCATCTCTTTAGGTTGTTGATGAATCGTATCAACTCATTCACAGGTATCTTTGCATCAAGAACAGCTTTTCTCATAAAGCCTCAAGCAAATTGACATTCTATCCCGTTTCTGCCTGAAAACCAGAGTGCTGAATAGAAGCGCAATTATTCTAGCTGAGTACGCAGTACTAGAGATTTTTCTGAATCTTTTGAATTTGATTAGTATTGATACGAATATTCTGGAAAGTATAAAGCATATAGACACATGCCTTAATATTAAGGATGAAGGGAAGGCGGTATTACTGCTGTCAGGATACTTTAACAGCACTGTAGTTCCATTCTTAATTCCTTCCCTTCATATTTTGCCGAAGTAAAATGCCATCTTTAATCGGATATGGCAATTTCCTAAATCAACTGCTGCTAATTGTTATAGCTCTCGGTTCCATTCAATAATATAAAAAAATAGTAAAGACTAAATGCACTCGTTATTAGGCTCAGTACAAAGAATGCATCCATATATATAATACAGATACTACAGATATTTTGATATCGGAATGGAACTAGTAGGCAAACGTAGTAGTATATCATCCATGATAGCGGCATCAGTATTGGTCACGCTAATCACATTGAGCACACTGACAATAGGTATAGCAACACCTGTGGCTGCACAACAACAAGGTGGAACTCCAGGAGCATCATCATCTAGCGCAGCATGTGGACAAGTCGTAAGCGGAGTAGTAAATCTAACTGCAAAC
>OCZV010000191.1_pt1 | contig 22640 bp, 11 predicted proteins | sample 1539051 | NCBI WGS metagenome assembly OCZV01 (sample SAMEA3113581, study PRJEB22503) | soil metagenome
AAACAGGAAGGATTCGGAGGTGGCATCACATTCGTCGCTCTCGAACCAAAAGTAGGCCATTAGTTTCTGGGACAAGGCAGGTTGGTGCGTAAGCCTACACTCACGTAACTATCTCGACGCCTGAAATCTTGTCGAAAGTGATTGAAGAGATGAGACTCCAGTTGACCCATGGGCTTCGACACGATGCCGCGGTCGACATTCCTGTTAAATAGAGAGCAAATTCTTGATGAAATACTTTTCTCCGCTATACTCGGAGGATGAACCCCACGTCTCATGCAGCGGAGTCTTTCGGGCGGCGAAAACAAGAGGTTATAAACCGCGGATTGATGAGCTGGAACACCTCACAGAAAAAAGTTTAGCCTAGCCTGGCGACACCTTTTCAACGCACGGAGGAAGAACCATGTCTGTGGATTACGATACCGCGTTTCGACCGTATCTGGCAAAACGGATTGAGCAAATAGAATCGGCGGATATCATTGTGGGCATTCCGTGCTACAACAACGATTCCACGATCGTGAATGTGTTGAAGCAGGTTAGCCGGGGGCTCGCGAAACATTACAAATCGGCACGTTCGGTCATCATGGTCTCCGACGGCGGTTCCACAGACGACACACGCGAAATCGCCCGCGAGGAAGAGATCATGCCATGGCAGGAGAAAGTGATCTTCATTTATCGAGGCCTCGGCGGCAAAGGAACGGCGCTACGAGCGATTTTCGAGGCGGCAGAAAAGTTGAACGTTCGCGCCTGCGCTGTGGTGGATGCCGATCTGCGCAGTATCACGCCCGATTGGGTGCGCTATCTGTTGGAACCGGTGATTGAGAAAAACTATGATTTCGTCGCCCCTAACTACTCCCGCTATAAATATGACGGCACGATAACCAACAACGTCGCCTACAATCTTACGCGCGCTCTCTATGGCAAGCGGATCCGTCAGCCCATCGGCGGTGATTTCGGATTAGGTCGCAAAACGATTGAATCCTATCTTTCGCACAATGTTTGGACGAGCGATGTGGCCCGTTTCGGCATTGACATTTGGATGACCACGCAGGCCATTGCTCACGGGTTTAAGGTCTGCCAGGCCAATCTGGGAATGAAGGTCCACGATCCGAAAGACCCCGCCTCATCGCTCGGTCCCATGTTTCGCCAGGTCGTTTGGACGCTCTTCACGCTGATGGAACAGCATTTCCCGGTTTGGAAGGATGTTCACGGCAGTCAGCCGGTGGACACTTTCGGAGCCCAGGGACTGTCGGAGCCGGAGCCGATAAAAATTAACCAGGAGCTTTTGATGCAAGATTTCAAGCTCGGATTCCAACACTTCGGCGCAACCTGGAAACAGATTCTATTCCCCGAGAGCTACGTCACAGTCGAGCGGTTGGCAGGCATGGATGCTAAAGGTTTTGTTCTGCCCGCGTCAGGCTGGGCTCATATTCTTTATGAAACCGCGGCCACCTTTCACCGTTGGTCAAAGGATCGCGCCAAGCTCGTCGATATCATCAGTCCTCTCTACGAAGCGCGAGTGGCCTCATTTATCAATGAAACCGCAGACATGACGACGGCGGAGTCGGAGCGCGTCATCGAGGACCAAGCAGAGGTCTTCGAGCAAGAAAAATCTTACCTGCTAAAGGCATGGAATGCGGGAGAGAAAGAGCCTCAAGCCGAGGGAATACTGCAAAAGGGGTTGGGTGTCTGAAGCATAGGTCTGGAATTTCCCCGCAATCGAAGAACTCATGCAACACTCCAAGATCCTGATCCCCATCGTTAATGCCGCGGATGCCGAATTCAACCTCGGCCTAGCCGCTCGCCTGTTAGCCTCCCAGGGAAAAGTCATTCTCCTCAACGTCATTCGGGTTCCAGAGCAAGCCTCTCTCAGCGAGGGGGCGGAAGAGGCACGCGACTCTCGCGTCGCGCTCAACGACATGTTCCTTCCGGACGAACGTATCGAGCTTCAAATCCTTGTGCGGGTTTCGCACAGTCTCACCGAAAGCATTGCCGAATGCGTAGACGCAGAAGGCTGCGATTTGCTCGTTATACCCTGGAAGGGGACCGCCAGCTCCGAGGAACTTCTTTTCGGTCGCACCATCGATCGGTTGCTTGCAGCGCCGCCTTGTAACTTGCTGGTGGCGCGCATGGGTGACCTTTCGGTTTGTAAGCGGATCCTTCTTCCTATCCGTGGCGGGCCTTACGCTGAGTTCGCACTGTGGATTGCGGCCCAACTTGCCGGCTCTTATGGAGGGGAGATCACTATTCTTCATTGCCAGCAACGGTTCGTCTACCCACAGGCCGAGGAAGCCCTGTATCATACTTTTATCCAAAGACTGCGGTTCCATCCTCAAGTGAAACGCATCGTCACCGTCCAAGGGGATCCCAAGGACGCCATACTTCAGGAGGCGCCAAGACACGATCTCGTGATCATCGGTGCCAACGCGACTGCCGAGCCCCACTCGTTTTTTTTGGGGCCGGTGGTTGAGCCGATTGCCAAAGCGACTGAAAAGCCCCTGTTGGTCGTTAAGACTCCGGAACCGTTCATCGCCTGGAGCCAGAGACAAAGTTTGCTACGGCCCAAAGATCTATCCGAGCGCGTGGATCAGTGGTTTGCGGAGAACACGTTTCATCGGCAGGAGTTCGAAGAACTTGGAAAACTCCTGGAGTTAAAGAAAAAGCAAGGAGTAACGATCAGTTTGGGGCTGCCAGCCTTGAACGAAGCCGAAACCGTCGGAAACATCATCCGCACCATCAAAGAAAAACTTTTCGATGAAGTCCGTTTACTGGATGAGATCGTGCTTATCGACTCGGGCTCGACCGACGACACCGTCGAGATCGCTCGTGAAATCGGTATACCCACCTGTGTCCATCAGGAAATTCTTGCAGATCACGGCTCCCATCGCGGCAAAGGCGAGGCTTTGTGGAAAAGCCTGTTTGTACTTCGCGGTGACATCATTGCCTGGGTGGATACCGACATCAAGAACTTTTACCCGGGTTTCGTCTACGGCCTGGTGGGACCTCTGTTGCGGCGGCCGGAGATTCAATACGTGAAAGGGTTCTATCGTCGTCCGCTCAAAGCTGACGGCAAGCTCTTTTCCGAAGGAGGCGGTCGGGTAACGGAACTTACCATTCGGCCCCTGCTCAATCTGTTCTATCCCGAGCTTTCCGGCATGATCCAACCGTTGGCCGGTGAGTACGCCGGGCGCAGGACCGCTCTTGAGCGCATGCCGTTCTTCACCGGCTACGGTGTTGAAACTGGGTTATTGATCGATCTCTTTAACGAGTTCGGTCTCCGCGCGATCGCGCAGGTCGATCTCGAAGAACGCATTCATCGCAACCAGTCGCTAGCGGCTCTCAGTCAAATGTCTTTTGCCATACTCCAAGTCGTGATGCAGCGACTCCAGGAGAAAAATCGGATCGAACTCATGGACGAGGTCAACCGTAGCATGAAGCTCATCAAACATTGGGGTCAAGGTTACGCCCTGGAGCTCAAAGCGATTCAAGATCGGGAACGTCCGCCGATGATGTCTATCCCTGAGTACCGGAACAAGCGAACCCGCACGGGCTTTGCGGAAAGGCGCGAGTCGTATTGAACTCCCCTCAGTTGGTCATCGTCAGCGATCTGGACGGAACCCTCCTCGATCGACAGACCTATAGCTACGAAGCGAGTCTGCCGACCTTACGAAAGCTTCAAGCTTTGAGAATTCCGCTGGTTTTTTGCTCGAGTAAAACCCGCAGCGAAATGGAGCCTCTGTGGCATGAACTCGAGCTCAAGGACCCCTTCATCGTCGAGAATGGCGGCGCCATTTTTTTTCTGCCTGACTACTTTCCTTTCCCCATCGAGAACGCGAAAGTGCGAGGAAAATTCCACATCCTGGAATTGGGCGAAAGGCTCGACGTTCTACGCCCTGCGTTGCTGGAAGGTGCACAGAACCATCACGTTTCTATTCGATCCTTTGGCGAGATGACGGTACAAGAAATTTCCCAGTTGACCGGTTTACCGAGAAAGAATGCCCAGGCGGCCTCTGAAAGGGAATATGATGAGCCTTTTATTGTAAGACAGATTAACTATGGAAGACTTTTCACCGCTTTACGAACGAAGGGTTTTAGGATCACTCAAGGCGACCGCTTTTTTCACCTGAGTCGCGGCAGCGATAAGGGTAAAGCGACCAGAAAAGTTCTCGAGCTTTACCGGCGAATCCATCCCGCCATCCGAAGCGTCGGCCTAGGCGACTCGGGCCCCGATTTGCCCATGCTTCGCGAGGTGGAGACGCCTATTTTGATCAGGAAGTCCGATAGGTCTTGGGACTCGACCATTACCCAGAATCTAGCCGGTATAAAGAAGACCATGAAGCTTGGCCCGGCGGGTTGGAGCGAGGCCGTCGAACAGATCTTGAGTGCGCCCGAGGCTTAGCTCCACCGCGGAGTCGGCGGGCCGCCGGCTTCATGCATGGCAACAGCGGATTCAAACTCTGCCGGCACAAGCAGCGCTACCGGAAAGTTTTGTAAAGCATCAGCAACGGATATGCCTTTCCCTTGCGGCGTCTGAGAAGTTTCAACGGTTTCTGCCGTAAATACGCTCCGCCAGCGGTCCGGAAAGTCATCGTTTAAAAGAAGCGTACAGTCGCCCCAAGACTCTTTGCCTAAAGGCAAATTCTCTTGACCGACGATTCCCGTGGTGAGACGCGGAGCGATAACGACCGCCCAGGCTTCGCCCTCTTGTCTGGCGAACGCACAAACGTGGTCTTTGGCATTGCCGGAAGCGAAAAGTCTCCTATAGGTTCCTTCCTGAAAGAGCCGTTGACGCATCCGACGAAGATGCAAAGCCTTGTAGATTAGATAGAGTTTCACCCGTCCATCCGGCCAGTGCAGAAGCAGATCCCTCACGAGACCGATGGGGTTTTTGGCCTCTCGACGTTTGATTTCCTTCAGGAGCTCCCTTCGTGAGCGGAAGTCGACTGGCCGCCGGTTATCCGGATCAACGAAGCTCAACTCCCAGAATTCGGTGCCCTGAAAAAAATCCGGCACGCCGGGAGATGCAATCTTAACCAACGTCTGAGACAGCGAATTAAGAACGGCTAGATGAGCGACTTTACGCGCGAAGGGAACGCAGGCGCCCAAGAAAGAATTTGATGGTGCCAAAATCCCATCGATAAAAGAAAGAAATCCCTCTTCGTAGGCCGCATCGGGCTTCAGCCATTCCGTGTAAACTTTCGCCTCCCGCACCGCTTTGATCATGTAAGCTTTCACTCGTTCCCGAAATTTAGGCCACTCATCTTCACTCAGCGGGAGGGCGCCGATCAGCGACTGGTAGAGAAAATACTCGTCGTTGCGATCGGGCACTTCCCGGCCCTTCACGATATGTTTGTGGGGTCGGTTGATTCGGCTCCAGTTCACCACGTTTTCTTCCCATTCGTCGGGCATTTCCGAGAGCACGTTGATGCGCGCGCGAACATCTTCGCCGCGCTTCGTGTCGTGAGTGGAGGTGGCATTCAGCGTGCGCGGGAACTCCTGTGACCGATGTTGATTGAATTCATGAAAGGTGTCCGGGGAAATTCCAAATTTTACCGGCTTTCCGCCGACCTCGTTGAGGGAGAGCAGGCGATTGTAAATATAAAGTGTCGTATCTTCGAAGCCTTTGGCCATCAGCGGTCCGGTGAGTTGCTGTAAGCGCATCACGAAATGAACCCACTGACTTTTCTCTTCCTCCGTCTGGTGGTCGGAATATTCCAACGATAGAAATTTCTCGATGAAAGCGAGTTCAAGGAACAGGCCGGGATTCGTTTCCTTGGCCTTTTGCATCACCTCGCGAATGCGTTCTCGATCCGAATCGCTGAAGCTGTGCGGGCTAATATAGGTTCGATAAACGGGAAAGAAGGTTAATACCTCGACCAAGGCTCGCCGCAATCCATAGAGCGTGATGTCGCCTCCATAACGGTCCCGGCTCGATATCCGCTTCAGCAGATGGGCTAGCCGGTCAACGTCACCCGCCATGTGCTTGCCGATCAGCAAACGCTTCTTTTCACTAACCAGGGTTTCGTAGGTTGGGTTGAATCCGGTAAAGCGCGCATAAAATTGGGACAGTTGCGGCTCGTGACGGCTCTGACAAAACAGACCGTTCACGTAGTTGGTAAAGTCGTAACCGGTCGTGCCGCACGCCGGCCAGTCCTTGGGCAGCCGTTCGTCAAGGTCCAGGATCTTTTCGACCACGATGTAGAAATCTCCCGCACGGCCGCGGAGCTGTGCTAGGTAAGCCGCCGGATCGTAAAGCCCATCGATGTGGTCGATGCGTAGTCCGGTAATCTTTCTATCGCGGATAAGCTCAAACAACAGCGCATGCGTCGCGTCAAAAACTCTCGCGTCCTCCATACGAAGCGAGATGAGATCATTGATGCTGAAAAATCGCCGATAATTGATCTCCTCCGACGCGACTTTCCAGAATGACAAACGGTAATGTTGTTGCGACAACAGCTGATCGAGATCGTTGAAGCTCTCGGGATCGCCCGGGCGACCGTTGAAGCGCACGATGTTTTTATCGAAGAACTTCTTGATTTCGTCATTGGTCGTATACAGCTCCCAGAGCATGCTTTTGATAAAAACGATTTGCTCGGCTCGCTCTCGGCTCTCCGCGCTCGACGGCAGATTCTTGAGGGTATAAAGAACGCCCAAGAGCTTGATCAGGTCCGGGTGCTGCGGCCCCAATTCCCTGCGGAGCTCCCGCACGCTCGGCGCCATCACCTGCGCATAAGATTCCACATTGATCGGGAATCGCTGTTGGTAATAGTGGATGGCCAAACCTTGGGCATCGTACTTTAAAACGAGCTCGCCATTCTCCAGGCATTGGCCGTAGAACTGCCCCAGCGAAGGAGCCAGCACCTTGCCGCGCATGCTTTCCACCGGATGGTCCCACTCGATGTCGAAAAAGTCCGCGTAGCCGGAGTTGAGACCGTTCTCCAGCACATCCATCAACATGCCGTTTTCACAATCATAGGCCATGTGGTTGGGAACGATATCCTGGAGCCAACCCATATCCCGGCGCCGCAATTCCTCGCTCAATGCGGCAAACTCATCCGGGCTGCCAAGCTCCGGATTGATCTCATTGGGGTTCACGACGTCATAGCCGTGCAGGCTACCCGCCCTTGCTTTAAAAATCGGCGATGCGTAAATGTCGGAAATGCCGAGATCGTAAAGATAGTCGATCAATTCCTTGACCTGCGAAAAACCGAAGCCCTTGTGCAGTTGAAGTCGATATGTGGCAGTCGGTACGCGCATCCTAGTTCATGAACAAACAGCGGAGTGATGACTCGAGCCAAGCCGCGGCTACGGGTTACGGGACTTTGATCCCGAGTTTTTTCCCGAGCGCCTGAAAACAGTCGATCCAAGTCTGGGCGAACTCGTCACCAAGAGCCTTCCGTTGCTGCATTTGCGGATAAACGTTTTCCAATAGTCGATAATAGCCGTTTTGGACTTTCCATAAATCCACGCCGAAAGGCAAAGCGCGGATCAAACTCGTTGCATGATCAAGCTGCTGCAGGAGATCCAGCGTCGGATCATCGACGAGCTGTTCGGCGATGCGTTCGAGATTGTGGCGGAAAGCGAATTCCAGGGTGGCCTTGTCCAGGGACACGCCCTCGAGCTTTGCCGTCTCGAGCAACGTCTGAATCCGCTCCGCGTCGATCTTTGCTTGCTCCAAAGCCTCGCGCAAATTTCCATTCAGAACGAATTCAGCCGCCGCATAGAAGGCTTTGGGAAGCGGAATACGCAGGTTGGTGAGGAACCGCATCATCGGCGCGCGGTGCTCATAAATCTGGCGATAAATCGCTTCCGTCTCTCGCAAGTTCGACGATAAGATCTGATCCAAGATCTTCCGCTGCTCGTCCCGGAACAGCGATCTCAGGGAATAGTTCGACTCCCCAAAACGCCGGTCCATCAGCCGGATCACTTCGGCGAGGTCGGCGCGCGTAAAGGGCTCGATCGCTTCCCGGGTTAGCTCTTGATAGTCGTTTTCGTCCTCGAACGGTTGCACGCCGCCGTTGACGTTGTGATCGCCCATGTGGAGGACGCCGAAGCTCAGCACCGAAGATTCGCGGGTGACTTCCGAGATTAGCTTCACCCGTCCCGCGGCCATCTTGGCCAAACCCGCTTCGAAAAGCTGATAGTCTTGTCGTTCCGCCGCGAAGCAATAAATTTTCGTTTCCTTCGTATAGTTCTCGAACAGCGAGCTCACGGCGTAGTGGGCTGCGACTCTTTCCCAGTCCACCATCGCGGGGCGCACGAATTTCTCGTAAACGTTGCGCCCATCTCCGTGCTCGGGAACATTGCTCTTGGCTAAGGCCAGGCGTTCGACGAATGATGACTCCAAAGAATCGCCGAAGAGTTCTTGGCCGAGCTGGAGGGCGCGTCCGGCAAATTGCATGACCTGCACGGTTTCGACGCCCGAGATCTCGTCGAAGAACCAACCGCAGCTCGTGTACATGAGCATCGCATGACGCTGCAGCTCGAGCAGCTTTAAAACCGTGATCGAGTCGGTTTCGCCGAGCGGCCGAACCGCGTGACGGTCAAGGAATCGTTCGAGGGTTTCCGCTGAGCGATCGTGAACCACGCTTAGATAATCGTTGCGCGCCGCCCAGGGATCTTTCAAAAGCACCCGGCCTTTGTCTTCGAAAGGCAAGGCGAGCGAGTCGCGCACTCCGTCCAGAGCGTTGCGCAAAGGCGTGCGCCACTCTTGGTTCCAGCCCGGATGGCCGCCGGAGTTGCAGCCGCAATGGCTCCACCAGCGATCGATGCCATGAAAGCAGCTCCAAGAGGTTTTCTCGATGATTTCCGCCTGGTGTGTCGGCGGATGCCGTGCAAGGTACTCTCCGTAATTCGTTAGGCGGGCCAGCTGGTGAGACTCGATGTAGTTCAAGGCATAGGCCAAAGCCATGTCGCCGAAACGATGGTGATGTCCATAGCTTTCGCCGTCCGTGGCGATGTGCACCAGCTGCGGCCAATCGCGTTCTTGGTTGAAGGCGCCGAGAAGCCGATTGGCGAAATGCTCGCCACGAGAAAGCAAGCCTTCGAAGGCGACGCTGCGTGAGATCGGACCGTCGTAAAAGAACAGAACGATGTTGCGACCCGAAGGTAATCGCTGTTCATAGGCCTGCGTCGGATCGATGCGGCCGCCGCTCACATCACGCCAGGCGCGTCCACCAATGCGTCGCACGCGGCCAGCCTGGTGCGGCGCGAGGATCGTGAAGCGAATCCCCAGCTGGGCCAGAATTTCCAGAGACTGAAGATCCACGGCGGTTTCCGGCAGCCACATGCCTTCCGGCGCGCGTTTAAAGCGGCGCTCAAAATCGCGAATGCCCCACAAAACTTGAGTATACCGATCCCGGCTGTTGGCCAGTGGCAGAATCATATGATTGTAGACTTGAGCCAGGGCCGAGCCGTGGCCGGAAAAATGGCTCTGACTTTCCCGATCGGCTTCCAGTATCGCTGCGTAGACGTCGGGCGCTTTGGCCTCGAGCCAGGAGAGAAGGGTGGGACCGAAATTGAAGCTAATCTTCGAGTAGTTGTTGATGAGCTCAACGATCCGGTTATCGCCGTCGAGAATGCGCGAAACGGAATTCGCCGCATAACACTCCGCCGTAATGCGCTCGTTCCAATCGTGATAAGGATACGCGGCGTCTTGAAGCTCGATCGCCTCAAGCCAAGGATTCTCTCGCGGCGGCTGATAAAAGTGCCCATGAATGCAGATATAACGTTCCATCAAAGCTGAATCGTTGAGTTTTTTGTTGCTGCGTTCGAGATTCTCTCGAATACCGCCAGCGATTTGGGTTGCAAAGTCAGCGTTAGGTTTCCATCCGTGTTGAGAGTCGGAGGGAGGAGGCTTCCACTGCCGTCCCACCGAAGGTCAGTGGAATCGAGCGCTGTATGCCATCGGCCGGGAGCTGTGGGCAAAGCGATCGAGACTGCGGAGTGATTGAAATTGAACCCTGAAACGACTTCTTCGCCGTCATTCCAACGCCGCAGGAGCAGAACGCGGTCGTCATCTAAGCCGGTGACCTCGCAACGCTCTTTACTTAGCCGGGCCAGCGGCGTGAGCGTTTTGCGCAGCCGAATCAACTCTTGATAGAACTCCCACAGGGCTTGAAAATGTCCTTCGCGTCGCAGATCGTGATTGAGTTTTGCCCGGAAAAAAGTGCCCTCGTCCTGAACATCGGCCGGTTCAGTTTGCCAGCCGAACGCGGCGAACTCGTCGCGCCTTCCCCGGCGCACGGCTTCTATCAGTTCAGGGTCACCGTGGCTGATGAAATACTGAAACGGCGCAGTTTCGCCATATTCCTCTCCCATGAACAGCATCGGAATAAACGGTGACAGGAGGACGGCGCCGGCAGCGAGTTTCAGCTCCTCGAAACCGACGAGCTGCGTTAGCCGTTCGCCGAGCATGCGATTGCCCACTTGATCGTGATTCTGAGAAAAGACAATAAACCTTTCCGCCGGAATGTCTCGGGCCGAGCTTCCGTGTCGCCGCCGGCGATACTTCGAATATTCGCCTGAATACACGAATCCATCTCGGCAAGCCTTCACGAATTGTCGGAATTCGCCGTAATCTTGAAAGTATCCGTTGCGCTCGCCGGTCAGCACACCGCGCAGGGCATGATGGAAATCGTCGTTCCACTGGGCGTCCAGGCCGTAGCCGCCGAGCTCCCGCGCGCGGATCAGCCGTGAGTCATTGGCTGCGCTTTCGGGAAACAGAAAAATTTGACGGTTCAGCCTCTTGGCGTGCTCGTGGATCGTCTCCGCCAACTCTTCCAGAAACGTGAAGGGCGAGTTGTCCAGGATCGCGTGGACGGCGTCCAGGCGAAGCGCATCGAAATGATACTCGGTGCTCCAATAAAGCGCGTTATCGATAAAATAGCGTCTCACGTGATTGCTGTCGGGTCCGTCAAAATTCACTGCCAGCCCCCATGGGGTCTTATAACGATCTGTGAAGTAAGGGCCGAAATCCGACAGATAATTTCCTTCGGGGCCGAGGTGGTTGTAGACAACATCGAGAACCGCCGCCATGCCCAGCTTGTGGCAGGCGTTAATCAGCTGTTTCAGCCCATGCGATCCCCCGTAGGAGTTCTGGGGTGCGAAGGGGTGGACGCCATCGTAGCCCCAATTTCTACTGCCGGGAAATTGCGCAACCGGCATGAGTTCCACAGCCGTGACGCCCAAGGTTTTGAGGTCGACCAGATGAGGGATAATCGCCTCGAACGTTCCCTCGGCTGAGAACGCTCCGACGTGCAGTTCGTAAATGACGTAATCCTGCAAAGGCAGCCCGAACCAGCAATCGTCCTCCCAACGAAAATCGGGGTCCACCACCTGGGAAGGGCCATGGACCCCTTGGGGTTGCGACCGGGATGCGGGATCCGGCCGCTCTTTGCCGCCGTCGAGGCGATAGCGGTACAGCGTTCCGGCAGGCAGATTTTCAACCTCGGCTTCGAAATATCCTTCACCGGTGCTATTCAGAGGAACCGTCGCCTGAGCGGGGTCGAGCAAAAGCAGATCGACGGTGGATGCCCGTGGAGACCAGACTCGAAAGGAACATCGCTTTTCGCCAAAATAATGCGCTCCAACGCTAAATCGCAATCCTGATTGCCTCCCTGATGACGGATGATGTGCCGGCCTGTAAAACCCGCTATGCGGGCGAGCAACGCAAAGACGGACGAAACCTTATGGCGGGACCAAACTCCAGTCGGTCCTTCGCTCAGCACGGGCCAACACGACTATCCCGCTTTCGGACACGAAGTAACGCTTTCGGTCCTTTTCGAGATCGTAACCGATTTCGGTGCCGGCGGGGATGATATTTGATTTATCGATGATGGCGTGGCGAATCTTAGAGCCCCGTCCAATTTCTACCCAGTCCATAATCACGGAGTCTTCAATTTGGCTATAACTATGAATTCGCACATTTCGCCCGACAACGCAGTTGCGCACCAAGCTCCCGCTGATAATCGTGCCTTCGCTTACGACCGAGTTGACCGCCCGCCCTTGGCGGTCTTGCCAGTCGAACACGAACTTCGCCGGCGGATCGCCGTATCCCACGGTCCGAAGCGGCCAACCGCGATTGTACAGATTGAACGATGGATCCACAGAACAGAGGTCCATGCTGGCCTCGTAGTAGGCTTCTAGCGTTCCGAGATCCCGCCAATAGCTCGCCTCCTCGCCCTTGAAAGGCGCGGGCACGCGGTTCTTCCTAAAATCGTAGGCATAAACCCTGTTGCTTTTGATCAGCGCCGGGATCAGATCGCGGCCGAAATCATGATTGCTTGAAGCATTATCCGCATTGGCGGTTAAGGCATGCACCAAAATGTCGGCGTTAAAGAGATAGTTGCCCATGGAAACCAACGAGGAGTCCGGCTCCCCGGGAATGGTTTTCGGCGCTCTGGGCTTTTCTTCAAAGCCAACGATGCGCCAGTCGGAATCGACTCCCATGACGCCGAACGGTGTCGCCTCACTGGCTTTCACCGGTAGCGCGGCGACGGTGACGTCCGCGCCGTTCTTTTGATGATTGTCTATCATTTGACGAATATTCATCCGATAGACGTGATCCGCGCCGAAGATGGCTACGAGTTTGGGGCCATGTCTCTCGATTAGAAATAGATTCTGATAGACCGAGTCGGCGGTGCCTTGATACCACTCTTTGCCCAGCCGCATCTGAGCGGGAACCGCGGTGATAAAATGATCCCCGAGAAAATCACTGGTGCGCCAACCTTTATCCAGGTGTTCGAGCAGAGATTGAGCTCTGAACTGGGTGAGAACGTAGATCGAGAGAATTCCGGAATTGACGAAGTTGGAGAGCACGAAATCGATGATGCGGTACCTTCCTGCGAACGGGACAGCAGGTTTCGCCCGGTGTTCGGTCAACGGGTAAAGGCGTTCGCCCTGCCCCCCCGCGAGTACAATGCCTAAGACATACATTGGCGATTCTCTCGGTGAGAGCTCCTCAATTTGCCAGCTCTTGGTACAGCGCGCTATAGAGCTCCGCCGACCGATCCCATGAGAAATCCATGCTCATCGCTTGGCGGCGAATCGCGGTCCAAGCGTTTTTGTCTTTAAAGACTCGCAAGGCCCGCTCGATGGCTTCCAACAGCGCCTGCGCCTCGTAAGGACCAAAAACGAAACCGGTGCCGGTCCACTTTTCGCTGTCATAGTCTTGCACCGTGTCTTTCAAGCCGCCGACCGCGCGCACGACGGGAATTGTACCATACTTGAGGCTAAACATCTGGTTAAGACCGCAGGGTTCATACAGAGATGGCATCAAGAAAATATCGGCGCCGGCTTCGATCTGATGCGCCAAGGCTTCGTCAAAACCAATGCGCGCCGCGAACTTTTCGGGAAAACAGGCCGCGGCGCTCATGAAAAACTGCTCGTAGCGCGATTCGCCCTTGCCTAGGAGAACCATCTGAAGCTCCCGCTCCATCAATGCGTCAAAAATCTTCTCGACGAGATCGATACCCTTTTGCGACGTGAGACGGCAGATCATCCCGAGCAAGGCCACATCCGACTGTCCGGGTAGACCGAGATTCTGCTGTAAACTCTTCTTGCAGACGCGTTTGGCCGTCAAATTATGCTCGCTGTACCGCTTGGCAATGAACGGGTCGGTTTGAGGGCTCCACTGCTCGTAATCCACTCCGTTCAGGATCCCGACGACGTCTGGCGCGCGCTGTCGAAGCACCCCATCGAGGCCAAAGCCCTGCTCCATATCCATGATCTCTCTGGCATAGCTCGGACTCACGGTGGTAATCTTATCGGCAAAGGTGAGGCCGCCTTTGAGAAAGTTGACGTTGCCGTAGAACTCCAAATGGTTGGAAGTAAAGTAGCTCTTGTCCAGATCTAATAGGTGCCATTGCGATTCCCCAAATATTCCTTGGAACCCCAGGTTATGCACGGTCAGTACAGTTTTCGCAGAAATCAATTCCGGATACCGATGACGCTGCGTTTTTAAAAAAACGATCGACAAGCCGCAATGCCAGTCGTGGCAGTGAACGACCTCCACCGGCTCCTGACGCAAAACTTCCAGAGCAGCGCGACTGAAGAACACGTAGCGTTGAGCATTGTCCGGATAATCTCCATGCGACGTGCCATACAGACCGTCCCGGTCGAAGTAACGCTGTGCACAGATAAAATAAACGGAGATATTTTGGCCGATTCTGGTTCTGAGGACCGATCCCTCTTCATGTCGGTCAGAGATGGGGACGGCGAGCTTAAGCGGAGTCTCTTCCAGAGTAAAATGTTCCCGCAACACACAGCGGTAAGCCGGCATGATCAAACAGAGTTCATCTCCGCGTCGTTCGAGCGCGAGCGAAAGCGTCCCCACGACATCAGCCAGGCCGCCAGTCTTGGCAAACGGCGTGATCTCCGGAGATAGCATGGCGATTCTCATGCCTGTGGCTTCATGCGCTCGTTAAATCGTCAACCCGGTTTTCACTACCCTTACATCGCGCTTTTGAAAAACGATACCGACAACGGAGGGAGCGTGAGCGTCAGCGAATAGGGGCGGCCGTGCAGCCCCACCGGCGCCGTATCCACGCCGCCCAAATTGCCCATGTTGCCGCCGCCGTATTCCGCCGCATCGCTATTTAAGATTTCTTGCCACCGGCCGCCGCGCGGCGCTCCCACCCTATAGCTGTAGCGCGGCACGGGAGTAAAATTACACAGCACCAAAATCACGGCCGCACTCGATTTACCTTTGCGGATCAAGCTCACCACGCTGCTGTCGGCGTCATCGCAGTCGATCCATTCGAAACCTCCCGGGTCGCAATCCATCTCGTGTAGCGCGGGCTCGTTTCGATAGACCCGATTGAGTTCTTGCACCCATCTTTGCAACCCGGCATGGAGCGGATAATCCAAAAGATCCCAGTCCAAACTGGCATCGTGCACCCACTCCCGCCACTGACCGAATTCGCCCCCCATGAAGAGCAACTTCTTTGCCGGCTGCGCATACATGTAGCCGAATAGCGCCCGGAGATTCGCAAATTTCTGCCAATCATCGCCCGGCATCTTGCCTAAGAGCGACCCTTTGCCATAGACGACCTCGTCGTGCGAGAGCGGCAGCACGAAGTTTTCATGAAACGCGTAAATCATCCGAAAGGTGAGCTTGTTGTGATGATAGCGCCGGAACAGGGAATCCTTGCTCATGTATTCGAGCGTATCATGCATCCAGCCCATATCCCATTTAAGGCCAAAGCCCAAACCCCCGAGGTAATTGGGCCGCGAGACCATCGGCCAGGCGGTGGACTCCTCGGCAATCGTCTGCACATCAGGCCGATGCTTGTAGACCTCTTCGTTCATCCGCCTAAGGAAGTTGATGGCTTCGATATTTTCGCGCCCGCCATAACGATTGGGAATCCACTCCCCCTCTTTGCGCGCGTAGTCAAGGTAGAGCATCGATGCGACCGCATCAACGCGCAGCCCGTCGGCATGATAATGATCGAGCCAAAAAATCGCGTTACTGATGAGAAAACTCTGCACCTCGTTGCGGCCGTAATTGAAAATGTAGCTTTTCCATTCGGGATGATATCCTTGGCGAGGATCAGAGTGCTCATACAGATGCGTTCCATCGAAAAAGGCCAAGCCATGCTCATCAGCCGGAAAGTGTGACGGCACCCAATCGAAGATCACGCCAATGCCGCGCTGGTGCAAGATGTCAACGAGCGCCATGAGATCCTGGGGCGTGCCATAATTACCGGAGGGCGCAAAATATCCGGTAATCTGGTATCCCCACGAGCCGAAAAAGGGGTGATCCATGATAGGCAGAAACTCCACGTGAGTGTATCCCATTCGTTGGAGATAATCCGCCAATTGCGGCGCAAGCTCGCGATACGACAAAGAGCGATTACCCTCCGCGAGCACTCGCCGCCACGAGCCGACGTGCATTTCGTAAATCGCCATGGGCCGGTCGAGGCCGTTGCGGTGGCGTCGCGATGCCAGCCATTCCTGATCGCCCCAAGAATAATCGAGATCCCAAATGATCGACGCCGTTTTGGGTGGGACTTCGTTGAAGATGGAAAACGGATCGGCTTTGTCCACTCGATAGCCGTTAAACCGCGAGGCGATATGGTATTTATAAAGCGTTCCCTTGCCGATGCCTGGCAAAAATCCCTCCCATATGCCCGACTGTCCTTTGGGGTGCAACCGGTGGCTTTTCTTGTTCCAGCCATTGAAGTCGCCGATGACGGAGACCTGCTCGGCGTCCGGTGCCCAGACGGCGAAGTAGGTGCCGCTTGTGCCTGCATGGGTCACGACATGCGCGCCCAGTTTGTCGTAAAGTCGAAAGTGGCTGCCCTCGTTAAAGAGATAGAGATCGTTGTCCGTCAGTAGACTCATTGCTTCATGACTAACCATGGCTTCTCTCTCACCTCCTTTGGCTGCGGATCTCGTCGATCTTTTTCAACGTATCCGTGACCGAATCCATCCGCTCGATTTGCTCTAGCGAGAAGCGCGCCTTACGCTGCCAATTGGACCGCTCCAGCCAGGTGCCGGGAACGTTCTGGGGCAACGGCTCGAGCCAGAGATCCTCCAAGTTCACCAACACCAGGCTCGCATCGCTGCCGGCCAGGTGAAAAAGCCACGCCCGCAGGACCGCCTCTGCGCTGGGATTATCTTCGTTTAACCAACCACGAGATTTCAAATAGGCAATGAGCGCTTCTCGTCGCTCGGCGCGCTCGTGCCGATGGCTTGACAGATCCGCTTCTGATAGGAGTCCCAGGTCGAGCCGGTCTTGAATGTCTTCTTCATTCCAAAAGCCGGCGAAGGTCGGCGTGTCATGGGTGTTGAGACTGGCAACCCGGTCGCGAGCAATCTCTCCCTGCGGATTGCCAAAATCGGCGACGGTCCGAAATTGGCTCACATCCATGCCGTGAACCTTATGCTTTGCCATGGCGGAATTTACGTAAGGCGGCACCGTGCCCAGGTTCTCGCCAACGATTTGGGCGTGATGCCGATGCGATTCCAAGCTCAGAACCGCGTAGAATTCCTCGGCACGATAACGGACGTAGAGTCCGTCCGTGGCGGCGAAGCCGCGAGGAACCCAATAAAGCCGATGTAACCCCATGATGTGATCGATCCGCAACATGCGCGCGTAGCGGAGATGATGGCGCAGGCAGTGAGTGAAGTAACGATAACCTTGCCGGCGCAAGCCATCGGGTTGCAGCGGCGGAAAGCCCCAGTCCTGACCTTTAGTGAAAAAAGCGTCGGGCGGCGCGCCGCCGCTTGCGTCTAATGCAAAGACCTCGCGCTCGCGCCATACATCGTAACCATCGCGGTTTACGCCGAGCGGAAAGTCCAGATAGAGCGCTGGCCCGCCGCCTTTGGCTTTTTCACCGAGGGTGCGCATCTGTTCATGCGCTTGCCATTGAATGAACAAGTGATACCGCTTAACGCTCTCATCATAGTCGTTGGGGCTTAGTATTCCGTCGCGACTGGCCGCTGGCCAATGTTCCCAGACCCTGCGCTCACGGTCGACTTTGGCGCGAAAGGCCGCGTAATCCTGAGCCAGGGGATGAGCGGCGATGAAGGCCTCAAAACTGGTTCTCCGTCGAGAGGGTCGATCGAGGAGGCAGGCCAGTAACTCTTGAAGGACGCTCCGCTTCAGAGCCATCAGCCGGCGGTAGTCGATCAAGGCTTCCCGCCGGGAGCTTTCCAATTCGGCCCGAAAGCTGGACGACTGGACCACGGCTCTGGCGCCGGGGCAGCGTTGCATTTCGGGTATCCGCGTGATGTCGAGATAGAATTCATTCCAAAAAAGTCGGCTTACGGGCGCGTAAGGACTGGGATTGAAAGGCTCCTCGAGAAAAGCGGAAAGCAGGGGCAAAGTGGCCACGATATCGCCACCCATTTTGCCGGCAAAATCGAGTAAGCGCTCAAGATCAGACAAATCCCCCGCTCCCCAGCTTTGCCGGGACCTGAGAGCATATACAGGGCAGAACAGGCCCCACTGTTTAGGGTCAGCTTCCGCCGGCCTATAAGTGTGCAGCCGGGATGAAATCAGATAGGACTCTAGATCCAGATCGCCCACTTGTAGGTGCAGGTGATGGTAGCCGAGCGGCAGCTGCTCGGGTAAGAGGACCCGCCGGATAACGTAGTGGGTGCCCTCGACTGAACGTTCCACCGCCTTTACGCGTGGATCATTGCGGCACTGGCCTTCGAGACGCTCGCCATTTTCCAAAGCGACTCGATACCGCACTGGCCACTCGGCAAGTCGTCTCGGCAGTCGAAACGTCAATCGTAATGGCCCATCCTCCCAGGCGATCACCACGGGATCGATAATCTGGCGCCATAAGAACTGCCGCCGCTCGCGCAACGCGTCCGGGAGATCTTCGAATCGGTTGACCGCCGCACCGAGCGTGCGCAGGACGCGTAGGGTCGCTTCGGCGGATGGTTGCACCAAACGGCCGAGACCGTCGTAGTGAGCGGTTTGCACGTTAAACAGCCGTGCCAAGTCGTGCAGCAGATGGTGGTGACTATGGCTTGTCACTGTGTATCGCCTGGGCACAAAATTTCGAGAATGCCGGCAATCGGAACCTCGATCCAATCGGGCCGGTTGTTTAATTCATAGCTCAGTTCATACACCGCCTTTTCCAGCAGACAGACGTTCAACCAGAGGTCAATTTCTTCACGAGATTTAGGCATGAAAGCCGCCTGCGCCGTGGCGTCGAAGAAGCCCTTGAGAAAAGTCACCGATACCCAGAGCGTCCAGTAGCGGGCCCAGGGTTGGAGTCGGGCGGCATCCTCGGGCCGCATGCCGTCACCTTTCAGCTTCGCCAGGGCCGCATAATTAAAGGAGCGCAGCATACCGGCGATATCCCGAAGCGGCGAACGCTTGAGGCGGCGCTCGCCGATCGGCCGTGCCGGCTCGCCTTCGAAGTCGATAATGACGAAATCCTTTCCGGTGAAAAGCACCTGGCCGAGATGATAGTCCCCGTGGCAGCGGATGCGCACGGCCGTCACTTTTCTTTCCAGAATCCGGCGAAAACGATCGAGAATGGCGGGTTCCAGTTTGAGCACCTTTTGCGCCCGGGGCCGAAGCTCTTCGGGCAATCCAGAGAGCCGCTTTTCCAACAGTGAGAGAGACTGGTCGGTGAGCGTGCGCAGGCTCTCGTAAAGGGAGCGCCGATAAAAGGCGGTGGACGGCTCGGGCGCAAACGCGGGGTCTTTAGTGTCCGAAGCGAGCGCCACATGGAGCTCGCCCGTTCGTTGGCCCAGCAGGCGAGCCGACGACAAGTAAGCGCCCATAACCTCTTGGGCAAATGACGGCAACTCCTGGTTCGCTAGATCGGCCAGGGACGCCCCAGGAGAGCGGCTCTCCTGGGGGTCGGGATGATGACGGCTCAAGATCTCTTCGAAGTAACGGCCAAGATGATCGAGCGTATAGCGCCAAGCATCACCCTCGTTGGATATCAACCCCTGCAGAATACCGACCGTGGTCGGCTCGCCGCGTCCTCTGCGGGTTTCGAGAAAGCCTGCGAGCGGCGGGACCTGCCTGAATGAAGTTTTATCGGTGATAAAGCGGCCGATCTCCACATCAGGGTTGAGTCCTTCGGTGAGCCGGCGATAGATTTTCAAGATCAGCCGGTCGCCATAGACGATCGATGTATTGCTTTGTTCGCCCTTGAGCATGGAGGGCTCGGCGGAAGACTCGGACGCGCCCTGCAGGGCACGAAAGGCCTTTGTGGGCTGGGCGCGGAGTTCAGCCGTCGCACCCTTAAATTGCCGCCCACGCCCGATTATACCGATTAACAATTTGCAAAAACGGGGATCGTAAAGGGCATCATATAGAATCCCTTCCGATTCCTGATTATCTTTTTTGACCGTCAGCTGCGCGATGGTGGACTGGGGACTGGCTTGGCGCAGCTCGAAGAGACGGTCTCCCGTAGCGAATGCCAACGGCAGCAGATAGGTCTCCGGGTTCGCTCCAGCATATTGAACTTCCCAGGTTGTCAAGCTGGCGGTGACGGAATCGGCAGACAAAGGAATGAAGTCGATGTTTCTTACCGACCGAATCGGTTTAGCTTTGCCGCCGAACCACCGACAGGTTACCAGATAGGCTGGAAGCGCGCGCTCGAGAGCCGTCCGCGCTCGGCCTTGAAGAACGTTTTCCCACGTGCCGGACACCTCCAGACGCGCGGGCTCAAAACCTTGGGCCGCGAGATAGGCCTCATGGGTGCGCGGTTGTTGCAGCTGGAACCAATAGAAGGCGTGCGGGCCGAGGGTGAGGAAATAGGGCAACTCGCCGATGGAGGGAAAACGCGTGTGGCCGAACAGCTCCACCGGCACCATTCCTTTATAGGCTGACAGATCCAGCTCGACGTAGTTCACGAAGCGAGAAAGATTGGCCACCACCAGGACGATCTCCTCCTGGAAGCGGCGAATGAAGACCAAGACCTTGTTATTGTCGGGATAAAGAAATTCAATCGTGCCCCGTCCAAAGGCCTGGTAGTTCTTGCAGAGCAGAACCAGCCGCTTCATCCACCAGAGAAACGAGCTCGGGTTCTGCTGTTGCGCGTCTACATTCACGGTTTCGTAGTGGTGTTCCGGATCGATGATCACCGGAAGATAAAGACGCTGCGGATTGGCGCGCGAAAAGCCGGCGTTACGATCCGCGCTCCACTGCATCGGCGTGCGCACGCCGTTGCGGTCGCCGAGATAGATGTTATCGCCCATGCCGATCTCATCGCCGTAGTAAATCACCGGCGTTCCGGGAAGCGAAAAGAGCAGGCTGTTGAGCAGTTCCATCTTCCGACGACTGTTGCCCAGCAGCGGAGCCAGGCGGCGGCGAATGCCGAGATTGATCCGGGCGCGGGGATCGTTTGCGTAAACTTTATACATATAATCGCGGTCTTCGTCGGTGACCATCTCGAGCGTTAGCTCGTCGTGATTGCGTAAGAACAGGGCCCACTGGCAGGTTTCGGGAATCGCCGGAGTCTGGTCCATGATGTCGATGATCGGGAAGCGGTCCTCCATGTGGACGGCCATGAACAGCCGCGGCATGACCGGAAAATGGAAAGCCATATGGCACTCGTCGCCGGAACCAAAGTAGGGGACAGCCTCTTCCGGCCACTGGTTCGCTTCGGCCAACAGCAGTCGATCGTGGTATTTCTTATCGACGTGGCGGCGGAGCCCTTTCAGGAAAGCGTGGGTCTCGGCGAGATTTTCGCAATTGGTTCCCTCGCGCTCGTAGAGATACGGCACGGCGTCCAAGCGCAGGCCGTCGACACCCATATCCAGCCAGAAATCGAGCGCGGCCAAAAGCGCTTTGTGAACCTCACGATTGTCAAAGTTCAAATCGGGCTGGTGGGAATAAAAGCGATGCCAGTAATAGGCTTTGGCCACCGGATCCAACGACCAATTCGAAAGCTCAAAGTCTTTGAAAATGATTCGCGCTTCTTGGTACTTCTCCTGGTTATCGCTCCAAACGTAAAAATTGCGCGCGCTGCTGCCGGGCTTGGCCTCTCGCGCCCGTTGAAACCACGGGTGCTGATCGGAGGTGTGATTGATGACCAGCTCGGTGATGACCCGGATACCCCGGCGATGGGCCTCGCGCAAGAAAAGTTTGAAGTCCTGCAAGGTGCCGTAATCGGGATGAATGTTCGTGTAATCGGCGATGTCATAGCCGTCGTCTTTTAAGGGCGAGGGGTAAAAAGGTAGGAGCCAGACCGCCGTGATGCCAAGGTCCTGAAGGAAGCCAAGCTTTTCAGTGAGACCTTGAAAATCGCCGACGCCATCGCCATTGCCGTCGCAATAGGCACGCACGTGGAGTTCGTAGATGACCGCGTCTTTGTACCAATGCGGGTGGTCGTCTAGGACGGACTCGCTGATTTTGCCTCTTCGCCGCTTGACCATGCGTCGCGTTTCACAAAAAATAATCGAAGTCCTGCTCCCGACGCAGGCGATGGCGCACGCGAAAAATTTGCGCCGGCACACTCTGGGGATTCAACTGAACGTAGTTGATCGTGCCGTGCCAGAGATAGCGCGCATCCGTCAAAAGCTCATGCATCTGAAACGGCTGCTGCGGATCGAGACCCAGTTCTTCGGTTGCCAATTCCACCCGACCGGACTGGGGATGATGAGGATCGAGATTGACGACCACGACGATGACGTTATTTAAGTCATCGGTGTGCTTGCTGAAGCAGATGACCTCCGGGTTATCCACCGCGTGAAATCGCAAGTTTCGGTCGCCTTGCAATGCGTGATTTTCCTGCCGGATGCGGTTCACCCGCGCGATGAAGTCCTTGAGGCTGTCCGGTCTATCGAGGTTCCAGTGTTTGATTTCATACTTTTCAGAGTTGAGATATTCTTCGCTGCCGGGCTCGCGCGGAACATTTTCGCAGAGTTCGAACGCCGGGCCGTAGATGCCGTAGCTTGCTCCTAGCATCGCCGCCAGGACCAGGCGCGTCATGAAGGCCGGCCGGCCGCCGAATTGCAGATATTCGGTCAAAATGTCGGGCGTATTGGGCCATAAGTGGGGGCGGAAAAAATCGGCGACCTCCGTTTGGGTCAGCTCCGTGAAATACTGGGTCAACTCCCATTTCGTGTTGCGCCAGGCGAAGTAAGTATACGAATGAGTAAATCCCAGCTTCGCCAGCCGGTACATTACTTTCGGGCGGGTAAACGCTTCGGCCAAAAAG
>OCZV010000192.1_pt1 | contig 22607 bp, 17 predicted proteins | sample 1539051 | NCBI WGS metagenome assembly OCZV01 (sample SAMEA3113581, study PRJEB22503) | soil metagenome
CAACCATAATATCCATAATTTCTTCTATCGATGTATCTTTTTTATCATCGAAGGATTTGGAGTCATTATCTCTCGAGCTGTTATGTTATTTAGATTATCATCAATTACAGGTACTCAATTAAAGTCCTCGAGAAGTAATCTAGCACTAACTTTGCTAGCTGCTAAATCTGCAGCTACAACATTTTTACTTGCATCAAGTCTAAAGTATTCATATTGCACAAAGCTGCCTTACATAAAATATCTACATAAAGTTTATAATATCTTGACTTTAGAAGAGAAGAAAATATACTCTTCATTTGTTTTGTTGTAATATATCACGTTAACACTTTTAAGATACCATAACGTATTTTATACTGCAATGAAGCCGATAGAAGCACTATTTTGGTTGGGCACTGCAGGCCTCTTATATATAACTGCTAATAACATAGTAAAAAATGTCAAACGAGATATGATAAAAGGCTCTCCGGAGGCTCACAGCAGCCGTCGCCATTGCGTATGCTGGTAGGATTGTCTTCAAGTCTCAAACAATGAACGCCATCTTATACAAAGATTTCCTTTCCCTACAACGATTTTTATCTTGAGGGCAAACAAATAATCAGCTCTCAATTAACAAAGTATAGAATTGTTATAGGTTGATATCTACGAGCAGTATTAAAATTAGCTTTTTAAACTAAAATCAAAATGGTATAAATAATCAAGGATAAGACAATGGGAAAAGACTAACAGAATACCTCAATAAATCTATTGATTTGGTTTTAGATCGTAAGGATATAGCTATTTTCTAATACAATAAAAGCCAAGTGTACTTACTATGCCAACATCAATAGGTGAGATTATGACTCAAAAGTTAGAGACCATAGAGCCGTCTAATACATCACAAGCAGCAGCAAAGAAAATGGCAGATAAGAATGTGAGCTCATTAGTAGTTATGGATAGAGCAGATAAACCTATAGGAATAGTAACTGAACGAGATTTGGTTAGACAAGTATGTGTTAATGATGCAAGCAGTAGTACTATTATAATTCATCATATAATGTCTTCTCCTCTTGTAACTATTGATGCTAATTCATCAGTTGAAGAAGCTGCTGATATAATGATTCAGAATAAAGTGCGGCATTTGCTAGTAGTAAGTGAAAATGGAAATAGAGCATTAGGAATTATTACTTCTAGTAATTTTACATCCTATCTAAAGCAAAAATTGAATATGGATGATGTTAATGCGCGAATATTACAGTCTCTGGCAGAAGAAGGAACAGAAGGCTTTAGACACTAAAAAGTAAAGATGTAACCCTCTCATGCTTGGAAGCATACCAAGACTGAAAGTCTAAACATATTATTCGTAAAGAGGCCTAATTTAGTACTTGTGGTTCAATAGAATAATATCCAATGCAGAGAAGAGAGTTCTTCTAAGCTTTTAGAAGATAGTAGTACAAGTGAGATGAATGTAAAGAATATTAGGGAGATTCAACTAAAGATAAACAAAGATTCACTACATATTGATTGAAATTGATGTTCTATCTGCAATGTTATTAAGTAATATTAACAATATCTTTCTAACTGATATTTAACATAATCCTGCCTTCTCTTTCTTTTTCAAATAATGCTTGCAAAGCTTCTTTAGCTTCCTCAAGCTTGAATTTTTTCCATACCTTTATTTTCAGTTCTTTGGAATTATCGATAATTTCTTTGAATTCCTTTCTACTGCCTCCAGTGGTACCCATTAATTTTATTTGTTTAGTATATAATGATTGAAGATTCAATTTAACCTCGGCACCCGTGAGCGTTCCAAATGTAACCCACCTTCCATTATCACCGATAGCATCCAAGCTCTTATCCCATGTATCAGCACCTAATGTGTTTAAAACAACAGCTGCCATGTTGCCTTGAGTAAATTCCTTAACTTCTTCTATCATTTTGTCATAAGTGGTGATATGATCTGCTCCAAATTCTCGTATCCAGCTCTTACTAGTAACCGCAATAACCTTTGCTCCCATTTTCTTACCCAATTGAATCGCTAGCATACCTGTATTTCCCGATGCACCAAACACTAACAACGACTCATTTATTCTTAGAGAAGCTTCCTTTAATGCATGAAATGGAGTTAATGCAGTCACCGATAAACTTGCAGCTATATCCCAACTCATGTCATTTGGTATTTTAAAAACATTCTTTTCTGGAACTGCAATATATTCAGCAAAGCCACCATTACTGACAACACCAATTAATCCTCCATTTTTGCAAAGCATTTCAGAACTATTTAGACATAAATCACATGTGCCATCAAATAGTCTGCTATACACGACCACTCTATCACCTTCATTTAATCCCTTTACATGATTTCCTACTCTCTCGACCATTCCACTTATTTCTGCTCCTGGTATATGCGGAAGTGGTTTTGATTCAAGACGTGGCCCAGACTTTATTCCGTGTTTTCCAGAAACTACAAAATAGTCTATTGGGTTTACACCAGCCACTTTAACTCTTATTAATACTTCATGATCTGTTAATTGCGGGTCTCCATATTCTTTAATCTCCAAGTTTTCTAAACCTGGTTCCTTAAAAATGGCAGCTTTCATTTTTAGAAGATAATTTTAATTATATTTAATATTATCCTGATTTTAAAATTTTTTTCTTTGCGGTTATGTCGACAGAGAAAATTATTACTATAGAAAAACTTTGTACGTGCTTGAACTGATTTTCGAATTTAAAATATACAAAGATATGCAAAAATCAAGTAGTAATAGTAGTCAGTAAGTATGCCAGAGGAAAATAGCACATCATATGATTTGGACAGATATAGAACCCTATTTAGTAGTAAAGCATAATTTGAATATTAACGAGTGTGCAGTTAATTAAGTTTCTAATCACTTCAAGATCACCGAATGAAGCAGTAACAACGCAACAATATGATAATCTGCTGCTACAGGCTTAAATGTGAGTTAGTTACACTTTAGCAATTACCAATTTATTCTTAAACATAGTTGTAATAAGTGATACTCAAAATAATAAGGTTTAACAGATAAAGACACAGATAATCACAATTATATAAATAAAAATATTATCTTTCCATCGACACATGAAAGAAAAATCTTATACTCCCATATACAGACAAGGAAACTATTATAACATATATCTGATATGGATCTGATAACACAAGGTTGATTGGCCAACATTATAGCGAAACGACAAATGGAAATGAGGAGAAAGGCTTGAGTAAATTGGAACTGAGAATATTAGAATGCATAAAGAAAGAACCAAAACTAGAAAAGAAAATCTCAAAGCAGGTTGGTCTTGATACTTTGATAATTTCTCCAATAATTACTGATTTAATGTTTAAAAGTTATCTAGAAAGGATACATAAAAAAAGAATGTTGTTCTCCTCAAAAGAATATTTCTATATAACCATGGAAGGATTGATGGCATTAGAAGAGGCTAAAAATAAAGAACGACCGCTGAATCAACTAATCTCTATCATAAAAGAGACAATTGAGGGAAAACTTTTTGAACTTTCTAACGATGTACCCTTGACAATTATTGCTATAAAAGCAACATATAGAGCATTAAAATATCTTTTTAGGTAGCACAAGAATTTTGAAAAGCCCATCCAGGCTTAAATACTAAAGAAATAATAACGCGCATATATGAATTCTCACTTAATCTATGGACTCTATATCAACTTTGATTTGCAGCCGATGAAATATGCTAAGATTTCCTTACGGACCACAGGTGTTACTACTGGTAACAAATTTTATTGAAATCAAAATAATACTACTATATTGAAAATTGTTATTTATAAATTTCATTATTTAATATATTGATTGAGTTACATTAAATGCAGAAATGGGAAATGAAAAGTTAAATATTTCACACTTATGAATTAGAACCGATAATATCATATATTAAAGTGTATATTATATGATTTAAGAACAATCAGAAATTAGAGGTAAACTAATGAAGAGCAGATTTCCAATGTATATAGAAAACGGCGATAATATGGACTGGAGACCAAATATTTATAGTATTTGATAAAAACTTCCGTTTTTCAAATTGATGCTATTAGCATTCCTGTGTTCTGTCATTGGAATACTGGATTTTTACATGCGTCACAAATGTATCCCTTGTATTGTTCAAAAATATATTTGCCAATACCAGAAGAAGGATTTAGTATAACCTCGCGCTCAGGCTCGCTGCAATGTTTACACCTGATCCTTGACCATCCACTTGGTAAATAGGCATTTTTATCAAATCCCCACATACGTATTTGTTTTTCAGAATCCTCGTTTAATTTCAATGAATATAACTCAGATAACTCTTGTTCTGTCAAAAAACCTCTTGTTTTATATTTATCCAATAAAGGTCTGGTCTTTCTAGATGGCCATTTTATAATATTCGAAATTAGCTTGTCTTGAAACACATCAATATCGCGTTCGTTCATTTTCAAAAACCTTTGATATTCTTTTTCTACTACCTCAGGATGAAATCCATTGTCAGCGATAATCTCAGCTGGCTTTTTACCAACGTTAAACTCACTATACAATTTCTTTATACCGTCTGCATCAAGATCCGGGACGTTAAGATAGTAATAATGATTATTACTTACTGGCTTCAAGCGCTGCGAAGGTAGAGCGACTGAGGAGTCGGATTCTTCTGCAACTATGACCATTTCATCGCTTCTTGTCTTTCTCCTTATGAAAAGACCTCTCGCTTTGCTTTTTTCCTTGTAGACATTTGCTTCTGTCGTATGCACAATTCTGGCAATATCTTTTACTGAAAATTTTCCTTCTGAAATGAGTGCGATTATTTGTTCTTTCTTATTATTTGGCTTTTTTCCTACATAACCGGGTTCCAATGGAGTAAGGTATAGTAAGGTAAAGTAGGTAATTAATTTATCCATACTCCCATTTCTTCTGAGATAATCTTGAATATACTGGGAAGTATAATAAGTAAATAACTCACCTTACAACCTTGACCTTACCTTGGACTATTAAAAAATTACCACAATCTAATTGTTATATCTTTATTAGTTTATTTTATGCTTTCTGGAATGTTATTTGATATGATAGTCTTACTTTAAGGTTATTTAATAAAACTTCTTACTGGCAAGAAATCATTATCTCAATCACTATCATTATGGCCGCTGCTTTAGTTGAAATGCTAATAATCTTTATCAGAAGTCAGAAATATCATTTGACATATCATGATACGGATAGCACACGTGTCTTCTATAGCATGCAGAGAACTTTAGAGATATATCTAGAATGTTTACGTCAATGTTTAATGACTGCGACATAAAGTAAGGGATCATCATCATTCTTTGTGACATAATTTTTTACTATATCTTCGAAAAGAATTTTGCGTTGTAATAGATAAGAAAACATCGCTACCTCGCAGACAGTCGTATTATAATCTGGTGAAAATAAAAAGAAGAAAAAAACCAGAACCTAAAAGAATGATTACTGATAAATTTTAGAGTTAACTGAAAGGATACTTGATTAGATATGAACAAAGCTTAAAGTTAAATACATGCGAAGGATTATAAGTTCATTATAGCCAGAATATTTATAGTAATTGAAGAAAGAATTTGTTATTTCAAGGATTGAAGCCTCCCAGGATGGTAGCCCTTACATATACATAACATTCAGCGATCCTAATGATTACAAGTCAGGAGAAAGGAAGCAGCAAAATCCATTTGGTCCCAATGTAATGGCATTTACTTCTCCAGAAGAGATGATGAAAAATTTACCTAAAGCAATGGGAGATATCTCAAAGATGATAACTGGAGGTGGTGGTGGTCTTACTGATTCGCCAACTTTTAAAATGAGTATGAAAGAGTATGAAGACCTGGGTATAAAAGTAGGTGACAAAGTTTCGATAGAAATAAAAAAATCAGATAATACTGGAATTTATACCTAGTTCTAGGATTATATTATTAATTTCATTAAATTGGATAAAGGTTTTTGTAACAATTTCTATAAGTTAGGTTTACCTTTTTAGAAATTTAGATTCCATTCAATAAATCAAGTGTTTAAATTGTGTTGAATTACAGGTGTTAAACGTGTTGAAAAGTGAGTGATATGTTTTCTTTCATCCTGTTATTATCTATATGAGATTTGTTGATACGACGTTTATCGATATGCCCATGTCATGATTAAAAGTTCTTTGTTATACTTTCTCTCTCCTATGCTCTACTGCATCAGTATTAATCTGTTTAAGATTCTGACCGTCTGTCTATACAAATATGACTACCATCTTTGTGATAATATATTATATACATAAGGAGTGGAACAAACATAAAGATCTGCTTGGCTATAGGATTTAGTAAATTCTCATATGACTCTTTTTACAAAGCCAAAAATTGGATCGTGGAATTTGACAGATCTCATAGAAGATCCAAATAATAGCCAGTTTCAAGAATTTCTACAATATCTAGAAGAATCAGTAAAACAGCTTGAACTGAAACGCAATGATCTTAGTCCAAAGATTTCAGCAACAGATTTTGAAAATTTGCTTCATTTAATCGAAGATATATCAGAAAAAGTCAATATAGCTAGCGGTTATGCTTCTTTGAGATATTCTGCTGATACCTCTTCAAATGAAGCCGCTTCTCTTGTAACAAAAATGGAAATCATGAGATCAAACATTACTAACAGGTTGCTATTCTTTGATTTGTGGTTTAAAAAAGATATCGATGAACAAAATGCCCAGCGTTTGATAAACTCAATACCTTCCGTTTATCAAGAATATCTGAAGCACAAACGATTACTTGCAAAGTACACCTTAACTGAATCTGAAGAGAAGATCATTAATATCTTAGAAGTCACAGGAGCGAATGCCCTTGTCAAGATCTATGATAGAATGACAAGCGGTTTTGAATTTGTTATGGCTGTTAAAAAAGGTAAGAAGATTATAAAAAAAATATTTCCCAATAAAGAAAAAATGCTCTCTCTTATCCGAAGTCCAAAACTTGAGGAAAGAGAAGCTGCATACAAGTCACTATTGCATGTATATAAAAAAAATAGCGGAGTATTAGGTGAAATTTACCAAAATCTTGTAATTCAGTGGTATGACGAACACATATCCATGCGTGGCTTCCAGTCTCCGATTTCAGCTCGAAATGTTTCTAATAACTTGGATGATACAACTGTAGAGACTCTTCTTTCAGTATGTAGAACGAACTCTGTAGTTTTCCAAGACTATTTTAAAGAAAAAGCAAAGATGCTCGGTATTAAAAAACTTCAAAGATATCATCTATATGCGCCACTATCATTAAAAAACTCTGAGCAAAAAAAATTTAGATATGAAAATGCCATTGATACAATACTTGAAACGTTTGAAGGTTTTGACTCTCGATTTAGGAAATATGCTGAACGACTTTTTCTAGAACAACACGTAGATTCCCAAGTTAGAAAGAGTAAACTAGGAGGAGCTTTCTGCTATACTGTATCGCCTAAAAGAACTCCTTATGTACTGCTAAATTACAACGGGAAATCTAGAGATGTCTCTACAATGGCACATGAATTTGGTCATGCAATACATAGTATTGCAGCTTCTGACAAACCAATAATGGTATCACATGCGCCACTTCCATTAGCAGAGACTGCATCAGTATTTGCAGAAATGCTCCTAAATGACAACTTGACTAAAAAAGTGACAAGAAAAGAGAAGAAGATATTGATTGCAGAACAAATAGACGATATGTATGCTACGATAATGCGTCAAGCTTACTTTACTATATTTGAAATCGATGCACACCAAGCTATTGTAAAAGAAAATGCGACGATAGATAAAGTATCAGAATTGTATTTAACTAATTTGAATAAACAGTTTGGCAGTTCAGTAACCGTATCTCCGGATTTTCAATGGGAGTGGGTTTATATTCCTCATTTTTATCATACGCCATTTTATTGTTATGCATATTCATTTGGAAATTTATTAGTATTGTCTTTGTATCAACAGTTCAAAACAGAAGGAGAATCATTTATACCCAAATATTTTAAAATACTCTCAGCTGGTGGATCTAGGAAAACTGAAGAATTACTTAAAGAATCTGGTATTGATATCTCAAAAGCTGAATTCTGGCAACAGGGCTTTGATTTAGTTACAAAAAAAATACAAGAATTGAAGGAAATGAATTAATTGATAATTGCCTTGTTTCTATTTCCAACTGACTATGAGAGAGCGTTAGTAGAAGTTAAGATATGCATGAAAGAAAAGGTTTAACGTATTCTAGATAGATAGATGGTAAGATAGTTCAAAGCCTAACTAATGAGAGTCTCTATTATCAAAGTATATTCGTTCTATTTTTGATAAGTTATAGATAGTGGAATTGATCCAAAAGATATAGTTTAAGGAATCTTAAGCAGAAATAAGATGGTATTGAAGTTATCCAAAATCCATTTGAAAACAAAACTACACTTGAACATAGTTAAAGCTCATTTCATAAGAAATAATCCTGCGATTTTGACACTTAACATTTAAGTTTACTAGATGATCATAAAACGCACTGGATTGTGAATCCTAAACGTAGCATTGACTCATCTCCACAAAATATGAGATAAAAACATTCTCAGGAATGCGAAAATAAGAACCATCTTTTAATGTGCTCAGTCTATTATCAAGACAACATAACATTGTAAATAAAAAGAAAGATAATAATCGATCTAAGAACTATCTTATTAGCGCAGCCTGCAGAACCATAATTGTGTATAGCAATTATGGGAACTTAACTGAACTAATTCCATTCCTGTAATTCTCTTAATTTTCTCTAATGCTTTAATATCTACAAAGAAATCATTTGTATTAAATATCAGAATTTCTTTATCGTCGTCAGGCAAATATTCAAAACCACAGTCTTTGGTACAGTCCAAAATATCCCATATCCATTCTTCGCATTCATCTATCGGTAGTAATGAAGACGATGACTGCCTACTTCTATCCAAGCTGTTTTATTATTCAATAAAACATTTAAATATATATACATACAACAGGAGTTTTTATTTTTGCATTCTGTTTGCATAAGTTAGCCTTTTTATATACTGTATATCTATGCATTGTGTTCATATTTTTGATTGCTTATCCTAAGATAATAGATTGCATTTTATTGCTAACCCTATGTCTTAACTTCAAATATATTGAGACACTCCGGTGATATCATATAATATCCAGAATTTCATTCAGTTACTTTGACAAATCAATCGGATGAAAATTTATTTAAGCAATAAAAGCTACTAATATAGATACTATGTGTTTCGATTACGAAATTCCAGAAAAGCAGAAAATAAAGAATAGAAAACTAGAGGAAGAAACTATGGAAGTCGAACCAGAACTTGAAAAGGAAGAAGAACGACCATTAATGGCTTCTGCATAAAATAAGATAATTTGTCCTAATATTTATATACATAAAAGATTTATATATAAAAGCAAATCCTCTTTTATTTTTCTATCATAGAAGTCCAAATCTTATTTAGTATATATAAGAATACCAATATGTCATAAACATACACTATTTTTTAACTGATATTTAGTATATTTAACTTATATGATATAGATTTAGTTAGAACAAATACCAGTTATCTGTATACATGATATAATAATAATAAACAAATTATCTTTTTCTGAATTCAATACTAATTCTTTGGTAGTATTTTACTGATAACAAGTCCCTGTTGAATTTAGCTAGATTAAATAGACCTGATAATATCAGGTCGGATAATTCCGTAACTTGAATATACTATTTCTATAATATTCTCGCTGCTTTTATTACTAGGATGCTTTTGTAACTGCATTATTATGAAAAACAATAATAGGCTTGAGACTATTTATGGACTTTATATAATGCAGATGAAAAACAGAGCCGAGAGATTATGCAGCTGGGAATAATACCTATCGTCTTCTTAGATATGAGCTTGTATTAATATTAGCCATACTCATTATATATTACTATTCTTTTTGCATCGTTTTATGATCTGGTGGTATATCATTCTATATCTTACGTTCTATAGCAGATATCCTCGCTAGCGAAAAGTTATAATCAACACAAGAGTATGAATATTAGGATACTATAATGACTTTCCAAACTTTAACAAGCTTCGGTCCTCTTCCGATCAGAATACTAGCGGGAATTACCTTCATAGCACATGGTTTACCTAAACTTTCAGACATATCAGGTACCGGAGGATTTTTTGCAAGTGTAGGACTACCATCTGAGCTTGCTCTTCCAATAATGCTTCTAGAAATAATTGGTGGCATAGCACTGCTTGTAGGAGTATTAACAAGAATAGCAGCAGGAATCTTTATAATAGAAATGATTGGCGCAACACTTAATGTCAAATTGTCAAAGGGTTTTGCAGGAGGATACGAGCTAGAACTACTGTTAATCGCAATATCAATCAGCCTCCTATTGACTGGCCCAGGAAGACTATCTATAGAACGAGACTTGTTGAAGCGAGAATTAGTTCCAAAAGGCAAGGACATAGTGCTCCAGCAGCAACAACAGCAGCAGTAATATCACCGGGAAGACTAGGAATCATCTACTAATTATTTTTATTTTTATTCTCCATGAATATTTACTCCTCAATCTAATTTCGAGAAACAAACTCTCCTTTGACTTGTTCTATTACTATATAATCATAGTAGACATAGTTGTCCAATAACGTAATAATAAAAAATAGTTATGGTGTGTTAGCCATCATTACACACGATGGTTTATGACCTTAAAATCTTCTACCAAGAAGGATAGACATAACTTTCAACTTGCGGTCTGTAATATCAGTAAGATGTATATACATAATTTATTAGTACCTAATCTTCGCTATATCATAATCATAATGACTATAATATAGTCAATCATCATTTCACCATTTTAAGATACGGCACATATTTCAGTTATCATTTACAAGATAATCTAGTTAAGCAAAGATTATTCTATAAAGGCTTTCCCACAGAAGTCATCTTATGATATCCATTTCCAACAATTTCAGAATAATCTCAATATCAATAGCATGTAAAAAAGTGGATTGACCTTAAATACACTTGGAAGTGCAAGTGATGAAGTAGGAACTTTAATAATTAATTTTGTCAATTCTTCAAAATATAATCCTAAATTCTAATGGTATATCCATTATTATTCCAGAATGGCTTAGATAAACCTTGTTAAAGTAATTAACTTCTGTCTGAATAGATATTTTGTTGACAGATGCATGTTTTATAATCCCAAATCCTACAATATTATCTTTAAGTCCTAATCCTATAAACATGCCTTGAAGTCTCGATGGTTTTATTTGAACGCATTTCCCTAATTGTACAAAACCATATATGTCGTTCAGTATTTTGGAATATGTTATACCTTTGTATACAATTTTGATGCTCTTTATTCCTATCGTAACAATATTATCATTGTTATTATGTTTGCCATTAATATAACGAAGAAATTGATTTAGCCTTCGCTGATTGCGCTCAATTCTATTTTTTACGGTTTTAGTAGGACCTTTACTATGTATAACGGGAGAAAAACATTTTGATCTGAAATTTTCGAATATAGATTTCTCACCGAGACATATGACCAAATCGGATTGCAATTTATTTGCCATTTTTAGTTTATAATTAATACCATTATTGTGTATATAACCATCAGTATTAATTACGCAAATATCAGAATCAATTGTAATTTTCTTAACAATTCTTTTGATGGCATTAATTGTGACATTTTCAAATCCTACCGGGCTAGTGTTTCCAACAAATTCGAAGAACTGTGCGTCTATCTTTCTCAGGTCTATTATCGGCTTTTCAATTATTGCCGCTCCTATTGCAGTAGGAGGGGCTAGGTCACCTTGTCCCATGTCTGCATCAATAACTGCTGGTTTGTAGCCTTTTTTAAGTGTCGAATTTACAATAAAGGTTGCAAGTGAGGACTTTCCTGTATCAATATTACCTATTAATAATATTGTTCTAAATTTTTCAATTAAAATTTTATTAAGAATCTCCTGCCACATTGTTGTGCCAGCACTATGTCGGTCGGCTATCCAACTTTCGCCATTGTGCTCTAAGGCTATATCAATTTGGCAATGTGAATCAATCTCAAACGGTAAAATCTTACCAGCTCCTACTATCACAATGCTATCAGAGATGTCTTTTCCTAAAACATAACCAGTACCTATTAAAGTTACTGTAGCAGGGCCTTTTACCAGATAAGTCCAAGGAGATATGATATATATGCAAACAAGTTATGTAGTATATATTTTATGAAAAGACTTTGACATCAGATCAAAAGTCAAAATTCTATTCTTTCTTTCTTCCTAGAATCCTAACTGTAGAAAGTATTCTATACAATATTAAGATCAGATCTTTAATAGACTATTTAATACGCTCACCAGAAAGATAGAAAATAATATTAGAAGGGAAAACATTAAAAATATTTCTTATCATCTAAAGATAGAACCAATCTATCTATCTATACATTGGATTTGTGACCGTATACGTTGTCTTTCTTTTGTTCATATTAGTCTATAGAACTCTCAATTGTAAAATCTATATATTTTTGTATTTCTAATGGTTTATACATTATATACATTTACATTCCGAACTAAAATGTGGGTATAGGATTTAACTATTCGATGAAATATCATAACAGTCAGATGTATTGGAGATACCATCAATGAGTTAATAATAAAAGACTCATGACATCATTAGCCATAAAATTGATTATGAATAGAAACTACAGGTAATACATTAAATTTTAAAAAGATTCTTTGCGTTCCTATACATTATAAGGTCTCTTATTTGGCAACTCAGCTCAAGGTTTTGAACAAAATTAATATAAGAACTCATGTTAGAAATTGGCCAATCTGTTCCATATAAAAGTTGATGGGGTTCACCAGCATAATTCAATAGTTCTATCACTTTGTTAATAATGTATTTTTTGGAATATGAATTAAAGCTGCCGAGAACTAATCCTGAAATATCGGCATAGACATTTTTGTTCTTATAAAGAATTTCCTGACAATCAAGTATATAGGGATTTCCCAAATGACACATTACTATTTTTAGATCAGGATTATCAACAGCAACATCATCTATATTCAACGGATGTGAAAATCTAATCTTACCTTTACTTGAAAACGTATCTCCGGTATGGATCATCACTGGAACTCCAAATTCTACACACATATCATACACTCTTTGATACTTTTTATCAAATGGGTAATAATGTTCGTAGCCACAATAAAGCTTGACACCTTTAATGAAACCCTCTTTCAACCATATTCTACAATTTCTATAATCTTCGTCAGTATGATTATCAATTGAAAATCCAGCAACAACTCCAAGATTATCATGTTTTTTTGTAATATCAAGAATTTCAGCCGTCGAAGGTCTATCCACATTAACTTCATAAGATGATAGAATAACAGAATAATCAATATTGTTAGTAATCATGGCGTCAAGTAATAATGTTAATCTTTCCTTTAGTGAAAGTTTATTTGTATACTCGTAATGGTTAAGATGTACATGACAATCTATAATGATAGATATCACCGCCCATATCTAGGATTTAACCATTCAATGAAACTGGCGTAATTCAGTGAGGAAGTATCATAGATATAATTAGGAAGTATTTTAATAAATCTAAATCCATTCTTTAACTGAAATGAAAGAACTGGGTCTTTTACTAAACCTTTTATTACCTTTTGTGCATATTCCATAGCTGACATTTTATCTGCATGTTCACAATAGTGGAGGAGTCTACCTCCACCTATTATTCTCTTTAAATTCAATTTTATAGCTAAATCCTTTCTGATATTATAGAGCATTGTTGCTATCCCAAGACACCGAAAATTAGGATGAGTGGAGATATCATCCGCATAAAGGCTATCACCTTTAGGATTATGGCTTGTGATCTTCCCATCTCCAACAATATCATACCATGTATGCTCAGCATATTCAGGTTGTAGCGAGATTATTAAACTACATGCAGATGCAACTATTCTTTCATTTAATTCTGCACAAAACTGGCCTTCAGGAAATAAGCGAATATGATTTTCAAGAAAAGAGGGTGCCGATACCATCCCAGCAGCCACATCAGGAAATGATTCCTTTTGTAAATCGACTATTTGAGAAATATCCTTCTGCTGAATATTTCTAATAATAATTGCTGGGCGCACACTATCCATACTCTAACACTATCAGTATCCATAATTCTCTGATATAAAAGGTACATATCAGAGTCATAAATGAAAAAGAATAAAATATACATGTATATACATGTATATATATAATATACATATGATTGCTATGTATGTTATTAAATTGTTTCGATCTCTTACATTTTGAATTATCTTGAATATCACACATCCCTATATTAACAGCAAATGAGCGTAAGAATTGTACTCAAGCAGAGTACGGCTCTTGTTAGACCATCTAAATTTTCTATCTCTAAAATTTGATTATTGCAATAAACAAGATTAGAATGGCCCAGAACTTTTTTATAAAGTTAGATCTATCTTCTATCCTGTCATTGGAGATGAATCTTTTAATATTAAGCAAACCATTTTAACCAAAACAGATCATTATCAGGAGCAGAATCGACAAGATAGTCCGGTGGTTTATCTAGAAAAGTATTGTTAACTCTGATCATGGTGCTAACCATATAATTAAATGATAACGGGTTGCCTACAAAATTTGGATCAATGAATACTTCAACTTTGTTCTTTGGCATAGCGGAGATCTCTGATAAAGGAAGAGTATATGAATTTCCAGTGTTATTAAAAATTGCCAAATTCCAACCTACTGCTTCAAACTTAGAATCTATTGCAAAATTTGGAATTATCACTGAATAGTACTGATCTTTTCCTGATACGGAATTTCTATAATATATTACCCAAATATATACAGTCTCATACTTTTCATTCCTATTAGCATCCCCTGCAAGTTCTATAGATAAGAGCAATTTATGGTCATTAACCTTCTTTACACTGGCAGAAAGAATATCATGATAATCTTTAATCTCAGGAATTATATTTGTACGGTCAAGCTTAACAAGTGTAGAATCATCTCTAGCATCTTCAACAATTTTGTTAGTTGGTGATGATGATATTACAGTAATTGAGGATAAATTCGATACTATCAACGAAATTAATACAGCTGAGATAAATGCAATTACCATCGTGACAATAATGACAGTTTGCATGCGAATGACAAAAATAACTATTGTAGACATACCTATTATAATTAGTTCCTATCTAAGGCTCAACTAAATATATGACATCTAAATAATACCTGAAGACACATTACCAAAAACACTATCAATATTCAGATATACTTCTATACCCAGGTTTTATACTGGTTATATTCCATACCGGGTTCAAAGATAGTAACACATTATCATTTTAAACTATGTGATAACAATGATTCTAATATACAGGCCTTGCCTTATTTGGCTGTAAATATTATCTCAATAGATATCATCTAGTAGCTGTGCTGTGTCGATACAAATAAGATAATTTTACATCAAATATGGATATATATACTTCAAATATATCATTTTATTATGATTTGAATGTTAAAGGAATATTCTGATTTTCAGACGGAAAATACTTTCATAATAAAGGGTTAGAGATGAAAACATAAGCATCAGAAGCTAATAAAGACTGACGATTCTGTATACTTATCGAGTCATAGCCACTTTTCCTGTTCATTTAAGTCGGTGAAAAATATCATTTGATTAGTTCTATAATATCTGCTTTTATTATACCTCCCAGCATGTGATAGTTGTATGAGTGGTAATGACTCTTAGGTACTCTTAAACAAGTTATGCATCAGCTTCCTTTCTATTTTGATTTCTTAGAGTCTTCTCTGCACTTTATTGTTAAGTATATTGCCTGTTGTTTACTTTCTTCTTTGGATTCTTTTGTACTTTCATGTTTGTATTTGTAAAAAGTAATCACGTGCTGAGTATAATTATAGCTAGGATAATAGAGCCAATAAAAGAACGACTGATTAGGAAAGGAACTACAAAAACGTCTAATCGCTGAGTCACACTATTCGAAAATTCCTGTCTTGAAATATCAACCAGGATTAGCTGTGTTCAAGCATATTCCTAAAATAAAACATTAGCTTTATCTTTTACTGTATATATCACGCTACATAATATATTAGCGATGGCGAATGACTTAGAAAAATAGTATTAATCAGAGCAACACAAAATTAGATTAGCCTTATCCTCTCACATACATCTTTCTTTTATATTTCGCTGTCAGGTTTAGCTAAATTTTTAGCAGAATGTCCTGATAACTGTACAGAACCAATTGAACGACCCCAAGCCTAAGATACCTTTCGATAACCCACAGATAATAATTTCCAAGAAAGCTACATCTATTGTTTTATCACCGGATGAAATTATGTCGCTTGAGGCTCAACAGGGTTATAGGCAAGTGATTCTTTCGGATGTGATTCATTTTCTGTTTTATTATTACTTTGGGAAAATGATTGGTTGACATTCATAGTATTATTGTCGATTAACCCTTCTGATGAATTTTTGGAGCCATCTATAATATACTGCTTAGCTTTCTCGGCTATACTTTTTATTTCTGGAGTACTATTTATTATTTTTTCTCCACCTTTGAAAACCCCTAAAACAAATGTTTGCCATCCTAATCCTATAATGGATAAAATTAATACAGCTATAATTATCCACGTCAGTATCCCCATAACTAAGTAATATGGATTTTCCTTATTCTTTAAGATTATTAAATATCATTATAAAATATCGTTATAGTAGTTCTACTCTGACAAATTGAGTCCATAAACAGGTTTAAATCTTATACACCTATTTCTGTGCCTAGCAGTTGATAGCTCTGACAGGCCATACACAACTACTTTGTGGTTGTTAGTGTTACTACGAACCTGGATGCCTTTAGGATACACCTTGTTTACCATCATTCATCTTATCCAGTTCATTATTCCACTTATTAATAACATCAAACTCTAGAACTACCTCACTGCTTTGAACCAATATTCATTATGTATACGCTACTTGACCATTAGATAGTGTTATAACAGCTAAGCAGATGCAGATAGGTCAATTACGCTAACAACAGATTCAGTTATGCAACAATGCAATGGAAATAAATGATAAGAAAATCAAGATAGACTACTAGAAATAGTACATTTATGATGACAAAGAAAAGGAAAGGAGATTCTTCATCCAAGAAAGGAAAAATCAATATCAAATAGCAATATGAAAGTACTTGAACCAGAAGTTTCATAACAAAGTTAATTCGAAAAAGATGCAATAGTAGTAACATGTCCTTATGAGATGAGCAATATAAGTTTCCAGCGCTTTACAACAAACAGTAGCACTAACCCTAAAAGAATTTCTTAATCTTAAGACTTATCTCAGAATTAATTGTTTATTGATTGCTACTTGTGTTAAATTGTGCAGAACCAAAGTATTTTACTATAAACTCTTATTTTATAATTTACTTATAATATTATTCATCATCCTATTTGGTCATAGTAGTAAATTGGCAGTCATATGAGTACAGCTGCTCAGAAAATTGTCAATTTTTGGTATAGGTATGAAAATCTTAATCTAAAGATAACTTTTATCTTGATCTCTTTACAATTACTTCATTTATACTGGCTTACTACTGACGTAGTACTTCAACGAATATATGGAGAAAGCTTTCTTATATTTCCCAAGGCTCTTTTACCTGTCTTTGTAGTAATAGACTATATTGAAATCCCTGCATTGATTTCAGGAATGACCTTTTATTCTCTAAGTATTTACAAACACCAAAAGAATTCATGGAAGAATTCTTTATTTCTTGCAATGCTTGCAGTACAAGTGGTTCATATATTCTGGATTACGGATGAAATAGTATATGATGCATTTTTTGAAACTCGCTTGGTAGAATTTCCTTTATATATCGCATGGATCGCAATACTTATCGATTATCTAGAGTTACCAGTTATGGCTGACTTATTTTACAAAATAATCAAAGGTGAAAAAAAGTGGCGCTAGGCAGTAGTCTTATTATTATTTCCTCATCACAATCTATGCAATGGAAAATTGTAACGTCACCTGTCTATTATAGAATGGTTTTTCCAATACCTACATACTCTGTATAGTTTCAGTGGAACATTCCATTGGACTTGATCTAATACGGGGCCTTCAATATCATTTGCGGTTGAATATGAAGATAAATTTTAATATAAAAGATATTCTATAGACAAAGACACAGAAATCTTACGTTTTAATGTTCACTTCATCAGGTATTAATTTTCTTCATGACACTATGGCACACGATTTTAGCGATAATAAAAAGGCACAATATTGGATTGCTTATTCTGTTGGTAAGTATTAGAAGTATTAATCGTTGTTTGTGCTACATTGAAAAGCAATAAATTCTCGTCACATATATGGCAGTAGATGATGGCTTTACATGAATATTTATTTGTAATTATACAATGCAGAATATATGGTGTATTAAAGAAACGCCTTCAATTGAAATAACTAGAAACCCATCTACAAATTATTTTATGCTGATGATCTATAAGATTAAAATGAATTATTATGAGTGAAGAAGAACTTCCACCTTGGATAAAAGAGCAAGTATCGCGCTTACATCAAATTCAGCAAAATCTACAAGCAATTATGATGAAAAAGCACCAAATTGAACAAGAGATTAGCGAGACAGACAAAGCAATAGAAGAGATAAAAAAAATTGATGAAGATAATAAAATATACAAAAGATATAATACTTTTTTGATAAAGGCGAAGAGGGAGAATATTTTAACGGAACTTAAAGAAAAAAAAGACACATTAAACATAAGAATGGAGGTTGTCGAAAAACAAGAGAAAAGAGTCAGTGACAACTTAAAAGAGGTAGAGAACAAAATTATCAAAATGAGGACTTTATTGGATAATGACTAGCAAGTTAATATTTATAGATATTATCCTATCTCGACAAATAACTTGAAAAGGCTAAAAGTTGAATAAATAAACATGATTAATCTTCATAGTATAGTTGCGTTGTGTGTTCTTTTATTATCTTTGTTTCAATTTATAAATAACAATAATGAATTTCAAAAAGACGACAAGATTCATACAGGAGAATTTTCAATCAATTCACAATACACACGTCATATCAATACAGAATCTCTTTATTTAAAATGACACAAATTTAAATGGAATTAAAATATAAGCATCAAAGGTACATACAAAAAACCTAACAATGACTTTCTTAAATAAGGTTGCGACAAATGATTATTAGTTGTTCATGCCCCTTGTATTCTTCGAAAAGGGTTGTTCCAAGCAAAACATATTTGAATTATTTATAAGATAATATACTCATAGAAATCGTCGAAGTGGCACAATACATACTGAATCGTCAACGAGTATTCTTGGCTTAGCATTTAAACTGCTGTCTAAGCCAAGTCTAAACTATAAGTAAAGTGAGATAATATATATATCAGTCATATTTAAGAGTCAAAATCTTTAACTTCAACAGTAATAAAGTCAGTCCAGATATTAATTCCAGTAAATACAAAAACCTGAAAGTGAAGATGAGGTAGATATGTATAACCAGTCATTCCAACCTTGGCTATCTCTTGGCCTTCGCTAACGCGTTGACCTACTTTTACCTTGGAACTACGATAGGCTAAGTGGTCATATCTTGAATATTCCCCATTAGAATGCATAATTACAATAAAATTGGTATAGGTCCAATAAGATGGTTCAGGACCTCCAATATCAGAATCGTCTCTAATAAAGCTGACTATTCCATTGGCTGCAGCAAGGACTGGCGTGTTAACAGGAACTATTAAATCAATTGCATTTCTGAGGTTTCCTACATGTGCGGGTGATGAAGTTCTATCTATACGTTCTAGAAAATCTTTTGGTACAGGCAGAGTATATCTGTTGATAGCGCTTCGCTCCAATTCTTCATCAAGAGTTATCAAACTTTAATAACCATATATAAAGTAGAGGCAGATAATGCATTCTTAGTATTACCGCGGCAAATTCATGGTACATTTGCTCATAAGGCTTAGATTTATCATTAAGACAGTAGGAAGCCAATCCACATTCTATTTCAACTGTCTTTCTCTTATATAGAACGTCCAAGATACAACTGCCATTCAGAAAAATCACCATAGACCACATCATCATACAAGAATAATGATGGTAAGACTCTTATTTTATAAAGAAGCCTACCGCTATTCTCTCTATAGCAAACCACCGAGTGCCTATCCAACAATCTGCCAGTGATAACCATAAATCGTTCTAACCGGTCCTTAAAATTTGTAGAAAACGAGATGTATGAAGCTCACACATTTAAATAAAGAAAATATAAAGAATAAATATAGTAAAATAGTGAGGAGTATGAGCTTAGACGATAATCATGACCCTGAATATAAGGAACCAGGTACGAGTTCTCCAATTAGTAAGCCATCATATGATAATGTTTTCTCGTCTTTTTCTGCCACATCTCAAAATATATCGGACAAAGAAGAGATATCATTCTCTGGGAACTCCGAAAACTATTGTGTATCGTTTATTGATATGGTAAATTCTACCAACATTACAGCACAAATTTCTCATGCAGAAAATATTAGAAGATATTATTCGATATTTATTAATACAATGGCAACTTTAGCAAGAAACTACGGTGCAAAGGTAATCAAAAATGCTGGAGATAGTCTAACATACTATTTTCCAAAAACAGCAGATTCAACTAACAAGGCTGCTTTCAAAGATGTAATAGAATGTGGTCTTACAATGATCTCAGCAGGAACAGTTCTCAATACTAGAATGTATGAAGAAGGATTGCCATCTATTAATTATAGAATTAGCGCTGACTATGGCAGAATGGAGATTGTCAGATCAGGCATTTCACAAAATGAAGATTTATTTGGTCCTACTATAAACATATGTGCCACAATAAACTCTAAAGCATCACCAAACCAAATGGTCATTGGCGGCGATCTATATCAAATTATAAAGTCTTTTTCTCGTTTTCATCATGATTATCGTTTCAAGTCAGCGGGCGAATATTATATTGGCTTTAAACATCTGTATCCAATATATTCTGTATTAACTAAGAATAGAACTCAAACCCTGTCTTCGCCTGATCAAATGACTAGACTAAAACCTGTCCAAATACATTCCTCTGCTAGATCATATTCCAATCAGAAGAATCAGAAAAAACATACCCATAACATCATGCTCGTAGATGATGACCCAGATATTCTTTTAACATACAAATCCATATTGGTTGATGAGAGCTGCAATATAGAAACATTTACAGATGCTCAGGAGGCATTAAATCATTTTTCACAAGTGAATCCTTCTAACTATGATTTAGTATTATTGGATATTAGAATGCCGGGTCTTAATGGTCTTCAATTGTATTACAAACTAAAAGCAATCAACATGGCAATAAAGATAATGTTTGTCTCTGCACTTGATGCAGCCGATGAATTGATAAGCATAATACCTGGGGTAAAAGTCGACTATGATGTCATCAGAAAACCAGTCAATCGAGAAGACTTTGTTAACAAAATAAGGGCAGTCATCTCAGGTTCTTTAAATTAGACATTTGGATTCAAAATTACGCGGTATTATTATTTTGAAATGACTAGTATTATTATTAACATTATTATTAACATTACATAGAACAATATTTGTTTTATTATTCTATTAGTTCCTGCTGAAGCATCTATATCAAAAATTCAAATATTTTTTAAATGAAATATTCCAATGAATTGCACTATATGCAGAATTATTTCCCTACATGCTCAGAATAAATTAAAAAAGAAAAATTTCAAAACAGATATAATAATACGTATCCTTTAGTTTCTTCTAGTATTCGCTTTGCTAGTTTCCCATATATCTGATACTCATTTAGGATATTCACAATTTAATTTGCAGGAAAGAGAAGAAGACATCTATGAAGTTTTTGAGGAAGCAATCGACAAATCTATATCAGAGCATGCAGATATCGTCATATTAGCAGGCGATATTTTTCATACACCACGACCAAGTGGTTCTTCAATAATAAAGCTGGCAAATGAGCTCAAGAAACTAAAGGAAAAGTCTATTCCTGTCTTTTTTGTCTTAGGAGAGCATGATATCAATAGAATGCAAGATATTCCTGTCCCATATGTTTTTCATAATCTTCGATTGGCAACTAGATTAAAGGAGAATCAACCATTACGGCATAGAGACGCAACTATTTTTGGTTTTGATAAGGAAAGAAAGAGTAATATGCAAAATCTGTTAGAACGATTCCAAATTACACAAAAGCTAGCAGAGCAACAAAAAAAAGATGTCGGAGGACCAAATAATAAAAATATTCTTGTCCTTCATCAGGGCCTTACAGATTTTAACAAATTTGCTGGCGAACTTAATTCTACTGACCTTCCCAAGGCGTTCGACTATTATGCAATGGGTCATTATCATGATCATATCGAAAAGAAATTTGAATATCTTGATGGCTTAATATCATATCCAGGCTCACTGGATTTAACTCCTAGTGAAGGAATTAAGGAAGTTGACAAGGGATTTTGCCTTACAGATACTTCTGGACAAGAAGTAAGAACTAATTGGATAA
>OCZV010000193.1_pt1 | contig 22571 bp, 19 predicted proteins | sample 1539051 | NCBI WGS metagenome assembly OCZV01 (sample SAMEA3113581, study PRJEB22503) | soil metagenome
CGGGTTGAGCCACCGGGCTCCCGCCGCACTGTCGCCGCCGGACGCCGGGCGATCACTCCTGGGGGAGGACGTCGCCGACACCGGCCATGTCGAGCACTCGCGCCACGGTGGCCGGCACCGAGCGCAGCACCACCACGGCGCCGTGCTGGTCGGCGGTGCGCTGGATATCGAGCAGGGCTCCCAGCCCGCTCGAGTCGCAGAACGACACGCCGCCGAGGTCGATGACCAGTTGCTCGGCGCCGGGCTGGTTGGCCAGCGCGTTCGTCACCTGCTCCACCACAGTGGGGCGCGCCACCAGATCCAGCTCGCCCGTCAAGCGCACGGCCAGCTTCGCCGGCGGATCGGCGTTGATCTCGATGTCGAAGCTCCGGTGCATCGACCCTCTTCCCCAGTGGTGGCGGCGCACACGGTAGGGGACGTGCCCGTCAAGCGAGCAGCTCACGCTCGATCGGCGTGCGGAAGCGGGACTTCACCCGCGCCGGGCCCAGCCACTTGCCGAGGCGAGCGGCGGCCTCGTCGATGGCGGCGGCCGCCTCCCGCCCGGTGTCCACGAGCAAACGGACGGCGACCTCGCCGTCGGCGCGCTGCGCCCAGCACCCGACGACGCGGCCGTCCGACCAGACCGTGGGGGCGATGTTGCCGGACCGGTCGTAGAGCACCTTGTCATCGGCGCCGTAGAACGCCCGGTCGGTCCAGCCCATGGCGGTGGAGTCGAGGGCGGGCAGCAGCGCCACCCACGGTTCGGGCGCGGCCTGCGGCTCCGCGTCGTCGGGCAGCACGTACCCGGTGGTCCCCGCGAGATCGACCTCGACGGCGCCGACGGCGGCGAGAGCGGCGCTGGCTGCGGCCTTGGTCCAGCCGGTCCACCAGGCGAGGTCGGCGAGCGTCGCAGGCCCGAAGCTGGCCAGCCAGCGACCGGCCAGCTCGGCCTGGGCCGTCGCCGTGTCGAGCGGCGCCTCGCCCTCGTCGTGCCACCGCGGCGCCGGCGACCAGCTGTACTGGCTGGACAACCACGAGCCCCGCGGGCGACCCCGCACGATGCGCTCGTCGGCGGCGAGCAGCGTCAGGACCCAGGTGGTCATCGACATCGTGCCGGCCCACTTCTTGCCCTCGCCGTAGCTGAGCTGGGACCGCAGCTCGGGGACGTCAGCCGACAGCTCGGCGCCGAATGCCTCGCCCCGTCGCTCGAGCGCCGCCAGGGTGGCATCGCCCACGCGCTCGAGCCAGGCGGCGCCGTCGCCGGCGATGCCGCCTTCCTCGATGAGGCCGGCGTAGCGGCGCCGCTGGATGGCGGCGATGGCCCGGGTGCAGGCGGCGTGAACGACCGGCACGAGCTCGAGCGGCACCACGAACAGCGTGCGGCGCATGCCGAGGATTCGCACGAGGCTGCGGTCCTCGTAGAGCGCCCGCTCGATGGCCTCGATCGTGGGGTCGTGCATCCGGGCTGCAGCGGACAGGAACACCGAGGCGGGATCGGTGGAGTGGAGGGCGGCCAGCGACTCCGCCACCTCGCAGACGTGGGTCGCCCCGTGGGCCGGCGCCAGGCGATGCCGGACGCCGATCCGCGCCCGCCGCTCCTCGTCGCTGATGGATCTGCACGCGTTCACGGCGCCTACTTTGTCACACCCGATACGTACGCTCGTTCGTGTCGTAGGGATCGTTGGGGTCCACCCGCTCAGGGTCCAGCACGAGAGAGGATCGAGGCGATGGGTAAGCGCAAGCGCAAGCAGCAGGCCGAGCGTCGGCGGCGGCCGGCCGGGCGTCACACGGGTACGGGTAGCGGACGGGCCGCCCCGGGGCCCGGCGCCGGCGGCGCACGTGAGGGTGGCAGGCGAGCTGGTGCCAACCAGTTCCATCCCCGAGCGGTCGACGAGGTGATCGACCGGGCCGTGGCGGCCTGCGTGCTCGATTCCCGGGCAGGACCGGCCGCCGAGCTCGTCGCCGTGCTGGCACGCGGTCCGTCCCATCCCGAGGGCCCGGCGCTCGTCGACCGAGCGCTGGGCCAGGCGTTGGTCGACGCCGTCAGCGGCGCCTGGGCCCGGGGCTGGCAACCGGCCGACCTGCACCGCGTGGTCCAGCGCACGCATGGGCGCGCCCACGACCGATTGAGCGCCGTGGCCATGGGGCACGAGACCCGGCGTTACGCCGACGACACGGTGCCGGTGCGCTGGCGGCTGCAGCTCGACGCCGTGGGCGCCGAACCGACGTCCGACTCTGGCGACCGCTGGGCCGTGCCCGTCACGCCCGAGCCGGGCGATCTGTGGGGCGATGGCGTCCCCAGCATCGACGATCGCGCTCAGGCGGTGCGGGTGGCGGTGGAGACCTTGTCACTGATCCGGCGCCTCCCGCCGCTCCCCAAGCTGGCGCCCCGTCCGGGCGAGGCGACCCAGCCACGGCGGCGAACGCCTGGGCCGGACCGACCGCCCCGCGGGGAGGCCGGCCCAGGCGCGGATCCCCGGGTCCTGCACCGCGTGACGGCGCTGCTGGCCAAGGCCGAGTCGACGACCTTCCCCGACGAGGCCGAGGCCCTCACGGCCAAGGCGCAGGAGCTCATGACCCGTCATGCCATCGACATGGCGGCGATCGATGCCGAGCGGGGCGGTGGTCCTCGGGTGTCGGGCCGGCGCATCGGCATCGACGACCCCTACGCCCGGGCGCGGGTCACGCTGCTCAGCCAAGTGGCGGAGGCCAACCGCTGCCGGGCGGTCTGGTCGCAGGCCTTCGGCTTCGCCACCGTGTTCGGCGACGAGGGCGACCTCGACGCGGTCGAGATGCTGTTCACCTCGCTGCTGGTACAGGCGACCCGGGCGATGGTGGTCGAGCGCCCGCCCGACCGCCGGCCCGACCGGCGTGGTCGCCCAGGCGTCGGGAGCGCGGGTTCCGGGTCGGCGACACGGTCGTTCCGCCAATCGTTCCTCGTGGCCTACGCCCACCGCATCGGCGACCGGCTCCGCCATGCGAGCGAGGCGGCGGCCGCCGAGGCCCAGGCCGAGGCCGAGGCCGCCGGGACCGACGGTGGCCGTCACGGGCGCCCCGGTGCGTTGCTGCCGGTCCTGGCCCGCCGGGCGGAGGCCGCGGAGGCGGCAGCAACGGCGGCCTTCCCCAGGGTCAAGACCTTCTCGACCACGGCCCGAGATGCGCACGGTTGGGCCGCGGGGCGGCAGGCCGCCGACCGGGCCGACCTCGGCCTGCAGGGGACGCTCCCCGGCCGGCACCCGCCCAGTCCCCGCTCGCTGGGGGCGGCCTGAGGCCCGGACGGGCCGGGTCCCGCCGTCACCCCGGCGGGGCAGTGGCGACCTCCTGGGCCCACCGGTAGTCGGGCTTGCCGCTGGGGGAGCGCTGCACCTCGGATACGAGGTGCAGCTCGCGGGGCACCTTGTAGCCGGCGATCTTGGTGCGGCAGTGCTCCTGGACCGAGGCGAGCGACGGCGTCGTGCCCGGCCGGGGTTGCACCACCGCCGCCACCCGCTGGCCCCAGCGCTCGTCTGGCACGCCGACCACCAAGGCGTCGTACACGGCCGGATGCGACTTCACTGCCGCCTCAACCTCCTCGGGGAAGATCTTCTCACCGCCCGAGTTGATCGACTGCGAGCCGCGTCCCAGCAACGTGATCGAGCCGTCGGCCTCGACCCGGGCCAGGTCGCCCGGGATCACGTAGCGGGTGCCGTCGACCTCCACGAACGTCTCGGCGGTCTTGGCGGAGTCGCCCAGGTACTCGAGCGGGATGTGGCCGCTCCGAGCCACCCTGCCGATGATCCCCGACCCCGGCTCGACCGGCCGCAGGTCGTCGTCCAGCACCGCTGTGCCCGAGACGGGGGTGACGGTGGGCCCACCCTGCATGGCGGTCTTGCCCCTCTCAACCACCGTGATGCCGTTGGCACCGCCCTCCGACGACCCGATCGCGTCGGTCATCACCAGGTCGGGAAACCGGTCGAGGAACTGGTCCTTGACCGACGGCGAGAACACGGCCGCGGTCGACGACAGCGACAGGATCGACGACAGGTCGCGGCCCTTGCTGGGCTCGTCGTCGAGGGCCTCGATCAGCGGTCGCCCCATGGCGTCGCCGGTGATCATGATGGCGTTGACCTTCTCCTCCTCGACGAGCCGCCAGACCTCGTGGGGGTCGAAGTGGGCCAGCAGCACGACCTTGTTGCCGACGAAGCTCTGCCCCATGACGGCCCATTGGGTGGCGCCGTGCATCAGGGGGGCGATCGGCAGGAACGTGATCTGGAACCCCATCGCCTTGCCCCGCTCGACCAGATCCTCGGGGACCTGGGCCTTGGTCCCGGTGAGCACATCGATCCCGCCACCGAGGGCGAACAGCACGTCCTCGTGGCGCCAGACCACGCCCTTCGGCATGCCGGTGGTGCCGCCCGTGTAGAGGACGTAGCGGTCGTCGCCCGATCGGGGGCCGAAGTCGCGCTCGGGCGATTGCGCCGCCAGGGCGTCCTCGAAGTCGCGGCCGATCACCAACCGGTGGCCGAGCTCGGGCAGGCTTTCCAGCACGCCGTCGACGCGGTCGGCGAACGCCGCGTCGTGCACCAGCGCCTTCAGGTGCGCGTTGCCGAACAGGTAGGCCAGCTCGTCCTCGACGTAGCGGTAGTTGATGTTGATCCACACCGCCCGCAGCTTGAACACGGCCCACAGCGTCTCGATCCACTCGACCGAGTTGACCCCGTAGATCCCGACATGGTCGCCCGGACCGATGCCCTGGGCGGCGAGGTGGTGGGCGAGCCGGTTGGCCCGGTCGTCCATCTCCGCATACGTGCGGCGCTGGCCGTCGGCGACCAGGTACTCGCGGTCGCCGAAGTGGTCGACCGCGTGCTCGAACAGATCGGCCAGGTTGAACTCCACGTTCCCCTCCCCGTCGGCGCGACGTGCCTAGGTAGAACACGTTACAGACCGGCCGGCGCCCGAGCCCGGGCCAGCCCCGAAGTCACGCTGAGGTCAGCTGCGCCAGGTGTGGTGGCGGATGAAGTCGTAGACGCCGGCGAAGTCGCTGCGGGCCTTCTCCGGCAGGTCGGCCACGCCGCCGAGCAGCCGTGCGCCCCACACGATCTCGGCGTTGTGCTCCACCACCAGGGCCGAGTGCAGCGCGTCCTCCACCGACCTCCCGATCGCCACCACGCCGTGGTTGGCCATGAGCGCCGCAGAGCGATCGCTCAGTGCCGCCGCCACGGCGGCCGCCAGCTCGTCGCTGCCCGACGGGTGGTACTCGCACACGGGGACGTCGCCGCCGATGTACACGACGAACTCGTCGATGGCCGCCGGGATCGGTTGGCGCGCCACGGCGAACATCGAGGCGTGCTTCGCATGGCAGTGCACGACGGCTCCCGCCTCCGGGTAGGCGGCCAGCGCCGCCAGGTGCACCCCCTTCTCCGACGTCGGGGACCGGTCGCCCGCCACGACCGCGCCATCGAGGTCCACCACCACCAGGTCGTCGAGCGTCATCGCCTCGTAGTCGAGCGACGACGGCGTCACCACCACGGTGCCATCGTCGACCCGGCCCGACACGTTGCCGGCCGTGCCCTCGACGATGCCCCGCCGGTACATCGCCTTGGCCGCCGACAGCACCGCGTCCTTCACCTCGGCCAGCGGCCGGCCGTTGGGCTTGTCGTCGCCGTTCTTGCTCATCAGTTGGCTCGTTTGCGCTCGATCATGCGAATACCTCCGGGTTGGCGCAGTGCCGGGGGCGCTCGCCCCGCAGCACCCGCCCGATGTCCTCCGCGATGGTCGCGGTGTGGTTGACCTCGGTGTCGTAGGTGGCACCGCCGATGTGGGGCGTGAGCACCACGTTGTCGAGCCCGGTCACGGGATGGTCGACCGGGAGCTGCTCGCCGGCGAAGTGGTCGAGCCCGGCGCCGCCCAGGTGGCCGGATCGCAGCGCCTCGGTGAGCGCGTCGAGGTCGTGCAGACCCGCCCGGGCGGTGTTGAGGTAGACGGAGCCCGCCGGCATGGCCGCGAACTGGTCGGCGCCCATCATCCCCATGGTCTCCGCGGTGACCGCTGCGTGCATCGACACGACGTCGGCGTCGGCCAGCAGCTTGTCCAGCGAGTCGTGCGTCGCCTCCGGTGAGTACGGGTCGAACGAGTTGACCCGCATGCCCAGAGCCTCCAGCCGCCAGCGCACCGCCCCGCCCACCGCGCCCAGTCCCACGAGCCCAGCCGTGCGCCCGGCGATCTGCCAGGCGCGGAAGCGCTGGTAGGGGATGCTGCCGTCGCGGAACACCTGGCCGGCCCGCACGTCCCGGTCGGCCGGCAGCAGGCGACGGGTGACGGCCAGCAGCAGTGCCAGCGTCAGCTCGGCGACGCCATCGGCGTTGCGGCCCGGCGTGTGCAGCACGGGGATGCCCCTCGCCGTGGCGGCGGCGATGTCGACGTTGGTGGGATCGCCCCGGGTCGACCCGATCACCCGCAGGGGCCGGTCGAGCACGGGCCCGCTGACGAAGTCGGCCTCGCACACCAGCACCGTCGCCCCCAGCGCGTCGACCCGCTCGGCCAGCGCGGCGCCGTCCCAGATCCGCAACGGGCGCTGGTCGATCCAGGGGTCGTACGTGACGTCGCAGAGCTGGCGCAGGGCGTCGAGGCCCGGCCCCCGGCAGGCGGCGGTCACCAGCGCGACGGGCCGATCCCGGCCGGCCGAGCCCTCGCCGGTGCCCTCCGACAAATCTGACATGGGCGTCACACTAGGGCAGCGCCGGCCGCTGCGGCCGGCTAGGGTCAAACCTGACGTTGGCGTCAGTTAGCAGGAGGCGAGACGGTGGCCGAATCGCAGCAGACCGGCGTCGGACTCATAGGCGAGGACGACTACGACCCCTTCGAGGCGTTCAATCGCGCCATGGGGGCGTCCGGCGACGCCACCCCCTACCCGACGTTCGCCCGCCTGCGGGCCGAGGCCCCGGTCCACCCGGGGGTCCCGGACCTCGGCGCCGTGGACTACGACGAGAGCTCGACCTTCACGGCCTACAGCTACGACGCCGTCCACACGATCCTGGGCGACGGCGAGACGTTCAGCTCGGCGGGCTACGGCGAGGTCATGGGCGTGCTCATGGGCCGCTCCATCCTGCAGATGGACGAGCCCGAGCACCACGCCTACCGGTCGATACTCCAGCAGGCCTTCACCCGCACCGAGATGGCGCGCTGGGAGGTCGAGCTGGTGGGCCCGCTGGTGAACGGCATGATCGACGAGTTCGCCACCGACCACCGCGCCGAGCTGGTGGGCCAGCTGCTGTTCATGTTCCCGGTGCGGGTCATCGCCGCGTTGCTCGGGCTGCCGGAGGCGGACCTGCCGCGGTTCCACCGCCTGGCCGTCGAGCTGATCGGCGCCACCACGGTGGACTGGGACCGCGCTCTGGCGGCGTCCGCCGCCCTGCGCGACTACCTGGCGGGCATCGTGGACGAGCGCCGGCGCTCCCCGGCCGAGGACATGATCTCCGTGCTGGTCGGCGCCGAGCACGAAGGCCAGCGGCTGACGGACGAGGAGATCTTCGCGTTCTGCCGGCTGCTGCTCCCCGCCGGCGCCGAGACGACCTACCGCTCGTCGTCGAACCTGCTGTTCGGCCTGCTCACGCACCCCGAGCAGCTCCAGGCCGTCCGGGCCGACCGCAGCCTGGTGCCGCTGGCGATCGAGGAGGGCATCCGCTGGGAGCCGCCGCTGCTGATCATCTCCCGCACCGCCACCCGCGACACCGAGGTCTGCGGCGCACGCATCCCGGCGGGGGCCAGCGTGGTGTGCAGCCTGGGGTCCGCCAACCACGACGAGGCCCGCTGGCCCGACGCCGAGCGCTTCGACATCTTCCGCGAGCGTCGGCCCCACATCGGCTTCGCCCACGGCCCGCACGTGTGCCTCGGTATGCACCTGGCGCGCATGGAGACCCACGTGGCGCTCGCGGCGCTGCTCGACCGCCTGCCCGGCCTGCGCCTCGACCCCGCTGCGCAGGCGCCCTACGTCTCCGGTCGCGTGTTCCGGGCGCCCCCCAGGTTGGACGTCCTCTGGGATTGACGCGAGCGTTTCAGCTCGTGAGCGCGACGAGTACGACGAACACGCCTGCCAACCCGACCGACCCCAAGCTGGCCGACGAGCTGGTCGGCACCGTGCGCGACTGGGTGCGCAAGGACGTCGTGCCGGTGGCGTCGGACTACGAGCACGAGGACCGGTTCCCCGAGCCGCTGGTGGCGCAGATGCGGGCGTTCGGGTTGTTCGGGTCGAAGGTGCCCGAGGACTACGGGGGGCTGGGCCTCGACACCGTGACGTACGCCCGGCTGATGGAGGAGCTGTCCTACGGCTGGATGTCGCTGGCGGGTGTGCTCAACACGCACACGATCCTGGTGACGCTGCTGGTCCGCCACGGTACGCCCGAGCAGAAGCAGCGCCTCCTGCCCGTGATGGCCAGCGGCGAGGTGCGGGGGGCGTTCTCGCTGTCCGAGCCCGACGCCGGCAGCGACGCCGGTGCCATCCGCGCCAAGGCGACCCCGGACGGCGACGAGTACATCCTCGACGGCACCAAGATGTGGGTGACCAACGGCGAGCGGGCGGGCCTGGTCGCCCTCGCGGCGCGCACCCCCGAGGGCATCACCTGCTTCGTGGTGGAGAAGGATCCCGGCGCCAGCTTCGGCGGTATCGCCACCAGCAAGACCATCGGCAAGCTCGGCTACAAGGGCATCGAGACGGTGGAGATGACCTACAGCGGCCACCGCGTCCCGGCGTCGTCGGTGCTGGGCGGCCCGGACGGGCTCGGCCAGGGGCTGCGCTACATCCTCGGCGCCCTCGAGGTGGGCCGCGTGAACATCGCCGCCCGGGCCGTGGGCGTCGCCCGTGCCGCCTTCGATGCCGCCATGCGCTACGCGCACGAGCGGGAGACCTTCGGCGTCCCGATCCACAAGCACCAGGCCATCCAGTTCAAGCTGGCCGACATGGCGACCCGCGTGGAGGCGTCCCGGCTGCTGACCCGCAGCGCCGCCGAGAAGGTCGACGCCGGGGAGCGGGCCGACGTCGAGGCGGGCATGGCGAAGCTCTTCGCCTCCGAGACGGCGCTGGAGGTGGCGACAGAGGCCATGCGGATCCACGGCGGCTACGGCTACACCACCGAGTTCCCGGTCGAGCGCTACTACCGGGACGCGCCGTTGATGATCATCGGCGAGGGGACCAACGAGATCCAGCGGGTCGTCATCGCCCGCGGCCTGCTGCGCCGCTGGGCGGATCACCCCAACGTGTAGAAAGCACAGGTGCCGACCAAGACCCCGACCCGGCCGCGGGGCGTCGCCACCCGGGGCAAGTTGCTCGACGCCGCCGTGCCGGCGCTGGCGGAGAAGGGCTACCACGCCACCCGGGTCGACGACATCGTGCGCATCGCCGGGGTCTCCCACGGCACCTTCTACCTGTACTTCGCCAACAAGGACGACCTGTTCCGCACGCTGGCGGAGCGCTGCGCCGACGAGGCCGACGCGTTGGCCGCGTCGCTGGGCGTGATCGACGAGGGCCCCGAGGGCGTCGCCGCGCTGCGGGCGTGGCTGGCCGAGTTCCTCGCCTTCTACCGGCGCTACGGCGTCGTGGTCCGGTCGTGGGCCGAGAACCAGGTGACCGACCGGGCGCTCGCCCGGCTGGGCAGCGCCTCGTTCGCCCGCATCACCGCCACTCTGTGGGCGTCGATGGCGAAGGTGCCCAACAGCACGCCGCGCGGGCTGGAGCTGCGCTCGGCGGCGCTGCTGGCGATGATCGAGCGCTTCGCCTACGTCACCACCAGCCGGGATCTGGGCTTCACGGAGGACGCGCTGCTCGACAACCTGGCGCTGGTGGTGCACCGCGGCTTCTTCCGGGGCAGCGCATTACCCTGACGCCCGTGTCAGCCCTGGGGAGGGGACCGGCGCGGCACTCATCCACGATCGTGCCGTTGGTGGGCGCCTTGGCGCTCGCTCTGGGGGCCTCCTGCGCCGACGACGCGGACCCGGCCGATGCGGGCGCGATCGACGAGTGCGACTGGCCGATGTGGGGCCACGGCCCGAGCCGCAGCTTCTCGTACCCCTGCGAGACGGCGCTGTCCCCGGCGACCGTCGGCGAGCTCGAGGAGGCCTGGTTCTTCAACGCCAAGGACACCGTGACGGCCACGCCCGCCGTGGTCGACGGCACGGTGTACGTTGGCGACTGGTCCGGGAACTTCTACGCGCTCGACCTCGACACGGGCGAGCCCCGCTGGACGTTCGAGGCTCGGGTCCATCCCCGCGTGTACGCCGGGCAGATCGTCTCGTCCGCGGCGGTGGCCGAGGTGGCAGGGGAGCGGACCGTGTACTTCGGCGCCGGCAACACGCTGTACGCCCTGCGCGCGGCTGACGGCGAGCTGCGCTGGCAGCACCGGGTGGGAGCCCCGGGCGACGACGACGATCCCCGCGAGATCGAGTCGTCGCCGGTCGTGGTCGGCGACATGGTGATCTTCGGGTCCGACGTGCACAACGCCGACGACGGGACACCGGCCGGCGTCTTCGCGCTCGACGCCGCCACGGGCGAGGAGCGCTGGGCCACGGTGACCGCGCCCACGGACGAGCCGAACGGGGCGAACGGTGAGGCCGCCGACGCCGCCACCCGCGACGACCCGACGGGCGCCGGCTGCGCCGACGTGTGGGGATCTCCCAGCGTCGATCTCGAGCGCCGGCTGGTGTTCGTGGGGACCGGCAACTGCACCGCCACCGACCGCTGGGGCAGCAACTCCGAAGCGATCATCGCCCTCGACCTAGACACCGGCGAGAAGCGCTGGGGCTACCAGCCGCACGAACCCAACCGCGACGACCTCGACTTCGCCGGCGCCCCCAACCTGTTCGAGATCAACGGGCGGGCCGTCGTAGGCCTGGGCAACAAGGACGCCGTCTACTACGCGGTCGACCGCCAGACCGGCGAGCCCGTGTGGGACACCCGGGTGGCCGAGCCCGGCATCCCCGAGCCCGACGGCAACTTCTCGACCGGTGGGTTCATCGGCCCGACGGCGCTGGCCGACGGCATCATCGTCGGCGGGACCGCAGTCGGTGGTGCGCCCTACCTGCACGCCATCGACGCCGACACCGGCGACATCGTGTGGCAGCAGGACGTGGCCGCCCCCACCTACGCGGCCGCCACCGAGGCCAACGGCGTGGTGTTCATCGGCGGCACGGACTTCATGTTCCGGGCACTCGACCTCCGGCGCGGCGACGTCCTGTGGGAGCGCGAGATGAGCGGCGCCGTCTCCGGGGGCGCCGTCGTGGTGGGCGACGACGTGATCGCGGTCGCCGGCATCCGGGAGCCCGGCATCGACAACCCGAGCGAGAGCAGCGGGGTCTACCGGTTCTCGCTCGGGGACGGGGACGACGACGTGGCGGCCGGCGACGACACGAGGCCGACCACCAGCACGACCACCGCCGCCGCGGGTCCGCCGGCGACCAACTCGCCGGAGGCGCTGGCCCAGCCCTGCGTGGCCACTGCGTGCCCGCTCGACTTCACCATCAGCCGCGACCGCGTGGTCGGCGACACCGGCAGCGGCACCGTCCAGGTGACGCTCGATCCCTTCCGGATCGACATGCGGGCCGACGGCCTCGGCTCCCCGGAGCGCTGGCTGCGGCCCGGGACCCCGGCGGCGGCCGAAGGGGCGACCGCCTTCGGCGTCTACCTGTCCCAGGGCACCGACAACCCGGTGGGTGGCCTGGTGTGCGTCCTCGACCCCGACCACGACTGCACCGGCACCGACAACCCGGCGCCGGGGGCGACGTACGACCGGATCAGCATCCTGGCCGTCGTCGAGCCGGGCGAGCTGCCCTCCATCGCCGAGGGCGTCGAGCGGATCGTTTCCACCAACGGGTTCGACGTGCCCATCACGCCGGGAGGGTGAGCGTGACCGTGACACGGAGGCGATCGCAGACATGGGCGCTCGTGGCCGCCGCCGCGGCCGCCGGGCTGGTGGCGTGCAGCGGCGACGACGGTGGCGGTGAATCCCGGCCCGCCACCGAGACGACGGCCAGGGAACCACCCGCGGTCATCGTGCTCAGCACCGAGGGCAACAACCTCAACGCCTACGAGACCGAGCCGCCGTTCGAGAAGCAGACAGTGATACGAACCGCCGCCGACGATCCCGACGGCCTCGACATCAACGGCCAGGTGTGCATGCTGCCCGACGAGCCCGAGGGTGCGCGATCAGCGCAGCCGGGGCCCGAGCGGCCCGGCGCCGGAGGCGCCAAGAGCGGGAAGCATGTTCGCTTCGTGGCCGGCGAGGACACCGGCCAGCCCGAGCGGCCGCCCGGCTGGGGCATCTTCGAGCTGGAGGGCGACGCGGTGGGCGAGCTGGAGGCCCGCCAGGTGGGCCGGCTGGTGCCGACCTACCAGACCGACGGGCCCGAGAACTACGGCTGCGGCGTGCTGTCCGACGGCCGCATCGTCACCACCGACATCGGCAACCAGGTCACCGGTCCGCCGACCGGGCAGCTCATCGTCTGGTTCCCGCCGTTCGACCGCGACGAGGTGCCCTACTGCAAGCTCGACGTGGCGCTGCCGACGCCGGGCGGCATCCACGTCGTCGACGGCGTCGTCTACCTCGCGGCGGCCCGCGGTCCGGGACCGGGCATCTACCGCTACGAGGAGCCGTTCCCCACGGGCCCCGACGCCGCGGGCGGCTGCGGCGAGGTCGACGGGACCGGTGCCCCGTTGGCCGACGAGGTGCACAAAGAGCTGTTCATCGCCGCCGACGATCACGTCGCCACCCCCAACGCGGTCGTGGGCGCGCCCGACGGCGGCTTCTACCTCTCCAGCGCCTTCACCGGGGTGCTGGCGGAGTACGACCGGTCGGGCCGTTTCGTCCGCACGCTGGTGACCCCGCCGCCCGGGGAGCAGCTCGGCGCCGAGCCGTACTCGACCGGTGCGCCCATCGGCATGGGCGTCGATCCCACCACCGGCGCCCTCTACTGGGCCGACATCGCCATCGGCATCGGCGAGCAGATAGGGCCGGTGGACGGCGCGGGTACGGTGCGGCGCATCACGTTCGACGCTGCGGGCGACCCCGAGCGGGCCGAGGTCATGGACGACGGTCTCGACTTCCCGGACGGCATCGGCATCTACCAGCCCGGTTGATGTCCTCGACCACCGGGGGCTTCCGATTCTGACCAACCGTCCTTGACTTCGAGCGCGCTCGAACCCGTACGGTCGGTCGGGATCGCTGATCCGCCGCACCGAAGGAGAGCCCCATGGAGCTCGGAGTACATGTCGTCAACTTCAACGTCGCCGGGGGCACGGAGGCCATAGGCGCCGAGGTGGCACGCGTAGGCGAGGCGGCCGAGGCCGCCGGGGTGAGCGAGCTGTCGGTGATGGACCACTACTTCCAGATCGGCGGAGTGGGCCCGGCCGAGGACCCGATGCTCGAGGGCTACACCACGCTGGCGTTCCTGGCGGCGCACACGTCGACGACCACGCTGGGGCTGCTGGTCACGGGCGTCACCTACCGTCATCCCGGGCTGCTGGCCAAGGTGGTGACGACCCTCGACGTGCTGTCGGGCGGCCGGGCCCAACTGGGGATCGGCGCCGCCTGGTTCGATCGCGAGCACCACGGCCTCGGGGTGCCCTACCCGCCCGTCGCCGAGCGGTTCGAGCGCCTGGAGGAGACGCTGCGGATCTGCCTGCAGATGTGGGACCCGACCGACAACGGCCCGTTCGAGGGCAAGCACTACCGCCTGGCCGAGACGTTGTGCTCGCCGCCGCCGCTCAGCCGGCCCCACCCGCCGATCCTCATCGGGGGCAGCGGCGAGCGCAAGACGCTGCGCCTGGTGGCCCGGTACGCCGACGCCTGCAACCTGTTCGCGACGTCGCCCGACGGGGTCGCCCACAAGCTCGACGTGCTGCGGCGGCACTGCGACGAGGCGGGCCGGTCCGAGTCCGAGATTCACAAGACGATCCTGGCGATGTCGAGCGACGCCCGGTCCGCCGGGGATGTCGACCGCTTCGTCGGCGAGATGGCCGACTACGCCAAGCTGGGCGTCGAGACCGCGATCGTCATGCCGCCCGGCGACCGACCCGCCGAGTGGATCGAGCGGTTCTGCGCTCCCGCCGCCGCCCGCCTGGCGGAGCTGCCCTAAGGGGTCAGCGGAGCCCCGTGCGGCAGGGCAGAGTGTCGCCATGCGCATCGGCATGCTGGCACCCATGCCCTCGGAGCTACGGCCGCTGGTGAAGCGGCTCGGCCTGCGGCCGGCCCCGGCGCCGGCGGACGGGACGGGCGGCGCGGGACGCAAGGTGCACGAGGGACGACTCGGTGCCGCGGAGGTCACGGCCGCCATGACCGGCATGGGCACCGCCGCCGCCGCCGAGGCGGCCCGGCGCCTGCTGGACTCCCAGCCCGTCGACCACGTGGTGGTCGTCGGCATCGCCGGCGGGATCGACGACCGCCTCGCCATCGGCGACGTGATCCGACCGGGCGTCGTCATCGACGGGGCATCGGGCACCGAGTATCGGCCCCACCCGCTCGGCGAGACGCCCGACGCAGCCGGCGACGCTCCGCCCTACGGCGCGCTCCACACCTCCGACGAGTTCATCGTCGACCCTGACCGCGTGGCGGCGCTACGCGAGCGGGGCGTGATCGCGCTGGACATGGAGACCGCCGCCGTCGCCGCCGTGTGCGAGGACCGCGGCTGCCCGTGGTCGGTGGTCCGGGCCATCAGCGACCGGTCCAGCGACGGGCTGGCCGACGAGGCGATCCTCGGGCTGGCCCATCCCGACGGGACGGCCAACCTGCCGGCCGTGGTCCGCCTCATCCTGCGCCATCCCAGTCGCGTCCCCCAGCTCGCCCGCCTCGGCCGGGATGCCAAGATCGCCACCGACGCGGCCGCCGCCGCGGCCATCGACGGCTGTCGCCGACTGCTGCAGTGAGCGAGCTCCGCGGGTCGGTCATCCCCGACATCGCCTACATGCGCAGTCCGGAGGGCGAGCGGCGGGCGACGTTCTTCGAGCTGTTCTTCGACCTCGTCTACGTCTTCGCCATCACGCAGCTCTCGCACCACCTGCTCGAGGACCTCACGTGGGCGGGCGCCGCGGAGGCGGCGTTCCTGCTCTGCGCCGTCTACTGGGCCTGGAACTACACGACCTGGATGACGAACTGGTTCGACCCCGAGGTGTCCGCCGTGCGGCTGGTGCTGGTGCTGGTGATGCTGGCCAGCCTGCTCATGGCCGTCGCCATCCCCGAGGGCTTCGGCGACCACGGGCTGCTGTTCGCCGCCAGCTACTGCGCACTGCAGGTCGGGCGCAACGCCTTCGTCGTCGGCGTGACCCCGCCGGGCCCGTTTCACCGCAACTTCCAGCAGATCCTCACCTGGAGCCTGCTCTCGGTCCCCCTGTGGGTCGGCGGCGCCCTCGCGCATGGCGGTGCCCGCTGGGGGTTGTGGCTGGTGGCGTTCGGGCTGGACCTGGCGGCGCCGCTGGCCCGGTTCTGGCTCCCGGGCTTCGGCGGGGGGACGCCCATGATCGAGTGGGCCATCGACGCCGGCCACTTCGCCGAGCGGTTCCAGCTGTTCGTGATCATCGTCCTGGGCGAGAGCATCATCCTCGCCGGTGCGACCGCCACCGACGTCGGGCTCGAGGCGTCGGTCGTCGTCGCCCTGGGCGTCGCCTTCGGTTCGTCGGTGGCGCTGTGGTGGCTCTACTTCGGCCAGGTGGCGAGGGCGGCGGTGCGGCGGATGGCCGCCGACGAGGTCCCCGGCCAGGTGGGCCGCGACGCCTACACGTACCTGCACCTGCCGATCGTCGCCGGGATCCTGCTCACGGCGGTGGGCGACGAGCTGGTGATCGCCCATCCCGGCGACGAGCTGGGTACGGCCGGGGCGCTGGTCACCCTCGCGGGACCCGCGATGTACCTGCTCGGCCTGGTGGCGTTCGGCGCGCGGGTCGGCCGCCACCAACCCTGGACCCGGGTGGTGGCCGCCGTCCTCCTGCTCGCCGCGGTGCCGCTGGCCGCCGACGGCGACGGGCTGCTGGTGGCCGGCCTGGCCACGGCGCTCCTGGTCGCGCTGGTCGTCGCCGACCGCCTCGGCGTGGGGCACCCCGAGCCGGCGCCCGGGTAGTCCCGCAAGCGCACTTCTGGTGACGCGATCCGTTGATTTTCAACGGATCGCGTCACCAGAAACCGGTGGGCGGTGCTCCTGCCGCGGTCACACCGCCCACCGGGCGAACAGTGAGGGTCGATTCCGCCGTCCGTACGGTGTACCGCCGGTCTCGGCCCGTTGCGAGGCACGTGACCCGCGGAATCGACCCTCAGTCAGTCGGCCAGCGCCGGCTCCCTGATCCGGTCCGGTGTGGGTACGGCCGGGCCGCGGCCCGGCTCGTACTCCGGCTCCGGCAGACCGGTGCCGCCCTCGACGTCGAGGTTGGGGAGCCGCCGGTCCAACCAACCGGGCAGCCACCAGTTCCACTCGCCGAGCAGCTTCATCGTGGCGGGCACCAGCACGATCCGGACGATCGTGGCGTCGATGAACACGGCCGTGGCCAGGCCGAGGCCGAACATCTTGATGATCGGGTCGTCGCCCAGCACGAAGGCGGCGAACACGCTGATCATGATGAGCGCGGCCGAGGTGATGACCCGGGCGGTGGCCGAGATCCCCTCGATCACGGCGGCGTCGTTGTTCCGCCTGTGCAGGTACTCCTCCCGCACCCGGGAGAGCAGGAACACCTCGTAGTCCATCGACAGGCCGAACAGGATGGCGAAGAGCATCATCGGCATGAACGACACGATGGGGACGGTCTCCTCGACACCGAACAGTCCCTTGAGCCAGCCCCACTGGAACACCGCCACGATCACGCCGTAGGCGGCACCGATCGACAGCAGGTTCATGACGGCGGCCTTGAGCGGCACCGCCACCGACCGGAACACCATCATCAGCAGCACCACCGACAGCAGGATCACGGCGCCGATGAACCACAGCAGCCGGCTGGAGATCTTGTCGGACATGTCGATGAACAGCGCCGTCTGGCCGCCGACATGCACCTCGGCGCCAGGCGCGTCGGACAACGCCTGGGGGATGACGCCGTCGCGCAGCCGGTGGACGAGGTCGGTGGTGTCCTCGTCCTGCGGCGCCGAGGTGGGGATCACGCGTAGCACGGCGGCGGTGCCGTCGTCGTTGGCCTGGGCCGGGGCCACCGCCTGCACGCCCGGGTCCGCGGCGATGGCGGACTCGAGCGGAGCGAGGTCGTCGACGGTCGCGCCGTCGAGCTCGATCGACAGCAGCAGCGGGCCGTTGAAGCCGGGGCCGAACCCGTCGGCCAGCAGGTCGTAGGCCCGCCGAGTGGTCATGGAGGTGGGGCTGGTGCCGTTGTCGGTCATGCCCAGCCGCATGCTGAACACCGGCGCCGCCAGCAGCCCGAGGGCCAACACCCCGCCCACCAGGTAGCGCCACGGGTGGGCGGACACCTGGCGGCCCCAGCGGTGCCACATCGACTCGCGGCCCGGCACCCCGGCGCCGCCCCGCAGCCCCGGCACCCGAAGGGCGTCGATCCGGTGCCCGGCGAAGCCCAGCAGCGCGGGCAGCAGCGTGAGCGCGATGGCCACCATCACGGCCACCGTGAGTCCGGCCATGAGGCCCATGACCGTCACGGCCGTGATGCCGGCGATGGCCAGCCCGCAGATGGCGATGATCACGGTGACGCCGGCGAACAGCACGGCGGCGCCCGAGGTGGCGACTGCTCGCCCGGCCGCCTCCTCCACGGTCATGCCCGCCCGCAGGTTCTCGCGGTGGCGGGTCACGATGAACAGGGCGTAGTCGATGCCCACGCCGAGCCCGATCATGGCCGCGAGCGTGGGGGCGACCGTGTTGACGTCGACCACGGCGGCCACGAGCGTGATCAGCCCCAGGCTGGTGGCCAGGCCGACGAGGGCCAGCCCGATGGGCAGGCCCATGGCGATGACCGAGCCGAAGGCCACCAGCAACACGATGACGGCCACCACCAGACCGATGATCTCCTGGCCCTCCGGCGGCTCCTGGGCGGCCTCGGTGGGCAGGTCGCCGCCCAGTTCCATCTGGACGACGCCCGACTGGTTGGTGGCGTCGGCGGTGGCCTCGAGCCGCTCGTAGGCCTGGTCGCGGATGTCCTCGGACGGGCGGTCGTACTGGACGTCGGCGTAGCCGATGCGGTCGTCGGGGGAGCGCTGGAGCTCGCCGACATTGCCGACGTCGGGCTGGGCCGCCACGTCGGCCAGGGCGGCGTCGATGGCGCGTGCCGCGTCGGGATCGGACAAGGTGATGTCACTGCCGCTGCCGCCCCCGCCGTCCTCGACGGCGAACACCAGCTGGGCCGACGTCCCGGCGGCCGAGGGGAAGTCCTCTTCCAGGACGTCCAGCGCCCGTTGGGCTTCGACGCCGGGGATCTCGAAGCGGTCGGACGTCTCGCCGCCACCGGCCTGCGCGACGGCGATGACGCCGACGGCGACGATCGCCCAGACGAGCAGCGTGAGGCGGCGGCGGCGGATCGCGGCACGGCCCAGTCGGTAGAGGAAGGAAGTCATAAGAAGCAGATTGTGGCATTAGAGTGCCAGTTGTCAAGATGATGCCAAGCGCCTCAGGAGTGACACTCGACACAGCTCCGCCGAATGCGTCCGGGCAGGCAATTGGCAGAAAGGGCATACTTGCGTCATGAAGTACGTGGTCGAGGCCGCGAACGGGCTGCGCGAGCGCAAGAAGGCACGCACGCGCGAGGCGATCATCGACGCCGCCCTCGACCTGTTCGCCCGCAAGGGCTTCGATGCCACCACGGTCGAGGACATCGCCGCCGCCGCCGACGTCTCGCCCCGCACGTTCTTCCGGTACTTCGACTCGAAGCTCGACCTGGTGATGGCCCGGAACGAGGCCCACGGCGAGAAGCTCGGCCCGCTCATCGAGGCGCGTCCGCCGGAGGAGGGGCCGCTGGAGGCGCTGCGCCAGGTGTTGCGGGCCGAGCTGTCCGAGCGCCTGGCCGATCCGGCGTCCGCCCGCGAGTTCCAGGTGATGTGCACGACGCCGACGCTGCGGAACATGGCCCGCGAGCACTTCCAGGACGAGGAGGCCGAGCTGGCGCGGGCGTTCGCCACCCGGCTCGGCGTCGCCCAGGACGACCTGACGGCCCACGTGCTGGCCGCCACGGCGATCTCGGCCGCGTGGACGGTCGTCGATCGGTGGATCGCGGCGCAGGCGCCCGTCGAGCGGTTGCTGCCGATGATCGACGATGCCTTCGACCTGCTGGACCGGGGGCTCAGCTCGGCTCGACCGCCAGCTCGCCGAGGCGGGCGCGCAGGTCCCGCTCGAAAGCAATCACGTCAGGCCCGACAGCCGCAGCCTTGAGTCGCTGGAGCGTGGGGTGGCCGGCCTCGTGCTCGGCCTCCCACTCGTCGGCGAACGCGCCGTTGGCGATGTTGTCGACGATGTCCCGCATGGTGGAGGCCACGTCGAGGTGGTCGAACCGCTCGGCCCGTGACAGCTGGCCGTACTGGCTGGTCGGGGAGTGGTGCTCCATCTGTACGGCGTAGCCCTCCAGGCGCACCAGGCGGTACGAGCGCTCGACCTCGCCCGACAGGAACAGCTCGGTGAGGATCGCCTCCAGCGGGATGTCGTGGGCCAGCATCACCTCGACGAAGGACTGGCTGACCCGGCGCAGCGCCGGCGACAGCGCCTGCTCGACGGCGAGGTCGAGCACGGCCTCCTGGTGGGGCGTGAGCGACAGCGCGCCCTGGCGCAGGCCGCCGATGGCGTCGGCGACCGTCAGGGTGCGGGCCAGCGCCGTGCCGGTCCGGTCGTGGTGGACGCCGACGGCCGTGATGAAGCCGACGCCCTCCTGGTAGCAGCGGCGCACCTCCGGGCCCAGCATCCGGGGCGCCACCATGCCGACGTCGCAGGCGAGCTCGAGGCGACCGAACGCCGGGCAGTAGCCGCTGGCCACGATCACGAGGCTCTCGTCCCGGGGCCGCAACGGCAGGCCGGGGACGACGTCGTCCGGCACCAGCAGGCACAGGATGTCGGCGTCGTTGGCGGCCTCGACGTCCTGGGTGGCGAACCCGTCGGCCTCGGCGGCGTCTCGGGTTGCGTCGGCCCGCACGCACACCCGGACGTCGAGCCCCGAGTCCCGCAGGTTGAGCGCCCACGACCGTCCCTGGTTGCCGTAGCCGACCACCGCGAGCCGTTGTCCGGCGATGGCGGCCGGGTCGGCGTCGGACGTGTGGAAGATCGTGGTCATGTCGGGTCCCCTCCCGTGTGGTGACTAGATCACGCCGGCGGCCGCCAGGTCATCCAGCTCGGCGTCGGTGAGCCCCAGCACGCCGCCCAGCACCTCCCGGGTGTGCTCGCCCAGGCGCGGCGCGCCCGCTGGTGCCGGCGCCGGCTCACCCACGAACCGGGGGAAGGGCGCCTGCTGGCGGAGCGGGCCCACCACCGGATCGTCGATGGCCACCAGGTCGGCCCGGGCCGCCATGTGGGCGTCGGCGGCGATGTCGGCGGCGGTGTACGCCGTGGCGACCGGCACCCCGTGGGCGACGGCGGCGGCCTCGACCTCGGCGGCGGGGCGGGCCGCGGTCCACTCGGCCACGATGCCGTTGATCTCGTCGGCGTGCTTGGCCCGCTCGGCAAGGGTGGCGAACCGGGCGTCGGTGGGCAGTTCGGGCCGGTCCATCGCCGCGCACAGGCGAGCGAAGTTGGCGTCGCTGCCCGCCACCAGGCACACGTAGCGCCCGTCGGCGGTGGGGTAGTTGTCGAGCGGCGCCGAGTTGGCCAGGCGGTTCCCCTCGCGCTCCCGCACGACACCGAGCCGGTCGTAGGCGGCGACGGTCCATTCCAGGATCCGCAGCACCGACCCGTACAGGCTGGCGTCGATCACGGCGCCGCGGCCGGTGGCGCCCGGGCCGGCGTCGCGGCGGTAGAGCGCGGCCAGCGCCGCCTGCGCGGCGAAGAGGCCGGTTAGGTAGTCGCTGGTGGTGACCCCGGGGCGCACCGGTGGCCGGTCGGCGTAGCCGGTGAGGTGCAGCAGCCCGCCGTAGCCGATGCCCGAGCGGTCGAGCCCGGGCCTCTGGCTGTAAGGGCCGTCCTGGCCGAACGCCGAGATGCGCACCACGACCAGGCGGGGATCGAGGTCGGCCGGGCCCAGTCCCCAGCCCTCGAGCGTTCCGGGGCGGAAGTTCTCGCACACCACGTCGGCGTGGGCGGTGAGGCGGCGGAGCAGGTCCTGTCCCCGGGCCGCGCGCAGGTCGAGGGTGACGCTCCTGCGGCCCCGACCCTCCACTGCCCAGAACAGCGAGTAGCGCCCGCCGTCGTGGTCGGCGAACGGGCCGATGTCGCGCATGAAGTCGCCCCGGCCGGGTTGCTCGATCTTGATGACCTCGGCCCCCTGCTCGCCCAGCAGCCCGGCGCAGAACGGTGCCGCGATCCGGGTCCCCAGGTCGAGCACCCGGAGCCCGGCCAGCGGTCCCATCATGCGGCAGGGCCGTCGCCGGCCTGCTCGCCCTTCACGTGGTCCATCCCGCCGGCCGTGCGCTCCGCCATGAGCCCGAGCGCGGTGGCGGTGTTGGACACGAACTGGTGGACCATGAAGTGGTGGCGCCACGAGTCGCGCTGGCCCATGCGGTCGACCATGGCGTTGATCGATCCCTTCACCGCTTGGGCGGTGACGGTCGGCACCAGTGCCACCTCGTCGGCCATGGCCCGGGCGGCAACGGCCAGCTCGTCCCGGCGCACGACCCGGTTGACCAGCCCGTGGCGCTCGGCCTCGTCGGCCGTGAGGATGCGGGCGCACAGCAGGAACTCCTTGGCCTTGCGGGGGCCCATCTCCCAGGGCTCGACCAGCAGCTCCACGCCGGCGCCCGACATGCGCAACACGGGGTTGGAGAAGCGGGCGTCGTCGGCGGCGACGATGAGGTCGCACATGCACGCGAGCATCAGCCCGGCCGCCGAGCAGGCGCCCTGCACCGCGGCGATGGTGGGCTTACGGAAGTCACGCAGTCGCACGCAGCGGTCGAAGTACATGACCTGCTCGTGGCGCAGCTTGCCCTCGGCCGTGGCCCGCATGGCCGCCCACGGCTCGGCGCCGTCCAGCAGCTCCTTGAGGTCGTGGCCCGAGCAGAAGTGCTTGCCCTCGGCGGCCAGGACCACCACTCGCACGGTGTCGTCGGCGTCGGCGCGGTCGAGCGCGGCGTCGAGTTCGTCGATGGTGGCGGAGTCGAGCGCGTTGGCCACCTCGGGCCGGCGCAGCGTGATCGTGGCCACCGCCCCATCGAACTCGTAGCCGACCCGGGTGGCGCTCACGCAGCGCTGCCTTCCCGAGGCAGCCCGAGCACCCGCTCGCCGAGGATCGTGCGCTGGATCTCGTTGGTGCCGGCGAAGATCGACGCCGCCTGGTAGTAGAGCCACGAGCGTTGCCACTCGCCGTCCCCCGGGTTGCCGGCGGCGCCCGCGGCCAGCGGCGCCGCGGGGCCGAGCACCTCGAGCGCCAGCCGGTGCAGGCGCTGGCTCATCTCCGACCAGTAGAGCTTGAGCGCCGAGCCCTCCGGGCCGATCGGGTGGCCGGCTTCGAGCCGCGACAGCGAGCGCCAGTTGTGGAGCTGGAACAGCTTGACCTCCACGAACGCCTG
>OCZV010000194.1_pt1 | contig 22460 bp, 24 predicted proteins | sample 1539051 | NCBI WGS metagenome assembly OCZV01 (sample SAMEA3113581, study PRJEB22503) | soil metagenome
ACATAATAGCATATTTTATTTTATTATTTGCTGTCTTTTTAGCAGTTCATTTTTTTATTTTTCAGAAAATTTGATTGTGGGATTGAATGTTCTGAAATTTTGCGGTCATGGGAAAGATTCGTGTAAAGCCGACTTCTCGGCATTTATCTAGAGCAAAAGTAACTACTATCTCAAAATCAAACCCCTTTACGTAGCGTCTTTGAAGTCAACTTTTATTATCCCATGCCATTCACATTATGAAGTAAGTGGCTTAATAGAACACAGAACGTGAATAAAACCTGTGAAAGACAAGAAAAATGTCTTTTATTGCTCTTTCGTTATTGTAGCAACGACAGTCATGTTTATGAATTTCGATGTCGATGCGACGGAAAGTAATCAGTCTGCTGTTGCATCCAATTTAAATCTAAGTAATACAGCCGCCGCAGATGCAATTGATATGACCGTCAGGGGCATAGCGACAAACAATATAGACCGTCTTATGAGTGAAACCATTCTTCCAGTTCTGGCCAATTCTTCATCCTCTAATATAGTGGCAAAAATGAACAATCACACTACAGAAGGCGCAGCGGTAGCAGGCGAGTCAAGTTCTATCAACAACACCGGACTTAATTCAAATGATCAAAGCATCAAGGGAATGCAAATACAAAACGATCCACTTGCAGCGAATATAGGAAGTAGAAACAGCACTAATAGTCCTGCAGTAATAATGATGGATCCAGAGCAACGATCTAGCGAAGGAGGTAATAGACGGGCCATAGCCGATAATGGAACTATCCTCTTGCAGTTTCAAAACCCTACGGATGCTGATATTGTGAATAGATTAGAACGAATAGAAACAATAATTCAAAACTATACGATGAGAAATGAAATAAATATGGCATCCAAATCCATTGAGGAATCTAACAATCAAATTAAAAGTGAATTATCTGCAATAAAATCGTCAATTAACAGTTCTTCTGTTTTGTCTGCAATAGAGAATTTGGACAACACAGCTAAATCCATTGACGAATCTAACAATCAAATTAAAAGTGAATTATCTGCAATAAAATCGTCTAGTATCTGGTCAGGAATTATTAGCGGCGCGTTGGCAGCGGGGATTGTTTCTGCAGTAGCAATTTTTGTATTGACGAGACTATATGGCGACAATAGAATAAAGCTAAGCGAAATGAGATTAAGGAGATAGGACAACTGGAATTGTACATGCCTAAAGCTAGATCGTAAAGTTTTATTTGGACAATGTCATTGTATTAGGATGTCACACGGAGAAAACGTAGCCTTTAATAAAGGGCGCAAGACCACTCCTTGCCTTGATGGAAATAAAGAAGGCATCTTCGTTATTACTCGCATTCATAGCGATTTCCCTTGCCACCCATGGGCTCTCAGCATATACCATAGGTATTCACACGGCGTATGCACAGGCAGCAATTAATGACCCCAATCTAAAAGCAGAACTTATTTCGGGTGGGATGTCTTTTCCTACCAGTATGGCATTTTTGGATAATAACAATATTTTAGTTTTGGAAAAAGAAGGAGCTGTTAGGCTTATAACAAACGGGGTTATGCAAGACTCTCCGGTACTGCAGGTTACAACTGATAGTAAGAATGAGAGAGGTTTACTAGGCATAGCTATATCTGGAAATAACGGAAATGCTACATCCTCTACTGCTAGTGGTCAGCCATCAACAGTGTTTCTGTACTATACAGAACAAGGAGACGAACTGAGAAATAGGGTTTATAAATACCAATGGAACGGACAGTCGCTTGTAAATCCTGTATTGCTTTTAGACCTGCCAGCCGGACCTGGCACTAATCACCAAGGTGGCAAAATGGTGGTGGGACCCGACGGTTATCTATATGTGGTGATAGGTGAATTACAGAGAGAAGAACAACTTCAAAATATTGAGAATGGACCTCCTCCTGATGATAGCGGAGTTATATTTCGAATAAATCCTGAAGACGGTTCAGCGGCTCCTGATAATCCGTTTCAGGATGATGCAACGAACCGGTATTTTGCATACGGTGTTAGAAATAGCTTTGGTCTTGCATTTGACCCAGTGACAGGAGTACTGTGGGATACAGAAAATGGAGAAGACAGCTACGATGAAATCAATATAGTAGATCCCGGATTTAATAGCGGTTGGAAGACTGTTATGGGCCCAATATCCAGGGCCGGAGTGTCAGAAGAAAGCCTCGTACAGATACCCGGTTCCCAGTATTATGATCCAATATTTAGCTGGATAGAGTCCTTTGGTATCACTGATATAGAGTTCTTTAACTCTGAGAGCCTGGGACAAAAATATGCAAATAACATTTTTGCTGGAGATATTACGCAGGGAAATTTATACTTCTTTGAAGTAAACCAAGATAGAAATGGTTTGCAGTTTAATCCCCAAAGTCAGTCGGGTCTTTCCGACTTGGTAGCAGACACAGACGAGGAAGTGTCCTCTGTAACGCTGGGAACTGGATTTGTCGGGATAACCGATATAGAAACGGGACCTGATGGCCTTCTCTACGTTCTTACTCACGACCGAGAGACAGGCGATGGAAATCTCTACAAAATAAATTCAGCAGCACAATAAAAAAGCAGAGGTAAAAATGCTTATTTGTTAGGGTTTGCTATGTTCAAAGACTACAAGTTTGGATAGAATATAGTTTATAGCTAAGATGCATGAAGTGCATTTTTCATGCCTAAAGATAACTCCTTATGCAAAGTCAAGCAAACTATTCTATCTGGATGAGTATTTCAAGAAGATAATGTCATTTAAAATATGGACCGAGATTTTTCCTTTTGCGGAATTGTGGTACCGGGGACTGATTTATTATACACGAAAAGCCTCAGAAATCGAATTCAGTGAAAAGATTGTAGTTGTCCGGGGTATCTACTCGTTTACGATTTCACAATTACTTGAGATGAGATCGCCCTGCGAGTCATTAAAATCAAGTACTGTATCTACTCCATCTCCGCAATTGAATTGATCAGCATCAGAGCCCCCCTCCATTATATCGTTTCCTGCGCCTCCGAAAAATTTGTCCTTTCCTGTTCCTCCAAATAGGAAATTATCGCCGTTTCCTGCAATGAGTATATCATTTCTTCCGCCCCCTAGTATGTGGTCATCGCCCGCGCCTCCTTGAAGGATATCATCGCCAGATTCTCCTAACAGCTTATCATCGCCATCATTTCCGTAAACTACATCATCACCCTCTCTTCCCTCCACGTTATCATTTCCTGCCAGAGCAGTTATAATGTCTCTTCCATTCGAACCTCTTATCTCATCATCACAAATCGTTCCTGTTATAGTATTACCATCTTTTTCGATTTCGGGTTCTTCTGGTTCAACCGTATTGCTGACACATCCAGCGGATGATGTTGATGCTTCACTATTTTCGGATGCAGTCAAAGGACGTTCCTCCTGAGTAGTAGCGTCTAATGAATTCTGCGTCGGAGTTTCCTCCTGATCCTCTTCACCCTGATCCTCTTCCTCCTCGTTCCGTGTTTCCTCTTCACCCTGATCCTCTTCCTCCTCGTTCCGTGTTTCCTCTTCCTCTTCCTCTTGTTTGTTGTCATTAGTATTATGGCAAAACGGAAAATCCGGATCCCCAATTTCACATTCCTGGGCCTCAACCTGTAAAACGAAACTCATTAATACAAAACCAATTGCTGATAAAACACTAAGGAGCGACAGATCTAATAGCACAATGTTTACAAAACTGAGTGACATACCTTGTTTTCTGCTTTCATTTGAGTTACAATCACTATATATGAATGATATGTCGTTGAGGCAAAAAGAGTAAATATAGTTTTAGTCAGGTTTTTGAGGGCATTACTGGACGGAGGAACATTAGAAAACCAAACGGTTAACGATTTACAACCGCTTTCGAACCATCTTTTGTGACTCTTCACATAAAGATAGTCTAAGATCTAGGGAGTATCCTAAAAATTTTTCCCTGCCCTATTGATACAATGTACAAGTACCCGTCCGGCCCGACTTCGAGGTCGGTGATCCCGCCGAACCCTTCTCCAAATATGACACCATCGAGTTCAGCGGTTGTGTTTGCAATTTTATCCTCCAGAGAACCAGAGAGCTTCAGTTCTGTTCTATCACTATTCAGTTCAAAGTGATAGAGCCGTCCATTGTGAACATCTGCTACGAATATGTCATCTTTGTATTGTACTCCAAGCTTTTCGGAGTGAAAAAATTTTATGCTAGTAGGGCCGACAGGATCTATCCAAATAAATTCTGGAGTACTATAATTTCCTCTTCCGCCGAAATCCACTAGACCCCCACGAATGGGGGAAAATATTTCCCAATCAGTTACATTAGAACGAGGATTTACTCCATGTGACCAGATACCCTGAACAGGGGTATACCCACTGTTAAACCCCGGTTCTACTAGGTTGATTTCATCAGCATATGCGGGTCCATTTTCTGTGTCCCATAGATTGCCTGTTACTGGGTCAAAGTCTATTCCAAAAGAGTTTCTTAAGCCATAAGCATAGTAAAGGGCTAGAGGATAACTGTCACCCAAAGTACCCTTGTTCTGGATAGGTCTTCCATTCAGATCAACGGCGAGAATACCACTGCGGCCATCTACCATGCTCGAATTCAAATAATTTTGGGTTAACGTTCTAACAAATTTACCACCTGGATTAAATGACCCATCTACATCACCTATTGTTACAAAAAGACTACTATTATCGGGCCCCAGCATGATGGCACCTCCATTATGTCGTGGTCCAGGAAGAGCAGGCAGGTCCAAGATTAGTTTACCTTCGTGAAGAGTATCATTCAATATTTCGTACCTATACACACGATTGCCAATAGCCTCCCCTCCATCTTTAAATCTTGCTTCGCTAAAATAAAGAAATACAAATTGGGGATCCTCATTATGCTTGAAAACGGCGATCCCGCACATGCACCTTTCAACTTCTGTAGCGACATTCACATCGATGGCTGGCTCCCTCATAATCTGGCCGTCTACAATCCTCTGCACAGTTCCTTTATCCTTTTCTAATACCAACATATTATCTGCATCTAGAAAAGCCATAGTAGTTGGAAGTTCCAGACCCTGAACAACTTCTTCTACCCTTAAATTTGGATCACGAACTAATGGCATAGTGTTATCATCAGAAAAGCGCAAAGTAGGAGTGTAACCTATAGCATCTACCGTATAGGTAATGTCAAATAGGACAAACACAATCGCAACAACCATGAACAACCTTGAATTTTTGGAACAGTATACTTTTCCAACCAAACAGACATGTTTCTTTATCGACTGCACTATTACCACAGTAGGTTAGTTGTTAATTGCTATATATGACAGTATAGAATTGATCAATTTAGCACAAACAGAAAAATAGAGCATAATATGTAATGATGTCACTTGAGTTTCTCTCTTCCTTACGCATGCATACAGACCGTATGTTCAATATCGAAATTTCGAATCTGTATTTTCTCCGTCTTAGTTTTAGCATCTTTTGCTGCTGTGACTCAATTAGAAGTAGCAGTCTGGGCTGATAACGACGACGAAAATCCTAACCCGCAGCAGCTAAGTGGGCTACGTCCATGTTCTATTCAGGAAAAAAATGTTCAAGGAAGGACCATCATTGGAACCATACTCGCCGATATATGTCAAGGGACTGATCGCAGCGAAACTGTGTTGGGACTGCAAGATAATGATATTCTATCTGGTCATGGAGGCGATGACATAGTAGAAGGCAATGAAGGGGATGACAAGGTACTTGGCAATGCCGGAGATGATGTGTTACAAGGGAATCTAGGAGATGACAAAATAGATGGTGGTGGTCGAAATGACGTTCTAATCGGTGGCGAAGGAGATGATATTCTTTCAGGGGAAGACGGAGACGATATATTGTACGGCGTAATCGGCAACGATGTAATGAGGGGTGGCCCTGGCGCTAATGAGTTTATATGTGGAGATGGCGTTGACACCGTTTTAGATTATAAGCCATCCCAAGGTGACGTAATATCAAACGATTGTGAGATAGTTAACAGTCAATAGAAAGCATCAATACCAGATTCTAAGCGGCTAGTGCTCTGGCCGTTTGACTGTGAACCTCGGACCTTATTAGCCCTACTATTATGATAAGCTCTCATGTCTGAGCAAAAAGACACTTTAAATTGCATCCGACGTCTTTCTGTTACTCTACAATGTATTGCCACAATCGAAATACAATTTCTATTATCTTCAGTTTCAAAAGTCGCCTCCTTATACCTACCCAGCCGTTCTAGACCTGAAGTAATGATCAACCTTATTATTTTTACAAGCATCTAAGCTATTGTCAGAGGCTCTACAGCTATTGTCCACTATCTCTCGAAGCTGCTGATCACATTCAGGGATTCCGGCTGGCAATGATTCTATGCAAAAGTCAACTATTCTATTAAGCTCAGCATTAATATCTTGTTCCTGGACTCTGTTCGGTGGGGTTCCCGTAAATAGTGAGGAGGCCCCTGCAGCAACAGATGAAGCTAGTACCACCATCAACACTATTACAATGATCTTTTTAGATGCTATCAATGGTTATTAACGAGCATATCAGGATTTTTAATGTTAGCGACTATTTTTATTTGATAGTGACTAGCAAATCCTCGCAGATAACCCTTGTATAAGTTTGTCAATACGTTTGCTGATGTTCCTTCAAGTGCAAGCAATATTCCTTGCCTCCGTTACAGTATTCTTGTCTTTACGGCTAGGCCCTGCACTTGTCATTAGGGTCGATAACAAAAATTGATAACCAATCTATATTCATCGACTATGCTATACTATATTCATTGAGAAGAATATCCCTACTTTCGAATTATTTGTAGAATTCGGTCATCGTGGGCGCTCCCCATTCCGATAGCATTCTTGTTGGCTGTTAGGATATATAACGAGCCATTAGGAGCTTCGAAGACGTCATTGAGCCTACCATATCCTACTAGGATATTATCTTGCACTCTTGACTCAAGATCAATTTGATGGAGATGAGATCCTCTTAAAGTAGTAAATATTACATCATTTTGATATTCCAGTCTATTAGAAATGGGAATCGTAAGTCCGGTTGGGGCAATTGACGGATTAAAACAAAACAAAGGTGTTTTGAACTTCATAGTAGTAGATGACAGCGAATGATTGCAGACCTCTAGAGGCCATCCATAGTTTGATCCGGGTTCAATAACATTAATTTCATCATTGCCAGACGGTCCATGCTCTGTTGCATATAATTCCTGAGTCATCGGGTGCCAGGCGAGACCTTGTATATTTCGATGCCCATACGAATAAACAGGTGAATCAGGGAATGGGTTATCGTACGGGATTGTTCCATCATGATTCACTCTCAATATCTTTCCTGCAAGGGACTTAGCGTCTTGAGCAAGTTCTGGGATTTCTGAATCGCCAGTAGAAACATATAATGCTCCATCTGGCCCAAATTTTAACCTGCCTCCATTATTTAAATCTGAAGCTGGGATACGAACAAGAATAGTCTTCGAGTCCACTATCTTATTATTCCTTTCGGTAAGCACAAGGACTTTATTGTATAATCTTTCATCTTCGACATAGGTCTGATAAATATAAATCAAATGGTTTTGTGTGAAGTTTGGGTGAAGCGCAAGCCCCAGCAAACCTGCTTCTCCTATATTTTCTGTTCGGATGTGAGCAACAGGCTCACTCTCCAGTGTACCATCGGCATGTATCATTCTAATCCTACCGGGTTTTTCAGTAAAAAAAATTCTACCGTCTTTTGAGATGTCAATTGACCATGGAATTTCCAAGTCTTGTGCAACGGCTCGAATACCTTTGTTAGATTGATTACCCGACCCAGTTGGTTCTGGGATAGGTACTATAGTGGTATCAGAAGTCGTAGACAGAATTGTTGCCACGCTAACCGCCCCTGCTATAATAAAGGCCATCACTAACTTATAGTGGATGGGAAATGATTGTACTATGTTTTTCCACTTATTTCGCATGTTACACTAATGCCTAAGTAAGCTCATTATTGTTATATGTTCGTTATAGTCTAACAGGGCATTAGTTTGCAACCGAGTTGCGAGTAGAGGCTACAGAAGATTGGCAGACCTTTGAAACCATGCCGTATTATATGTGGTCGACACAGTTCTCAGCCGGGCAGCCAATCACGGACAAGTAGAAGAAAATAGAGGGCACAGTAATCATCTTTCAATTTTCTCTATTGCTGAACCTGTATAGAGTCAGTACAATTTTGTTCTTTTCTTGAAGATCCCTCCCATGGAAATAGTAACTGCTCAGCTGTTAAACCCATGTTAATCCCCTTTACAGTAACACGTAAAGGACAATGATTATAAACTTATATGGCCAGTGCTACGTAGCAAGGTTATGTTAAATCACTTAGGACTCTTTGTGGTAGTGGCCTGCTTGCCAATAGGACTGGGTTTAATGAACACATCAAACTTCGTACAGACGTATGCTCAGTCACCTCAATTTCCAAACGATACTGAAACTGCAACAGAATTTTCAGACGTAATAGAAGGTAATGATACGTCTATCATTCAGAATAATACTAACATAGGGAACACAAATAACACATTAGCAGACAGCACTGATGTTAACATTAGAGAGGACTGCATGCAAATTCCAGGTCAATCTGAACCATACTGCCCTTAGTACAGTTTTGTATTTCCCCTTTTTTCATTAGAGATCACTTTTAATGTGTCCATCTAGGATATTGGCAGATTGTCTGTCTGTCCAACCAGCAGGTAAATTCTTTTAGGGCTATTCACACAAGATCTTGATATGATCTGCTAAAAATGAAGTGCCAATGCTGGAATATCGGCACGGTTAGACAATTTTAAAATCCACCTTGTTAATTTTAAATGAAACTCCTTCCTCATAAAGACCTTTTGAAATGCTACGTATCAACCCCTCCTCCACGGCACTACGTCTCCGGTCACTCTCAATAATGTCTAATGGCAAATCTACATCGATCTCCATGTTTAATCTCCCTTTTTTTGTTTCCACCATTTCAATACGGTACCCCAAATCAAGGTTAAATCCTTATCCTATTTTCATATCTTTATTCTGAAAGTTCTAACAGGTACACTTTTGGCAGATTAATAATGCACCTTCTGGACAGAAAATCAGTATTATCTGCTTGGTTAGCATATCTGTTAAGAGCTGTCCAGCATTAATGCTATAAAGTCGAAATGGTTATATCTCTTAATCATTATTATTTTAATCCCGGTTTATCAGAGTGTTAATTAATTAACCTGCAAGATCAGTCATTTACATATATGCCCGCTTGCAACAATCTATCCAGTGACAAGTCAATGGTCGAAGGCAAACGACTTTTGATTTGCATAACTGGGATGCCTGGTGCTGGCAAATCTACTGTTGCCACTTTGCTTAGGAATTATGGATTTTCATTAATTACTATGGGTGACGTTGTTAGGGAACAGGCAAAACTTCACAATCTAGAAATGACTGACGTGAATCTGGGTAATCTGATGCTTAAGCTTCGCGAAGATTTGGGCCCAGCTGCAGTTGCACATCTGATTTTGAAAAAAATAAAGCAAGATTCAGGTATAAAACGTGATATTGTAATTGACGGTATAAGGAGCATAGATGAAGTCAAAGTGCTGAAAACCATCGGGTCAGTTAGATTGCTGGCAATCCACGCGTCTGCCGAAACAAGATACAACCATATCAAGCAGAGAGGTAGAGCAGATGTTCCTCTAGATAACACTGATTTCCTCATCCGTGACCAACGAGAAATAGATGTGGGCATAAGCGAGGCGATTGCCATGTCAGATGAGGTTGTGTCTAATAACAATCTAACAATGGCCGAATTACAAAATAAAGTACTAGATATAGTTAGAAAATGGCTCGATAACATTGACAGTATCAATAATGGATGTCTCAGGAATTACGAACAATGAAAGAATTGCCTGCTGCAATCCAAATGATATCAGTAGCAGAGACTCCTCTAAATCCTTCCGAATGTCCCGAAAAGGTAAGAGCTGCACTCGAGAATGTATTTGACAACAGCATAGTTGAGACAAGGCACGGCAGAGTTATTGGAAGGGCTATCGGTAGCGAATCGCTTAACACCATATATGAACAAGTTAGATCTAGAGCCGCCCTAGGAGTATTGAGAAAGGCCCTCGTCAGGAACAGGACTGTGGATTCCACCTGGTTTCTTTTGAATAAACAAGCAGCCGCGGCTGGTACGGTAGCTATTGTAGAACATAAGGACGAGTCACCGCTAGGTGCAATAAAGATAACCATTGAGTGCGATGATTTAGACACGGTTATTGATTGGCTTTCCCCTGCGACATAGGAAATTATGAACTTTTGGGAATAGGTTAGGCAGACTTTAAACAAGGGAAAAAAGATAACGTGGAATTTGAAGAGCGATCTTTTATAAGTAATTCTACTAATGTATTGATTGTGAGGCCGTCGAACTTTTCCGGTTCTTCAAAAGGTCGCCTGAGTGATCGAATCCTTAGAATTTATGCATGGTTGGAAAAGAGGCAGTCCGCTGTGTTAGTAACCGCAGTTACCAGTATAATTTTGCTTTTCATTATGCATATGTCTACTGTTACTATGCGAATCAATTCAGAGTCTCTTTTGCAGAATTTTATTATCTTGGTTACCATAGTCTTGCTTGTTATTATTGGGACTTCGGTTATCTGCAAGGGTATAGTTCCTATAGCTATTTGCTCGTTAGGGCTTACTTTGGTATATGCGGGTATACTCTATCCGTCTTACTTTATGGAGATGGCTGGTGAACTATACTATAAGTCCTCGTACGGATTTATGTCAGAAAGATCCGTTTTGAACGCCGCCCACGGCTACTTTTTGCTGGGAATAGCCATGGTAATCTTAAGCTTAATCATCGGATACAGACCGACAATACTCTATACTAGAAATAGGCCCGAATCATTGGAGGCTATTTGGCAGAAATATCCGATATGGTATGATTGCGTAAAGCTTGTGGGAGGTTACGATGAACCTTCCGTACCATTAAAAAGCCTAATGACAGCCGAAGAAAGATATCTTTTATGGCGCTACGAATTTGTGCTTACAAGTATTTACGGAACACCTTATCTTGTTAAGCCAGACGGATACGTACCAGCTAGCTCAAAAATTTTAAGAGACAAAGAAAGTCTATCAATGATAGGCAAGTCAAGGTACACAGGATATTTTGGATAATGTGCTAATTACAAACGCCTTCTTTTGATATAGCTTCCACTATATGACAAATCGGTGAATGTCTATTGGGGAGATTAGGTCAGGTAGCTTGCATAGCTAAAATTGTAAGAATTTATCATACATAAATTCAAATTTTGCAAAATATTGACAGCCCTCCTAAATTGCTAATATCCGCCCTATCTGATAATTAGTACGGAATGCTTAGTCTGGTGTAAAACTTTCTCAGATACACTTCCTAACACCATCTTCTTGAATCTTCCGGAGCCCCTATAACCCATTACTATCATATCGAATAGTTCCTTCTCACTATATTGGGTTATCTTTGATGCCACGTCTCCTTCGATGAGAGTCGTTTTAACTTCTACGCCCTCGTCGTTTCCTATCGCCTCGCACTTTTCGAGAATCTGTTCTGATTGTCTTCTGTAGTCTCTAAGCAAATTTTCCAGCTCTTTTTGTGGATGGATATATACAGTCGGTGCCCTTTCAATTACGTGGAGGGCCGTTACTTTGGCCTCTAATCTTTTCGAAAGAAAGATAGCTGCTTTTAGAGCTCGAAATGAATTGTCAGAGCCGTCCACCGGTACCAGTAGCTTTGAAAACATTCTTTCATGCTCTGCTGCATCAAACCATATATACTTACATTACACTGTGGTTAGCCTTTTTTTAGAGAAATATATTTGGGATCTTTGATATCAAGCAGGCTGTCATAATCATGCTATTGTAAATTCTTATATAGTGTATTGCGCTAGAACAAAACGCAAATGAATACAAAATTCCTACTGGCGGCAATTGCAATCGTTGCAGCATTTGGCATCGCGGCAGTCATTGGTTCAGTCTCTACAGCTATTCCAGTAATAGCTCAGAATATGACAGGTGACAATATGACTGCGATGGGCGACAACATGACAGGAATGGGCAATATGTCGGCTGGTAATATGACATCGTAGTTAGGGACAAATCCAGAGGTTCAACGCCACCTATAGCAAAATGCATCAGAAATTATAAATCTGGACAAACCAAGAATTTTTTCTTTTATTTTTACCTATGCTGCTATCAAAATCACGCAGACAGCATAGGATGTTCATGTAAACTTGTTTGACATCCGACAGTAGAAATAACAATTCCACGCTTTGATACTACAAAGAACTGATTTGGATTGGCCGACGCATCCATGTGAATAAGGTCAAACCTTCAGTTGTTTTGATGACAAATAAAAGCAAAAAGGAGGGTCTGCCTTGATTGAAGGAAATACTTAAAGATGGATAAGCCAAATTGAACCGTAAGGAAGTGTCATCTACAGCAAAACAGGATTCGCAAGAAGATAGAATGGCTCAGCTAATTAATAATTGGTCGGAGTTGCTCAAATTACCTACCATAGGACCATTTCATGCTTTTTCACAAGAAATCGACCCTTACTTGCAGGGAATGTTGAGTATAAATCAGACTTTACTAAAGCTACAAGTTGACCTTAATGAATATTGGTCTCATATGAAAAATGCTTATTCTAACGCATTAAAGGAAACAACAGACAGAGCACCTAGAACCTTCAACACAAAGGAGGATTTTGAGAATTACAGAAAGGTTGTGATTGAAGCATTCGAAGATGCATTCACCACTCTATTTACCTCAGAGGAATTTCCCAGGGTCTACAATAAAGTATCAAATGATCAGATGGAATTACTCCAGTCTATTCAACAGCTAGTTGAAAACAGCCTTCAAGCCTTAAATCTCCCTACCAGGAGTGAAATAAACGAGTTAGCAAAAGATATTCATTCCTTGAAAAGAGATATTCGTAACTTAAAAAAGAGATCACAGGGAACCTATTTTGAGAGCGATAAGAGTAGTAGCATAGAATAGTGATCAATTTATTGCAGATGTACTGGGATAGAGGAGCGGCGACTTTCTTGTTTTAATACGACTCAGATTATAAGTTGAGGATACAATTAAGGTGGAGTAGTTTATTAAAATGAAATTACACCTTGCCATCTACATTGATTATATATGTATTTTCAGCCAGTTGGATATTGTATTTACAGCCAACGATTTGACTTGCAATATGCAAGTTCGTTTTTAGGTGCTCCGTAACTCTACCTACCCTATAACGTGACTTTCCTTTCATTAAGCTCAGTGGTAGCACAAGCATGTCTGCAAGAAAGAAGTCAACAGGAACGTTGGCTTTATATGTCTCTAAGAATCTTTGTGCCGCTTCCGACCCAACTTCTTCTGCGCGCTTCCCACGCATACCTATTGAATCTCCCCCAACGAAGGGGCCAAAGTCGGACTTCGTATATACTAGGATAGAGGAACCAGGGGATAACGACCTTTCAAAGGAGAATGAATAATTGTTGCAACGAACTCCGTTTTTCTCTAAATTTAAGAGAGCAGAAGAAATCTGGCGTTCTCCAATATGCTTAGGAAGTTGTGAGCATACGCTGGCAATCTTAGGTTCTAACTGTCTCGTGGTCAGAAGATCAATTGAATCTGGTAAGTTGCAGGGGTCGATCTTTGCAATTATGATACCTCCTCCTTTAGGGTAGTATCCTCTCCTCAATATTTGCATCCAAAATTTTATTCCAATAGTTTGAAATGCCTCTTTGACAACATAACGTAAATAATCGGCCGTGGGACTCATGGTTGTATCAGTCCCGCCTATAATTCTAACACTAAGGCTTTTTCCAGAAAGAGATACCGCAGGAATCAGAGTTAAAAGTATCATAGTTATGCTTCCTGCGCTCTGTACGTCAATGTTCTTAGAGCCTTCTTCAAACTTGTCCAGGCTTGGAATGAAACGTATCCAATCTGCGCCAACTTGCAGGTTGTCAACTGTTGCGTGAAAAAGGTCTGCTATCGCTCTGACTGCAGTAAAGTGCTGTCTCCGTAGACCAGGTACTTTACGTCCTGCACGAATATTAATAATTTCGACTGGTTTTCTTGTTATTGCTGAAAGAGAAACTGCGGTACGAACAATTTGACCTCCTCCTTCGCCATATGAACCATCAACCCTTACCACGGATATTACATGCCTGCCATTTTTTTGCGCCTGTGTTGCTAGGACAACGGAACTAACAGACATATATAATAATTCATGAGTCGCTAAAGCATTTGACTATGCCCCGCTAACTTTTAGCAGTGGTCTCAGGGTCAATTAATCATCCAAAAAACGAGGATAGCTATACAGTTTACAATACATGTTCGGTATAACTTCTACTGAGACTGGCGCTTTGACAGTCTTTGCTCCCACGAACAATGCATTTGCATCGTACCATTTACAGAAAATTGTAGTATCGTTGAATAATTTTTACTTTAAATTAAGGTGAGTTCCTCATTATGTATTGCATAGAGGATTATTTATCGGTAGATTCCAACCCCTGCATCTAGGTCATATTACTACAATCAAGTTTGCTTTGAAGTCGATAGAGCAACTTACTATCGCGGTTGGAAGCGCCAATAAAAGTCATGAAGCTAGAAATCCCTTTACTGCCGGAGAGCGTATTGAAATGATCAAAGACTCTTTGGATAATGACAGTGAGATCGATATAAGGAAAATACTTATAATTCCTGTCCCGGACTTGGGAGTTCATGCTCTTTGGACCAAGCAGATAGAACTTCTAACACCTAGATTCGAAGCTGTCTTTTCAAACGATCCTCTTACCAATATTCTGTTTAAGGAAAGAGGTGTAAGGCTAATAGAGCCTCATTTATCTCATAGAAAACTACTGTCCGCGACCGAAATCAGGTCAAGAATTGTCAGAGGAAAGGCCTGGGAAAAACTTGTCACTCCACAAACAGTAAAGGTCATCCGCGATGTGGACGGAATAAGAAGAATCAAGACATTATTTGCAAGTAAGGCGGACACGGACACGTATCATGTCTCTTCTTAGTGACTCATTCGCCCTATTCGCTTCATAAGATCAATGCTCGGATATCATAAACCACTTGAGCTCAATGCGGACTATTACAATGTTTAATACTCTATGGGATCATCCAAATTGCCACAGTCAATGATCATTTCCCTTGATTTACCAACGGTCCCCAATTAAATGGAGAAAACCTTGACGCCTAAGAAAAATTTTTTTATAAGTTCAGGTTACATAATTTATTGATATTCGCTAGGAAGAATAGCACTCCAAAAAAGGCTCAAGAAGATACCAAAATCCCCTCTATCTCCGATCTAGAAAAGGAACCATGGTTCATGGATCTGTTAGGACTGTCCAATGATGAACTGATTCGTATTTATAGCACTATTACGAATGACTATGAATTCGCTAAAAACGCCTGGTATATGCCACTTGGAGATGATAAGAGATGCCCCATAATGATAGCCAAGGGCCACAAGACACCCTGTACCTTAGAAGCGATGGCAGAATTTGAAGACATCGCTAGAACCCTCGAAGAGAAGTATCGTAGGTTCATTGACGCATGGGATTTCGGATATGTCACCAAATCTGACATTAAAGATGCTATCCTAGCCATATTCCAGATAAGAACGATAGAAATAGTTGAATAGGTCAGATTACCCAACTTTTATTGGAGCTAAAACTTTATTTCAAGGATCTGACTGATATATCTCCAAGTACATTTTAAAATCCTGATACATCGGGTTTCATCGGAATAAAATTGCCGCTTAACTTCTTACCCGTGTCTAGGTATAACACATATACACATAGACAATATAGCTGTGATAGTAGTGATATTATTGGCACGGGATGCAGATAATCTCAAGGGCTATCGTAACGCCGCGCTAGAGTTGTTGACGCACGCAGCTCTGTCGACGGGAGATATGGTTGTAGTGAGGACTCGTCACGGAGATATGTCGGGAATCTTGATGCCTAGATACGAGTCTGCTGATAAGGATCATATCGTAATCAAATTGAACAGCGGATATAATATAGGAATCGATATATCCAATATCGAATCTATCTCCAAGACTGTCAAACTTCGAAATCAAGAAACTCCTGTTAGGACAAGCAATAGTGAAACTGACAAAGTGACGACCAGCTCTGAATTCAAGAAAGTGAGCATTCAGGAACTTTTTTCCGAGGAAAAAGTCAAACGGGATCTCCCAAGGATTGCGCTAATCAGTACTGGCGGAACAATCGCAAGCAAGATAGATTACAAAACAGGAGGCGTAAAGGCTGCCCTGTCTGCTGTTGAACTTTATGAATCGGTTCCAGAACTGGCAGATTATGCTATAGTTGAGCCAGAAGTTCTCCTCAGCGAATATAGTGAGAATCTCAATACTCAGCATTGGGGATTGATAGCAAAAAAAGTTTTTGAAAAGTGGAGATCGGATGATTATCGTGGGATCATAATTTCTCATGGAACTGACACTATGCACTACACAGCATCTGCGCTCAGCTTTGCTCTACAGGGTATTCCGATTCCAATTGTATTAGTTGGAGCTCAAAGGTCATCTGATAGACCTTCCTCTGATGCGGCCTTTAATCTGTTAGGCGCTACATTATTTGCGATAAAGTCAAACGTTACAGGCGTGTTCGTAGCGATGCACGCCGCCACATCAGATGACACCATCGCATGCCACATTGGTACCCGCGTAAGGAAAAATCATACCAGCAGAAGAGATGCATTTGAATCAATAGACGCAGAGCCAGTTGCTATTATTAAGGATGAATACGTAGGTGTACGAAACGGCTGGAAGTCTATAAGGAAAAAAGAGAGATCGTTAAACCACAATAGTGAGATTCATCAATTTTCTGTTAAACCTAATTTTGATCCAAGGGCCGCCTTATTGAAATTCCATCCTGGCTTTGACCCGCAGCTTATTTCCCACATTGTTAGGCTTGGACATAGGGCAATTATACTGGAAGGAACTGGGCTTGGGCATGTAAGCAGAGATTGTTTTCCTGAATTACAAAAAGCCTTGAATGCGGGTATAATGATTTTTATGACTTCTCAATGCATCTGGGGAAGGACCGGAATGACTGTATACAATACAGGTAGGGACCTGCTTGAAATGGGTGTGGTGCCATTGTCTGACATGCTACCTGAAACTGCGATTGTTAAGGCAATGTGGGTACTAGCCAATTCCTCCAACCCGGCCTCTGCCAAGAAATTAATGCAGGAAAATTTAGCATACGAAATTTCCCCTATCAGCCCCCTCTTATAAGGAAGACTTAGATATCCTGTTAACTGGAGGTATCATCTAAAGTGACAATAGATCCAGAATCCCTTGGACTAAAAGTTGGCTTTGAGATCCATCAACAATTAGCGACAAAAAACAAGCTTTTTTGTGGCTGCAATTGTGAGGAAGTAAAGGATTATCAGGTTAGCTTCATCCGAAAACTGCGACCAACTCAGAGCGAACTTGGAGGTTACGATCCCGCTGCGCTCTTTGAATACAAAAAAGTGCGAACCATAAAATATCACGCTTCAGATGGTTCTAGTTGCTTAGTGGAAGCAGATGAAGAACCTCCACATCAAATTAATATTGAGGCACTAAAGACGGCACTAATATTGTGCCTGGCCCTACGATCAAAGATTGTCGATGAAGTACATATAATGCGCAAAATAGTTATTGATGGCTCTAACACTGGTGGATTTCAGCGGACAGCTCTCATTGGCATCGGCGGAGTATTAAACACTGATAGCTTTAACGTTGGAGTGCAGAGCATTTGTATTGAGGAAGATGCAGCAAAGTTAGTTTCTGATGATGGCTCGATAAGAAACTATGGTTTGGATAGATTGGCCGTGCCACTCATCGAAATTGCCCTTCAGCCCATTGGAGGAAAACCAAATGAAATTGTAGCAGTTGCCCATACACTGGGTCGTTTATTAAGAGCGACAAGACGAGTCACACGAGGCCTAGGTAGCATCAGACAAGACATTAACATTTCTATAATGGACGGAGCCGTTGTAGAAATTAAGGGAGTTCAGCGCTTGGAGCAGTTGACAAAAGTAATAGAATATGAACTGCTCAGACAACACGGACTCGTTTTAGTTTCATCACGATTAAAGAACGATAGAAAACCTCAAGAAATTGAGATTGGCAAAAAAATTGAGGATGTAACTGACATATTAAGAAGATCCCCTTCGAAAATAATCAAGGGGTTGCTAGATAAACATTATTGCAGGTTCAAAGCAATAAGGGCAAGGGGCTTTGCGGGGATTATTGGTTTTGAACCATACCCAGACATAAGGGTTGGAAAACAGTTAGGAGAACTGGTCCGGTTTTACGGCCTCGGAGGAATATTTCATTCTGACGAGCTGCCCAGTTATGGGATTACTGAGCGAGAAGTTGATGCAGTTAGAGAGAAGTTGGAAATATCCTCCAAGAGTGACGCCTTTGTCATTCTGGGGGGTCCGATCGACAAGTTGGATCATGCAGTTCAAGCTGTGGTTCAGAGATTAAATGCTGTTGTGTATGGTGTTCCTGCTGAAACGCGTGCAGCAACTTTTGAAGGCAAGACGGTCTACAGTCGTCCTAGACCAGGAGCAGCGAGAATGTATCCTGAAACTGACATTCCGCCTATTCCTATTGATAATTCTTTGGTCGGTTCTCTCTCTTCCAAGGTGCCTCTATCCTGGGACGAAACTGTAAAGATGACATCCCATAAGTACAACTTAAGTCGTAGGCTCTCGGAACAAATTTTTGATTCCAACTATTTCGAACTTTTCGAAAAGGTAATGGGAACATTAAAGAAAATACCCCCAAAATTTATTGTATCGAAGCTTACGGAAGACATGGTGAGCTTCGAAAGACAAGGTCTCAATACTTCATTACTTACAGACGAGATAATATCCAATACCTTTAAGAAAGTAGAAGATGGCATAGTGGGTAAGGAATCTGTCGTATTAATTTTTGAAAGAATAATGAAAGGAAAGGCAGAGACGGTGCAACAAGCCATAGATACACTAGGGATTGCCGTGCTAAACAACGACCAGCTGGATAAGATAATTTCCAAGATCGTGGAGGATAACTTGTCTGTAATCAAGCAGAAGGGAATGGGTTCCCTTGGGATGCTAATGGGCAGAAGTATGGCTATTCTCAGAGGTAAAGTGGATGGCCAAAAAGTTAATGCTTTGTTGAAGACAAAGCTAGAAGAGATGCTAAAGGTTAGCCAAATGTCGCCGGCCGACTCTGATTCAAAAACCTAGCAAAGGTCAAATCTAACTTTGTGGTGAAGTGAACATGTCTGGTACTTTATAAAATTGACAGTACCCAGCATTGCTTAGAATTGCGCAGTTTTATCCAATAGTTGTGATATCATACCTAATTTGTTGTGAGAAAGACCTATATGAAATATAGATTATGTTATCCTGGTGCATTCGCCCCTCCTAGTATTTTTAATAATTATTCTCTTCATGGTGTCTCTGAGCGTATTGTTATTAGAATTGACGCTAACAAGGCTCTTTTCAATCATTCTATGGTATGACTATGCCTTTATGGTAATATCGATTGCATTTTTTGGGTTAGGTATAGGTTCTTTACTGGTCCATATTTTCAAGGGGAAGTTAAATGAAGTAAATCTTCCCTCTAGAGTGCTTCAGTCCACAATGGGATTCGCAATTTCTCTTCCGATTGTGCTTCTTGTAATGGGACAACTCATTCCATCTAATCCATCATTTATTTATGTTTTTTACCTTTCTTCATCTATCCCCTTCTTTTTTGCAGGGCTGTCTGTTGCCATGATTTACCTGAGCATGCCAAAAGAAATAACAAGACTGTACTTTATCGATCTTTTAGGAGCAGGAGCAGCCGCTCTTATTCTAGACCCTATCATTCAGGTATTGGGAGCGGAATCTGTGTTACTTTCAATCTCTCTTCTGGCTCTTGGACCAACTTTGGTTGTGGCCTTGTTCTTGTTCAGAAACTCAGAAGGTTACATAAAAAAGGCAACTGACAAGGAAAATAGTGTATCGGTCGTAATCGAAAACAAGTTAAAGATTTACGGTATTATTGTTTTCGGATCAGCAGCTATACTATTAGTAATTAGTATTGATTTCAATGTGTTTGCAATAGAACCAGGAATCAGCAAAGGCCTGTACTACCAGCTGGCTAAGCCCCAAGAGTATCAACATCTTTCCACCCAGTGGAATTCATTTTCACGAATCGATGTGACAAAACAAACACACCATAATTACAATAATGAGGCTGCTTTTCAGAATACCAGCTCAGAAAACACAGGAAGATCCAAAGCATTAGCATCTATAATGATAGATGCAGATGCCGATACCCCGGTTTTTAGATGGAATGGATCCCTTAGTGATATTTCATGGGTAAGACAGTATATGGACTATTTACCTTATGAACTTCTGAAAGCAAATAATACTCTCGTAATTGGTAGCGGGGGAGGAGAGGATATTTTGATTGCACTAGCAGGTGGTTCAAAAAATGTTACCGCAGTAGAAATAAATCCGTTAATAATATCAAAAGCTAAGGAATTTGGTAAGTTAGCAGGAAACCTGTATGATCGTAAGGAGGTAGATGTCTACATTGACGATGGAAGACGGTTTATCAGTTCGAGCAACTCAAAATACGATATAATAACCATAAAGCTTGTCGATTCGTGGGCGGCTCAGCTTGCCGGAGGTTACGCATTGTCAGAAAATTATTTGTATACCGTAGAAGCGTTTAGACAGTACCTCCAACATTTGGACGAAGAGGATGGCATGTTGGTTATGGTTAGATGGAATATTGAATTGCCACGACTCATGCCCCTAATAGTCGAATCGCTCCGCCAGGAAACAGGAAAAAATTCCGAAGAAGTAAGCAGGCATGTGGCGATTGTTGAGGATCGTCCGGGCCTTTATTTTGGAGCCAACGAAAACAGAACAATATATCCTGTTTTGGTGATGCTTAAAAATAAGCCATTCACGAGTTCGGAAATAAGCATAATAAATGAGAGGGCAAGACATAACAATGCAGAACAATTTGTAGTGCCTGGGGTCTACGCACAACCTCCTTATGATAAGTTGCTGATGGTTAATAGTCAATTTGAACCAAATAAACAACACCAAGGGTTTTTAGGACGAAATATCGAAACCGAAAAAATCAACACGATAATGGAATTGGAGCCACCCACCGACGACTCTCCATTCTTTTTTGCACGAGAAAAAGTTCCAGAGCAAATGATTCTCCTTTTAGTAACGGTCTTGTCAGTATCCGCTGTGCTAGCGTTACTTTTAATATACTATTCGAAGATAAACAATATCCATTTATCTTCTTCGTCTATCTCTTGGCTATTCATACTATTTGCAATATTTATAGGTCTGGGTTTCATGGTTATTGAAATCACATTTATACAGAAATTCCTATTGTTATTAGGAACTCCAATTATGGCGTTAACGGTTATACTGTTTTCAATCCTGGTTTCAAGTGGAGTAGGCGCTTATTTAAGTGGCAAACTCTTTGGGAAAAACCCTCACAAGGGCGTGATTGTCTCAATACCTCTATTGGTTACAATAATAATAATGTATTATCTATCCCTACAAGAGATCATTAATCATAATATCGCTTCAGAAATCCATTACAGGATTGTACTAACTTTTGCTCTTATTTCACCTGCTGGCGTGTTGATGGGATTTCAGTTTCCATCTGTGGTTAGGATTTCTTCATTATTCGCACAAAAGGACAGTAGACATCTAGGCACAGATAATCGACAAGGCGACGTTACGCTGCTATGGGGTGTGAATGTCATTGCATCAGTAATTGGAACAGTTTTAACCGCCATCTTGTCGATGATTATCGGGTTCAGCGGCAGTCTGTTAGTAGGGGCCGCGTTATATTCCGGTGCTATGATATCAATTATTGTATCCCTGAGACTGGCAGGAACGAAGTTAAACAAGGAAATAATAAAGTGAATGTCAAGTACGTTAGTAAAAATGTAAAAGATTGGGAATTCCTTCCACAATTAACGTATATGAGAACTGTAAGGGTTCCATTGGTTCTAGAAGTTAGAATGCAATTACTGCAACACACATCATTAGCATCGGGGTACTACAGAGTTTGTGGACTATTGAGACTCCATGTTTGGGTCTTTGTTCACAGGTTTTGAATTTGTGAGTGGTGCATTTTTATGGTTCTTTTTTTTGTGTCCCGAGTAAATCATTCATTTCATTATAGAGATGCAATAGATAGATTCCCTTTTCTGTTGTTTTGTAGAGCGAAGCCCTTTCCTCTCTATGGGATTTTCCTTCCCCCTTGTGGTATTCTATTATAAGATCTTTGCGTAATAAAAAGGAAAGGAACTCCTTTAGTTGTGCGTGGGAGATAAACGATTTATACATAATAGTTGTCCTAGAAGCATCTCCAC
>OCZV010000195.1_pt1 | contig 22385 bp, 23 predicted proteins | sample 1539051 | NCBI WGS metagenome assembly OCZV01 (sample SAMEA3113581, study PRJEB22503) | soil metagenome
AGCTAACGCCTTGATATTCCACAATCTTGACCCTCTTATTGTGGAAGTTCGGTTAAGGTCAGCAAAGCGAGCGGAAGGAGACGAGAGCCATTCCGTTTAAGCCAAAAGAAACGGGAATGGCTACTAGCGTTCCAATCATTCCAGAAACACTCGAAGCATATCCGGCTCCCGCATCGTACCAAGAAAAGTATTATTTTTCGCTCAAACGCTCACCGGGCAATAATCGGCGCTATGTTTTCGGAAATTCCAGGTTGTGGCAGCGGCACCTGGGCCCCTGACAGACGCTACCCGATTTACGACCGATTTGAAATGTTCGTGCGCAAAGACGGATCTTAGGATTGCGGACCGGACGCGAGTTCGACTAATAAAAGCTGCTTCTGGTTGTCGAATGTTCTTTGTAAGGCGGGCTCGATGGCTTCCTCTGCCGGAAAATCGACACTGAGAGGATCGACGTATTGCTGATCTTTATAGAGTTCAAAATGGAGATGAGGCCCAGTGCTTCGCCCTGTCGATCCCACATAACCGATGACCTGGCCTTTTCTAACAGGTACGCCATCACGAATACCGTCTGCCAATCTGCTGAGATGCGCGTAGCGAGTCATGTACGTAGCATCATGCTGTATATCGATCGCCTTACCATAGGTGCCGTTCCATCCCGCCTGGGAGATAACTCCATTACCCACGGCACGAACCGGAGTTCCCCTTTGGGCGGCAAAGTCCACCCCGGTATGGGGCAAATTGGTCTTGAGTATCGGATGGAAACGGGAATGGGTAAAATAAGAGGTGATACTGGTAAATTCCAAGGGAAAGCGTAAAAAAGACCGGGCTAAGCTTCTTCCCTCTAGATTGTAGTAGTTGCCTTGACCTCTTTGCTTCTCAAAATAAACCGCGGTCAATTTCTGACCGGCGTTGATCAATTCCGCGGCTAAAATTCGCAACGAGGCCTTGCTTTCCTGGCCTTTGCGGCTTCTCTGTTCATACACTATTTTGAAGCTATCCCCTTGGCGGATTTCCTTTTCTAGGTCAATGTCCCAGGTAAAAATATCCGCCAGCTGAGAAAGTAGGGTCGGGTGGATACCGGCTTTTTGCCCATCGCTAAGAACTGAATCTTCCACGGTCGCACTGGCAGTTTTCAGCTCGACATCATAAGGCTTCTCACGTTGCTGGAAGAGAATTCCTTTGGCGCTCTTTTCCCAGGTGAGAGTCGACGCATCGTTATAATCGATTTCCAGGGCTCTAAGTTGGCTTGGAGTGCTTTGGCTGCGACCCTGTCCAACCGGTTTAAAGAAATAAAAGTGAATCTCTTTACCCGGTGGTAAGGTCTGCGCTCCAAAGTTTCGCTTGATTGATCGAGTCCAGACTTGCTTTTCCGCTGGGGGCAAGCGGAAACGGCTTAATAGCTCGAGCAACGTATCGCCGTGTTTGGTTTGTTGAACGACATGCTCCCGTTTTTCCAGAAAATCACTGGGAGCAGGGTCCGGCTGACGAAGGAGTGCTTTGGGGACGTGGCCGTTGCCGGATATTCGGCCGGGGGAAGCTGGCGAAATCGCTTTGAACCTTGCGGGCTCTTTGCGAACGGCTTTTTGCCTGGCAGCCTCGGCACGAGAGGGTTTCATCCCGACAATGGCGCTGATAACGGACAGCCAAACCAATATCTTGAAAAGGCTAAGAAAAGCAGAGACTCGATTTCCTGAAGGCAATGCCTTTGCCGCTGTTGTATGTGTATCGCCCAGGTGCATGGTAAAAAAATCTTACACTGAATAAACCGTTTCGCTGCCCGTGTCAACCAAAACCGGGTGGAATCTTGGCAGGTCTATGTAGTCAGGCTTTAGTCAGGCTCGGAGAAAATGATCTTTCTGGCGGCAATTTCCAGAATAAAGAACAGAAATGCCAAGATTATCAAGCGCTGCCTCATTGGCTGAGACTTTCTCGTGACGTTCTGTTTTTGCAAGGTATCCTGCGCCTTGGGGTTAATCTCACCGCCAGTTGCTCGTGCCAATTGAAGCAGCAGAGCGCTGTTGAACTCGGGCCGCGCAATTTCGCTTTCGCGGTCATAAGGCAGGATATAGCCCAGTGCTGGGTAAGGTATGCGCCGGCTCCGCCGCTCCTCAGTAAGCTCTATCCGATACTCCCCCGGCACGGAAATCGGCAGCGCCGCTTGATAATGACCGGGCGCCAGCTTTTTAAGTGCACCTTCCGAGCGACCGCTCTTGCCGGTAGCTAGAAAGCGGAATTGGCTATCGGCACTCGCTTGTTCGTACACAAAGAGGTCCAGAACGGGGTCATTCGCCGAGAGGCTGATTCTGGCCTCATGAAGCGGTACGGGCTCCTCAGCTGGGCCGGGACGGAGCCAGTCAAGGATTTTGCCCCAAAAGTTTTGTAGCTCACTCCATTGAATCCAGTTTTTACTCCAGCGGCCCTCAAGGTCTGTGGTTAGCGCGACGCTCTTCCCCCGCTCGTACCGCCAGGAAGCCAGCAGCGGCGCTTTACGATCTTCCCTGGGAATCATAAGGTCCAAGTGAGCACCCCGCTTAAGATCCGTCTCCATGTAACCCCGAACAGCCGGGTAGGACCTCGCCGGGAAACCTGCGAGAAGCTCCGATCCTCTTTCTGGAACCGGTGTAAAGTCTCTTTCGCGTGGAGGCTCATCCTTGGGCTTCTCCTGGATTTGCTGCAACGCGATTTGCGGCAGGGTCGAGGGATCCAGGATATGGTGAAACAAGCCGCCGCCGTATTGACTGATCCTTTTCATGACTCGGATGTCCGCTTCCGCGCCAATGGCTATGGACGATACGGTGATTCTCATCTCATTCTTCATCACGGTGACGAGGTCGATCAACTCACCTTGGCTGCCCCGGGTCTCACCATCGCTTACCAAAATGATATGCTTTATCGGGGCATGTTGTCTCTCAAGCTGGCGTTTGGCTTCAAGTAAGGCCGGATAGAAATAGGTCTGGCCCCCTGGTCTGAGCCGGTCGATTTGGGCATTAACAACGCCGCGCAGCTTTCCTATCGATTCCATGGGCACGACGACAAAGGCACTAACATCGAAGCCGACAATCCCTAGAAAGTCGTTATCCTTGAGCTGACGGGCGACCAGCTTGGCGGCTTCCTGGGCGAAGAGAATCCGGTTCTCTTCGCGCATGCTGCCGGATTTGTCGATAACGAGGACGACGGCGCGATTTCTTTCCTCGCGCTTTTGCTCCCGCGGCTCCACAGGGAGGAGGTCTTCGATGGGAGTGCGGCGATAACTCCCAGGTGCGAAGCTGGCCTCGCTGCCAAGCATCAAGAAACCTTTTCCGGCAGCCACATGCCGCTCGATGGAAGTGAGATAGCTGGCACTAAGCTTCTCTCGCTCAATATTGTTAAAAATGACCACGCCGTATGGCGTTGGAGCGGGTGGTGCATCCGCTGTGTGTGAGGTGACATCGAACCCGAGCCGTTTGAGAATTTCCTCCAAATATCGTCCACCGCGGCTGCTCCCGTTTAGCAACAAGACCTTCGACTTTGATCGGGCCATCACCCATGCAACCGCCTGATTGTCCGGGGCATAGCGGTCAGAGGCCGGTTGGCGGGGAGTGAAGCTCGCGCGGTAGACCGTTGCCGAACCTTCTGAAAGCGTCGTCTGATAAGTGAAGATTTGACTTCCCGGTTTCAGCCTGACCGACTCGCTTTTGAAACTCTCACCGTTGCGCGTGAGGGTCAGCGTTCCATCCACTTCGCGATCGTTTTGATTTTCCAAGACGACCTTGAGATTAAGGGCTTCGCCACTATCGCCCTGGCGCGGCGCCAGGAGCTTTGTGACGGCTACGTTGGTGAGTGCGGGCCTTCCGGCCGGCAGCATTGGATAGATTTTCAGCTCTGAGTCAGCGATGGCTGGCAGTACGCGCTGGACGCTCCCCTGGTTTTCCCAGCCGTCCGTAAATAAATAAACCCGTCGATGCGCGGGTGGTAGATCCAGCAGCGTCGTAAATAGTTTCTCTAGATTGGTCTTTTCCGGCCGGATGGGACCCTGTTGCGAGCTCTCGCCGCGTAGCCATTCCCGCCAATTCTTTATTTCCTGGACTTCTGAGCCAAACACGAAAATTCGGTCCTGACGATTCGGAGAGAATCCGCCCTCGGCGGTGTTTTCCATCCAACGGCGGATACTTTCGGGAACGCTCTGCGAGAGATCAAACGCGAAAATTCGCTCCTCATAGGTGGTCTTGGTCTCCTCGGTTACAGACTGAGGATCGGCCAGAGTCAAGATCAGCAGCAACAGAATCAGAGTGCGCCAGAGAATGATTGTGAGACGCTGATCGCGGAAGCGAAACCACAGCAATGGCAACGCGAGCAGAAGCCAGAAGAAAAATGGCTTTGTAAATTGAACGTTGGCAAGGAGTTCTGTCATAAACGGTACATAATCCGGCTCGATCGCGGCCGAAGCGTCCACCCGCCCGATCGAGGGTTGATAAACCACTCGATCAGCAGCAGGAGCAGCGAAGCCAAAAGCAGATATGGCCAAAATGAAAACAGCAACGATGAACTTGTCCGGCCGGTGTCTTCACCATGGATCTCGATGGGGGTCGGGTCGCGCAGGTCGGATTCGCCGGGATTGTCAAGATTGACGGCGATCAGCTCCCTTTCGCCGGCGCGATTCAATTGATATATCCCCTGGCTAAAAGTCTCCGGAAAATTGCTCGAGCCTGGGTTGAGCGAAACCTTGTCGCCTTTGGGCGTGATAAGCTGGTCGCCTGTTCGAATGGTCCCGAGTGACAGAGGTTGCCCGGTGGCGTTTTCTTTATCGCCGGCGCTCCCAAGAAACCAGTCTAAAACATTCAACGTGAATATCGAAACCGGAAGGTTCTCTCGGCCCAGGTACGGAAAGGGATCGAATCCCAGAGCTAAATGACGTACCCCCTGGCTTTCCACCGCGAAAGCAAGAGGCCCGTCCGGACTTTCGATGATCGGGTGCCCTGCGGCGTTGGGTTTTAGAATACGCGCGTATGAAGGTCGAAGCAGAGCGAAGTTTACGTAACGGGTCAGGGGATGAGGCTCGCGCCAGCTTGAGACGCCGGGCCGAGAAATCGGCCGCCCCAGGTCAACCAACGGGTTATTGTCAGGCGGCAACACGAATAGAGATGGATTTCGCGGCAGCGCCGCGACAGTTGAGAAATGAAAAATTTCCAGACCGTAGCGCAAGCGATCGGTCTTTTCGTATTCGCCGGGCGAAATGAGGTCGACCGTGACACCGGGAATGGATCGCAGGCTCGCGATGGCTTGTGGTCGTGGCGATATGCCGAGAACGCGCAGTTCCCGTGACTTGGATAACACGGCAAAACGCCGGTTATCGAGCGGTAGCGCGTCCCGTGCGTCGATTTCCGCCTCATAAGAAGGATGCGAAGCGAATCCCTCGAAGTCTACTGCGGCGCTCTTGCCCGCAGGGATCGCCACGTCCCGGCTGGCAAGTATCGACCCGCCTCCTCTCAGTGAAAACTTAGTCTTCTGGTCTTTGGCGGAAAAGTTCATTAGTTCAGCGGTCGCTTCTAACCGTGAATTTGTCAAGGACGAACGTCGGACCTGGAACGAAACGACGGCCAGATTCTCTTTGGATTGCCCCACCGAAATCACTCGCGCCGTTCCCGACTGGCTGCGTCCCGGATGGTCCGTGAGCAAATAGACGCGATCATACCCTTGCTCCCCGGCCATTTGGCTGAACAGTCTATTGTAGTCAGCAGGCGTCTCTCCTAAATCGTAGGGCTCCTGGCGGGCAAGGGTTTCCGCAGCGTCGGATGGAGCGAAAGGGGAGGCGCGCATTTTCTCCAGATGTGGAGCCGTCAGGTAGAGATCCACTTTGCCGGTAACGCCGAGATCAGCAAGCAATGTGCGGGCTTGTTCCTTGGCTAGGGCAAAGCGCGTCTTGCCATTTTCCAGCGTCTGCATGCTCGCCGAGTTGTCCAAGAGCATTGCAACATTCGTCGGACGGACGGAGAAGACCGGTTCTCCCAAAGCCAGAACCAGCAAAGTCAATAGAAGCAGCTGAAGAAAAAGTATCGGTGGCAAGCGGAGCCGTCCCCATGGACGAGCGTGAGGATGCGCGGCCAGCTCCGTGAACAAAAGCAAGCTTGAGAAAATCACGCGCCGCGGCCTTCTCCGAATCAAATAGGGCACGAGCAGCAGAGGCAGGGCCAAAAATCCGAAAAGAGCCGTGGGATTCAGGAACTCCATGGCTTATCTGAAAAGACCGATGGCCGGGAGGATCGCCAGGATAAAATCACCGACATCGCGGTCGGTCACATAGAGAGCATAGTGGATGCCGTTTTGATGGCAAAAGCTGCGGATTTCGAGATTGTGTTGCGCGAGGCGTGCCTGATAGTCCCTGCGCGCCCTAGTGTCCCATTGAAATTTCATTTCCGCTTGGCTTTCGCTGTCCACCAAAGCGAGATTGCCGGTCGGAAAGGAAGGCTCCACTTCACGGCGGGACAAAATTTGGATGACCGAAATGTCCAAATTGAAACCGCGCAGGAGACTTAAGCCGTGTTGATAGGACGCGGAAGGGACGAGAAAATCGGAGATGAGTATCGCCTTTCCTGGACGGCGAAGCCGTCGTAGATGATCCGCCAGAGCCGACGCCATTTGCAGCGCGCCCGCTGGCTCGCGGGATCTGGCAAATTGGATACAGTCCACGATTCGGCGTCGGCCGCGGTAAAACGGCGAAGCAGAGCCACCCGACGACCCCTGCAGCAGGTGCAGTTTTACATGGTCGTGATTGGCCAAAACCACATACGAAAGGGCCACGGCGATGTGAGCGCCGGGAAAGAATTTCTCTGCCAGAGACGGAAAGCCCATCGACGCGCTAGCGTCGATAAAAACATAGGCAAATAGATCGACCTCTTCGCGGAATACTTTGATGTAGAGCCGATCGGTGCGGGCATAGATGCCCCAGTCGACATAGCGCAGATCATCGCCAGGGGAGTATTTACGGTAGTCGGCAAATTCCAAACTGGTCCCCCGCCGCGGTGAAGAATAACTTCCCGGGTGACTGCCCAGAAATTCCTTTCTGGTGCGCAGCCTAAAGGTTTCCAATTGGCTGAGAAACTCGGGAGTGAAGGGTTCGGGAAGCATAGGTCGAAGCGCCTTCAGAGAGTCGCGTATGGAATCGGGTCGACAAGAGTCGCTTCGTTGAACCCTTTGAGCCGAAGCTGACAACTGTCGCAGAGTCCGCACGCTCGGCCATCGGCCCTCGGATCATAGCAACTCCAGGTAAGCGCGTAATCCAATCCTAGCTCAATGCCTGTTTTTATGATTTCTCCCTTTGTCATATGAATCAAGGGGACGTGAATATGGATGCGACTTTTGCCCTCGACCGCGGCTTTGGTCGCGAGATTCGCCATCCGTTCGAAGGCGCGGATATAATCCTCACGACAATCCGGATAACCGCTGTAGTCGAGCTGGTTCGCCCCGAAAAAGATATCCTCGGCTTCAATCCGTTCCGCGAGCGCCAACGCGAAGGCAAGAAAAATCGTATTTCGCGCCGGAACGTAGGTGACCGGTATGTCGCAAGCCATTTCGCTCGCGCTTCGAGCTTTGGGAACTTCGGTCAGGTCCGTTAGAGCGGAACCCCCGATAGCGCGGAGGTCAAACTCGATGATCCGATGCGATCTCGTGCCCAGGAAAGCGGCCAATTTTCTTGCGGCCTCGAGTTCCCGCTCATGGCGCTGGCCATAGCGAAAGCTGACGGCATGGAGCTGATAACCGTCTTTCTTTGCTATCGCTGCCACGGTAGCGGAATCAAGCCCGCCGCTAAGGAGAATGACGGCATTCTTATCAGACATCTCGGCAGCTAGGGGAGTCGAGTCCCTTCCATGGGATAGCGCTTCTCGTACCAGCCGATAATACCCTCGTCGAGAACTTTCATGTTGCGGTAACCCTTTTCGTAGAGCATGCCATAGGCCAAACTGGCCAGGTGATGTGGGCATGCTCAATACAAAACGACCATTTCCTCTTTGGAAACGTCTTGGAGGTAATTCTTGAACTGCGCCAGCGGGGCGGAAATCGCGCCTACGATATGCGCCTCGCGGTATTCTTCATCCGTACGCACATCGATGATAACGGGCTTTCTCCCGGCTTTGAGCTCTTCCAGCAGTTCATCGATCGAAATGAACGACGGGCTGATGTTGGGCGGCACCGTTTGCTGGGCAAATTGGGGATATCTGGAAGGGTCAGCGCCCAATGGCTGATACGCAACCAGAATCGCCGCCAAGCTCATAGCGGCAACAAATGACCGCTTAAGGCACGCGTCGAATCGGATCACGATTTGCCTCCTTGAACGTTGTATTTGCTGTACTGGGCTAGGGAATCCAGCGACTGCATGCCGGTGTAGCGCTCGCCGTTGATAATCCATGTGGGGTAGCTTTGAATATTTTTGTCTTTACATATGGGAGCTTGAGGAGCCTTGCGACCGCCGGGACTACACTCGACATAGGGCAGCCGGTTGCCGGAACTGCCGAACATCTCCTTTTGATCGGCACAGTGGGGACACCACGACGCGCCGTAAAACTTCGCGTCTATCTTGGTCAGATGCTCGGCCAGACCGCGGATCCAAGGATCTTCGGGACCGCGGGCTTTGCCCCAATATCCCGCATAGTAAAGATGGAGCGCAACCACGACCAGGAGGGCTCCGCCGACACTCTTGGCAAGCCACGATCCCCAGGAAAAGCCCGATAAATCTGCCGGTCGTTGAAACGTAACGGTGATAAAGATCAAAGCCATCAGGCCTAGTGAGGTCAGGCAGTAAGGACAGGCCGCTTGGAGCTCGAAAAACGAAACGGAGGTCAGATAAAGACTGTAAAGCAAGCCGAAGAGTGAGACGACCCAGGCGAACCTCCACTGGGCAGCAACCCGCTTGTTCCAGGCAATGGCGGCCAGTAGAGCATAGGTAAGAAACCCCCAGAACGAGGTCGGCATGCCGAACAGCGTCGACCAACGGCTATTCAACACCACGTCGCATGCGCTCCCCACCGTGCAGCCTGCGACGGCCCGTCCTTGCCACGCCGAATAGGTGAGATAGGCGCTCATAGCCATGCCAAGCACAGAGAGAATGAACAATGGCCAATTTGGCCCGTCCCGCAACGAAGCTCGTGGAGCAGCTTTGGGATTAGATTTCTTGCCCCTGGCTGACTTTGCCATCTGAGCTACTCCTTCTTATTTTGCAGCAAGGATGCAACGTCCCTTTTAAGTCGGTGTAGCGCTTCCGCATCTCGGCTGTCGTAGTATCCGCGGATGGTGGTCTCCCGGTCGACAAGAACGAATCGCGGACTGTGCAGGATGACCCCGCTGTCGCTGCCGGCGCTCGGGGCGGGCATCGCAGCGAGGCGAAAACCGTCTTGGACCAGACCGGCGATCTGCTCCTTGCCTCCCGTCAAGAACAGCCAGCTGTTGGCGTCGGCTTTGAAGCGCTTGGCGTAGTCTGACAAAACCTGCGGCGTGTCACGCTCCGGATCGACGGAGAACGAAACGAGTTTGAGATCGCGCTCATTTATCCACTGTTCTTGGAGCTTGGCCATTTCCGCGGCTTGCAACGGACAAGTATCGGTACAAGTCGTATAAATGAAGTCTGCAATCCAAATCTTGCCGCGTAGGTCGGCAATGCTGATCGTCCTGCCGCTCCTTTCAGTTAGAGAAAACTCCGGCACCAAGCCATATTGGGCCAATCCTTCTAACGGTCTTTCAGACCCATTGCGGTACACGACCGTTGGCGCCAGCTTTAGCCAAAGAAGGGTGCCGAAGACAACGCCCAGACTGATGACCGATAGCCCCAACAGGAGGAAGCGTACTTTCGAAAGATTCATAAGCTGAAGTAAGAACCGGAGAGAATTCTACCGACTAATTTACCGTTTGTGTAGAGGCGCCTCTTCGCCCGGTTATCCGTTCCGTGAGGTGGAGCGCGGTCGTCAATCGGGCGCGTGGAGAAGACGCCGCTCACCAAGGGGACTGGCGTTTCTGGCCGTTACGAAACAGGCAGAGCGACGTGCGGCAGCTTTGCCCGGCTTGGAACTTAACCGCTGACACGGGTCTAAGCGCCTTCTTTTCCCTTCGACAACTCGTGAAAAGCCAAGCCAATTTTGCCATAGAGCCATTACTCCGTATGGCACAATTTCTGCGCTTACCGAGCGACGCAGATGCTATGAGTGGATCACCTCCAAATTCGGTTAGCATGAAGAGTAAGGGATCAAGTGAGAAATTCCTTTTATGAATAATAATGGACGGATTCTATTCGACCCTTCGGACATTGGGCTGCTTGAAGTGTTGCTCAAGAAAGACACTCGAGAGGGCGAAGAAGGGCTTATGCTGGCAGTGCTGGGAGATGCTATAGAATATTTCCAGAAGTATCTCCTTGCCAAGGATGAGAAGGGAAAGAAGCTATTTCGAGAGGCAGAAGAGTGGATTCTGGAGAAAAATAGCGATTGGTTTTTTTCTTTTGAGAATATCTGTGAGGTTTTGCGATTACACCCTGATTATATACGTCAGGGGTTACTGTGTTGGAAGGAAGCCGCCCTCAAGCGTCGTTCATCAATCAAAATCTCCTCGCAAGCCGCAAGAATCAAAATCTCCTCGCAAGCCGCAAGAAGGTAGACAAAGGAGTCGCCTTCGACTGATAGGCGAGTTTTCGAGAAGCCGGCCGGCTCGACATTAACGACCAAACTACTTGGGATGAATAATTACCGACGCTCTCCGTGTCTCACCCATTGGCCCCGAGTTGGTTCGTAGCCGTCAATAAATAATAACCTAGAGCGCATATGACAGGTCTAGCCCGCCAATTTCTTCGATGGAGCGGCCGCGATAATGTTCCAGCAGCCGCACAATCTGCCGGCAAAAGAAATAATTGTCGAAGATAAGGCAGCCCATATACCAATCCTTATCGTGTTCCATGATCAGTAAGAATCTGTCCGCTGGTCGCAGCTTGGAACGCTGCAGGTCCCTGAGAGCGCCGAGCTCGCCTTTCACGTGTCCAATCTCTTCTCCGTCGACCCAGGTCCAGGCGGGGGGCCAATTGGACATGCCCCGATAGGACATGAGCGGATGTCGTCGAAGTGTGATCAAGCTGCTAGATCCAGATCCGGATTCGATGCTCAGTTTCGGCGCGTTTGAGTAACTCAGTTGAGATACGGTGCCCATGTGCCCCCGCTGGCGGCGAAAGGAGGGGGCAAGACCCGGGCCAGAAAAAGAGTGACGTATCTGCTGGAAATCACTGAGTATATTTATTTGTTCGGAGTGTCACTTATGACAAAATGTGCCATCGATGTCAAAGGCGATAGTCGCTGTATTAGCAGACGGAAGAGAGCTCGAAGGGAAAATCAGGGTTGGCTGAGCTAGCCCAAATTTGACTTACCTCGAAGTGGGTCTGCCGTTGCTAGCGGGGCGGTATGGCTTCCACTAATTTACCGTTTGTGTAGAGCTCGTAACCCTTACGCTGAGTTTGTAGCCTCTCGGTGGGTGATCGGACATCCAACACAACGAGAACAATCGGGGTCTCGCCTTGGGGCGCGGGCCTCGAAGGGAAGCTTGATGGGTCCAATCATCTTTTTGATTTGAGCATTACGCCGGCTTTGTTCGCGACTGACTTCGTTGAGCTTAAGATGAATGGCGTCGAACGATGCAACATCGATGCTGCCGCGAAAAGGCGGACACTCCCTCTGCGGGCATACTTCGTCTTGTCCATGGAGCCGGGAGAAATTCCTAACTTCCAGCCATTTTGCTGGTTTCGGGCTAATCAGCACGCCAGCCCTATTCAGGATCAGCTTCGCGAAATCGCCGCTTGCCTCACGGCGATCTTTGACGCGCATTTGCAGAATTCCTTGGCTTTGCCCGGCCGCGACCGCCGCAAAGGCAAGAGACCCGGCGAGAAAGAAAGAGCTCGATCAAGGAAAAACAACTGTCATCGGCGCTGCGGTGAAATAGCAGCGATGTCCTTGAGGATCTCTCTCTCTTCCCACTTATCAGTGTAGTAATCGAATTGCCGGATTCCCTGGGGGTCGATGAGAGTGGTGAGCGCCGTGTGTTGAATTTCTCCGCCCGATTTTCGCACCGCGACCCCGAATCCATCCCACACTTTTGTTAGCTCTTTTCGTGAGCCGGTGAGAAATAGCCAGTGACGGAAGTCGGCGTTGTAGCGGTCGGCGTACGATCTAAGCACGTTTGGAGTATCCCGCTCCGGGTCTGTGGTAATGCTAAGAAGTAAATAATCGGTGCGTTTTTTTTCTTTTAGCGCCCGTTCGACAGCGGCGAATTTAGCCGTCAAAAACGGGCAAACGTCAGGACAAGTGGTGAAGATGAACGTGACCAAAACCAACTTTCCGCGCGCCTTCGCAAATTGAAAGCGGTTGCCATCCTGATCCACGAGATAGAAATCCGGGACAACCGTTTGCATCGCTCTTTTGCCAACTTCGCCTTTTTTGGGTGGGATGGGAAAGTGCGCCAGCGCGGGAGCCGTAAACAGCCCCAGGCCAACCAATAGCCAGGCGAATCGTCGGCTATCCCTCTGTCTTGAATTCATAGGTAATCTTCAACTCCTTGGCGTCGTCCGGAAGATCTCCTTTTAATAAGTAGTGGCTTGCGTATTCCATCTCCTCACCGGGAAGTATTCTCACCGGCAAAAGAAGAGCACACTCGACAAGATCGACGTGCTGCGCGAGCGGCTGGGGTTCGACTCGATGAACGATTCGCGCGTAAAGTTCTTTGGCTGTGCGATTCTTGACGCGATAGCTGACATTGAAAAGTTCGCCCGAGCGGACTATGGTTTGTTTAACCGAAGGCCGCGCTTCTATGCCGCTCTCAGGAGGTACGGCGGCATCAAAGCTCACGCGGACGCCCGCGCCCCAATCAAGATAGACTCGCCAGGCACGGTTCTCTTTTACCATTGCGAACTCTTCTTCGCCTTGGACCATCGCCAGGCGGTTCTTGCGTCGTAATTGATCGAGAGAGGCGAGGATTCTCCTCTGTTCGGTTCTGGGAAGCGCATTGAGCCGCTCTTCATCCCAATTAAGCACTAAGCCAGAGAGGCTGTTGGCGTCCGGTAGCTTGACCTCCACTTTGATACGACCGCGGTCGTCGTTAAAGTCCATTTTCACCGGCTTTGCCTCGATGAACTGAGAAAGCTTTCGTCCCACCTCCAGCGTAAATCCTGAAAATGCGCCGCGCTCCCTAACATAGGCCTTTTCTGTTTTTAGCCGCCGGTCTTGCGCGGAAATGAAGCGATAGGCTTGTCCATAATCCCGAGCGTATGCGGCCTTTAGATAGCCGATCAGAACGCGAAAGGGCTCGGGTTCGGAGCCCGGCTGTTCAGCTACGAAAAGGTAGATGGGGACGGAAAAGAGTACTAACAGTCCGACCGTAAGTAGGACAAAATCTCTGGCGCTAAGGCGCATGCGTAACTAATTCAACAGATCCAGTGGCACGCCGCGCTGTTTAGCGTCCCTTAGCGGGTATAGTCCAGAGGTGAATCGCGCGCCCGTCGACCCGCTCCGTCTTGTCTGGCTTCCAGTCGCCCATGTCGAACGAATGAGAGACGACGCGCGAGCCCGGTTTGAGCTGACTCAGCAGATTCGGTTTAAGTTTCAGGTTGACGTCCGGCAACAAGTACATGGTCACCACGGAGGCCGCGGAGAGATCAACGGTGAGAATGTCCTGCTGCCTAATCTCGGCTGAATTCTGCACGCCCGCTTTGCGAACATTTTCGCGCGACTCTTTCACGAGATCACCATCGATCTCGAAGCCGACGGCTTTGGCGCCTTTTTTGGCTGCCGTGATGACGATCCGCCCGTCGCCTGAGCCCAGATCATAGACCGTGTCGCCCTTCTTAACCCCCGCTAACTCGATCATCTTATCGACCACTTCTTGCGGAGTCGGAACGAAGGGAACGATCTTTTTCGAATCGAAGTCTTGGGCCTGTGCAACAGATGTCAAAGCCGACAGGTTACCCGACTGAAATGACGCAAAGCCGGCGAGAGCAAAAACGGCTAGCCACGCAAAGAGCGAGAATCGAGGTGTGTTTCTCATATCGGGATCTTCTCCTTCTAAGATGAAAAGCTACAACTTAAGTAATCACAAAAGAGCAATCATCGCTAGTAGGCGATTCACGCGCGATTTTGTTGAGCAGGCGCCATGGGGCATGGCGCAATCGCACCGGACAGCAAAGAGGGCCCATCTCTTATTTAGCCAGCCGGACATTATAGGTTAAGGTCAACCGGCGAACACCTTCCGGAACGCTCGCTCTTAACATGTAGGTGCTGGAATAGTCTTCCGCTTTAGTTCCAGGGCAAAACCGCTAAGATTTCCATGTTCTGAGGCATAATCCCATTCGTCCATCACTCGCTGGTCCACGGAAGATATTTGTTGGTACGCCTGTTTGTAATCGCGAGCATAGCTCGCCTTGACGAAAGCCTGGACGATATCGAACGGCCCCTCTTGCGGCGGCTTGCCGCCGGTTTGATGGCGCGCAATATACATGGTCGTGAAGGCCGCAATGTCACCGCAAACGCGATGACGCTCTGCCGATATCGTTTAACGACTCGACCTAGTTCGAAAATAGCTGAACGCGGCGAATTGATTTGCAAAACTACGGTCCGCTATGGAAGCACGCGGGCCTTCTTTAGTCCTTCACGCGCGCTTTGCGGCGTTATGGGGCCGATGACAACCTCCCGAATCACTCCCTGGGCGTCGATGAAGAACGTCGCGGGAGGGCCGAAAATGCGATACGAGCGTTTCACGGTGCCGTTCAGATCCAGAGCGATGGGAAAGACTAGATTGGCCTCCTTCGCGTATTCTGTGACAGCGGCTCGCCCGTCTTCAACGGCGATGCCCAGCACGTTGTAACCGTCTTTGCTCGCTTTCGATCCGAGCTCGTTGACAATCGGCATCTCGTCCCGGCAGGGATCGCACCAACTGGCAAAGAAATTCATGACCAACGGTTTGCCGCGAAACGTCTCCAGGCCGACCGCTTTGCCCTCCAAGGTTTTTAAATCAAAACCGATTGCGGCAGCACCCACGCTGGGCACGGCGTTTCGGCCGGCAGGGTGAGCGTGTTGCGAACGACTGACGCCGGGAAGTGTGCCTATTGCGGTAACGCAAATACACCAAACTGCCCCGATGGAAATTGACCTCAAGCGGGACCCCTTTATTTGAACCTTTTGCCGCTTCATTGGCCCACCCGCGCGCTTCTTAGAACCACCCGGGATTCTTCGCCATCCGTTTCTGTCCAGGCAACATGCAACTGGTTCTTATAGAGCGCTAAAACGGGCCGGCTGGCGTTAGCTTTCGCCGTGCTCACTTGTTGGATCGGGCTCCATGTCCGGCCATCGGCGGCGAGAGTACGCACAAAAACCTGCGCCTTACTGTCGCGGTCGAGATTGCTCCAAGCCAGAAAAATCCTGTCGTCACCCCCCACGGCGAGAGTCGCATGAAGAGTCTCCGGGGCGCTGTTGGCCTGGACTAATTGGCGGGGCGCGAAGCTCTTGCCGTTATCCTTAGACACACTGTAATAGATGCCCGCCTCACGCTCCGAGCGGCCCAGTGTTAACCAGGTGACGTGCAGCTGCCCGCGACTGTCGCGGCCGATGCTTGGCCCTGAATGTGGGCAGGAGGGAACCTGCCAGCCGTCATTGCTGATCTCGACAGGCGGACCGAAGGTCGCGCCACCGTCGGCCGACTTGCGCAGTACATGGTTGCGCACCTTATTGCCGTCTACTTCACGGTCCACCATGTAAACCGTCTTCCCGCCGTCGGCGAAGGCAATGCCCAGCTTGCAGCATTCGCACAAACCTTCAGCCACCTGGTAATTTTTGGTCAACGATTTCCCGTCGGGGCCCAACCGCATCAGATAAAGCTGGCGTGGTTTGGGATTGTCGATGCGGCGGTCGATCCAGGCGACCAACAGATTGCCGTCGGGGACGGCTTCGATAATCGGAAAGCGCCCCGCGTCCTTCACTTCGTTCAGGGTGCGCGCCGGCGTGAAACCGCCTTTGCCGTCTTCCATGGCAAAGCGAATGTTGGCGCGGGTTTTATCGCCCTTTTCGCCCGGGATCGACCATACGACGAAAGCTTTGTTGTCTTTGCCGAAGGCTACCTTAGGCCCGTTTTCTTCTCCTTGTACTGCTTCCACTACGGAATTTATTCGTCTGGCCGACAACCAAGTTTTGCCGCTGTCTGGAGACGATGCGAGAAGCCCATTACGCATCGGTGAGGGAGTCCGATCTCCGGATCCGTGTTGATGCTTCGCGACGTGTTTTCCTTGGGGCCAAGGGATATCGTGATCTTCGGTCCAGATAGCGAAGAGCCGACCATCGGGAGCATAGCGCAGGAACGGCGTCGATGGATTTTTTTCGTTGTGACCGAGCCCTTGCTCCGGTCCAAAGCTCAGCGGCTCCGAGCGGTCGGCGCCGCCCGGCGCGATCAGATCCAAACCGCAGGCGGCAAGTGCCAAACACAATATAAGTCCGAGCGTAAGGGATGTCAGATTTCTCGTTAAATATATTTTCATAAGATTGCTCATATGAATTCAGGTCTCGCCTTGAAGCTACGCCCAGGCGAGACTTTGGAACACTACTATTTGCGGCCGCGAAACAGGGCCTTCAATATCAAAGGCCACCTGCGCGACCTAAGAGATTTACTCAGAGACAAGGGAGAACTTAGACGGCCGGGGGAGCTCTCTGCGAGCAGGGTGATGGGTTGAAAAAAGAGCTCGCGATGATCGGGCCAGCGTGATTGCGCCCGACCGTGAACTCCAGGAACGGCATCTCGACGAGCTCAACTGAAGAGAGATGGGCATGCTGTGTGGCCGACTGAATGGCACAGTCGCTCTGCTTGGACTGTGGCGGCGTGTGATCGTGCGTGTGACCCGCGTCTTCCGATGAAGGAGAAGGAACCGTTCAAGTGAGTGATGAACACGATGGGGCGCGGAAGCCGCGAGGAAATACAGCAGGAAAAATGCGTTCGCCCCGGCCAGGCTCTTCCGAGAAAACAGAATTCTCTTGAAAGCGCTCATCTATGTAACCGCGCAAACAGCTTAGATCAACCGACGAATGTTGTAAATCGGGGTGGCCTCTATTATTTAGTAGTGAAGCCCACCGTATCTTTGGCCTCCAGCTCGGTCTTGTGATCGTCGGCGACAACTCGAAGCTCCAATGTGTGTTTGCCGGGTTTGATCCCATTGAGAGTTCCCTTGTCGCTCTCGAACATGCCCACCAGCTCGTTGTCCACGTAAGCGTGGACGTGATGGCCTCGTTTATCTTTGGTCAATTTGAAAATGAATCGGGACCTGATCACCTTTCAATGATTGGCCTTGCCTCGGCGAAACGATCTTCACACTCGCCCCTTCCCCGAGCTTGGTCGTGTCTTGGGTGGAATTCTTTTGTATCTGTTCGACGCGATTCTTCTTTTCGCCGGAACTAGATGGAGACTTGATCGCTGGCGCCGAATGCTCGTGGCCTGATTGCGCGAGCCGGGTTGACGAACCGTCTTCACTCCAGACCCAAGTTCTCATTCCGGCTGAGAAAATAAGTGCAACGGTCAACAAACTGCGAGCCAACACGGGTCAACACTCCTTGAAAAAGAAAAAACGCGACTGTCGCCAAATAGGCAAGTCGTTGGAGTTTTATACAGCGCCTGGACTCTTAGCCATGAGCCGGCGCGGCGCTCTACTTATATCCCGCCCTTACTTAGACGGTCAAGATTGGATATTCATAGCCGAACACCTAATCCGGTCCTCTGCGGTCGACTGGCCGACGGGAGCTAGAGGCAGCGCGTCACCGGGCGGCTCATCAAAAGATCTTGTGCTCTAGCGAAAGATACAAAAAGACGCCGAAATTTTCCGCTGCACGGTTAAGCCCGACCGGTAAGGCTACTCCGATCACCGACTGGAACTCTTCCTTGTCGATTACAGAACTGCGGATTCCGGGCGAGAGGGTCGATTTGAACTCCCGAATTCTTTTGCCCTGGCCGTTGAGGCTTTCCTCCGCAAACCCCAGCCATTCGAGCATCACATTTAAGCCTGAGGAAAATGCGTAAATGGCGCTCGCCCCGACGTTGTAGGACACGAGGGAATGCTTAGGGGAGAGGGGATCTCCGGGCAAGTCCAACGGCACGCGCACTTTGGGGAAGTAGGTGAGCCCCAGGTTAGCATGCAGCGCAAGACGCGATGCGATCTTTTTACTGAACGGTAGGTTCCATTGATAGCCAACGACTCCATTGCCAGTTCCTTTGTCGCGGCTTCCGGTTGGCAGGATCAAACTGAATCGCGGCGCGAAGGCGGGAACATTCTCTCCTTCCTTGAATGACTGATAGCGATAATTGAGAAGAACGTCACCGATGCCGTTTTGCCGCTGTTCTTCATCCCGGAGGTGGGAAGAGGGAATCGTAAATGAAAACTGGTGATCCTCAGAAAAGACCGGCCACTCTTGCGTTAAAGTAAAGGACCACCCGCGATGGCGGGAATCGTTGGTATAGAGAGCGCTGAAAATGTGTTGGATCACACCCTCTTCTTGGTTGTAGGCCTCTTCGATCAGGAAACTATTGTCCGTGATGCCATCGATGGGACGATCATCACCTCGACACGGGAACGGCGCCGATAGCAGCAAGATCGTAAAGAAAATCGTGACTACTTTTTTTGTCACATGCATCTTTCCATCCCACATGAAGGGATCTTCACCGGACACTAACGGATGAAAAATCGGACGTCAACTTTTCGCGCATGAAAGTAGATTGAGCTTGGCAATACGTCCGAGTTGCAATATCGACTTGCGCTAGCGTCCACGAAAGTGATTGGGCTCAGTTAGCCACCGGTTTTTTGCCGCGTATGAGCACGGCTAGCTCCAGCAATATGAAAAGAAGGGCCGAAGTCAGCACGATTGTCGCAGCGGAAGAAATGTCGAGATAAAAACTCAAGAACATTCCTACCGCGCCGCAGGAGCCGCCGATAATGGGCGAAACAATCAATAAGCTGTGGAATTTTTGCGTTAGATAGCGCGCGATCACGGGGGGGATCACCATGGCCGCGGCGACTAACGTGACGCCGAGAATTTGGGTCGAGGCGAGCACGGTGACGGCGAGGAGAATAACGAACAGTAGGTCGATCTTGCCGGTTGAAACGCCGTAAGCGGAAGCCACTTCAGGGTCGAAGGTGGCGAAGAGAAGTTGCCTCCGGATCGCCAATAGCGCACCGAACACAGTTAAAGAGATGAACAGGACGGTCCAGACGTCTCGCTGAGTAATGCCGAGAATATTGCCGAAAAGCGCGGCTTCGATATTGCGCGTAAAGCTCCGGTGGGTTGAAACAATAGCCACCCCGAGGGCGAAACTGGAAGTCGTCACCACCCCGATGGCGGCGTCCGCGCCTACCCATCTGCGGTGGCTGATCAAATGAATCATCAGGCCGGCGAGAAGAGCCCACAGGCCGCCGCCCAGAAAAAAGTTGATGTTCATGACGTAACTCAGCACCGCGCCGCCGAAGATCGCATGGGAAAGTCCATGGCCGATATAGCTCATGCGGCGCAGGACCACGTAAGCGCCGATGAAGCCGCACAGGGCGCCGATGACCACCGCGGCAAGAAAGCCGTTGCGAAAGAACTCGTACTCGAACGGCAGCCAAAGAGACATGGCTAGGGGTGCGGCGCGTGCGGCCGTTCGCCGATCATGACCATTCCGTCGTGGTGAAACACGACCATTTCTCCACTGTAGGTCTCTTTGAGAACGTTGGCGTTGAAAATCTCTTGCGGTCGACCTTCGGCAATCAGCCGCCGGTTGAGGCACATGGCCCAGGGAAGATGCGCGGCGACCCAGTTTAGGTCGTGAGCGGTGATGATGATGGCCACGCCGTGATGGTTGATCTCGTGGAGGAAATGAATCACGTCGTCGCGAGAACGGATATCCAGTCCGGCAGCCGGCTCATCCAGTAGTATCAGCTCCGGATCGCCGAGCAGCGCGCGCCCAAGAAACACTGCCTGCTGCTGGCCGCCGGAAAGTTCGCGGATATGTCGATTCCCGAGACCGCTCAGATTCAATCGCGCCATGATGTCCTGCAGCTTGCGCCGCTCTTCGCTACGAAGTCTGCCCAGCCAACGGTTCTTGGTAAAAAAGCCCATGGAGATGACTTCTTCGACGGTGATGGGAAAGTTCCAATCGATGGTTTCGAGCTGCGGAACGTAACCGATTCGATCCATCGAAGATCGACGCAAGGGTTGGCCGCGCAAAAGAACCTTTCCTGCTGTCACAGGGATTATGCCGAGAATCGTACGCAGCAGCGTCGTTTTTCCTCCGCCGTTGGGCCCCACGACGGCCATGAACTGTCCCGGCCAAACTTTCAACGAGACGCTTTGAAGCGCCGGAGTAGTTCCGTAGCTAGCGCTGGCTTCCGAAAGCTCAACCAGCGGAACACCGGTGAAACGGTGGGGCTCTTCAATTCCATGGGGATGGAGACTACCCTGTAGATGTACAGACGGATGATCGTGATCGTTCATAAAATCCCTTCAGGTTTGGATTCTCAAACTCGGTTCAACAGATCTCGAATCCTGACCCCGCAGAACTGGCCGCGTCAGTTCTTTCTCCTGTAGTCGGCATGTGCACCAGCGACGGGGGTAGGATCGACTTCCTTTAGGGCGTCTACTGAGCCACCTAGCGCCTCGACCATGATCGTCATGTTTTCAACCATCATCCCGACATACGAATGCTTTGGGTGACCGGGCTCGCCCGGTAATTCATCGTCTCTCAGTTTGTCAATGTAGCGGCTTTTGGCTTCTCTCGCGATCTGCGCCAAGACCGGGCTCGGAAAAACCTCCGAACCGAACACCGCCGGCACTTTCTCTTTGCGTATTTGCTCAATCAGCCGGGCAACTTCCCGCGGGCTCGGATCGGAAAAATCGGACGGCTGAACGGCTCCGATGACTTGAAACCCATAGCGGCGGGCGAAATAAGGCCAGGAGTCATGATAGGTGAGTAATCGCCGGTTGTTCTCGGGGATCGTCTTGGTTGCGTCCCGAATGGCTTGGTCAAGCGCTTCCAGTCTCTTGAGAAATTGCGCGCTATTCTGCTCATACGCCGTTTTGTTCTTCGGGTCGAGACGCACCAGTTGGTCGCGCACCAGAGTTGCATAGCGCGCCGCATATTCAGCATTAAGCCATAGGTGAGGGTTCGGATGACCTTCTCCTTTTGGAAAACTAAAATCAAAAATATACTCCGCTTCTTTGATTGTCTTGTCACCGAGGGAAAAAATGGAGGCACCTTTTTTCAAATTGGCCTGAGCCAGATTCAACGTAGGCGTCTCGAGATCCAGGCCGTTCAAAATGATCAAGTCAGCGCGCGAAAGGAGCTTGCTGTCCGATGGAACCGGCTCGAAGGTGTGAGAATTGATCCCTTCGGGAATAATGCCGGTCAGATCAACCTTATCCCCGGCGACGTTTTCCACAATGCTGGTAATGGGAGCAACCGTGGTGAGGACTTTAAGCTTCTGCGGGGCGGCATCCCGAGAGCTTTGTTGGCTCTGGCGACAGCCAATGGCGATGAAAAGCCACGACAACATTAAGAGCAAAATCAGCGTGCGATGCATAGGCTCTTGATTGCGCTTGAATCCGCCGAAGAAGGCGAAACGGCTATTGCCGGTCTTTTTGCTTCCTGACGTTCCGCCGACATAGAGGCGCAATCAGGAGAGCGCCAATGGTGATGATCGTGATGTTGGGATGAATGCCAAGCGTTTGACATTAGTAATGTCCTTGCGGTCGCTTTTTTGGCTCCAAATCTATTTTGCCAACCGAAAACGGTATATGTAGGTAAACTCAGCCGGCACGTTCAGTCCGTCCTTTCGGGCAGGCTCGAAGCGCGATTGCTTGACTGCTTTGAGAGCTTCTTCATCGAAGGCGGCGCCCGCACTCTTGATGACATCCGCTTTCGTCACCTTGCCTTCCGTATCGATCTCAATTCTCAGTGCCACATCACCCTCAAGTCCCAGGCGCAGCGCCATCGGCGGATAGGAAGCGCGCACCGTTTGTAACGGCTTGGCTTCCCGATTGGTTCGAAGCGGTGTGTGCGGGCCGGGTGCCCCAGAGCCTCTCCCGAGACCGGCTGCCGCCGTGCCGGCACCTTCCCCCGTGATTCCGCTGCCGGGCGCGGCACCGACATCTCCTGCGTCGAAAAGATTTCCTCCAGCGGCTTCGCTGCCACCGCCTTCAATCGTAGCGGTTGAAGAAAAGATCGTCTTTTGCTGTCGATGTGCCGGCAAAATCGGCTTCGCTTCTATAGGCTTTGCGTCTTCTTTTGCCATTGCAGGCACGGGCGGAGGCACAGATCGCTCTAGTTTCAGGGCTTCACGCTTAGTGGGAAGGAGTGGCTTGTTGAATTTTTCTGGTTTTGGCGGAAACGCT